>Ga0316222_1001691_pt1 | contig 25823 bp, 32 predicted proteins | sample TBH18011metaG_FD_206008 | JGI IMG/M metagenome (GOLD analysis project Ga0316222, IMG submission 206008) | Freshwater microbial communities from Trout Bog Lake, Wisconsin, USA - TBH18011 | ecosystem: Environmental > Aquatic > Freshwater > Lake > Hypolimnion/Profundal zone | place: USA: Wisconsin... | reverse complement strand
TCACGCGCAGCAACACCCGCGCCGCACGATCAGGGCGACGCCGGCCATGCTCCCATTCCTGCACGGCGCTTTTCTCAAGGCCGAAGGCGTCGGCGAATTGGGCCTGGCTGAGGTCAAGCTTCTTGCGAATCGCCGCGACATCGACCGTCGAGACGGAATGGGTGACACCACGGCTGGAATCGCCTTGGGCATAAGCCAAGGCATCGTTGGCGCCAGCCATCAGCTTGTCGAATTCATCTTTCCGCATGTCAGGCTCCGTAAGTGTCGATGATGCGCTTGGCGAGGGCGGCGAGGGCGTGGGTCTGGGCCTTGGTTAAATTGGTACGGACACTATTGGCGTAGGCGACGAACAGGAAGACCGGAAAGCCGTCGCCATGATGAAGATAGATGATCCGAGCGCCACCGCTCTTGCCCTTGTTGCCGATGGCGAAGCGAACCTTGCGGACACCGCCGCCACCAACGATCAGATCCCCGCAGGTCGGGTCCGACGCGATCATGTCAATCACCCCCACCCGATCATCGTCACTCAACAGCCCCTTGGCGCTGGCGAGGTAGGCGGGGGTTTCGACGATGGTATGCGGCTGCGTCATTGCCTGAAAACTATATGGCAGTGCCACACAATGTATCAAGGGGGAGCGCGGCTGTATGGAAGATATTGTTGCGCCGATCAATGCGCGGGCCAATGCTCCAAAGCGATCGGCGGCCCATACGAAACGATCTGAGGCGGAATATGTGGAACTGGATTGCTGACATGCTATCCGCTCCAACGGGCGCAGTCGGGGAACTGCATGTTCTGTTCGGCCTACTGACCGCCGTTGCGTTTGGCGTCATCGCCGCAAAACTCGGGCACGTGGACCTGTCACCCTATGCGGCCCTCGCAGGGCTTATTCTTTACGTTGTGATGACGATCATCCGTTTGGTGCTTCGCAAGCGGCGCGGCGGTGGTCGGCTACGCTGACCAGAGCTTAAACCGGGACGCCGCCGTCGCGTGTAGACACACTCACCCCTCCAGCAGCCGCGCCCCCAATTCGCGGGCTTCGCGCTTGGACATGCCGTAGCGTTCGGCATCGGCGATGGTCGCTTTGCCGGCCAGCATGTCCTTGATCAGGGCGACCTCCATCCGCGAGAAGCGGACCGCCTCATGCTGGTAGTCGCGGAAGGCCTCGGCGGTCATCGGCACCCAATCGGCCATGATCTCGAGGATCTTCTCGGCGAAGACCCGGATTTCCCACTGGGAGTGGATGTCGGCGCGCAATTTGAGGAAATGCATCAGATTGTGCAGGTTGGTCTGCCAGTACATCTGGGTGTAGGTCGAGAGCGGCAGACCGATGCGGGCCAGTTCACGGGCGATGCCGATGCCGTCCTCGTCAAGGACGCGGCCTTCTTCATCGGCGTTGAGCAGACGGTGGTAGCTGGCGAAAGCCGACCGCGCGTCGTCGTTCAGAAGTCGCAGTACCTCGGCCGCCTGCTCGGGCGTCAGGGTTTCGCCGCGCCCCTGCTTGTTATCGGTCGATTGCGCCGCCAACTGATCGGGTTCGGGCAAATAGAATTCGTCGGGCATCACCGAATAGCGGGCCGAATATTCGTTGAGCGAGGCGGTGCGGTGACGCACCCACTGGCGCATGACGAAGATCGGCAGCTTGACGTGCAGCTTGATGACGCAGCCCTCGAACGGGCTGGTATGCAGATGCCGCATCAGGTAGCGCAGCAGGGCACGGTCGTCGCTGACCCCCTTGGTGCCCCGCCCATAGCTCATCCGCGCCATTTGCAGGATCGACAGATCGTTCCCCATGTAGTCCTTGACCGCGACAAAGCCGTGATCGAGCACTTTGTGGTAGACGTCGAGATGCGCCTCCATACCGGCGGCCACCGGCCGCAGGGTCGGAATCGGGTCGGCGGAATCGGAGGCCATGAAGAAATCCTTAGCGGGTCAGCGCACGGATGTTGCGCACGAAGATGTTGAGCAGGCCGCGGATAAAGGGATCGGCCTTGGCCAGCTTTTCGCGGAAGGCGTCGCGGCTGATGATCACCACCGAGGTGTCGGCCAGCGCCTGGGCGGTGGCCATGCGTGGCTGGTCATCGACCAGCGCCATCTCGCCGAACAACTCGCCCTTGCTGAGAGTTGCCAGGGCGACGCCGTTCTTGATGATTTCCACCTGACCATCCTGAATCAGGTAGGCGCGATCGCCGGAATCGCCTTCGGCAAAAATCTTCTGTCCAGCGTAGAACACCTTGCGTTCAAGGACTCGGGTATTTTGCATGGGCCACCTCGACGTTCTCCTGAACTGTAGCCAAAACCGGGGCCGCGTGCCACCCTTTGCTGCATCTCGCGGCCGGCCTCGACACGGCCGCCTCAATTCCGTAAATTCGTCGCCATGATTGTGACCGCCGAGGAACGCGCCCGCCAGATTGGGCGGCTCAGGGCCCTGATGTCGCGCACGGTGGCCAATGGCTGCACCGAAGAAGAGGAATTGGCCGCCGCCCGCCAGGTGGCCAAGTCGATCGAACAGCTTGGCGAGGACCCGGACGCGATGTCCCTAGCCCCCCGGGCCGACCACATGCGGGCCGAGCGGCAAAGCCGCGACTACCAGCAATTGCTGGAGCGCACCACCTTGGAAGGCCTGTTCAAATCGGCGATCCAGGAATTGGCACTCGCTCACGTCAACACGGTGGCCCCGCCCCGCCGCCGCCCCGGCCCCGGCACCAGGGTGGAATGGCTAATGGTGCCGAAAATGCTCGAGGCCCATCTGGCCATGGTGCTGGCGATCGGCGATTCGCGTATGGCCCGTGACATCCTGGCTGCCACTTTGGAAGAGCTGGTCCAGGACGGCATGCTGCCGGCTCGGCTAGCTGTGCCGATCGGGGATTAGATCCCCATCCCTTCTTGAATACTGACGAAGGCTCCTTTGATGGATTGGCTGTACGACCCCCAGATTTGGCTTGGCCTGGTCAGCCTATCGGTGCTGGAAATCGTGCTCGGCATCGACAATTTGGTGTTTCTGGCCATCCTCACCGATCGCCTTCCCGAAGAGCGGCGGGCGCTGGCCGAGCGGCTGGGGCTGGCCTTCGCGCTACTGGCGCGGCTGGGATTACTGGCGGCGATGGTCTGGGTGCTGGGGCTGACCACGCCGGTCTTCGAGATTCTTGGCCAGCCGGTGAGCTGGCGCGACATCGTGCTGATCGGCGGTGGCACCTTTCTGCTGGCCAAGGCCACCCACGAAATTCACGGCGCATTGGAAGGCGATGAGGACGAGGAGAGTGCCGCCGATGGCGCATCTCACCACCCTGTCGTCGGGGGCTTATGGCGCGTGGTGGTGCAGATGGGACTGCTGGACTTGGTATTTTCGCTCGATTCGGTCATCACCGCCGTCGGCATGGTCAGCCGATTGTGGGTGATGGCCGCCGCCATGGTAGTGGCGATGGCGCTGATGTTGGCCGCCGCCGCGCCGCTCTCCAGCTTTCTCAACCGGCACCCCACGGTGCGGATGCTGGCTTTGGCCTTTCTGATCATGATCGGTCTGACCCTGGTCGCCGACGGATTGGGCGCGGACGTGCCCAAATACGCCATCTATTTCGCCATGGGCTTCTCGGCCGCCATCGAGGGCCTTAACCTGCTGGCCCGGCACCGGCAGAAGCCGGTACACTTGCGGCACCCCCTGCCCTGAAAATCGCGACATTGAGCCGGCCGGGGCGCTATGCTATCGCTTCGCCGCCGATCCAAGCCCGCTGGAGAGTGAGATGGCCTACGTCGTTACCGAGAATTGCATCAAGTGCAAATACCAGGACTGCGTCGAAGTTTGCCCGGTTGATTGCTTCTACGAGGGTGAAAACTTCCTCGTCATCAACCCGGACGAATGCATCGATTGCGGCGTTTGCGAGCCGGAATGCCCGGCCGAGGCGATCATGCCCGATTCGGATCCCAAGGCTGCGGCCTGGGCCGAGTTGAACCGGACCTACGCCAAGTCCTGGCCGAATATCACCCGGAAGGGCGAGCCGCCGGCCGATGCCGACGACTGGAAGAACAAGCCGGACAAGGCCAAACTGCTATCGCCCAAGCCCGGCCATTAAGCGGCCACTCAACCCGACCGTTGAACGGCCGACGGCCAATTCCCCCCGCGCCAATCGCCCAGCCCGGCCTATCCGAATGGAGTAGGCCGGGCTTTTCCGCTATTCAGGCTGCCGACCCTATGGTATAAGCAATGCTCCGCCGTATTGTGCCCGGCGGATGCCTTTTCGGCACGTGACCGTCCGGGCGGTGCGCCGCCCACCATGAAACAAGCGAAGCCGTCGATCCCGCCCTCCTGGATGCGGGCTGGTCTTCCTGTTGTTCTCGGAAGCCGGATGCGCTGGCTGCGCTGCGGGGAATGTGACAGATGAGCAATTCTTTCTCGGAAGGCGATTTCGTGGTCTATCCCACCCATGGCGTTGGCCAGGTGGTCGCCGTCGAAACCCAGGAGATCGCTGGAACGAAGCTGCAATTGTTCGTGATCACTTTTGACCGCGACCGAATGACGCTCAGGGTTCCCATCGCCAAGGCCCACAAGGCCGGTCTGCGCAAGCTGTCGCCCCGCTCGGTGATGGACACCGCGCTCTCGACCTTGAAGGGCCGCGCCCGGGTCAAGCGGACCATGTGGAGCCGCCGCGCCCAGGAATACGAGGCCAAGATCAATTCCGGCGATCCGGTGTCGATCGCCGAGGTGGTGCGCGATCTCCATCGCAACGCCAATCAGCCCGACCAGTCCTACAGCGAGCGCCAGATCTACGAGGCGGCGCTGGAGCGCTTGGCCTCCGAGCTGGCGGCGGTTGAAAGCATCGACACCGCCGCCGCCACCCAGAAGCTCGAGAAGTTGCTCGACGCGGCCTGATGACCGTCGCCGCCCCCCGCACACCCGCCGCGCCCGACCAGGGCGTGTTGGCGACGCTCAAGGGCGGCGCACGCATCTGGGCGGTTGCCGCCATCCACGGCGAGGCGCGCCGACTGAAGCTGCTGCATGGCAGATTGGCCCGGCTGATCCAACCTGGCGACCAGTTGATCTATCTTGGCGGCTATCTCGGCCTGGGGCCGGCGGTGATCGAGACCATCGACGAATTGTTGCTGTTCCGTCGCGCCTTCATCGCCCGCCCCGACGTGCCGCTGGACTCGATCATCTTCCTGCGCGGTGCGCAGGAAGAGATGTGGCAAAAGCTGTTGCAATTGCAATTCGCCGCTGCCCCGGCCGAGGTTCTAAGCTGGATGGTCGCCCACGGCATTGGCCCGACCATCGCCGCCTATGGCGGGTCCGTCGAGGAGGGCTTGTCCGCTGCCGCCGAGGGCGTGGTGGCGCTGACCCGCTGGACCAGTACTCTGCGTCAGGGCATGCAGCGTTTCGACGGCCATATCCAGCTCATGTCGTCGCTGAAGCATTACGCCAGCACCGACGACAACGCGCTGTTGTTCGTGCATGCCGGCATCGACCCGGCCCGGCCGCTGGAAACTCAGCGCGACCTCTATTGGTGGGGCGCCACCAGCTTCGAAACCTTGGCCCAACCCTATGGCGGGTTCCGCCTGGTGGTGCGCGGCCACAGCCCCCATGGCGAACCGGGTCTTAATGTCGGCGAACCTGTGGTCACGCTGGATGCCGGCTGCGGCAAGGGTGGCCCGCTGATGGCCGCCTGCTTCGATGCCGGCGGCGACGTGGTGCAGTTGGTCGAGGGCTAGGGCCGAGCTCGGCTACTTCACCGCCAGCAGCACCGCCAAAATCGCCGCGATGGTCCAGGGCAGCCAGCCGGGCAAACCGCGCTTGTCGCGATTGCCGGTCAGGGCGCGCACGCTGTCGGGATGGAGCTTGAAGCCACCCTCGATCAGCATGGTGGTGGAATGTTCCAGGCCGGCCAACACCCGAGGCAGCCGCTCCAGGGTAGCCACCGCGCCGGTCACCGCCTCGCGCACCCGCGCCTCCGGCCCCAGATTGCGGCGCATCCAGCTTTCGATCAACGGCCGAGCCAGTTGCCACATATTGACCGACGGGTCGAGGCGGCGCCCGATTCCTTCAGCCATCACCATGCTTTTTTGTAGCAATAGCAATTGCGGCTGGGTTTCCATGGCGAAGGTCTCGGTAACCTCGAACATCTGGCCGAGCAGGCGACCGACTGAAATCTCGTGCAGCGGCCGCCCCAGGATTGGCTCGGCGATTGAGCGCGCCGCCTGGGTGAAGGCATCGACCGATTTATGGGCGGGGACGAAGCCGGCCTCGAAATGGACCTCGGCGACCCGGCGGAAATCGCCATTGAGGAAGCCCAGCAGCATCTCGCCCAGGAACTTGCGGGTGCGCAGATCAACCCGGCCAACGATGCCGAAATCCACCGCCACCAAATTGCCGTCGCTATCGACGAACAAATTGCCGGGATGCATGTCGGCGTGGAAGAAGCCGTCGCGGAAAACCATGTTGAAAAAGGCTTCGGCTGCCTTTTGCAGGACTGCGTCAACGTCCTGACCGGCGGCCACCAGGTTTTCGCGCTCATCAACCGGGGTGCCGGAAACCCGCTCCAGGGTCAGCACCCGCTTGGCCGTCCGCAGCCAATCGACCTTGGGAATGCGAAAGCTGGTGTCGCCAGCGAAATTGTCGCCCATCTCGGCGGCGGCGGCGGCCTCGAAGCGCAGATCCATTTCCAGCGCCACCGATTCGGCAAAGGTGCGAACGCTTTCGATCAGCTTCAGGCGGCGCCATTGTGGCTGGGTCAGTTCGCCCCACTCGGCCAACCAAGCCAGCAAGTCGATGTCACGGCGGAAGGCCTCCTCGACGCCGGGTCGCAGAATCTTGACCGCCACTTCGCGACCTTCGGCGGTGACGGCGAAATGGACCTGGGCAATCGAGGCGGCAGCGACCGGCACGTCGTCGAAGCTGGAATAGATATCTTCGATCGGCCGGCCCAATTGCTCGACGATGATGGCGCGAGCCTCGGCGGCGGGGAATGGCGCCAGCCGATCCTGCAGATGCGACAGATCGGCGGCCATCTGCTCGCCGACCAGATCGGCACGGGTGGACAAGGCCTGGCCCAGCTTGATGAAGGTCGGCCCTAGCTTGGTCAGCGCCTCGGCCAGACGCTGGCCGGGACGCCCGGTGGTCTTGGGCGCGCGGCCCAGACGGAGCAAAACCGAGGCAAAATCGGCGATGGCAAGGTCGGCGATCGACAAAGCGTCGTGGCGCGCCAGCACACGGCCGATGGTGAACAGACGGTGCAGGTTGCGGGACGCCCGAATCATCGACGCGTCACAGCCTCCAGCCAGAATGAATGGCGGCGATGCCGCCCGACAGGTTGCGCACCTCGACGCGGGAGAAGCCAGCGGCTTCGACCATCGCGGCCAATTCGGCCTGGGGCGGGAAGCGGCGGATGCTCTCGACCAGGTACTGGTAGGCGTCGCGGTTGCCGGTCACCATGCCGCCGATCGCCGGCAGCACATTGAAGGAATAGGCGTCGTAAGCCTGACGCAATCCCGGCACCACCACTTGGCTGAATTCCAGGCACATGAAACGCCCGCCGGGCTTCAAGACGCGATAGGCCTCGGCGATCGCCTTGTCGATATGGGTGACATTTCTGAGGCAGAAGGCGATGGTGTAGGCATCGACCGAGCGGTCCGCCACCGGCAGCTTCATGGCGTCGCCACAGATCCAGCCCAGGCCACCAATCAGGTTGCGATCGAAGGCCCGATTGCGGCCGACCGCCAACATTTCGCGGTTGATGTCCAGAACCAGGGCCTTGCCACCGCCCCGCTTCTTGAAGCCGAAGGCGATATCGCCAGTGCCGCCGCCGACGTCCAGCAGCGTCATCCCCGGACGCGGCCGCAGCCAATCCAGGAACGAGGCCTTCCACAGGCGATGGACGCCCGCGCTCATCAGGTCATTCATCAGGTCGTATTGCTCGGCGACCGAATCGAATACCTCGCGCACCAGCGACGCCTTTTCGTCCACCGGAACCGTCCGGAAGCCGAAATGGGTGGTGCCGTCGTCGTTGTGATCTTGGTTCGTCGTCATGGGGCGGCACAATAGCCCAACCGGGCGCGGTGAGCGAGGGGGAAAGGAAGCTCTTTGACAGTGCTTGGTCGCTGCGCCACTCTGGCGCCATGCCCGAGCTACCTGAAGTCGAAACCGTTCGCCGCGGCATCGCCGCAATCTGGGAGGGGCGCCGCTTCGTCGAAGTGACCTGCCACCGTGCCGGATTACGCCTGCCATTCCACGAGAATTTCGCGCAAAGCCTGACTGGGCGGCGTATCGAGGCCGTTGGGCGGCGGGCCAAATACCTGGTGGTGACGCTGGACCAAGGGCTGGTGATGCTGGGCCATCTTGGCATGTCGGGACGAATGGTGATCTCGGCCAAGCGTAACTCCCCACCCGGCCGCCATGATCACGTCGTCTTCCTGACCGACGAGGGCATTGAGGTGGCATTCACCGATCCCCGCCGTTTCGGCCTGCTGACGCTCTGCACCGCCGACGAATTGGCGACCCATCCGCTACTGGCCAATCTCGGCCCCGAGCCGCTTGAGGCCGGGTTCACACCGGCGGTACTGGCCTCCGCCCTGGACGGCAAGGCCACGTCGATCAAGGTGGCGCTGCTCGACCAGACGTTAGTGGCCGGGCTGGGCAACATCTACGTGGCGGAAGGCCTATACCGCGCCGGGATCTCGCCCTTGCGCCCCGCAGGCTCGCTGACCCGGCGCGAGATCGCCAAGCTGGTGCCGGCGATCAAGACGGTGCTGACCGAAGCGATTGCGGCCGGCGGCTCAACCTTGCGCGACCACAGGCTGCCCGATGGAGAATTGGGCTATTTCCAGCATTCCTTCGCTGTCTACGGCCGCGAAGGCGAAGCCTGCCCCCACTGCGATTGCGACATCGGGCGAACGGGCGGGATCACCCGCATCACCCAAGGGGGACGCTCCACTTTCTTTTGTGCACGGCAGCAAAAGTGATGGTATAGCGTTTCCCATGTGGATTTGTCGCACTCTCGCCGGGGCCTTGGCCCTTCTCCTCGCCGCCCACGCGCCGGCCTTCGCCGAGGGCTTCCTATCGTCGGTCGAAGACCTACCGCTGGCACCGGGCCTGAGTGAGATGGCCGATGCGGCGCTGAGTTTCGACACGCCCTCTGGGCGCATCGTCGAAGGTGCGGCCAAGGGCGCGGTCGAGGCTGGGGCGGTCCTGCAATTCTATGGCGCCACCCTGCCGCAGCTTGGCTGGACCAGGGAAAGCGACACCCGCTTCCGCCGCGAGACCGAAATCCTCCATATCGAGCCCGGCGCCGAGGGACGGCTGCTGGTGGTTCGCTTCACCATTTCGCCCCAATGAGTTCCGCTATCGAGGGAATGTCCGCAATGCTGTTCGAGACCTTGATCGTCGAAACCCGTGGCCGCGTCGGGCTGATCACCCTCAATCGGCCCAAGGCGCTGAACGCGTTGAACGGCCAATTGATCGCCGAATTGGCCCAGGCGCTGGACGGCTTCGAGGCCGATCCGGAGATCGGCGCATTGGTGCTGACCGGATCGGAAAAGGCCTTCGCCGCCGGCGCCGACCTCAAGGAAATGGCCAGCAAGTCGTTCATGGATTGCTATCTTGAGGACTTCATCACCAACGGCTGGGAGCGGATCACCCGATGCCGCAAGCCGATCATCGCGGCGGTGGCCGGCTTCGCGCTCGGCGGCGGCTGTGAGGTGGCGATGATGTGCGATTTCATCATCGCCGCCGACACCGCCAAATTCGGCCAGCCGGAGATCACCGTCGGCACCATTCCCGGTGCAGGCGGCACCCAGCGGCTGACCCGCGCGGTGGGCAAGGCCAAGGCCATGGATATGTGCCTGACCGGGCGGATGATGAATGCCGAAGAGGCCGAGCGGGCTGGCCTGGTATCTCGCGTGGTGCCGGCCGCGACCCTGATCGACGAGGCGGTCAAGGCCGCAGACGCCATCGCCGCATCGAGCCGGCCGTTGGTGTTGATGGCCAAGGAGGCGGTCAATGCCGCCTTCGAAACCACGTTGAGCCAGGGCATCCGCTTCGAGCGCCGCCTGTTCCACGCGACCTTCGCCACCCTCGATCAGAAGGAAGGCATGGCCGCCTTCGCCGAGAAGCGCAAGGCCGTGTACCAGGACCGCTAACTACTCTGTCAGCGTGGCGGCGTAGCCGGCCGGCACGATCAGCTCGACGGTTTCGGTGGCGACAGTGATCTCGGCCGGCAGGCGGGCGATGATATCACCATCGGCCTGGACCGGGGCGCCGCGCGGGCCGGTGATGGTCATTGAACTTGTCGAAACCACCGTGACCTCGGGCAGTTGCGCCAGCTTGCCGAAGGGCAGGGCCAGGCCGTAGCGCAGCATGCCCGCCATGCCCTCGTTGGGCAGGATGCAAACCTCCAGGCTGGGATCGCCCAGCTTGGCGGCGGGAGCGGCGATGAAGGGACCGCCATAATGGCGGCCCTTGCAGGCCACCGCCATGCGACCCTGATAGACCTCGCCATTGGCGCGGATCTCGAGCGCCGGGAAGTCGTAGCCGAAGGCCTGCTTCAGGCTTTCGACCACGTAGGCGAATTTGCCGGTATGGCGCTTCAAGGTGGTGTTGACCCCGGCCACCACATGGGCGTCGAGACCAACCCCGGCCATCAGCACGAAATGGCGCCCATTGGCGACACCGAGATGGACCGTCGCCGCCGGGCCGGTGGCGACGGTGGCAGCGATCTGGGCCGGGTCGTTGGCGTCGAGACCGATCTCGCAGGCCATCACGTTGGCGGTACCCAGCGGGATGATCGCCAGCATCGGCGCCAAGCCGCCATGGCCGACCATGCCGTTGACGACTTCGTTGATGGTTCCGTCGCCACCGGCGGCGACGATGACGTCCCAATCCTCGGCCCGCGCCTCGCGGGCGAACACCTCGGCGTCGCCGCGGCGGCGGGTTTCGCGCAACGTCACCGAGCAGACTTGCTCTTCCAGCAAATCCAGCACGGCCGACAACCTGCGCTGCCGATTACGTCCGGCGGCGGGGTTGTAGATGACCAGAACGCGGCGCAGCGCGAGCGACGCGCCACCAACCGGACTTTCGATGTGTGTCATTTGATGCACCATGATCAGCCTTAAATATCCGCAGGCGGATGAAATCGGTATTAAATAAATGTTACACTATGTTTTCAATTGGATGAAAATTTCCGATATTGATTCAATATATATGTACATAAGTCGGCTCAATAACTAAAACAAGTGAGCGCATGTCGCCCGATATTGCAGCAGAGTTCCATGGATATGAACGCAGACACAGATGGTGCCAAACGCTACCGATCCATCTGGATATCGGACATTCATCTGGGGACACGAGGCTGCAAGGCTGACTACCTGCTCGATTTTCTCAAGCGCACCGAATCCGAGACCCTCTATCTGGTCGGCGACATCATTGATGGCTGGCGACTGAAGCGCTCGTGGTACTGGCCCCAGGCCCATAACGACGTGGTCCAGAAGATCCTGCGCAAGGCGCGCAAGGGCACCAGGGTCCTGTTCATCCCCGGCAATCACGACGAATTCGCCCGCGAATACGCCGACCTGTCTTTCGGCGATATCGAGGTGGCGAAAGAGGCCATCCATGTCACCGCCACCGGCAAGAAGCTGCTGGTGCTGCACGGCGACGCGTTTGACGGCGTGGTGAAATACGCCAAGTGGCTGGCCCATCTGGGCGACGGCGCCTACAACTTAGCGATCTGGCTGAACCACTGGTTCAACGTGATGCGCCGCCGGCTGGGCCTGTCCTACTGGTCGCTGTCGGCCTACCTGAAGCACAAGGTCAAGAACGCCGTCCAGTACATGGACAATTTCGAGAAGACCATGGTGGACGAGGCGCGCAAGCACGGCGTCGATGGGGTGGTGTGCGGCCATATCCACCACGCCCAGAAGACCGAGACTGCCGGCTTTATCTATTGCAATGACGGTGACTGGGTCGAGAGCTGCACCGCCCTGGTCGAGCACTGGGACGGCAGCCTGGAAATTCTCCACTGGCTGGACGTCGTTGAATTGTCCTATGGCGGCGGCGTGCCGGAGCACGCCGGAATCACCGCCACCACCAAGGAGCGCGTATGCGAATACTCGTCGTTTCGGATGCTTGGTTCCCTCAGGTCAATGGCGTCGTTCGCACGCTTTATTCCCTGAAAGGCGAGTTGGAGAAGGCCGGACACGAGGTCGTGCTGGTCACCCCCGAGCATTTCCGCACCATCCCCTGCCCCAGCTATCCCGAGATCCGCCTGGCCATGCGCCCCGGCGGCAAGGTGGCGCGGATGATCGAGGCGGCCCAGCCCTGCGCCATCCACATCGCCACCGAAGGGCCGCTCGGCTGGTCGGCGCGGCGCTATTGCCTGCGCCGGCAATTGCCCTTCACCACCGCTTACCACACCAAGTTCCCCGAATACATCCGCGCCCGCTGGCGGGTTCCGCTGCCCTTGTCCTACGCGGTGATGCGCCGCTTCCACGGCAAGTCGCAGCGGGTGATGGTTGCCACCCAGGGCATCGAGGATGAATTGACCCAGCGGGGCTTCGGCAATATCGGCCGCTGGAGCCGCGGCGTCGATACAGACCTGTTCCGGCCAAGGGCCGAGGCCAGGGGCGATGCCGGACCCTTCGCCGGACTGCCCCGTCCGATCCATCTTTATGTCGGCCGGGTCGCGGTGGAAAAGAACGTCGAGGCCTTCCTCGCCACCGATCTACCCGGCTCCAAGGCGGTGGTGGGCGACGGCCCCCAATTGGAGGAGTTGCGCCGCCGCTTCCCCGAGGTGCGCTTCTGCGGCTCCAGAATTGGCGAGGACTTGGCGATGCACTATGCCGCCGCCGACATCTTCGTCTTTCCCAGCCGCACCGACACCTTCGGCCTGGTGCTGCTGGAAGCGCTGGCCTCTGGCCTGCCGGTAGCGGCCTATCCGGTTCCAGGTCCGCTCGACGTGGTGGGCGGTTCACCGGCCGGCGTGCTCTCCACCGATCTGCGCCAGGCGGCGCTGGCCGCCGCCGCCATCCCCACCGAAATCTGCCGTGCCCACGCCATGCTGTTCTCATGGCAAGCCTCGGCCGATCAGTTCATCACCAATCTGTCGCCGCTGGCGAATGGCCATTGGGGGCGGGCGGCGTAGGCCGATTTACCCCCACACCGTCCACACCAGCACACCGCCGCCCAGCAGGATGCGCCACAGCGCGAAGGGGGCGAAGCTGTGATGGCGGACCCAGCCGATCATCGCGGCAGCGGCGATTAGCCCGGCGCCGGCCGCCAGTGCGCCAGCCACCGCGAGGTCACTGGAGAAAGCCAAGGCGGCGCGGTGCCACAGGGCCCAGGCGGATAAGGCCACCGAACCGGCCAGCAAAGGGATCGACAACAGCAGCGAGAAGCGGACCGCCTCGTCGCGCTCGAACCCCATCAGCCGCGCCACGGTGATGGTGATGCCGGTGCGCGACACTCCCGGAATGATCGCCACCGCCTGCACCAGGCCAATAACGAAAGCGCCGAGAAAACTGAGGTGATCGACCCGGCGCACCGTCATGCCAAGATTGTCGGCGACCAGCAGGAACAGACCGAACAGCGCCAAAATCGCCGCCACCGCGATCGGGCCAAGCTCGGGCAAGCCAAGGCGGCCAATTCCCCAGCCGATCGCCGCCGCCGGCACCGTGCCGACCAACAGACGGAAGAACAGGCGAGTGCCCGCATCGGGCCGTCCCTTGGCCAGCTTCCACAGGCCCAGCCCCATGCCCCCCATGTCGCGCCAGAAATACAGCGCCAGGGCGATCAGGATGCCGCCATGGGCGGCCAACAGCACCGCCGCCAGCTCGTCGGGTGCTCCGGCCAGCGCCGACGGCAACAGCGCCAGGTGCCCAGAGGCCCCCAGCGGCAGTACCTCGGCCAAGCCCTGAACCAGGGCCACCACCACCACGTCGAGCAGCGTCACGGATCACCCATTCGCAATACCGCCGCTTTATACCATTGGCCCCACGCCCCAGGAAGGGTGAGTCTTGGGTCGGCGCGAAGCCGGGGTCGCCGGGCTGGAAATCCGCCCGACCGGCGCCTATACCCTGGCCATGAGCAACACGGCGCGCACCCTGCCTGGCCCTGACGGCGACGAAGCTGCGGAGCCGGCCGTTTTGGCCGCCGCAATCGCCGCATCAGACGCCGACCCCCGCGTGATTCCCCATGGCGAAATGCGGGCGTGGTTGCTGGAGATCGCGGCCGGACATTTCGACGCGCCGCCGCCGGTGGCCCGCGATCCGTGACGGTCTTCTGGCGAGAGTGTCAGTGCCCCAGCAACCGATCAACCCGCCCAACCGCATCCCGCGCGGCGCCGATTAGGCCCATCTTGGTGATGATGGCGGCGGTGGGGGTGGTGGTGGTCTCGCCGGCCCGGTCGAGGAGGTCGAAGGCGTGGGCCAGTTCCTTGCCGGCTTGGGCCAGAATGTTCCAGTCGGTCATGGCACCCTCCCCTGGGTTGCGAGAACGTCATGGAACTATCTTATACGCCGAAAAAAGCGATATCGCAATTTAAAAAGCGATATCGCTTTTATTCGTTCAAGCTGCCCGCTTTTCGGTGATCGCCCGAACGCTGGCCTTGTCGCATTTGAAGACGTGATCGACCAGCCATTCGCGCAGGAAGGTCATCATTTCCATCGACAGCGAGGCCCGCCCGGCGCGGAAATCGGCGATGAACTGTCCGACCTTGCCGGCCAGATCGGCGTGGAGCTTGCGGTGGGCCTCCAGGCTGGGCAGCCCGCCTCGCTCCCAGATGCGCTCCTCGCGGGCAAAATGCTCGATGGTGTAGCGGGCCAGGGTGTCGAGAATGGTCCCCAGCGCATCCCGCCCCCGGCCTTGCATCATCGCCGAGCTGAGGTCGTTGACGGTGGTCACCAGCATCTGGTGGTCGGCATCGATCTCGGCATGGCCGGTCAGCCAATTGTCGCCCCATTTCAGACTCGGCTCGCCCTCATTGACCCCCATCAAGAAGTTATCGACCACGGCGCGCAGCACCTCGGACTGACCATTCATCCGCACCGAGGTATCGAGCATCGCCGTCGCCGAACCGCGCATATCGCTGGCCTCCTGAGCCACCCAGCCGATGGACGATGAGACGCTGGTGGTCCCCTGCGCCGCTTCCTGAGCAGAGCGGGCGATCTCCTTGGTCGCCGCCCCCTGCTGTTCGACGGCGGCGGCGATTGAGCCGGAAATGGCACTGACATGGGCGACTGAAGCGGAAATCTCTCGAATGGCATCAACCGCCTGCAACCCGGCCGATTGCACGGCGGCGATCTGCTGGGCGATTTCGTCGGTGGCCTCGGTAGTCTGGATGGCCAATTGCTTGACCTCGTTGGCCACCACGGTGAAGCCGTGGCCATGCTCGCCAGCCCGAGCCGCCTCAATGGTAGCGTTAAGGGCCAGCATGCGGGTCTGCCGCGCGATGGTTTGAATGAAGGTCACCACCGTGCCAATCCGCCGCGAGGCGTCGAACAGCGATTGCACGATGGCGTCGGTGCGGGTGGCGGTCTCGGCCGCCTCGCCGGCCGCCATCGAGGCCTGATTGACCCGGGCCGAGATTTCCTCGACCGAGCAAGCCAATTGCTCGGCGGCGGCGGCCATGGTTTGGACGTTCGACGTGGCCACATCCGAAGACAGGGTCACCTCGCGCATCCGCTCGACCGTCTGGCTGGCGAAACTGTCCATTTCGCGGGCGGCCGCCTCGGCCCCGCCGGCCGATTGGGAAACGGTGTTGATGATGGCGCCGACATCGGCATCGAAGGTGGCCACCAGGGTCTCGAGCTTCTGGGTGCGCAATTCCTTGGCCGCCTGCTCGGCCTGCTGGCGGACCCGCAATTCCTCCATCGCCACCGCGTTGTCGCGGAACACCCCCACCGCCTTGGCCATCAGCCCGACCTCGTCGGCGCGATGCAATCCGGGAATCTCCACCGTCAAGTCGCCATCGGCCAGGCGGGTCATGGCCACTTCCATCATCAGCACCGGCCGGGCGATCGAGCGTCCTGAAATCAGCCCGACCAACACCACCGTCAGCAGCGCGAAGATACCGACGCCGGCCATCAGCAAGCCGACATTGGCGCGGGTGTTGTCCTGGCGGCGGGCGGCCTCGGCCATGCCGTCATTGGCCATGGCGGCGAAGGCCTGGATCTGCGGCTGCAGCGCCGCGAACTGGGCGCGCAGTTTGACCACCTTGTCCTGCTGATCGAGGGTCGCCTTGCCGAAGGCCGCCATATCGCTCGAATAGGAGGTCAGCAGGGCACGAAAGTTTTCCTTGGTGGAATCGGCGATGCCAGCGGAATCGATGCCCAGGTCAAATTCCATCGCCTGCTTACGATTTTTGCCGAGATAGGAGCGGTCTTGATAGAGCAGGAAATCCTTCTCGGCCTCGCGCATGCGCAGGGCGCGGGTCTTGAGGTCGTCGGTGTTGGGCCACATCTTCAATTCGTCTTCGATGGCCTTGACCGAGGCGCTCAAGCGCCCCCGCAAGCCATCCGAATCGCCCAGCCCCAATTCCACGGTGACATTGGCCAACGCCTTGAACTGGGCCGCCACATCGCCGGCCGCCTGGTCGAGATGATCGACCTCGGGGCCATGCCCTTGGGCGGCGGGTGTCGCCCGGATCACCGCCAGGGCGGCGCCAACGCGCTGGAACTCGGCGTCGAAATCCTCGACGAACTTGTGGCGGCGTTCGGCGGTCAGGCCATTGGCGGCAGTCTGCATCGCCAGCGCGCCAGCACGGATGTTGTTGGATTGCTCCCACAGCCGCTGGAACTGGGCCTGATCGTCGAGCGCCGAATTGATCAGATGGGCGCCGATGCCATAGGCCAACCCGACTTGCAGCGCGGCAACCGCCACCACCCCGATCAACAGGGTAAAGCGGGCCTGGATGCTGATATCGCGAAACCACGGCACATTGCCATCGCGCCACCAGCCAGCCATCAGCATCTTCAATTTTGCCCATCTGGGGGCGAAGGATGTCCCCAAAACGGCGTTCGGCAGGGACCAGATCGCGCGGGTTGTTTGTGCAAGCTCAGTCATTCGCCATGCCGCCTGTCAGCCTGGAAGTCGGGGCGGGATTATGGCGAAGGTAGCGCTAACAGCATGGTTAAGGTTTACTTAAATCTGTGTGCAAAGAAGTTAATTGAATCCGTCCCTTAACATTTCGACGGATTTCCAGACCGGCCTTATTCGCCAAAGGCACCAGACGCCCCCTCAACGACACGTCGAATTCGTGCGCCAGCATTTCCCCCACCGGCCCAGCATCCGCCCAGCCGTCGGGGCCGGCAAGATCGGCCACTACCAGGGCCAGCAACTCGGCCGGACCGGGATCACCGTGGCGCGCAGCCGGAATGCCGGCGTCGTTCAGTCGGGAAATATCGGGATCGAAATCGCTGTCATTGGAGGCGATGGCAACGAAGTCCGGCCGGCTCTCCAGCAGCGCAGCCACCCGACGGGCAATGGCCTGGTCGGCCGCCTGAGGCGGCGCATCGTCGGCGATCACCACTTCGGCATCAGGGACGCGCCCCAGCCGCGCCAACGCCAAGCGCCAGCGCTCCAAATGGGAGACTCGGCCGAAGGTCTCGATCCGCGCGAAGGCCCGCCAACGAAAACCGGCCGCCACTTGGTGACGGCCGGTCAGGTTCTCGCAGTCGATCAGGACGATCAGCAAATCACGCCCCCCCAATGTCATCCCGAGCGAGAGAGAGGGAACTTTCACGCACCGCGTCAGCCGCTTTCGCGTGAAGTTTCCCTCGTCGCCTCGCTCTGTCGGGATGACAGAGTTTGTTTTAGACCGCCTTTTCCAATTCGCGGACAATGGCCTCGCCCATCACCGTGGTCGAGACCTTGGCCTTGCCCGGCTGCATGATGTCGGCGGTGCGCAGGCCGCCCTTCAGCACCGCCTTGACCGCCGCCTCGATCAGATCGGCCTCGACGGTCAGATCGAACGAATAGCGCAGGCACATGGCGAAGCTGAGGATCGTTGCCAGCGGGTTGGCGATATCCCTGCCGGCGATATCTGGGGCCGAGCCGTGTACCGGCTCGTACAGAGCGCGGCGGCGGCCATTGGCATCGGCGGCACCCAGCGAGGCCGAAGGCAGCATGCCGAGCGAGCCGGTCAGCATGGCGGCGCAATCCGACAGGATGTCGCCGAACATGTTCTCGGTGACCATCACGTCGAATTGCTTGGGATTGCGCACCAATTGCATGGCGGCGTTATCAACGTACATGTGGCTCAACGCCACGTCGGGGTACTCGGTCTGCTGCAGCTTGATCATCTCTTCGCGCCACAACACGGTGCATTCCAGCACGTTGGCCTTGTCCACCGAGCAGAGCTTGCGGCTACGCTTGCGGGCCAGGTCGAAGGCGGCGCGGCCGATGCGCTGGATTTCCGAAGTGGTGTAGACCAGGGTATTGAAGCCACGGCGCTGACCGTCGGGCAGGGTTTCGATGCCACGCGGCTCGCCGAAGTAAAGGCCCCCGGTCAGTTCGCGCAGGATCAGGATATCAAGACCCGACACCACCTCGGCCTTCAGCGTCGAGGCCTCGGCCAGGGCGTCGAACACCACCGCCGGCCGCAGATTGGCGAATAGACCCATTTCCTTGCGGATGCCCAGCAGGCCACGCTCAGGCTTCTGGTCGAAGGGCAGATCATCCCATTTCGGCCCACCGACCGCGCCCAGCAGCACGGCATCGGCCGCCATGGCGGCGGTCAGGGTGGCCGGGGGCAGCGGCGTGCCGGTGGCGTCGAAAGCGGCGCCGCCGATCAGGCCTTCCTCAATCTCGAAGGCGATGTCGCGCTTCTTGGCCATCCAGTCGATCACGCGTCGAACCTGGGCCATCACCTCGACGCCAATACCGTCGCCGGGCAGGATCAGAAGCTTTTTTGCCGCCATCGGTGCAATCCTTCTTTTTTATGGGGTCAACTTACAACCAGGGCGTCGCCACCTTACGGCCGCTCTCGAAGGCGGCGATCTTATCGGCCTTTTGCAGCGTCAAGCCGATGTCGTCAAGGCCGTTGAGCAGGCAGTGCTTGCGGAACGGGTCAAGCTCGAAACGGATGCAACCACCGTCCGGTCCCCGGATTTCCTGCGCCGCCAGATCGATGGTGACAACCGCGTTGGCGCCACGGTTGGCGTCGTCCATCAGCTTATCGACGTCTTCCTGCGGCAGCGTGATCGGCAGGATGCCGTTCTTGAAGCAGTTGTTATAGAAAATATCGGCAAAGCTGGGAGCGATCACGGCGCGGATGCCGAAATCGGCGATGGCCCAGGGAGCATGCTCGCGCGACGAGCCGCAGCCGAAATTGGCGCCGGCCACCAGGATCTTGGCCTGGCGATAAGCCGGTTTGTTCAAGACGAACTCGGCGACCTCCTGGCCGTCCTGGGTGTAGCGCATCTCATCGAACAGGTTCTTGCCCAAGCCGGTACGCTTGATCGTCTTCAGGAACTGCTTGGGGATGATCATGTCGGTGTCGATGTTGATCATCGGCAGCGGCGCGGCGACGCCGCTCAGAACGGTGAATTTTTCCATGGCGCGTCTCCCCTTTACAGCGTCCGCACGTCGGTCAGCTTGCCGGTCACAGCAGCGGCGGCGGCCATTTCCGGGCTGACCAGATGGGTACGGCCACCCCGGCCCTGGCGGCCTTCGAAATTGCGGTTGGAGGTCGAGGCCGAGCGCTGGCCAGGCTTCAACTGGTCGGCGTTCATGGCCAGGCACATGGAGCAACCGGGTTCGCGCCATTCGGCGCCGGCTTCGATGAAGATCTTGTCCAAACCCTCGGCCTCGGCCTGCTCCTTGACCAGGCCGGAGCCGGGCACGATCAGCGCCTGGACGGTCGCGGCCACCTTGCGGCCCTTGAGCACTCCGGCGGCGGCGCGCAGATCCTCGATGCGGCCATTGGTGCACGAGCCAATGAACACCACGTCAATCGCGATATCGGTGGCGGCCATCCCGGCGGTCAAACCCATGTAGTCCAGCGACCGTTCCACCGCCTTGCGCTTGGCCTCGTCGGCGATTTCGGCCGGCACCGGCACATGGCCGGTGATCGGAATGACGTCCTCGGGCGAGGTGCCCCAGGTCACCTGCGGCACCAGCGTCGAGGCGTCGAGGGTGATCTCGGCGTCGAAATGGGCGCCTTCATCGGTGAACAGGGCCTTCCAGGACGTCACCGCCGCCTCGAAGGCGGCCCCCTTGGGGGCGCGCGGCTTGCCCTGGATGTACTCGAAGGTGGTCTGGTCGGGGGCGATTAGGCCGGCGCGGGCGCCACCCTCGATGGTCATGTTGCACACCGTCATGCGGCCGTCCATCGACAGGCTGGTGATGGCGTCGCCAGCGAATTCGACCACATAGCCGGTGCCACCGGCAGTGCCGATCTTGCCGATGATGGCCAGCACGATGTCCTTGGCGGTAACGCCGGGTGCGGCGGGGCCGGTGACGGTGATCCGCATGTTCTTGGCCGGCTTCTGCACCAGGGTCTGGGTGGCCAGCACATGCTCGACCTCCGAGGTGCCGATGCCGAAGGCCAGCGAGCCAAAGGCGCCGTGGGTGGCGGTGTGGGAATCGCCGCAGACGATGGTGGTGCCGGGCAGGGTGAAGCCCTGCTCGGGGCCGACGATGTGGACAATGCCCTGGCGGATGTCGTCCATCGGGAAATAGGGCACACCGAAATCGGCGACGTTCTTTTCCAACGCCTCGACCTGGATACGGCTTTCCTCGTTCTCGATGCCCTTGGAGCGGTCTGTGGTCGGCACGTTGTGATCGGCCACCGCCAGGGTCAGCTCGGGATGGCTGACCTTGCGCGATGCCAGCCGCAGGCCTTCGAAAGCCTGCGGGCTGGTCACCTCATGGACCAAATGGCGGTCGATATAGAGCAGGCAGGTGCCATCATCCTGGACATCGACCAGGTGGGCGTCCCAGATCTTATCGAACAGCGTGCGCGGCTTGGCCATGGGCGGCTCCTCAAGGATGTGGCGCGCGCCGACCGCTTCGGCCGCGGCGCCGACGTCAACACAAAATGGGCCATCGGACCGGCGCCGTCATCCCAGGCCACAGCCCGGACATGACGGCGGCGGACGATAACGCCTTATTCCTCGGCGGCCGGAGCAGCGGCCGCAGCCGCCGCAGCGGCTTCGGCAGCGGCAACCTTGGCTGCGGCGGCCTCGGCGGCGGCGACCTTGGCAGCGGCCTTGTCGATGGCGGCCTGCTCACGCTCGGCAGCGGAGATCTTGGCGGCGTAGCCGGTGGTCTGCTCGGCGATACGGGCCGACTTACCGCGACGGTCGCGCAGGTAATACAGCTTGGCGCGCCGGACGTCGCCGCGACGGATCACCTCGATCGAGGCGATGTTGGGCGAATAGAGCGGGAAGATACGCTCGACGCCTTCGCCGTAGGAGATCTTGCGAACCACGAACGAGCTGTTCAGCGCGTCGTTCTTGCGGGCGATGCACACGCCCTCATAGGCCTGCACGCGCTCACGGCCGCCTTCGACGACCTTGACGTTGACCTTCAAGGTGTCGCCGGGGGAGAACTCGGGGACGGCCCGGGCCTCGGTCAGCTTGGCGATCTGCTCCTGCTCGAGCTGCTCAATGATGTTCATGGCTCAAAACCCTCTTTGTCCTTTATTGGCTGCGACGGTCCGGTCCCAAAGGTCCGGGCGGCGCAGCCGGGTTGTCTCTTCCGCCTGGCGCTGACGCCATTGGCGAATTCGCTCGTGGTGGCCGGAGACCAGAACCTCCGGCACCTCCCGGCCCTCCCACGATTGGGGCCGGGTGTAGTGGGGATACTCCAGGAGACCCCACTCGAAACTTTCTTCCATCAGCGATTCCTCCTTGCCGACCACGCCGGGAAGGAGACGCACGACGGCGTCCAACAACATCAGGGCGGCCAGTTCGCCACCCGACAGCACGAAGTCGCCCAGGCTGATCTCCTCGGCGCCCTCGGCCTCCAGCACCCGCTGGTCGATCCCTTCGAAGCGACCGCACAACAGGGTCGCCCCTTCGCCGGCCGCCAGTTCCCGCACCCGCGACTGATCCAGCAGCCGCCCGCGCGGGGTAAAGTAAATCAGCGGCCCCGGCCCGCGAGAGCCTCGGATCGCCGCCGCGACCACGTCGGGCCGCATCACCATCCCGGCACCGCCGCCGAAGGGCGCGTCATCGACCGTGCGGTGGCGGTCGCTGGCGAACGAGCGGATATCCACCGCCGTCAGCCCCCACACCCCATCGGTCAGCGCGCGTCCAGCCAGCGAATGGCCGAGCGGCCCCGGAAACATTTCGGGGAAAAGAGTCAGCACCGTGGCCCGCCACGTTTGCCTACTGCCTTCCACCTTCGCTCTCCTCCTCAGGCGCGAAATCCGGCGGCACCACCACCATCCTCCGCGCCTTCACATCCACCACCGGCACCGCCGCCCGGGTGAAGGGCACCATCAGCCCCCCGGTCAGCTCGACTACCTCACCGGCGCCAAAATCCAGCACCGCCTTGACGGTCCCGAGCGACACGCCGTCCGGCGTCTCGACCGGCATCCCCAGCAAATCGGCGTGGAGGAACTCGTCCTCGCCGGTCTGGGGCAACCTGTCCCGCGGCACCAACAGCCGCGTGCCCTTGAGGGCCTCGGCGGCATCGCGATCAGCGACGCCCTCCAGCCGGACATTGACCAAACCCTTGGCCTCGCCCAGCACCGACAGCCCCCAGCGCCGTACCCCCGCCTCGTCCTCGACCGGGCCATAGCGGCCGATATCGGCCGCCTGCTCGGTGAAGCTTTTGACGCGGACGGCGCCCTTGATCCCCTGAGCGCCGACGATGACGCCGACGCAGACACGGGATCCCATCACCTCTTACTCGCCGGCCGCGGCGGCGGCGGCGCGATCAGCGTTTTCCTTGGCGCGCGCCAGGGCCTTGGCCTTGGGCTGGGCCGCCTTGGTCTGCTCGGGCCGAACCGGCAGGGACACCAGACCCTTATCCGAGAAGATGCGGACCAGACGGTCGGTGGCCTGGGCCCCATTGGACAGCCAGTACTTGATCCGCTCCTCATCGAGGGTCAGGCGCTGGACGTGGTCATGGGGAACCATCGGGTTGTAGGTGCCGACCTTCTCGATGAAACGGCCGTCGCGGGGCGAACGCGAATCGGCGACCACGATGCGGTAGAACGGGCGCTTCTTGGCGCCGGCCCGAGCGAGACGAATCTTCAGCGACATTCTTTAGTCTTCCCTCTAGACGAAACTAAAATATCCCTCGGCCTAGCGGCCGAATCGATTGCCAGGCCCAGGCGGCATCAGCCCACCCAGCCCATGGCGCATCAAACCCTTTTGCCCCAGCTTACCGACCTTCTTCATCATGTCGGCCATCTGCTGGTACTGCTTCAACAGCTTGTTGACGTCCTGGACGCTGACGCCGGCGCCGGCCGCGATGCGTTTCTTGCGATTCGCCTTGATCAGATCGGCGTTCTTGCGTTCGGCCTTGGTCATCGACTGGATGATCGCCTTCTGACGGCCGACCACCTTGCTGTCGAGCTTGGCGTCCTTCAACTGGTCGGCCATGCGGCCGATGCCGGGCAGCATCGAGATGATGCCCTTCAGGTCGCCCATCTTCTCGACCTGCTTGAATTGGGAGAGCATGTCCTCAAGGTCGAACTTGCCCTTCTCCATCTTCTTGGCAAGCTTTTCGGCCTCAACCTGATCGACGTGCTCCATCGCCTTCTCGACCAGCGAGACGACGTCGCCCATGCCAAGGATGCGGCCGGCGATACGGTCGGGATGGAACACCTCGAGGGCATCGAGCTTTTCGCCCATGCCCAAAAACTTGATCGGCTTTCCGGTGACAGCGCGCATCGACAGGGCGGCGCCGCCCCTGGCGTCACCATCGACCCGGGTCAGCACGATGCCAGTGACGCCGACCTTCTCATTGAATTCCCGCGCCAGGGTGACGGCGTCCTGGCCGGTCATGGCGTCGGTGACCAACAGCGTCTCGGTCGGCTTAACCACGTCGCGGATTTCGGCGACCTCGGCCATCAATTCCTGGTCGATGTGCAGACGGCCAGCGGTGTCGAGGATGACGACGTCATAGCCTTCGCGCCGGCCGGTCTCCATGGCGCGCCGGGCAATCGCCACCGGCATTTCGCCCATGATCACCGGAAGACTGCCGACCTCGGCCTGGCCGGCGAGAATGGCCAATTGCTGCTGCGCCGCCGGGCGATAGACGTCGAGCGAGGCCAGCAGGACCTTCTTGCGGTCCTTCTTCAGCCGTACCGCCAGCTTGCCCGAGGTGGTGGTCTTGCCCGAACCCTGAAGGCCGACCATCAGGATCGCCACCGGCGGCACCGCCGCCAGATTGAGTTCGACACCCTCGGTGCCGAGCGTGGCGATCAACTCGTCATGGACGATCTTGACCACCATCTGGCCAGGACTGACCGACTTGACCACGTCTTGACCAACGGCGCGACCGCGCACCCGCTCGATAAAATCCTTGACCACCGGCAGCGCGACGTCGGCCTCGAGCAGCGCCACGCGGACTTCGCGTAGCGCTTCGGAGACGTCGGCCTCCGACAGCGCACCGCGGCCGGTGAGCTTGCCGAAGACTTTAGAAAGGCGGTCGCTCAAGGACTCGAACATGACAACCCTGTGACCCAAACAATTTCGCGCCGGTGCGCGACACTCGCGGACCGGCGGGCTTCCTCGGAAGCGGTTCCAACAAAGAGAACCCGAAGAGGGGGCGTTTTTAGGCCGGCGGCGGGGGAAGAGTCAAGCGAATCAGATATCGGCCAGGATCTCCGGCAGATCGCGGGCGCCGTGCAAAACGCGCAGGATCACCGGCGGACGACGGGCGCAGTCGTAAACCAGGATATAGTGATAGCCGGTCATCGCCAGGAAGCGGACCGGCGGACCAGCGATCTCTGGCCGCATCCGGCCGAGTTCAGGATTGCCGCCGATCCTCACTGCCGCAGCGACAACGGCATCGCGCAAACCCTTGGCTGCGCGACCGTTATCCCGAGCAATCCACCGTGCCGCCTCCGTCAGGTCTTGCCCCGCGTCAGCGGAAATGAGCGCCTTCACCGCTCGGCAGCGGCGATCACCGCATCCATCTCGGCGACCACGGTATCAAGGTCAAGGGCGCCATTGCGGTCCACATCTTCCTGCACATCGGCGAGCATGCGGCCAAATTGCTGGCGACGCTCTTCGGCATTTTGCAACAGACGCAAGCCGGAACGCACCACTTCGCTGACGTTGTTGAAGCGACCGCTATCGACGCAAGCGCGAGCGAAGTTTTCGAGTTCCGGGGTCAGGTGGACATTGGTGGCCATGGCGCCCTCGCATGTCAAACTTTGACATAGCATGGCTCGCGCCCTTCGCGAATTCAAGCGGCGCCTCTTGCCCCCAGGCGGAATCCGGCTTAATCAAGCCAGATCAAGCATCGAAGGTGACGGTGGCATCATGAAGTATGGGCGCAAGCGGGTTCTGGTGACGGGCGGCGCGGGATTCCTCGGCTCGCATCTGTGCGACCGGCTGGTGGCTGAGGGCAACGACGTGCTTTGCGTCGATAACTTCTACACCGGCACCAAGGACAACATCGCCCATCTGATGGGCAACCCCTATTTCGAGCTGATCCGCCACGATGTTACCTTCCCCCTCTATCTCGAGGTGGATGAGATCTACAACCTGGCCTGCCCCGCTTCGCCGATCCACTACCAGCGCGACCCGGTCCAGACCACCAAGACCTCGGTTCACGGCGCCATCAACATGCTGGGTCTGGCCAAGCGGGTCAGGGCGAAGATCTTCCAGGCTTCGACCTCGGAGGTCTATGGCGATCCCGAAGTCCATCCCCAGACCGAGGATTACC
>Ga0316222_1001689_pt1 | contig 25825 bp, 31 predicted proteins | sample TBH18011metaG_FD_206008 | JGI IMG/M metagenome (GOLD analysis project Ga0316222, IMG submission 206008) | Freshwater microbial communities from Trout Bog Lake, Wisconsin, USA - TBH18011 | ecosystem: Environmental > Aquatic > Freshwater > Lake > Hypolimnion/Profundal zone | place: USA: Wisconsin... | reverse complement strand
CTCCTACTATAAATGCACCGACGATCATATAAGGTCGTACCTCGCGGAGTTTTGCTGTGCTGACTACTCCCATGCGAACCAGAATGACCACGGCTACGGGAACCTCAAAGGTCACACCAAAGGCCACGAACATGGTCAACACGAAGCTCAGGTATTTGTCGATGTCGGTCATCACCGCAACCCCCTGCGGCGCGCTGGCGGTGATGAATCCAAATACAATCGGGAATACGGCGAAATACGCGAATGCCATGCCGCAATAGAACAGGACCGTGCTGGCAGCAATCAGTGGCAGAATCAGTCGCCGTTCATGTGCGTAAAGGCCGGGCGCGACAAAGCGCCAAACCTGATACAGAATATAGGGTAGGGCGATGAGAAACGAAGTCATCAGCGCGACCTTGAGCGGAACGAAAAAGGGGGTGGTGACATCGGTGGCAATCATTTGCCCTCCTTTGGGAAGCTTGGAGAGCAGAGGTTGCGCCAGAATTGCATAAAGTTTTGATGCCCAGGGAAACAGGCAAATAAATACCAGGAGCAGTGCGACAATCGCATGCAATAAACGGGTACGCAGTTCAATCAGGTGGGCGATGAAACTTTCGCTGGTATTCATTAATTCACTGGTGGTTTGTGCTGTTGCTCAGTTGAGTGTAGTTCCACTATGGTTTGTTGATGCTCTGCCGGGGTTGGGGGGGAGGCGGTTGAGTTCGATTTCATAAGGGTTTGTGCTGGACGCTCCACGGCATCATTGATTTCCTGCACTTGCCGGTTGATGCCCTGGGTGATTTGTGTTGCAGCCAATTCTGCACTACGCGCTTCTTCCTGAATTCTTTCCGTCAGCTGACGATATTCATCAATTGCCATATCTCGTGCAATATCTGCCTTGACCCCGTTGACGTAGCGCTGTGCACGTCCCCACAAGAAGCCAAGCGTGCGCGCAACTTTAGGCAGACGTTCCGGCCCGATTACAATCAGAGCCACCAAAAAGATGATCATCAGTTCGGAAAAGTCGACACCAAACATAAAAATTCCCGCCGTTTATGCGTTAGTTTGAGTCTTGCTTTTTACTTCACCTTCGATGGTCTGCCCGCCTTGCTGCACTTGCTTAGGGGCTTCTTTGGGAGCCTCTTCATCCCCCTTCATGCCTTCTTTGAAGCCTTTTACCGCACCACCGAGATCGCTGCCAATGTTGCGCAGTTTTTTGGTGCCGAAAATCATCGCCACGACCAACAACACTATCAACCAATGCCAGATGCTGAATGAACCCATGATGTTTCTCCTAAAAATAGCCGATATTAATCGCGCCGCACCATTGGTGGAATGTTGCCACCGCCGATGACATGAACATGTAAATGAAATACTTCCTGTCCGCCACCTTTGCCACTGTTTATCACGGTGCGAAAACCTGCGTCCAGTCCTTGTTCTTTTGCCAGTTTTGGGGCGAGTACCAGCATTTTACCTAGCAACGCTACGTGGCTCTCATCGACTTCCATGAGCGATACCAAATGCAATTTTGGAATCAACATGAAATGCACGGGGGCGACAGGATTGATGTCGTGAAATGCATACACATCATCATCTTCGTACACTTTTTTGCTGGGTATCTCACCGCGCGCAATTTTGCAAAAAATGCAGTCTGTCATTCGAGTCTCCTTAGCCTTTTCGGCTATTCTTTTCAGCGATGCCGGACAAGCCTTCGCGCCGGGCCAGTTCGTCCAGCACGTCATTTGCGCTCAGGCCGTGGTGCGCCAGCATGACCATACAATGAAACCACAGGTCGGCAGTTTCGTAAACCAGATGGGACTTGTCACCGCCCTTGCTTGCCAGTATCACTTCTGTGGCTTCCTCGCCGACTTTTTTCAGAATAGCATCTTCACCTTTGCTGAACAATTTGGCGACATAAGATGTCTCGGGCGAAGCTTGCTGGCGTGCGCGTAAAGTTTCCGTCAATCGTTGCAGGACATCATTACTCATTTTTATAAATCTCTTCGGGGTTTTTGATCACTGCATCGGTATCTTGCCACTGGCCATTTTCTAGTTTGCTGAAAAAGCAGCTCACTCGACCGGTATGGCATGCAATGCCGCCGATCTGCTCGATTTGCAATAGCACCACATCCTTGTCACAGTCGAGTCGAATCTCTTTTACTTTTTGGAAGTGGCCTGATTCTTCGCCTTTGTGCCACAGTTTTTTGCGCGAACGCGACCAGTATACCGCTTCGCCGGATTCGGCTGTACGCTTGAGTGCTTCACGGTTCATCCATGCCACCATCAATACACGTCCAGTCACCGCATCTTGAGCAATAGCCGGCACAAGCCCGTCTGTAGCCCAGTTGACTCGGTTAAGCCAGCTTTCGGTCACAGGCGCACCTCCGACACGTTACTGGCGCAGCCAGCCGTTTGCGGGAGGAGGTGCGATGCGGTCATTCCCGCACCCGCCGCTTTCGCGCACCGTGTCATGACCGCACCTCCGACACGTTACTGGAGCAGCCAGCCGTTTGCGGGAGGAGGTGCGATGCGGTCATTTCCGCACCCGTCGCTTTCGCGCACCGTGTCATGACCGCAACTCCGACACGTTACTGGAGCAGTCAGCCGTTTGCGGGAGGAGGTGCGATGCGGTCATTTCCGCACCCGTCGCTTTCGCGCACCGTGTCATGACCGCACCTCAATTCCCTGTTGTTCCATGAACAATTTGGCCTGATGTACGGTGTATTCGCCATAGTGAAAAATACTCGCCGCGAGCACAGCATCCGCGCCGCCGAGTTTTACACCGTCCACCAGATGTTGCAGATTGCCTACCCCGCCGCTGGCGATGACCGGAATTTCCAGTGCATCGGTCACCGCACGGGTCAACGCCAAATCGAAACCGATTTTTTGACCATCCCGATCCATACTGGTCAGTAGAATTTCTCCCGCGCCCAAAACTTGCATTTTTTTTGCCCACTCAACGGCATCCAGACCGGTAGTCTTGCGGCCACCGTGGGTGAATACTTCCCAGCGGCCCGGAGTGACCTGCTTGGCATCAATTGCCACCACGATACACTGTGAGCCATAACGGGCAGAAGCGTCGGCCACCAGTTGTGGATTGAGAACGGCAGAAGTGTTAATGCTGACTTTGTCGGCGCCTGCGTTGAGCAAGTTGCGCACATCCTGAACCTCGCGCACTCCTCCGCCCACGGTGAGCGGGATAAAAACCTGTTCAGCCACTTGTTCGATAATGCGAAACAAAATACCCCGGTCGTCAGAACTGGCGGTAATGTCGAGAAAGGTTAGTTCGTCCGCGCCCTGCTCATCGTAGCGGCGTGCGATTTCGACCGGATCGCCGGCATCGCGCAGCTCGACGAAACTGACGCCTTTGACGACACGGCCGGCAGTGACATCAAGGCAGGGGATAATACGTTTGGCTAACATTTTGTGTATGGCAACACGCTGCAAGAGTAGAAATAAATCGCTTCTCCTAAATCGTGATGCCCATTTCCTCGGTGAGTTGGTCGGCCAAGGTTTGCGCCGGAGAAAACTCCAGCGTTCCTTCATAAATTGCGCGACCGGTGATTGCGCCGGTAATGCCTTCGCCCTGTACTTCACAGAGCGCACGCACATCGTCGAGATTGGTGATGCCGCCACTGGCGATAACCGGTACCGTCAGCTCACGTGCCAATTCCACTGTGGCAGGAATATTGACACCTGACATCATGCCGTCGCGGCCTATGTCCGTATAAATGATCGCTTCCACACCATACCCCTGAAAGCGTTTGGCCAGGTCGAGCACATCATGGCCTGTCAATTTGGACCAGCCATCGACGGCCACTTTGCCTGCCTTGGCATCCAGTCCAACCATGATATGGCCGGGGAAGGCATCGCACGCTTCGTGCAAAAATCCGGGTACCTTGACGGCTGCCGTTCCAATAATAATGTAGGTCACGCCGATGTCGAGATAGCGTTCTATGGTTTCCATGTCGCGAATTCCGCCACCGAGTTGTATCGGCACATCCAGCCCCACCGCGTCCACAATGCTGCGAACAGCGGCTTCGTTTTTGGGTTTTCCCGCAAAGGCACCGTTCAGGTCGACCAGATGCAGGCGCCTAGCACCTTGTTCAAGCCAGCGTGATGCCATCGCGGCGGGGTCTTCGGAAAAAATTGTGGCACCTTCCATAACCCCTTGGCGCAGGCGGACACAATTTCCATCTTTCAAATCAATTGCAGGAATAATTAGCATGGCAGCATGTCAATGATAATTAAAAAAATAAAACCCGATTAATCAGGCCCCAAAATCAGACTGGGGCCCAGTCTACAAAGTTTCGCAGTAAAGTCAGTCCGGCACTTTGGCTTTTTTCCGGATGGAACTGCACTGCGAATAAATTATTGCGTGCCACGGCACACACGAAAGGTTGCGGATAATCACTGGTTGCCTGCACCAGCGCATTATCTTGCGCTTGCACATAATAGCTATGAACGAAATAAAACCGGGCATCCTGGGCGATATTATCCCACATGGGGTGGTCTGTTTGATGATGGACCTGATTCCATCCCATGTGAGGTACTTTTAATTTGTTGCCTTGTTCATCTTTCAGATTAGCTGCGAAGCGTACCACTGAGCCTTTCAGAATGCCGAGGCCGGGAATATTACCTTCCGCACTGTGTTCGAACAACATTTGCAGACCGATGCAGATGCCCAGAAAAGGTTTGGTGTGTGCTGCCTCCAGGACCGCAGTGCGCAGGCCGAGAGCGTCCATTTCGCGCATGCAATCCGGCATTGCTCCTTGCCCGGGAAAAATGACGCGCGTTGCGCGTTCAATCTCACGAGGATCACCTGTAACCACAATGGAATATTTGGGTGCAACCGAGCGCAAGGCTTGTTGTACCGAGCGCAGGTTGCCCATGCCATAATCTACAACTGCAATATCTGCCATGATTGAAGACTGTTAGAGAGTGCCTTTGGTGGAGGGCATTATGCCAGCCATACGCGGATCGATTTCCAGCGCCATGCGCAAGGCGCGCCCGAATGCCTTGAAAATAGTTTCTGCCTGATGATGGGCATTATCGCCCGCCAGGTTATCGATATGCAAAGTGACCAGTGCGTGATTTACAAAACCCTGAAAGAATTCGCGTACCAGGTCGATATCAAAGCCACCGACGTTGGAACGTACAAAGTTTACATTAAATACTAATCCGGGGCGTCCGGAAATGTCGAGGACGACACGTGACAAGGCTTCGTCGAGGGGCACATAGGCGTGCCCGTAGCGACGCAAGCCTTTTTTGTCTCCCAGCGCCTTGCTGAATGCCAGCCCCAAGGTAATACCGATGTCTTCGACGGTGTGGTGTGCGTCAATATGCAAATCCCCCTTGGCGACTATTTCAAGGTCAATCATGCCGTGACGCGCAACCTGGTCAAGCATGTGATCAAGGAACGGCAGTCCTGTATCGAACTTGGACTTGCCGTTGCCGTCCAGATTTAACTGGACGTCGATTTTTGTTTCCAGAGTGTTGCGATTTACTTGCGCACTACGCATGATTCGTCCTAAACAAATTGAACCTATTGCAAAATATTATTTCCGGGGGACCACTAAAAATTCAATTTTTAGACTGATGAATACTATCCTGCAGCGCACGAATGAACAGCTCATTTTCTTCCGGAGTTCCTACTGTAACACGCAGGCAGTCAGTCAGTGCAGAGTGTGCACTATTCATGTTCTTGATTAACACGCCGCGTTGTTTCAGCCCTACAAAAACTTTATCCGCATGCGCCACATGAAACAAAATAAAATTTGCCTCGCTGGGGTAGGCACGCACGTCCACTGTCCCCACCAGACGGTTGTATAGCCATGCCCGATCCTGCTTGATCTGTTCGGCCTGCTGTAGCAGTACGTCGTGGTGCTGTAACAGTTTTTCAGCCACCAGTTGTGTCAGCACACCGACATTATACGGCAAGCGCAGCTTTTCCAACTGCTCCAGCCATGGTTTGCTGCCGGCCAGGAACCCCAAGCGTAAACCGGCCATGCCGAGTTTTGAAAACGTGCGCATCACCAGCAGATTGGCATAACGGCTCAACATGGGAATAAAACTATCCCGGGCAAACGCGTAATAAGCCTCATCGATCACCACCAATCCGGGTGCGGCCGCAATGATTTGATGGATGGATTCAGCATCAAACAGGTTGCCCGTGGGATTATTCGGGTAGGCAAGAAATACCAGCGCGGGCTGATGCTGTTGAATGGCATTCAACATGGCGGATAAATCCAGCCCAAAATTCTCGGTGAGAGGCACGCCGATATAATTCATGCCGGTGAAGGTTGCAATCATCTTGTACATGACGAATGACGGTTCCACTCCGAGCAGGATGGCTCCGGGTTTTGCAGCAGCCAAAGCGAGCAACTGAATGATCTCATCCGAGCCGTTGCCCAGTAGAATTTCCATGCCTTGCGGTAACTCGGTAACCGCACGGATTTTTTCTTTCAGAGGCTGGGCACTTGCATCGGGATAACGATTAATTGCAGCATCTGCGACGAGTTGTGCTATTTCGTTGCGTAGCTGTAGCGGCAAAGAATAGGGGTTTTCCATGGCATCCAATTTGGCCATGCCGTTACTGTGGGGAACATGGTATGCGTGGAGTGCGAGCACTTCCTGGCGTAGCAAATTTTCAGGGGTAAAAGTAGGGCTGGCGGAAGACATGGATCATTATCATTTCAGAGATGTGAGGCATTTTACCTCAGACACGAAAAAAGCTGGAGCAATTTACCGCTATAAAACAATCTTATTTGCCCATCCCAAGGCTTCCAATTGGGCTGTGTTGAGTGCTTCCATGGTCAGACTTGGGTGATCGTCCAGCATTTCTTGAATTGCGATAAGGTTGCCGGTTTCAATGTTGTCGCACAGAGCCAATAATTCTCCCAGACTTCCTTCGTGTTTGAGCAGTGCGGCTTCCACTTCCTCATGCAAGCTCATACGCGCCAATATTTCGGGTAGCGGTTCGCCCATCAAGGCATCAAGCAAGGACAACATACCCACCATGAAAGCACGGTCCGCATAATCATGATCATCAGGACATTCCTGCTGCGCGACCAGTTCCAGCAGTTTTCCTCGTGTCGCAGCAAGTTGCATGAGTGGGCTGACAGTAATATTGCCTTGATTTGACGCATATAAAAGTAGCTGTACCCAGCGCCTTAAGGGTTGTCGCCCCAATACCATCATCCCGTGTTTGAGCGAGCTGATTTTAGTGGTCAAACCCATTCCCGCTGAATTGACCATGCGCATCAGATTGTAAGTCAGATCAGCCTGTTCTTTGAAAGTCTCTTCGATTTGGTCATCGTCGGCATCTTGCATCATCATTGAGAGCAGCCGGACCAGTGCAATTTTGGAGGGATTCGGACGTTTGCCGGAAAGCATCTCGGGGCGGGCAAAGTGATATCCTTGAAACAGATCAAAGCCCATTTCCAAACAGAGCTTTGCCTGCTCCCGGTCTTCCACTTTTTCAGCCAGAAGTTTGACTGGGTAGTTTTTCAGTTTTTTTACCAACCCGGGTAAATGTTCAGGGGCTATTTGCATCAAGTCCAGCTTGACCACATCAACTATGCCAAGCAACGAGATGATTTCGGGGGTTAATTCAAACACGTCATCCAGCGCCAAGCTGTACCCTTTGGCTTTTAATTCACGGCAACGCGAGATAATTGTATCGTCAATGACAATGGTTTCCAGTAGTTCGAGCATGACTTGCTGTTTGGGTAACAAGTCAATCAGATCACTCAACAGGAAATCGGCATCCAAGTTGATGAATCCCTTGTGGGCACCGAGCACATCTGCAATACCCATTTCCCCAAAGGCATTCACCAGCACTTGTGCTGTGGCTTGTGTATTGTCTACGACACCGGAGGCGGTTGAACCATGAGCAGAACGAAATAGTAGCTCAAAGGCTACCAGATTTTCTTTGCGATCAACGATGGGTTGTCGCGCGATAAAAATGTCCTGCATAGGATTTATGAGTTTTTAAATCAGGCCAGATTGGGTAACTTTACCATTGGAAAGTAAAAAGCTAAAGCAAAACTCAAGATTAATTGGTTCGATTGCTGCCTGAGACCATTTTGTATTCAAAAAGCCTGCACTCAATCGCTCCATTGAACAAAGGCGTGCGGCGCGAAACGGAAAGTCGGATAAATTTCGGCATACGCAGATCGGCAGTGAATAAGTAGGCGTTCCAGCCACCGAATTTTTTCTTCAACAGATCGCCTAATTGCGGATAAAGCACTTCCAGGTCGGCCAATTCTCCCATGCGTTCCCCATAGGGTAAATTGGCCACCAAAATGCCATGATCCGCAGGGGCGGAGATTTCCAGTACATTGGCCTGTTTAAGTTCCACGGTTTGACGAATTCCGGCATTGTCCAGATTAAGGTGTGCCGCCTTGAGCTCGTCACCATACAAATCGCTGCCGAAAATGGGCAAGTCAGTTACCGGAAGCTGCGCTACCTCTGCTTCACTGCGGATCGTCTGCCATGCTCCGGCATCGAAATTTTTTAATTTCTCAAAGGCAAAGTGGCGACTGATGCCTGGGGCAATGTTGAGCGACATTTGTGCCGCCTCGATCAAGAATGTTCCGCTACCGCACATCGGGTCAAGCAACGGTGTGCCGGGTTTCCAGCCTGCAAGCAACAGAATTCCGGCCGCGAGATTTTCACGCAGCGGTGCGATGTTGGTGTATTGCCGTACGCCGCGCTTGAACAGCGCATCGCCTGAAGTATCCACATACAGCATCATGTGGTTATGTTCCAGAAAAGCATGAATGCGAATATCCGGTGCGTGAGTATCAACGCTGGGCCGTTCGCCGCAGAGTTTGCGGAATTTGTCGCACACGGCATCCTTGATTTTTAATGTGGCAAAATCCAGACTTTTTAAGGGGCATTTGATCGCAGCCATATTGACGCGGATTGTGCGGGACACATCGAACCAGTCTCCCCAAGGCAGTGCGAATGCAGTGTCGTAGATATCCTGTTCACTAAAGTAATCATTTTTTGCCACGCGCCATAAAACACGGCTGGCAATGCGACTGTGCAGGTTGACGCGGTAGTTTAACAGCCATTCTCCGGAAAAATGCACGCCGCCATCGGTGCTGCGCACCTCGGCCGCTCCGAGCGAGATGAGCTCATCCGCCAATATTTTTTCGAGGCCGCGAGGGCAAGGAGAGAAGAAATTTGTCATAATAAAATTTATCTTTCAAATGCGATTTTTATTTGAATCACCACAGTACTTTCAAACCGAACTTCCTGTACTCAGGAAAATCGCCGTCTTTCGAAATCAACACGAGCGGTTGCCGGATAGCTTGCCAGATGATCATCCTATCAAACGGGTCTTTGTGTTTGAGCTTGGGAAAACGATGGAACGAAGCGGTTTCCTGCGTGGTCGGCTGTATGATTTCGATGTGCATTTGCTCCGCAATTAAGGGCATGTCGTCGGGTTGGCAGTCTTCGAGTTCGATTTTGCCCAAGGCAAATTTGAGGGATATTTCCCAGAACGAGACAGTGCTCAGGCATACCTGATTTTCGGCAGAGCGAATTTCCTTTCTCGCCCGCGCGCTCAGCTTGCTCGGCGCAAACGCCGCCCACAGAAATGTGCGGGTGTCGAGCAGACAGTTCATGCGCCCAGCAATTCCTCGTCGCTCAAGGCGGAATCACCGTGGATCACGCAACGTGCGCGTCCCTTCATCAGACCCAGCGTGCGCAGGGTTTTTGGTTTGATCTGGCTGTAAGGAACGATGGCGGCGATCTTTTCCTTTTTCTTGCCATAGCTGATCGCGATCGGTTCACCGCTCTTGAGTATCTGCCCCAGCACTTCGGAAAATTGCGCCTTCAATTCACCTACGGTCATTGTCTTCATGGTTTTATCTCCAGTAATGCTGTGGAGATTGCCTTTTTCATGTCAAGTTGTCAAGAAAAACTCACTGTACAAATGACGAAGTCGACGCGATCGGGTGATGGAAATTCTGTGGGTAGTTAATAATTGAACTTCCAGAAGGCAGCACATGGCGAACTGGCGCTGTCGACCCACAAAGACCTTAGTGGTACATCTGAATGGCCGCAATCCTGTAGCTGCCTTTCAATTTGCTTGAAATTGGCGGGATTGAATGACTCCATTTCACCCAAGCCGTCGAATATTTTGCTTACTTAGAGTTTTATTCATGCTGTCCTGAAAAAGTGCCACTTCCGCTACCTGGGGCTAACCACGAGCCGGAAATTGTCCCGGTGCTTATTTTTAGTTGCCCCACAAATCGAGCTTTTCCCGCTATCCCTCTGCCGGACATCTGAATTAAGCCATCTTTTGTCACGTTAACCGTAATGAGAAAGTTGATGTTGCGCATGTTTGATTGCCCTGAACCCGACCCATGTCCGTCATTATCCAGATGAATAAAGAAAGTTCCGTTGTCGCTTCCGGTGTAAGTCCCGTAATAGTCGCCATTCAAAGTGAATGCAGGAATTGAGGCGTGATTTTCTTTTGTGGCGTAGACTTTGGCTTGATCGAGCAGTTGATTAAGATCAAGATGATCGGCGGTTCCATTTGTTTCCCCGGCATTAGAAATATCTATTTTTGCCGATGTGGAGTTAATCATTTCCACGTTACCTTTTTCTCCCGCTTGCTTTTTTGAAATGGTCGCGTCTGCTCGATCATGATGCCGCTTATTGATTTGTAATGTTTTACTCATGCGTGCAGAATAATAAGGAGCGAAGCTAACTGTTAAAGGATGTTGATAACAGGTTGATACAGGCAATTCTTTCCAATTTCCTTGAGAAAGCACGGCCATATGCAATAACAAAGAAATTATTAATGGCCATGCAAGACGTTGCATTGAATTTGCCGCTTTAATATTAATAAAGTGCATCGTGTCCTGAAACAAATGAGTCTGAACGCTGAATTATTTGGATAACTGTGACTGCCCCTTCTTGGTCGATCTTTGCTCGTTCGCTATAACCATTTCTGCTATCCTTTATGCGATTGTAGAAAGGCCATTCAAATTTTCCTCTTATGCCTAAAGCATCATCATTCAAACCGATTGCAGTTTTGTCCCGCGCCGTTTTGTTTGAACTAACGGTGCGGGACTTTCTAGCGACAGCAGTTTTTGTAACGCCTGAATGTAACTCTGCAAGGCATTACGACCGAATTTTGTTAACGTGTAATATGTTTGTGTGCGGGTACCACCATCATCCTTGCGTACACTCACATAATCGGCAGCGATCAGCTTCTTCAGGTGCGACTCCAGATTACCGTCGGAAACATCTAATTGCCGCTTCAGTTCGGTGAAAGTTGCTTCACCCGCGCCCGCTAGAAAAGCGGTGAGCTGGGTGCGCAGAGTTTGGTGTAGCAGGGGGTCGAGCATTTCCATGTATTTCCTATTTCTGATTGAGTTTTAACTGCAATAATCCTGCATTGTTGCCATCTTTTTGTGGAATCTGGAGTTCCAATTTGGTTTCAATCAAATCGCGCCCACGCTTCCAATTTTGGCCGTCGAAGCTTGTGTATTTTTGGTATACAAACACCTCATGCTTAAGGGTGACATGCAGCGTAGTCTGATCGTCATTTTCAAACAGACTGCCACCAACTAATACGGAAACTGGCAATGGCGTTCCTGCTGGAAAATGCAGCACATAGTCTTTTCCTTCAGGAATTTTCTGTCCGAAATTAATTATAGGAACAGTAGAGAGATCTCTTGCATTGGGCGGCATTCCAGCGCATGCAGTCAGTACAACACAGGTGGTAGCAGCCATAAAAATACCGGTAAATTTCATGATGTATCTCCTTGTAAATTTAATGTGAGGGGTGAGGCTTGGGTTCGAAAACAAGACTGGTGCTTATTTCCGGCCCGGATTGTGAATTCAATTCCGCCTTGAGCCAAGGGATGCTGATCCAGTGCGTTTCACGCGCCAGCATCCAGTTTTCGCCGGGGAAGCGCCAGTCTCCTGTAGGCTGACCGCTGTCCATCATGACCTCAACTGGCTCGTTGAGAATAAGCGGTAGCATTGATGTGCTGCCGGTACGAAACATGTTTCCGGATATCTCGACCTTGACCGGAATGCTGCTACCGGCCGGAAAGATAACAACTTGTCGTGTAGCTGGCTGTTTGCGGAATTCGTCCAATGACACAACTGGAGCTTCGGGTGGAGCATCGGCGCTAACCAGTTGATGCGCCAGAAGTGGGGGAATCAACACGCACAGCAGCCAGCCCCCAGATTGCAGCAGTCTCACCCACGGCGCGCGTTGTAGACCACGATCAAGCATGGCGGCAAGTAATGGCAGACCCAGCGCTAGAGTTGAAGTCGCTACCAAGCGCAAGTCTGGGTAGCTCAAACGGAATAGCAGCATACTTATGCCGATGGCGATGATAAGTGCGCCTGTCCACTCCAATAATTCTTCGGAAAACAGGCCATGAATATACAAACCGAGCCCGATCAGGACGACCCAAGCCCCCATGATCATATAACCGCCTCCGTAGAAAAACGTAGCGAAAGTCAACAGCACTCCGATCAATATGAGTAGCCACCAAACCTTGAGTACTTGCTTGTGGATGAAAGACCATGTTTCGTCGCGCGCCTGTTTAGCACGGTGCATAAGATGCCAGTCTAACAAGCTGACACCAGACAATGTGATGGCAAGAAAAATCAGCCAAGCCAAGGCTCGTTGAGTCAAATCAGGGAACTGATCTGCTGTAAGAATATGTTTGCTGATGAATATCAAACAGCCACCACAGATTCCCCACAGGATCAGGCTGTGCCGCTCAATTCGTAAATTACGATGTCCTGCAGAGAGCATCGCATGGATCGAGTCAAGTTGTTGTGTAGCGAGTTGTGACATAACAGCTCTCCGAAAAATTAACTCTGTTTGGCAGAGTATATTGCTCTGCTAAACAGAGTGTCAAGTCATCTTTTACCCGCTTCTCAGTAAATATGCATGACAGCTTTGTGTAGGGAAGCGGTCATTTACACATCACCGAACTTCAGCCCTTCATATTTGAAATCTTATAGCGGCAGCTCGACGCAGGAATACGTGGAAGTGGGGTACCTCTGCGAGCGTGCTTGCTTAGAATGGTTTTACGGTAACAAGAATAACGACGGCTGTCAGGATGAGGACGGGTATTTCGTTAAACCAGCGATAGAAAATATGGCTGTGAGTATTTTGGTCTGCTGCAAACTGTTTGACCAGTTTACCGCAATAATAGTGGTAACCGACCAACAGCAATACCAAAGTGAGTTTGGCATGCAGCCAGCCTCCAGAAAAGCCATAGCCTTGCCATAACCATACACCGAAACCCAAAGCCAAAACAGCAATCGGCGTAACAAAACGGTAGAGCTTGGCCTCCATTAATTTCAGCCGGGCAATTTCAGCGGGCTCAGTAGCCATGGCATGATTGACAAAAATACGCGGCAGATAGAACAAGCCGGCAAACCAGCTTACTACAAAAATGATATGAAAAGACTTAACCCACAACATACAATATCCTTATTGAGAGAGCCTCCGCCGGAATAACACCAGCGACACATAAAATCCAACCGAGGCGTACGCCAGCAAAACTGCCACATGCATCAATCCACCGGGGGGTGCCATGCCGCTCATCAAGGGGCGGGCAATTTCCACGGCGTGGGTGAGTGGCAGGACTGATGAAACGTGTTGCCAAAATGGAGGCAGTTGCGTAGCCGGAAAAAACACTCCGCATAATAACATCATGGGGGTGACCACCAGCGTGAAGTAGTACATAAAAAAATCATAACTCGGAGCCAGTGCAGTCATGATCAGGCCGAGAGCAGAGAAACAAAGGCCTACCAGGAGTGCCAGCGGAATCAGCCAGAATGCGAGAACAGAATGTGTCAATCCGAGCAGACAGGCTACGGCCAGTACGGCCAAGCCGGACATCAGGCTTTTGGTGGCTGCCCATAACACTTCCGCAAGAACTACATCATCCAGCGTGACCGGTGTATTGAGAATTGCTTCCCATGTCAGCTGTTCGTGCATGCGCGAGAAACCGGAATAGAGTGCCTCGAAACTGGCGCTGTTCATGGTGCTGTAGCACACCGTCCCGGCGGCGAGAAACACCATATAAGAAGTGCCCCCCATCTGCGGTAACAGACTACCCAGACCGTAACCCAAGCCCAACAGGTAAATCATCGGGTCGGCGATATGCCCGATGATGGAAGTGGCCGCCACCTTGCGCCATACCAGAAAATGGCGACGCCAGATCGGGAAAAATCTCAAACTTAAACGCGGCGGGGCAAAAAAATGCGGCTTCATTCACGCATCTCCCTGCCGGTTAATTTCAGGAATACATCTTCCAGATTGGCCGGTCGATACAAATAGCGCAATTCTGTATGGCCTTCCAAATGGTTGAGCAAGGGTTGAGCATCTCTCACGTAGCAAAACGCTGTTTCGCCACTGACCTCGAAGCGTTTTGAGAATTGCGCGGCAAACAAATTCGCCCATTGCGCCACACCTTCGCCAAACACCTCGACCACTTGCGGATCGATGTGCTGTGCAATCAAGGCTCGCGGCGAATCTTCCGCCACGCTACGGCCATGGTCGAGGATTGCAAGACGGTGGCACAGTCGCTCGGCTTCATCCATGAAATGGGTCGTGAGCAACAGGGTTTTGCCTTGGGCAGTGAGTTCGCGAAGCCGCTGCCAGATTAAATGGCGCGCCTGAGGATCAAGCCCGGTCGTCGGCTCGTCAAGAAAAATAATATCCGGATCGTTTACCAGCGCGCGAGCCAACGTTAATCTGCGTTTCATGCCTCCGGACAAAGTGGGGATTTTGACATCCTGTTTGTGCGTGAGATTGGCGAATTCCAGTAATTTGGGAATACGTGCTTTGATCTCATTTTCTTTCATGCCGAAGTAGCGCCCGTAGACCAAAAGATTTTCTGCCACGGTAAAATCAGGATCAAGGTTATCCACTTGTGGCACTACTCCGACACGAAGCCGCGCCTCGCGTGCATGTTGAGGCACGTCAAAACCGAGCAAGCTGAGGCTGCCACTTTCCGGTTCGATCAGACCGAGCATTAAACGCAGGGTGGTAGTCTTGCCCGCGCCGTTGGGGCCCAGCAGGCCGTAGCATTCTCCTTTTTTGATCGTAAGGTTCAGGCCATCCACCACCGTTTGGCCGGCATAGGATTTACGCAGGTTTTGTGCGCTGAGGACCGCGCTCATAGCTGCTGTCGGATGAATTCGTGCGATACGATTTGTTTGATCTGGTTCAAGCGTCCGTGGAAAAAGTGTTCCGCACCGGGCAGAACCACAATAGACAAATGTTGCGGGCGTGCCCAGAGGAGTACATCAGCAAGGGGAACCACATCATCCAGATCGCCATGAATCAGCAGGGTGTTGTGAGGTACTGTGGGCATTGCAAATCGACCTACGGCGGGTGCGATCAGTACCAGTTGGTGCGGATGAAGTTCCCGGGCTGCGCACGCTTGAACAAATCCGCCGAAAGAGAAGCCGGACAAGATGAGTGGCAATTGACCAAACTCTTGTCGCGCATGGCGTACGATTGCGAGCAAATCGTCTATTTCACCGTTACCTTCGTCAAAAACCCCTTCGCTCGCACCCACTCCGCGAAAATTGAAGCGCACCGCCGCGAAACCAAGCTCGACAAATGTTTTTACCAGCGTGGTGACAATTTTGTTCTCCATTGTGCCCCCCATCGTGGGGAGAGGATGGGCCACCACGACGAGCGCGCGAGGTGCGGTGTCGGGCAAATGAATGACCCCCTCCAGATTCCCGGAGGGCCCTGTTATGGAGAATTTTCTCAGCGTAGGCATTTAAGTTAATTTGTTTAAATTGAGTCGGAAAGTTGAACTTGGCCAATCTATTAAATTTTAATTCCCCTGTTGCTTAACGGGTAGGGGCCATACATAAAAATAAACCCGACACGAAGGAGTTCGTGTCGGGTTTATTTTTCAATAAAGCCCCCCGCCTGTGCCGTTGACCCAATATCTTGAACCTGGGTTCAAGTGGGTCGGTTCCCGGTCACATCAGGTACATCCGCGAGGGATGCGCACAACAGTAACATAGAGGGGCGCGACCTAAGCAAAGCTTATTGGTTCAAAGAATTATGAATCTGACGAACACCGCAGGGGACAACCCTAAAACAACTCATCCTGCTCCGCGAGCGTTGCATCGATGGTTGCCTGCATGGAACTCATTCTACGCTTAAAATCTCCCATGTCAAAACCATTGCCAAGGCGGGTATTCAAGAATTCGTGAGCGATATTCAGGGCAGCCATAATAGCAATGCGTTCCACCGTAACAATCTTGCCGGCATCTTGAATCTCACGCATTTTTTTATCAAGATAGGCGACCGCTTCACGAAGCTCATCTCGTTGATCCTCTTGACAGGAAATACGAAAATCCCGGTCAAGGATGGTGACATCAAGGGTGTTAATGTTTTCGCCGCTCATGATTCTTCTTCCGGCAGTTGGGCCAACAGACCTTCAATACGCGCGCGCGCGCTTTCAATTTTGTCGTCTGCCTGACGTCCATGACTCAAGGCGTTGGCCAGTTCCTGACGCAACCTCAGGTTTTCGACCCGTAAATGCCGACTCAATTGTACCAATTGCGTCAGTTTGTTTTCTAATAGATTCAATTCTGTTTGCATGGTGCGAACTATAGTTGAGACAAACCTGACAAGTCAAACGGTAACGCAACTTTTTCAAAGCTGATGGACTTGTCAGCGGGTTGATAAGAGCATTTTACCGTTGCTAGTTGGCGGTTTTATGACTTTATAGATTTTACTTCAGAATACCGAATGTAAAAAACTCCGCCAGTTTTCTGACGGAGCTTGTATACTTTAAAGCGGGAATTAATTTTTAATCAATAAATCAATTTGTTGGGATCGTTAATTGAATTAATCCCGCTCGCCGCTGAAAGCCATCAGCAACTGCAACAAATTAATGAACAGGTTGTAAATATTCAAATACAATCCCAGTGTTGCCATCACATAATTGCTTTCGCCGCCATGTACGATCTGGCTTACGTCATACAAAATATAGGCCGAAAAAATCATCACGGCGATAGCTGAAATAGTCAACGTCATCGCGGGCACCTGGAAAAAGACATTGGCCAGCGACGCGATCACCAGCAGAACCAGACCGATAAACAAGAATTTCCCCATGAAGCTGAAATCCTTCTTGGTTACCGTGGCGATGGTTGCCAGACTGAAGAAAATAATACCGGTCCCACCAGCGGCCATGCCTATCAATTGCGCACCGTTTCTCAGGTGAAGCGCCACCTGGAGAATAGGGCCAAGGAAAATACCCGCTACCAGCGTGAAGCAGAGCAACGCAGCAATTCCCCACACGCTGTCACGCAATGCGGTCACAGCGAACATCAATCCCATCATCGCGCCGAACATCATCAGAGCGCCCATGATCGGGTGCAACGCCATGAAAGAGAAGTTGATTGAGGTGCCTATGAATGCACCGATAATCGTCGGGATCATGGTCAAGGCAAGCATCATATAGGTATTGCGCAGCACCCTGTTCTGATCGAACGCCAGTGACCCGGGTTGTGTATAAATTTGAGAATCGTATTGCATATTTCCTCCAAAAAGAATGCGATTAAATCAATCTGCGGACGTGAGACTACATAAACAGTGTAAAAGTTGCAATCGCATCATAAAAATATTTTTACTGCGAGAGCTTTTGCTGCAAGGGTGATTTCGGGTATCATGCGCGCCATCGGAGGTTTGGGTGAGTGGTTTAAACCAGCAGTCTTGAAAACTGCCGAACAGAAATGTTCCGTGAGTTCGAATCTCACAGCCTCCGCCAGAAATTGCAACCATCTATATGTATTTACAATGCATTTTGTTAAATGCAAAATGTCTATACCACAATCTTACCCACAAATAAATTTCAGTGTGATAAGTAACTGAGCTGGCTCTAAGTCAAAACTGTGAAGCAGCCCATTCTGCCACTTGTACGCTTAATGCTTTGCTATCATTTTCGTCTCGCCAGTCATAGTCGAATAGATTCCTATAGACGACTACAGACAATCAACTCGACTAATGTCCCCGTCCCTGCAACAGCTCATATATAGGTATGCCAGTCTTGTAGTGGATCTTGTCTACTAGTCTCGCAGGCACCCATCCTCTCCTAATCCACTCCTCAACTTCTAGCCAAACCTCGTCAAGAATCTCCGCAGCTTTATCGACACCACCAAGTTTAATGATGGCATCGGCCACGCCATTCTTGTAATCGCCAATGTTGAATGACCTTATCGACATGGCCTCAAATCCCTAACATCCATGCCAGTCATTTCGGCAAGTTTCTTAGCCTTGTCAATGTCGCTGATCTTCTCCTTGCGAATCCAAGCAAATACTGCACTGCCGGAACATCCCAGAGCTAGGGCAACTTTAGTAGCACCACCAGCTCTGTTAACTGCTTTTTTTACCTTGTTTGAAAAGTCCAATTGCATCATCTCCCAACTCCTTATAGTTATTATTTTTTCATGTATCGCAGAAGTGATTTTTGTCATCTGCTTATCTATATTTTAACTCATTGTAAATTGTGATTTTCCGGAAGCCATGTCGTTGTTGGGCTTTGCAATAACTGTGCTGGTAATCGTGGAGAGAGATTCGATTAAAACTTTTTTTCAGCGTGGGAGAAAGGGCTACGTTTGTAGCTGGGTTGGGGCGTGGATGACGGTGATGTGAGGAAGTTATGTGGCGTGATGAGATGACCTAAACAGTACCCTTTTCAAGCTTCCCGAAGGATGATTGCTTGCGGAGAAACGTTGGCGTATTTAAATACTCTTCATCGTATTGAACTGGCTCGACGAACGAGGAAGATGTTGGCTACGTTACTTACGTTTCTTACGTTACCATTAAATTCCCCAATGTTTACAGGCATTGCAGAAGGCCACTAGTAACGTACCGGTAACGTAACCCAAAATCTAAGTTACCACTAAGCTGCCAAACGTAGCTCCTCCTCTTCCTCATCTTGCAGGATAGCAGCCTTGATTACATACACACGCTTGTTGCCAATGCCTGGAATCTTTTTGGTGATGGTGGAACTTCCCTTGTTATCAAGTTCCAGATAGCCATGCTGTTTCAGAATACGAGTAACCAGCTTGTGGTCAAGCCCATCGCAAACATCGCTATGATAAGCCTCGGGAAAGACCCAATAATCGACGATTCCATCACGTAGTACATGCTTGTGCCCAGCACGTTGATTGGTGCGGGACTCATAGCACATCGTAGAACTATACTCGCTCGTTGAGCTAAATCTGGACTCACCATGACGTTCCAGAAACGCACGTACCTGCACTAAGGCACGAACATCTTCTAGTGCCTGATCCCCGCCACGCTCCCCCATCCAAGCTTTAAAACAAGCTCCTGTCGCAGATATAACATCGCCCGCAGCGAAGGGTAATATTCCACGATTTATACAATACTCTCCAGCTCCTGCAACAAGAGCAAAACGATTACCGGCACGTTGGATTTGTCCATGTGCTCCGGCAGGAATGTAGGCACTCATGAATTCAGCCTTCTTGGCCCTTACGAATTCAACTGCAAGGGGCAGTTCATCCGGATCGGTTAGTAGTTCCAATAAGGCTTCACCGGCAGAACCATAATAAAGACAGCTGTTGAGAGCTACAAGGTCGGCAAATTTGTCAGGAGAACTAACATCGTGAATGTCCTCAAACATGCCCATTCCCTTTTGGGCATCTGCCGGAATATCCAGCATTCTCATTTCCTGTCCGGCACGTACCTGCTTACCAGCACTTTCCATGTGACTGGCAAGGCTAATTTCCCCATTAGAAATGAACAGTAAACGCCAGTTTGTATTGTCCCTCGCTCCACCTGAACGGGTTGCACGCATCTTGGAAGATCCGTTAGCCAAGGTATATGCTATATCTCCGGCTTTGGAAGGATCAACCTGTCCAATTTCATCGAGACAAAGGACTGTATCATTGTGGGAGAATGCAGTTGACTCAATTGCATTGTCAGTTGTACGCCAAAGCTTGATCATCTGCTTGCCACCCCAGACACTTGCCGCAACTTTAAGTGCCGTGCTTTTTCCGGTACTACTTTTACCACGGAAATGAAACCCGCCATTTTCAATATTCATTGGCTCAAGGAATGGCCCTGCCAATGCAGTTGAAATAGAGAAAATCAGGCGGCTATTTCCAATACATAAACTACCTACCTCATGTTGCCAGTCATCCAGGCTATTGTTGGTTCCGTAAGCGGATTTATGGCTTAGGTCAGTAGTCTGCAACAGGACACGTTCAGTGCCTTCCCCAAAAGTTTTTTCTGGCAGAACGAACACATTATCGTGCCAGCCAGTCTGTTTAACACACTTGACTCTGGCAGGGGGATTGGCTTTCATGATGTATTCTTTGAGTAGCTTTTCGATGTAAACAATCAGTCCATGCGACAGCAAATCCTGCACAAAACTGACTGATGATTTTGCAGAAAGCAGTTCACAAGGAATGGCGATCTCATGCTTTTTTCCGTCACTGTCACGGAAATAAACTAAGCGACCCCAATTCTGATTGTGCTCGTCACGTGTCAGTGCAATCACGACCATTGCCGAAGAAACTGGTGTTTGAAACAATTCGCCTGTTTCCTTATCAAGTTTGCCGATGCAAAGATCTCCACCGCTGATCGAATAGTTGTAAGCATGGGTTTCAAGAATGTCTGGCTGGGAAACAACCGCAGATGTCGTCTGATAAGGAACATACTGCTCCGCTGGAAGCAATTTGATATGTTCCACCGTCCAACCTTCGGCTAAAGCATCGGCAGCATCCCAACCCGCAAACAATTCTTCTGCTCTTGGTTCCAGAATGGCTAAGCCATTTGCATCTTTCCCCGGCATAAACTTGGGTGGAATTAAGGCTTGCATTTTCATGGTGGCATCTTGCTTGTGCAGGAAATCAGCAATTTTCTTGGCGTAGCCAGTCCCGGCATCATCGTTGTCCGGCCAGAAGGTTACTTGTCTGCCAATCAAGGGAGTCAGATCGCTGTTAAGAGGACTTTTGGCACCAAACATAGTTGTAACAACGACATGATCGGGGAACAGAATACTGGCTGCATCTGCAGATTTTTCTCCTTCCGTAACGAGGACAGGAGCTTTAGATCTGGCTGTGAGTTGATCTAAGTTATAAAGGGTATAGGACTTGGCGGGACCACTGAATTTCATCTTTGGTTGCTGCCCAACCTGTTGCCAGCAAGAATAAGGTCTGACTTCTTTCTTGCCATTGACCAAGTTATAACGCAGCATGAATGCGTTGATCTGACCAGTAGCATTGCGATAGGCATAGGCTTTGAAACTTTTTACTGCGACACCATCCCATAAACTGTGGTTATAGTAGGGATTAGTTTCACGTTGTAAAACTTCGTTTGCCATTGCTTCCGGAATTGGCAAGATGCAAGTCTGCTCGGGCTCTATTTTTGTGGCTTTCTTGACTGCAGGTAAGCTTGCTTTATCTAGTCCAAGCTCATTAACCAGCCAATTTTTGGCTTCGACTTGATCTTTGTCCAGGATATAAGCGACGAGTGAAACTATGTCACCACCGACATTGTCTTCAGCAAAGTCTGACCAAATGCCTGTCTCAGTATTGATAGAGAATGAACCCAGTCCGCAATCGTTGCGTTTTGGATTCAGCATTTTGAATTCGTTGCCAACCTGCTTACCTTCTTCAAACAGGTCGAGAGTATCAAGCACCTCTTCAAGACGTTCTAGTGCTGCTTCTTTAACTTCGTCGAAGCTGAGCTGGTTTGCATATTTCGGGCTTACCGAGGATGAATCAGCTGTATTTACTGGAACTGCGTATAAAACGGATAACTCAGGCAATGAGTTAAAATAAGATAGTGAAGACATTTTATTTTCCTTGTTGTTTGTCTTCGCCCCCTTAGGGAACACGGGCACCTGCTAAGTGTCCGTAATATGAAACCGGCTAAGAACCACCTTGGTCGGTTTTTTACTGCATAGAGGATTGAAATGTTGATCCTCATACTTCTATTTTAATACATAAAATTTTGTTGTTTGTTTGATGCCTACCAACATCCCCTGAAACACTACCAGCCAGTAGGCACCCCCCGTATATCTACTTTTTCTGTAACACTGTTACAACGCCCTATTTACGTGGCCTTTGGTGTAACACTTGTAGTTTTCTTAACTTTCCCTGTTTTCTGGCTAGTCGTACTCAAACCCTTGTCTGTATTGGCTTGTAACGGTGTTACAGTTGTAACAGGGACTCCCGGCAAGTAACGTGCGAAAGCGTCCTCAAATTGTGAAAGTTCGTATCCACGGCTAACGCCATTTTCGAACCTCAAAGCTTTGGATCGAACTTCATATGGTAATAACAGTTTTGTAACTTGAGCCACATCAATTTGTCTGCCATTCTTAAAGGTTGACCAAGATGATTCCTCAATTTTGCAAAGTGCCTTGATTAAGTTATTGTTGGAGATCCTTTCAACACGACTATCCTCAAATGCTCGCCTTATGTCTGCCAGCAATTCCTCTCCAACGCTCTTGATTTTTTCGCCTTTGTTCGATAGGTTCAATGCTGCTGCTGTCGCTCTTGCCAGCCATTCTTCACTTGCACAGCCAGCTATCGCAAGAAGTGGCTCCCAATTATCCTGTGCACGGTCAGAAATAGCATCCGGCAGGGGCGGTCGAGCTTTTTTCACCTCCGTGGAATAGTCTTTCGCAAAACGAGCCAGTTTGGAGGCCAATACTTCAAAAATTTCCATATCGGCACCTCTTTGACGCTCAGCAGTTTCATGTGGCAACTTGCGTCTGAGTTTAAGGACTATGCCTCGACTCATCGTTGCTTCTGGCAAATGTTTCTCCGGCATGATCCCTGCCAGTGCCTTCGCACCCCAAACATTGAAAGCTGTTGGATTCTGGGTTTTGTCGAGGCGATATACAAATGCGCTCGTTCTTGTATGCCCGGCATTTATCAACCCTGCAATCTGGGGGCTAGACTTGATGAAAGTGTCGATTTCATCAGCCAATAGTGTAGGGTGGAAATTCTCACAGAGCCGGAACAGAACGGGTGGTGTAATGTTGCTAGCCACAATCGGACGATTGGCAAGCTTTTTGACTATGTCGAGCAGTTCCGTTTTTCCACACGCTCTATCAGGGGCACCAATTATAAGTAGGGGTGCTGTAGCTACTTCATCAATGAACCAAGTGAAAGCAATCCACAGTGCAACAGCATGTGTCTGTTGATTATCAAGAACAATAAAACGATGGATAGTTTCCGTAATCTCATTCAATAGTGTCGCTGGTTCTATCGGGTCTTTGTAGGGAGTAACGACAGGATAAGGCAGACTACTAAGCTCACTACCTGCTGCTGCGCTTACCTTTGCTATTGCATCAAGTGTATCTACTCTGACCCCAAGCGATTGGGCTTCGCCTTTTCGTTTGTTGAAGTATTCCACCGTGTCCCAGTCAGCAATCTTTTTCATGAATTGTGATAAATTTGATGACTTTCTTGTGGCTTTGACTGGACTGCTGGCGGTCTTTGTTGATCCCTTGCTGGATGTCTTCGCAGAAGTATTGGCAGTCTTGCTAGGTGTCTTGCCTGAGGCCTTTGTTTGTGTCTTGGTAACTTTCTTCGCAGGCTTGCTAGTTGCCTTGCTTACTGGCTTGCTTGCAACCTTGGAGGGTGTCTTGCTAGCGGCTGTGGCGGGTGTCTTATTGGCAACCTTGGAGTGGGTATTGGCGGACTTGGGCGTTGCAACTTTTGCAGGTGTCTTGTTAATGGCTTTGCTGGGGGTCTTTACCGATTTTTCAGTTTCCATCTTATTCTCCACTTGGTATTGATGATTATATTTTTGCCTTTGGATTTCTTGATTTCGTTAATTGTGTCTGGTTGTATGCATAGACTTCAGAAGCTACCCAGACAGAGATATTCGTCCCTCCCTGTTTGTGCTGTTTGGGAAAGTCCCCGCTCTTGATCTTTGGATAGATCGTCTTACGGGACATTCCAGTGATTTCTTCAACCTGACCGATTCGCAGAAATGTTAATTGGCTGTTGTCTACGTGTGTCGTGACTTCTGTTGGCTTTACAGGGCTTGTGATATCTGGGGGAGCGACTGCCAGCTTTTGACACTTTGGCTTTGATTCTTGAACGGGTGAGATGCTCAATAAATCCTTAGTGAATACGTACAAGTCCGACATTCTGATCACTACCGGGTCATCAAGATCAAATTGGCTTGATTGACTTTGCTTGGATATCGGGGGGTGTTGTAAACTCTTGATAGTAACTTCTACATCACCAAAGTCAAACTGCTCCAAAGTAGCACCATATAACCTGCCCTGAGCAAGTGCACTGATCGTAATGGGTTGTGGAGGATTGGCGAGAAACTTTCCGGATTCCTTCTCGATTAAATCATGCGGATTAAAGAGTACACCTGACCAATTCTTGGGTTTGACGTAGACAGGGAGAGTGCCGCAAGCACCACTATGCAGCAGTTCCTCTAACTCGAAATCCAGCAATTCTGCTGCCTCAGTTAACGGGTAATACTCACGACTAAGTTTCCCCACGCTTGCCCCTTGGTTTATCCCTGGCTGCCCTCTGGTAACTGGCTTTTTACTCCACTTGTTTTCGAAGTGCAATACGAAGTCCAAGCTTCCATCAATTCTCTGCGCTTTTCAAATAAATCGCCACGCCGATATGCAGCCTCAACCTTATTCTGTATGGTATGTGCCAAGGCCATTTCGCAGACATCACGGGGAAAGTTGGTTTGCTCAGATGTCCAGTCCCTGAACGATGATCTGAATCCATGAGCTGTTATATCAAGTTTCATCCGCCGTAGAACCATGAGAAACACCATATTGGATAGAGGCTTCTCAGGTTTTCGACCGGGGAAAATGAAAGTGCTATCACCAGACAAGGATTTTGCCGACTTAAGGATTTCAATGCAACGGGCAGTTAGGGGAATACGATGTTCACGTTTGGCTTTCATCCGTTCTGCTGGAATTGTCCAAACCAAGTTTTCCTCATCTACCTCTGACCATTTGGCGTTCAGGATTTCACTGGTTCTTGTGGCGGTGAGAACCGTGAGTTCGAATGATAAAGTCACAGCCACACTGGCATCGTGTTTTCGGAGTGCGACAATAAAATCTGGAACGGCAGCATAGGGTAATGCTTCGTGATGCAGGTCTTGGTCAGGTTGCTTGGGCAGTCCCTTGGTAACGCCATCTACCGGATTGTCACCAGTACGAAATCCTGCTGCTTTTGCCCAGTCAAGGACGGTTCGAATACGCTGGAGAACACGTCTTGCAGTTTCCGGTTTTATCAGCCAGATAGGGGATAATGCTTTGAGTATATCGGGGGTATCAATTCTATTAACTTGATTATCACCAATGAACGGAAATACGTACTGTGTCAGTGTGTTGATCCACTGATCCCCATGTTTAGGGTTCTTCCACGAAGGTAAGTGCTCAGCATGAACTAAGTGAGCAGCTTCCGAGAATGTCGGCACGATTCTGCGTTCAGCCAGTCTTTCGGCAATTGGATTTCCACCTTCTCTTGCTAATTTCCGCTTGGCATAGGCATCCTCTCTTGCTTCGGCAAGGGATACCGTAGACAATCCCCCTAAGCCAATGTCTCTTCTCTTTCCCTGAACCATTGTGCGAAGCACCCAATGCTTATTTCCGGTGGGTTCAACGACAAGATAGAGACCATTGCCATCAGTATATCGTCCAGGGTTCTTGATCGTCCGCACTTGTGTAACGTCTGTCACTGTTTAAGAAAGAGTCGAAACCAGCAACCCGAGTTCTTTTTCCGAGCTTGAAGAAACAATACCGTAAATTTAGCGCGACAACCTTGGCGTAAGGAAGGCCGGTGTTCCTCT
>Ga0316222_1001687_pt1 | contig 25855 bp, 21 predicted proteins | sample TBH18011metaG_FD_206008 | JGI IMG/M metagenome (GOLD analysis project Ga0316222, IMG submission 206008) | Freshwater microbial communities from Trout Bog Lake, Wisconsin, USA - TBH18011 | ecosystem: Environmental > Aquatic > Freshwater > Lake > Hypolimnion/Profundal zone | place: USA: Wisconsin... | reverse complement strand
GAATCCACGAGTCACTCGACTACGTGCCGCCGGTCGAGTTCGAGGCTCACTACTATGACACCAGCGAGTCAGAAAGTCTGCTCGCCATGTAAATGATTTGCCCTCCAGCAAACCCGTCGCGATTCACCCACGCATTGTGTCGCGATCGAGTCATGACCGTTTTGGAAATGATTTAGTCTCGCTTTCCCGGCGCGATTCACCTCTTGGTTCACGAACAAGATTGCGCCTCCGCCAGATGAATCGCCTCAAGGACTGAAGGCCGAGCGCCCGATGCTCCGCTAGAAGAAGTAGAGCCGGGAAAGGCGAATCGAGTCCGCAGGTTCAGACGAAATAGGTTCGCCATCAAGAACAACCGCCCCGGTGTGAGGATCAACCTCGACGTCACCGAGCATGGTGTTGCGGACCATCGAGCTCGGTCCGATCCCCCGCGTTCCTTTCACGGCGACACGGCGTCGTGAAGTCGGCATCTGATCGACCGCACCACCGAGTGACGCGCCAGCGACGAACGCCACCGATAATTCCGCGGCGGTGGCGCCCATGCCGCCGAACTGAGGACCGAAGACCAGCGGCTCAGAAGTGTCGATCGATGCGTTGGGATCGCCGGTCACACCCCAGGCGGGAAAGCCGGCCTTTAGGACGAGCAAGGGTTTGGCGCCGAAGAACTTCGGATCCCACAGCACGAGGTCGGCCAACTTCCCGACTTCAATGGACCCGATCTCGTGGCTCATGCCGTGGGCGATGGCCGGGTTGACAGTCAACTTCGCCAGGTAGCGCAGGATTCGCTCGTTGTCGTCCGTTTCCTTCTCGTCAAGGGGGCCACGATCAACCTTCATCTTCGACGCCATCGCGAATGTTCGGCGAAACGTCTCGCCCGCGCGTCCCATACCCTGAGCGTCCGACGATGTGATCGAGATCATCCCGAGGTCGTGCAGGACGTCTTCAGCTCCCATGGTTGTTCCCCGCACCCGGTCACGGGCGATGCGGGCATCCGAGGCAACGTCCTTGTGCAGGCCGTGCGACGCGCAGATCATGTCGAAGTGCTCCGCTATCGCGTCGCGCCCATAGGGAAGCGTCGGATTGGTGGAGGACCCGATTACGTTGGCGCGGCCTGCCAGACCCATGACGTCGGGCGCGTGACCGCCGCCACAGCCCTCGATGTGAAAGGCGTGGATGGTGCGACCCTCGAGCACGGCAATCGTGTTGGCCACACTCATCGCTTCGTTCAAACCGTCGGAGTGCAGCGCGACCTGGACGTCGTGGTCGTCAGCGACACGAAGTGCGGTGTCGATGGAGCGCGGATGGGCGCCGAGGTCCTCGTGCACCTTGAAACCGCAGGCTCCGCCTTGTTCGAGGGCTTCGAGCAGCGGCGCGGGATTCGACGATGACCCGCGCGCGAGGAATCCGATGTTGACGGGCCAAGCGTCGAAGGCGGAAAAGGCGTGCGACAACGCCCACGGCGAGTTGACTCCCACGCCCCAGACCGGACCGAACTCCTGACCAATGATGGTAGTCACACCCGAGGCCAGCGACGCCTCCATGATCCGCGGTGACATCAAGTGCACGTGGGTGTCGATGGCCCCGGCGGTGACGATGAGACCGTCGCCCGCGATGATCGTGGTGCCGGTTCCTACGACCACCGCCACGTGGTCCATGGTGTCGGGATTCCCCGCCCGACCAATGCCGGCGATGCGGCCGTTGCGAATTCCGATGCTCACCTTGTGACAGCCCTGAACCGCGTCGAGCATTATGACGTTGGTGACGACCAGGTCACAGGTCTCGGCGACCGACGCCGCCTTCAGGTGCATGCCGTCACGGGCGGTCTTCGCGAAACCCACCACGAACTCGTCACCACGAACTTCGGCATCGGACTCCACCCGCAGGTGTAGTCGCGTGTCGCCCAGGTGAATAAGGTCACCCGTGGTTGGGCCGTAGACACTCGCGCGCGTCGGGCTCATCGTTCGACGTCCAGGTAGCCGCAGTTATGCGCCTTCTCCAACGCCGCTTCCTTCGCGCCCTGCTCATCGAGGGGTCCGTCGACGAGCCCCGCGAAACCGATCACGACGCGCGCCCCGCGGATGTCCGCAAGTTCCACGCGAACCGGCACCTGCGGGTCGAACCGCACCGTGGTGCCCGCGTCGATGGCCAAGTGACGCCCGTAGGCGGCGGCACGGTCGAAGCGCAATCGGGGATTGACCTCGAAGAAGTGGAAATGACTGGTGACGGTGATCGCGACTTCGCTCTCATTCACCACGTCGACGAACGCGTCAATGCGTCGCTCTTCCGTGACCGGTGCTTCGACGACGGCGCCCGGTGAGTCACTCGTCGATTCGTACGCCACGTCACCGTCGAGCGCCCGGAAAGGATCGTCGACGACGATGAGCCGCGTTCCGTCGTCAAAGGTCGCCTCGATACGGACCTCAGTGACGATCTCAACGACGCCGTCGAGCACGTCATCGGCGGTCAGGATGTTCCGGCCCTTCGCGATGACCTCGTGCAGTCGTAGTCCGTCACGCGCCGCTTCAGCGGCCGTATCGCCGATCAGGGCGATGGATTCTGGAACGTTCAGCTTCAGCCCCCGCGAGCGACGAGACCGCGCGAGTTCGGCGGCGGTGAAGACCAGCAGCCGGTCACGTTCGGCGGGCGTCAGCCTCATTGCGTAGACCCGTGACCGTTCACGATGGCCGCGAACTCACGCCCGTGAGGTCATTCATTACCGTGGACAACGGCGCCACGCGCGACGGTCAGATCAACGGTGGTGTAGCCAATCTCAGTAGTGGGGATCGCGAAGATGTCGTGACTAAGCACGGCGACGTCGGCTTGACGCCCGACCTCGAGGACGCCGAGGATGTCCTCGTCACCGTTCACGTAGGCGACGCCCTTGGTGAAGGCGTCGACCGCGTGCTGCACCGAGAGACCTTGATCGGGGCGGAACGGCTTCGTGGTCTCGTCAGTGCCCGGGTGACCGAGCACGGTCGATAGCATGCGGTTCACGGCCACGTGCATCTCCTGGAGGGGATCAGGACTCGAGACCGGCCAGTCCGACCCGAAAGCGATGCGGGCGTTGCGCTCCACCAGCGACTGGATGGAGTACTGCCATCCACTGCGCTCATCGCCGACGAAGGGAATCGTCAGATTCTCCATCTGCGGGTCGTTGCACGCCCACAGCGGTTGGAAGTTCCCGATGGCCCCGATCCGACTGAAGCGGTCGAGGTCACTCGGGGCGATGAACTGCAAGTGGGCAATGTGGTGGCGGTTAAGGCCCCATCGCTGTTCGCCAACGCCTTCGATTGCGTCGAGGGCGGTCGCGACCGCGCGGTCGCCAATGGCGTGGAAGTGGACCTGGAACCCCTCGGCGTCGAGGGTGTGCGTGGCATCGCAGAGCTGCTCGGTGTCGATAAAGAGGTCACCGCGGTGTGTTCCGTGGTGACCCGGGTCACCGAGGTAGGCCTTGGACATAGCCGCGGTGAAGGTCTCGCAGACCCCGTCGACCATCATTTTGATGCTGGTGGCACGAAACGCGCCTTTCGACGCCGTCTCGCGGCGGGTCTGGAAGTGCGCGAGCTGTTCGATGCCCTTCGAACGGTCCCACCAGAGCGCGGCTCGCACGCGACCAGTCAGCCAGCCCTCGCGTTCGGCGGTGACGTAGGCATCGAAGGTGTCGTGGATGCCGAGTTCTCCCGCATCACCGACGCAGGCGTCCTGCCAGTGGGTGATGCCGTGGCCGTGCAAACGCTTGAGCGCGGCGCGCAGCCCGTTGGTCAAGTCCTCGGGCGACGTCGGAGGAAGGACCCTCGCGACCAAGCCCATCGCGCTGTCATGGAGCGCGCCGACGGGATTGCCCTGACCGTCGCGCTCGATACGTCCGGCGAAGGGATCAGGAGTGGTGACGTCGACACCCCCGCGCTCAAGCGCGATGGTGTTCACCCACGCGGAGTGGTGGTCCTTGTTGGGCAAGAACGCCGGTCTCCCACCGCAGACCGAGTCGAGGTCCGCGGCATTGGGCACGCCGCCGGGAAACGCTTCCAGTGCCCAGCCGCCGCCGAGCACCCAGGCATCGGCGGGCAGTCCCGCCGCGTACGAGGCGATGCGATCAAGGCATTCCTGGCGAGTGCGTAGACCCAGCAAGTTGCAGCGCAGGCTCTCGAGGCCCGCCGAAATCGCGTGCACGTGGGCATCGCCGAAAGCGGGCAGCGCGAGGCGTCCCGCGAGATTCACTACGCGCGTTGATGAACCCGATAGGGCATCTATCTCGTCGTTGGATCCGACCGCGAGCACGATGCCCTCGGAGATGGCGATTGCTTCAGCAAAGCCTCCGGGTGCGGATGGGGAGGCCACTTTGCCCCCACGAAGAATCAACGACGCCTGTGTCATGCCAGTCCCCCCTCGAATGCTCACACTGAGTCCGCCCCGCCACGGTAATTCGAAATCCCGCCATCACGCAATTTCCCGCGGCCGTCTCGGGGCCATTCATTGCGACCCTCACGGACCGCATCTGGAAATTAGGCGTAACCGTATTGACGATGCCAACAAGTCAGGGGATTGCCCTAGGCCAATCCGTCTACTCGGCCCGATGGACAACCTTGCCGTCGACGACCGTCGCCAGGATCGGCAGCTCGGTGATGTCAATCGCAGGGCACTTGACGGGGTCCTCACCCCAAGCGACGAAGTCGGCGCGATAACCCGGGCGCAGTATTCCCGCCACGTCGTCCTCGCCAATCGCTCGGGCGGCGTTAGTCGTGTAGCCCGCCAGCGCCTCGTACGAATCGAGCGCGGTGCGCGAGCCGATCATCCCGCCGTCAGGCACGTCCGGTGCTCGACGCAACTGCGCGGCGAAGAGACCCAGCCGCGGATCGAAGGGCGCGACTGGCCAGTCCGATCCGAGCACCATGAGTGCGCCCGAGACCGAGAGGTCACCCGAGGGCATGCCGTGCGCGCAGCGGTCAATACCGAGACGCTGCGACCAAGGATCCGTCAAGTCCGGCTTCATCCAGCGCACGTGGATGGGCTGCATCGATGCGATCACACCCTCGGGCGCGAAGCGAGCGATCGTAGAGTCGGGGGCGGTTTCGATGTGCTCGATACGGTGCCGCACCGGGCCCGCGGGAAGGCCGGCATAGGCGTCGAGAACCTCGCGGATAGCGCGGTCACCGATGGCGTGCGTAGCGATGCGCAGATGAGCGTCGTGAATCCTTCGCACGGTGCGTCGATACTGCTCAATATCGGGCCACATCGCGCTTCGTCCGTCACCATGGGTGTCAGGCTCTTCGAGCCACGCGGTACCCGTATCGATGACACCGTCGAGCATGAACTTCACCCCGTCGGCACGCCATTGTCGCCCCGACCTCACGGGCCCCCGGGTGATCGCCTCGATCACGGCATCATCGGTCGACGGATCCACCCAGTAGTGCAGCGCGACGCGCATGTTGAGTCCGCCGTCATTGTCGAGCTCTTCGAGCAGGTCTGCTGTCTCGGGGCCACCATCCATGAGGTGCAGGCCCGTGATACCCACTGCGTTCTGGCGAGCGATCACGTCGCGGTACCAACCAATGCGCTCATCGTGACCCGCGACGGGCATGGCCGCGCGCACCACTTCGATGGCCGATCGTTCTTGGAGTTCGCCCGTCGGGTGTCCCTGGTCATCACAGACGATGGCCGAGCCGTCGGCGAACTGGCGTGCGCCGCGCACACTCGCGAGTTCGAGCCCTGCGGCATTGGTGAAACCAGTGTGAAGGTCTAACGCCATCACGAGCATGGGCCCGTCGCCCGCGGCGGCGTCAATCAAATCGTGGTGGTAACGAAGACCGCCGAGAGCCGCGTACTCCATGGCGAAGCCAACGACCCATTCGCCGGGGCCAACCCGTCGCCGCTCCGCGGCGAGCATTGCGCGGATCTCGTCGAGCGAATCCACCCGATCGAAGTCGATGCCCCGTCCGATCTGGGCGCCCATGAACAGGTGCTGATGGCCGTCGGTGAGGCCAGGCGTTACCGCCCAGCCCGGTTCGCCGAGCACCTTCGTCGTGGCGTCACAGACGTCGCGGATCTCATCGTCGCTGCCGACCGCTACGATGACGCCGTTGCTCACCGCCAGGGCGGAGGCGTGGGGAGCCGCCGGGTCCATCGTTCGAATGTCAGCTCCGAAAATCGCGAGTTCAGCCGGCATGGTTGACAACCTTTCCCAGTGCGTTTGCTAATTCGAAATGAAGGTCGCCGAGTTCGGCCTCGAGGGCGTTGGGCCAGCTCGAGAACTTCGCAACCACGGTGTCGTTCGCCGCGTCGAGATGCAGGAACTGGCCGTAGATCCCCAGTCCCGCCGACACCGGTCCCTCGGTGTCGACCACCCACCAGCAGTTGTGGTAAATCGCGAACCGATTCTTGCCCTCAGCGATGGTCACGGGGAACGCATTCACAAGTTCAGCACTACTCGTCGTGCACTCGCTCACCCACTGCGCCGGCACCACTTGGACGCCGTTGGCCTTTCCACCACGCAGGTGCAGTAGTCCGAATCTCGCGAGGTCGCGCACCGTCGTGCAAACACCGCCGTCAGCGAGCGCGCAGCCCCCCGCGTCGACCGTCACCTCCGCGTCGTACTCGGAGCCCATCTTCGACCAGATGCGGTCCGACACGAGTTGCGCGAAGGTCATACCCGCGCAACTCTCGAGGACCCAGCCGAGGATATCGGTGAGGATCGACTGGTATTCGAAGACGCCTCCGTGTTCGCCTCGAGTCGCCAACGTCGGCATGTAGTCGTACAGGTTCTCGGTAGGACCCACGTCGGTGCGTGGTCGGTGGCCCGCCACCTGTTCGTACACGCGAACGTCGGCGTGCAGGTCGGCGTAGTCCTCCGAGAATCGCACGCCGGCTCGCATGTCGAGAAGGTTCTGCACGGTGCAGCCCTCGAGGCTGGTGCCGACGAACGCCGCGATATGGTCGGTCACCAGGTCATCGGTGCGAAGTAGTCCTTCACCGATGAGGATCCCGGTGAGCGTCGACGTGACCGACTTGGACACCGACATGAGGATGTGGGTTTGGGCCCGTGACATCTCGGGCCCGTACTCTTCGAACACGATCCGGCCCTGATGCAATACCACTACCGCGTCAGTGTTGGTGGCGTCCAACGCTTCACGGACGCTGAAGGTGCGTCCCTGCGCCTCAAAGGTGATCTCGTTGACGTCGAGTTGTTCACCCTGTTCGAACGCGATGACGGGCCCTTCGCCGCGACCAATTCGTTCCGTGGGGATGAGTTCTCGGACGTGACTGAAGCCCCATTGATTGACCTCGGGTTCTTGCCAATTGGCAAGGGTGATATTCACGTTACGCATGGTTCTTAGGGGCCTTTCGGGGGCGCTGGCCAATGATCGGTGGCACTGAAAACGATGCTAGTCAATCACGTCGCAATGGACTGAATTCAGGTCACTTCGAAATCAGCGAAGGGCAGCGTTGCCAGTTTCGACGCCGCTACCCTTCGCTGAGATGTCCCGGGCTAACCGCTAGCAACCACCGACTGATGCGGCCCACGGGCCCATCATCTGACTGAAGTCGAGGGTCACACCGCAGATTCCCTTGGCGACGAAGGTCGTGCCGGGCAGGAACGTCAGTGGGATCCACGGCATGAACTTCATGATCTTGGTCTGCGCTTGGATGACGAGCGCGGCGCGCTTGGCCAAGTTCGTCTCACCATTCGCCTGCATCAGCAACTTCACAATCGCGGGGTCGTTGTACGAGTCAAAGTTGGAGATGGCGTTGGGCAAGGCGATGTCGTTGTACAGAGCCAAGGGGTCAGGGTCCTGGTCGTAGTTCGTCGTCTGTACGAGGTCAATGCCCTTACGTGACGCGGGGTCACTGAAAAGCGCGCCGTACTGGGCCGCGGTCACAACCTTGAGCTTCACGTTGAGCCCGACTGAGGCGGCACTCTGCTGGACCACGGCGGCCTGGTTGGCCGCGTCGGGTGAGCCACCCATGACCGAAAGGACGATCGGCTTCTTCGCGACCGCTCCCGCGGCCTTCACCAGTTTGACCGCCAGCGCGTGCGCCTTGGTCGAATTTGTGTACTGGGCGGCGATCTTGTTGTACGCCGCGGTGTACGCGCTCTTCTGGTACGAGAAGTAGCCACCACCGGCCAAGGTGTACGCAGGAGTACCGACGCCGTACTGGACGGCCTTGATCAGTTGCGCTCGGTTGATCGACAGCGAAAGAGCCTGACGGACTTTCTCGTTCGCGATGGCGCCCTTGTTGCCGACGACGATCATCGCCGAGATCTCCATCTCCTGTGAGCTGGGGCCGATGTAGAGTTTGCCGGCAGTGGACTTGCTCAGCGGCAGGATGTTGCTCGGCAGGATGTCAAAGCCTCCCGCGAAGTTACCTGCCTGGAACGAACTCGCGACCTGACCCGGGTCCTGAGGCCAGACGAACGTCAACTTCTTGATCTTCGCCGCGGCCGCAGTGTTCCAGTAATGGGTGTTCTTCACCATCACCAGCGAACTGCTGCCGTTCCACGAGGACAACTTGAAGGGTCCGGTGCACTGGAGTGTCCCCTGCGGGGTACCGAAGTTGGCACCGGACTTCACGGTCGCGGCCTGCTCGACGATCGCGCCACCCAACGAAGCTAACTCTGGGATGAAGGTCAAGTTGGGCGCTTTGAACGTGACGGTCACCGAATAAGGACCGTGCGCCGTGATCGACTTCACCTCTTCGAAGGCCGTCGTGTAGGCATAGATGGAGGCGTTCGCGGTCACAAAGTTCCTCTTGAGGCTGTAGACCACGTCGGCCGACGTCATCGGCTTGCCGTCCCAGAACTTGACGTTCTTGCGCAGGTTAAGAACCACGGTCAACGGATTGGGCTGGGTATATGAGGAAGCGAGGTTGCCCACGGTCTTTTGGCCGGGAAGTTCCTTGAACAGTGATTCGCACATGTTAGGAATAATCAGATCCTCGGGATAGTCGTTGTACTTGACCGGGTCCACCGAAGCGATCGGGCGGTACCAGATCCACCACGTCGCGGCTGAAAGGTTCTTGGTTGCTGCGGGGGTCCGCACCATCGTCGTGTTGCCACCGCCAGAATTTGCCGCGCCCGCGCTCGTCGCGAGCGCACCGGTCCCAAGACTGACGAACGTCGCAGACACGGCCAGTGCGAAGGCCACTCCGGTCGTGCGAATGCGCCCTACTTTTGACATCTTCACCGTCACTCCCCCTTGTAAAAACTCTCGTGCCCCTTGCTACGGGCTAAGAACTTTGTAAATGTTCCTATGAGGTATAGGTCACAATGCACGTGGTGTCAAGTCACCGTCAGTGTGAGATCACCTCTCGTGAGGCTGCAACGAACGTTTGACTATGAGGAGCACCATGGTGATCAGGACGATGGAGTTGCTCGTACTCGCGCAACGATATTGTTACAAGCTGATGACGGTGCCACGTAGACAACGCGCGCGATGCGGAGTGAGCCGCTCTCATTTTGATCTGAGGAGCGACGACGTCCCTGCATCGGGCGTTGTTGACTTCGCGACGAAAGTCGTCTAAGAATCAACGAGTGACGTTGTCCGAAAATTCTTGCGGCAGAAACATTGCGCGTGGTTTCGTGGGCCAACAATCTTCCTGAAAGAAGTTACGACCCGAAGTGTCAACTCCAATCATCATCTCCCCATCCACTGTGGCGTTCAACTCCGCGCTCGGTCGCATCGCCGTGCACGCTGCATGGTGAGTCCCGACCAAAGACCCGTGACGTATCCTCACGTGCGCGTGCACGGCGATGCGACCGAGCGCGGACGCGAATACGGGCGACAAGCTCGCTCGCGCATCGAGACCTCAATCAGCGCCTACCGCGACATCTTCAAGTATTACGCCAACTGGGACTGGTCCAGGGTGCGCGAGTTCGCGACCGGTTTCGAAGCGCCGATCAAGGCCTTCGGTAGTAAATACCTTGACGAACTGCACGCGATCGCCGAGGGGGCCGGCGTCGACGCCCTCGACATCGTGGCGATCAACGTGCGTACCGAGATCATGTACTCGGCCAAGGCGCGTGACGCTGCCAAGTCTCTACCCGGTGAATGCAGCGCCTTCGCACTCATCGCCCCCCCCGGGAGCAGCGAACCACTGGTGCTCGGCGAGAACTGGGACTGGCTCACCCACGCCTTTGACACTCTGGTCGTGCTCGAAGCGACCCAGGACGTCGGCCCCGCCTACGTGAGCGTCGTCGAAGCAGGTCTGCTCGCCAAGATGGGCATGAACTCCGCAGGACTGGGCCTCGCGACGAACGCGCTCGCGAGTAATTGCGACATCGGCGAACCAGGCATCCCCTATCACGTGATGCTGCGAGCGATCCTTGACTGCGAACGCGTCTCCGAGGCGTTCGCGTTGATCCAAGGCGCGCACCGGTCCTCTTCGGCCAACTACCTGGTCGCTCACCGAGACGGCTCCGCACTCGACATCGAGGCGATGCCCGGCGATTTCTCACGGGTGCATCTTCACCAAGCGCAGGACAACGTCCTGCTCCACACGAATCATTTCGTTTCGCCAACGTTCGACGATGTAGACGTGTCTTTATGGGCAATGCCCGACAGCCCCGTCCGCCTCGCGCGACTGCGCGCGGGACTTCGTGGTGATCAATCCTCACTCGCGAAGATCCGCGAGTTGTTGAGCGACCACGCCAACTATCCCTTCTCGATCTGCTGTCATCCGGACCCGGACGACGACCAGATTGATCAGGGAGCGACAATCGCGTCGGTACTGATGCGACTGGAAGATTCCACCATGTGGTTGGCGGACGGTATACCCTGTGAAATGCCGTATCGGGAACTCAACTTCCAACAACTTTTTGCGTAGTCGTGATGCCGACCTCCGTCACGATGAGTGCTACTCCTACCGCTACCCGGACCGACGGAATCTAGTCTTCGATGAGTCGTTATCTTCTCCGACAACTGCTGGGCATGGTGGTGCTGCTACTGGTGACGAGTTTCGTCATCTACGCCAGTTTGTTTCTCGCGCCGGGCAGCCCAGACGCGCTGCTGTTCGGTGCACACACCGTGTCGCCCGCCGTACGTGCCGCCGTCAATCGTCAGTACCACTTGAACGACCCGTTCCTCCAGCAGTACTGGTACTGGCTCACCAACGTGCTGCACGGTAACTTCGGCACCTCGATCACCTACCGGACCCCAGTGGCGCTGCGCCTGACCGCGGCAGCTCCGGTGACGGCGTTCCTCGTCATTTACTCGTCGATACTCATCATTGTTTCGGGCGTGGCCCTCGGGGTGCTTTCCTCACTTCGCCCTGGCAAGCTCGACACGTTCATAATGACCGCGACGAACGTCGGCACCGCGGTACCGACGTTCGTCGCCGGATTGATCCTCCTCGCGTTTTTCGGCGTGAAGCTTAACTGGTTCCCTGTCTATGGGGCCGGAGCTGGCTTCTTCGACCGGCTTCACCACCTCACCTTGCCCGCGGTGGCCCTCGCCTTCTGGGCCGTGGCGTATCTGACGCGAGTGACACGAACCAGCATGCGTGAGGAGTTGCAGGGTGATCCGGTGTTGACCGCCCGTTCTCGCGGCCTGAGCCGACGCGTCGTCATCCAGCGCCACGCATTTCGCAACGCGCTCATCCCTGTCGTGACGGTCGCCGGTCTCCAGGTTGCGGGACTCCTCGCCGGCACAGTGATCGTCGAGCAGGTCTTCGGACTCAACGGCCTGGGCGAGTTGCTGCTCACGTCCGTGCAGGACAAGGACTTCGCCACCGTGCAAGCGGTCTCACTGATACTCGTCGCCGCCTTCATAGTCGTCAATACCTTCGTGGACATCACTTACACGATGCTCGATCCACGGATCCGACTCGGGACGAACCAGCCATGAGCCTCCTTACGAACCTCACGAACCGCGAGGACCATCACCTCCTGCGCAAGGTCCACGACAGAATCGGCACGGGGGGAATGGTCGCCGGTGGTTTCATGTTATTCCTCATCGTCGCCGCCACCTTGGCGCCGTTGATATCACCCATGTCGCCCAATGCCATCGACCTCTTGAACGTGTCGAGCGGCTCGACGTGGTTGCACCCACTGGGCACCGACAACCTCGGACGCGACGTCTTATCACGCCTGCTGTGGGGCGCTCGACCAAGCCTGCTCGGTCCGACGCTCGTAATCGGCGTCGCGACAATCATCGCGGTTCCCCTCGCCGCGCTCGCCGGTTGGTCGGGCGGTGTCATTGACCAAATAGTGAGCCGGTTCCTCGACCTGGTCTTCGCCTTTCCTGGCATCCTTCTCGCCATCTTGGCAGTCACCCTCTACGGTCCGGGCCTGTATCCCTGCTCGATGGCGTTGGCCCTCTCCTACATGCCGTGGATCGCGCGCGTCACGCGTTCGGAAATCCTGCGCGAACGCAACAAGCCGTATATCAAGGCACTCGAAGTACAGGGCCTTTCCGGTTTCGCCATCTGCGTGCGCCACCTCATCCCCAACGTCTCGGCGACGATCTGGTCCCAGGTGACGATCTCGTTCGGGTACGCGCTCATCGACCTCGCCGCACTCTCGTTCCTCGGGCTCAACATCCTGCCCCCCGGCTCGGACTGGGGCGTCATGACCAACAACGAGAACGCCATCCTGCAGGGGGACCTCAACCAGGTCCTCTACCCGTGCCTCTTGATCATCCTCAGCGTCACCTCGGTCACCTACGTGGGGAAGCGACTCTCGGACGAGAACACGAGGTTGCTCAAGTGACCCACCTGCTCCAGATCGAGAACCTGTCCGTAGACCTCGTGGTGCACCGCCGTTACCGCAAGGTCCTCCAAGACGTCTCGATCACCGTGGAGAAGGCCGAAGTGGTGTCGCTCGTCGGCGAGAGCGGCTCGGGAAAATCCATGACCGCGCGCTCGGTGCTAAGCCTCCTGCCTGCCCAAGGCAAGATGTCTGGTGGCATCGCGTTCGATGGTCAGTCGTTGATAGGCGCTTCCTACAAGGAATGGCAGAAGTTCCGTGCCACCAAGGCCGCGATGATCTTCCAGGACCCCCGCGCGTCGATCAATCCGGTGCACCGCATCGGTGACTTCCTCACCGAAGCACTCGTCCACAACCGCGGAATGGATCGCCACGAAGCCCTCGAGCGCGCCGCTACGTTGCTCGAACAGGTCGGCATCGACGACGCCACGCGCCGTCTGCGCCAGTACCCCCACGAGTTGTCGGGTGGCATGCTCCAGCGGGTCATGATCGCCTCGGTACTGCTGATCGAACCGCAGCTCATCCTCGCCGACGAGCCCACGACCGCGCTCGACGTGACGACCCAAGCCGACGTGATCGCCGTCCTCGACGACCTGCGGGCCCAGCGCGATATGGCGATGCTCTTCATCACGCACGACCTCGAGCTCGCCGCCGCTTTCAGCGACCGCATCGCGGTCATGTACGCCGGCTTCATCGTCGAGGTCTCGACGCCCGCCCAACTCCATGCGCGCCCCCTGCACCCCTACACGGCAGCGCTGCTGCACTCGCGCCCGATGCTGCACGAGCGCACCGCGCGACTTCCCCAGATTTCTGGACGACCCTTGTCGGCGTTCGAGGCGCCTCCGGGATGCCCGTTCCAAGACCGTTGTCCCTACGTCCAGCCGCGGTGCAGCGAGTCGATGCCGCAACCCCTGCTCATCGCGGGCAGCATCGTGCGCTGTCACCGGGCCAGCGAACTCGAGCTGGTCTCCACCGTCGGCGCCGGAGGTGGACAGACCCATGGGTGACGCCGTACACAGCGCGGAGACCGACCACGTGCGCCGCCTCAATGGTCCCGCCGTCGAAGTGGCGGGACTACGCAAGGTCTTTCGTGTCAGTGGGGGTGTCGGCGGACGCCGTCACCGTGACTTCGTCGCCGTTGAAGGCGCCAGTTTCTCGCTCGAACAGGGCCACTCCCTCGGCATCGTGGGCGAATCCGGATCGGGCAAGACCACCATCGCACGAATGCTCGTCGGCATCGATACCGCCAGCGGCGGCTCCATCCGCGTGGCCGGTCGTGACCGGTCGACGCCGGCGAAGTCCACCTCCGAGCGCCGCCGGCGTGGCAGCGAGATGCAGATCGTCTTCCAGGACCCCTACACCTCACTCGACCCGCGCCAGAGCATCAACCGTTGCATCAATGAGGTCCTCAAACTGCACCGCGCCATGACCGAGAACGAACGTCGCCAACGGATCATCGAACTGCTCGACCAGGTCGGACTCACCGAGCACCAGGGACTCGTCCTGCCGAAGAATCTCTCGGGTGGTCAACGCCAGCGCGTGGCGATCGCGCGCGCCCTCGCCGCCGAACCGGCGGTCCTGGTCCTCGATGAAGCGGTCTCGGCGCTCGACGTCTCGATTCAGGCCCAGATCATCAACCTGCTGAACGACATCCGTGAGCGCACCAACATGGCCTACATCTTCATCAGCCACAACCTCGCCGTCGTGCGCCAAGTGACCGACCAGACACTCGTGCTGAGGAAGGGCGTCGTCGTCGAGCAGGGTGACACCGAGAAGATCCTCGACGCGCCCGAGAACGACTACACCAAGTTGCTGCTCGCCTCGGTGCCCGAGCCGGGTTGGAAGCCGCGCCGCATCCGAGCCGACGCCGCACTATCGAGAGAGTCAGAAATATGAGTGAACTCAACTACCTGTCCGCGAGCGAAGTACTGAAGCGCTTTCGCGACAAATCCTTGTCACCCGTTGAGTACCTGGACGCGCTCGAACAGCGCGTCGACGAAACCGAGCCCTTGATCAACGCCGTCGCCGAGCGGCTCTTCGATGAAGCGCGCGAGGGCGCCAAAAAGGCCGAGGCGCTGTACGCGACGCGCCCCGGCGAGGCGCGTGCCCTCGAGGGTCTTCCGGTGGCGGCCAAGGCCGAGCATCCAATCAAGGGGAAACTCTTCACGGACGGCTCGCTCGCCTTCGCCGAGCGCGTCGCGGGCGTCACCCACCCGATCATCGAGCGCATCGGCGACGCCGGCGGTATCATTCACCTGCGCACCACCACCCCGGAGTTCAGTTGCGCTCCCTTTACCCACTCGAATCTCTGGGGTGTCACGCGTAACCCTTGGAATCTGGCCTTCAGTCCCGGCGGATCGTCGGGCGGGTCCGCAGCGTCACTGGCCGCGGGCACGGCGCCCGTCGCCACGGGTTCGGACATCGGTGGGTCGATCCGAATCCCCGCTTCGTTCAGCGGCGTCGTTGGCTACAAGCCCCCGTACGGACGGGTGCCGGCGATGGCCCCCTACAACCTCGACACCTACTGCCACGACGGGCCCCTCGCCCGCACCGTGGCGGACTGCGCGCTCTTGCAGAACGTAATCGCGGGCCCGCATCCGCTCGACGTCGTCTCCCTGCGGCCCAAGGTCACCATTCCCTCGTCGTTCGAAGGCCTCAAAGGAATGCGCATCGCCTACTGCGTCAACCTGGGCGACTGGTTCGTGGACCCCGAGGTAGAGGCCAACACGCATAGCGTCGCCGATGCGTTGCGCGACGGCGGCGCCGTCGTCGAAGAGGTCGCCTTGGACCTTCGCCGCGAGGACGTCGCCCGCGCCGCGGAGATCCACTTCAGTGCCATCTTCGGTTCGATAGTCGGCCTTGTCGACGACGAGTTCGCCGAGTTGCTGACGCCCTACGCGCGCAAGTTCGCCGCCATGGGTCGACGGTACTCGGCGCCGGGACTGTTTCTCGAGGGCCTCGCGCTCGAGGCTGGCGTCTACAACGTGGTGGGGCCCCTGCTCGAGCGCTACGACGCGCTCATCTGTCCCACCTCAGGCGTTCCGTCGCTGATAGCGGGCGATGACTACGTCGACCTGAGCCGCAGCCTCGATGAACTCGGGGCCGAGATCGATCCGATCCACGACACCATCATGACCATCGCATTCAACATCTTGAGCCGCTGCCCCGTGCTCGCGGTGCCGTCGGGCTGGGCCTCGAACGATGTCCCGACCGGCGTGCAGATCGTGGGCCGGACTTACGACGACGCGACGGTCTTTCGAATTGGCGCGGCACTCGAGGAGATCCGTCCGTGGGGATACCAGCCGGGACGCTATCCGCGGTTCCTCGACGCGAACGGCATCGCGGCGAGTTGAGCGAGGCCTCCCTCCACCAGTTGAGCGCGACGCGTCTCGCCCAACTGCTCTCCAGTCGAGAAATATCGGCGCGCGAGGTGATTGCCGACCATCTCGAGCAGATCGAAGCCATCAACCCATTGGTGAACGCCATTGTGACGTTGGACGCGGACCGTGCGCTGGCGAGAGCCGCCTGGTGCGATGAGGTCATCGTGAAGTTCGGACCGGTAGGCCCGCTGCACGGAATACCAATCGCGCACAAGGATCTGCAGGACACCGCCGGGTTGCGCACGACGTACGGCTCGCCGATCTACAAGGACTACGTCCCCTCGCGCGACTCGCTCTTGGTGGAGCGCACGAAGGCGGCGGGCGCGATCTGCGTGGGCAAGACCAACACGCCCGAGTTCGGCACGGGTTCGCACACCTACAACACCGTCTTTGGCGTCACGAGGAACCCCTGGTCGACGGATTACTCGGCCGGAGGGAGCAGCGGCGGAGCCGCCGCGGCGCTCGCCGCGCGGATGGTGCCGCTCTGCGATGGTTCTGACATGGGTGGTTCCCTGAGGAATCCCGCGAGTTTCTGCAACGTCGTGGGACTACGCCCGAGCGCGGGACTCGTGCCATCGTGGCCCGTCACCGACGGCTGGTTCACGCTGGCCGTCGATGGACCGATGGCGCGCAGCGTGCGCGACGCCGCGTTGTTGCTGTCGGTCATCGGGGGTCACGAACCGCGCAGTCCCATCGCGTGGCCCGGATCCGCGGAGCGCTTCCGCGGATCCCTCGAGACCGACGTACGCGCCCGGCGTGTCGCGTGGTGTCCGACACCCGCGGGAGTACCAGTGGACCCGCGCGTTCGCAACGTGTTGGACGTCAACGCCCGCGCCGCCTTCGAGTCGTTGGGGGTGGAGCTCGTCGACGAGCAACCAGACCTTGCTGGCGCTGAGGAGTCGTTCCTCGTCCTGCGGGCGTGGCATTACGCGATGAGCCTCGGCGACGACTACCGCCAACATCGCGCAGAGCTCAACGACGACGTCGCGTGGAACGTCGAATGGGGGCTTCGCCTTCGCGCCGAGCAGATCACCGAGGCGATCAAAATTCGCACCGCCCTCTATGAACGCGTCGCCGCCTTCATGCAGCGCGTGGATGCGCTCGCCATGCCCGTCAGCCAGGTGCCACCATTCCTGGCCAGCGAGCGTTGGGTCACGAGCATCAACGACGAACCCCAGCACACCTATCTTGACTGGATGCGCTCGTGCTATCTGGTGAGCGCCACCGGCCTGCCCTCGATCTCGGTGCCCGCGGGCTTCACCGACGAGGGGCTTCCGGTGGGACTGCAACTGGTGGGCCAACCCGACGGTGACTTCGCCCTACTGGAGTTCGCGCACGCCGCCGAGCTCGCCATGGGAGCGAGTGCTCTGTGCCCTCCCCTGGCCCTCGGCACTCGCTAGCTCCGCAGCCCGTACGTAGGGTTGGAGGATGCAGGTGTACGTCATCACCGAGATTGCCGCGCCCGCCGAACGCGTGTGGCAGGCGTTGACCAGCGCTGACGAGGTCCGCGCCTGGGATGGCGTGATCCCGTTCGACGTGCCCGACCACGATCCCGAGGTTGGCCAGCACGCGCGCTGGCGCAGCGCCTTTGGACCGTGGCAACTGATGCTGCACGACCGTATCTTGGCGGTGGAGGAGAATCGGCGATTCAACTCCCTCATCGACATCGCCTTCGTGCACGTCGATGAGACGTACGTGCTGACTCCGAGCGCCCAAGGCGGCACAACGCTCGTGACCGATGACGACGTCCGCTCGACGATCCCCGGGCTGGGTGGCTCGGAGTGAGACTCACGCGGGCCAACGTGAACGGCTCGATGTCGCGACTGAAGGACTACTGCGAGCGAGTCCCCCCACCGGGTGAGCGACGTCGCTGGCGCAACGGGTACGACCTGCGCGGTGGTCGTGACGCAGCACTCAACCGACGAACGACGTCGGATTGAGAAGGATTAGACGGTAGGCCACAAGTTGAAACCGCCGATGCAACTCACTAGCAGACAAGATTTAATGGCTTATGGTACCGTCGTCTCAAAACCAGGCGAACCGTCATCTGTCGATTTTCGCACCATACAAGTTGAAGTGCTGAATCGTGTTCGCTTCATAGGAGCCGGGAGGTCACTACATGACAGCTGTGGATCGGATCCGCTTGGCCGGACTGCTCGAGCGTGAGCGGACTCGCTTTCACGCGGAGCACCCCGGCTCGCTGGCCATGAACCGGCGGGCTGACCATCTGTTCGGTCGGGTGCCAATGACCTGGATGACTGAGTGGTCGGGTGGGTTTCCGCTGGCGCTCGACTCAGCGAGGGGAAACCGGATCACTGACGTGGATGGTCTCACTTACATCGACTTCGCCCTCGGCGATACCGGAGCGATGGCGGGCCACTCGCCCGAGCCGACCGTACGCGCGGTAACCCAAAGGATGGCCGTTCTTGGTGGTATCTCCACGATGCTGCCAACCGCTGACGCAGAGTGGGTGGGCAAGGAACTGACCAGGCGTTTCGGGCTGCCTCAGTGGTCATTCGCACTGACCGCAACGGACGCCAATCGCTGGGCAATCCGGTTGGCCCGACTGGCCACGGGTAAAGCGAAGTTGTTGGTGTTCTCGTACTGCTATCACGGCTCGGTGGACGAAACGTTCGTCATCGTAGGTCCCGACGGTCAGCCGGCGGGTCGGCCGGGCAACATCGCTCCAGGGGTGGATCCGAAGGAGACCACGCGGGTCGTTGAGTGGAATGATCTCGCGGCGGTAGAGCGTGAACTCGCCCACGGTGATGTTGCGGCAATTCTGATGGAGCCGGCTTTGACCAATATCGGAATCGTGCTCCCGGCGCCGGGCTTTCACGAGGCTCTGCGCGCATTGGCGACCAAGTATGGTGCCCTACTCATGATCGACGAGACACACACGATCTCAGCTGGTCCCGGCGGCATGACGGCTCGCGACGGTTTACAACCAGATATTTTCGTGATCGGCAAGTCGTTAGGTGGCGGCATCCCCTGTGGCGCCTACGGACTATCCGAGGAGGTTGCGAGGAAAGTCCAGCAGAAGGCGGGCGCAGCCGGCCTCGGCGATGTGGGTGGCGTCGGCGGGACGCTCGCTGGCAACGCGCTCTCTTTGGCAGCAATGCGTGCGACGCTTAAAGAGGTTCTTACCGAGACAGCGTTCGCTCGAATGATAGAGATGGCCACCCGATTCACAGCCGACGCCGAGCAGATTCTGGTTGACAATGACCTGCCGTGGTCAATCGCCCAACTCGGGGCGCGAGCGGAATATCGCTTCGTTCGCCCAGGGCCGCGCAACGGCGGTGAAGCGGCGGCGGCGGCAGACAGCGAATTGGATGAGTACATGCACCTTTACACGCTCAACCGTGGGATCCTCATGACCCCATTCCACAACATGGCGCTGATGTGTCCAGACACATCAGCAGCGGACGTCGATCGCCATTCCGAGGTCTTTGCTGACGCCGTCACGGAGCTGACTCGACAATGAGTTCAACGTTTGATTTGACTGGCCGATCAGCGCTCGTCACCGGTGCTGGCAGCAGCACCGGCATCGGTTTCGCGACCGCGCGGCTGCTGGCTGAAATGGGTGCGTCCTTGGTGATCACCTCGACGACCGACCGGATTCACGATCGGGTTGGTGAACTACGTACGGCTGGTGCCGACGCTTTCGGGGTCGTTGGTGATCTCACCGATCCAGCTACAGCACCAGAATTGGTCGCCGCTTCCATCGAGCGCTGGGGAAGGCTCGACGTGGTTGTGCAGAACGCCGGCATGACATCGATCACCAATTCCCAGCCAGAAGCCGGTGCCATCGAGGAGATGGACTACGCGCTGTGGCGAGCGAGTCTGTCTCGGAATCTCGACACCACCTTCCTGGTGGCCAAAGCTTGCCTACCGGTGATGTCGAAAACGGGTTGGGGCCGTCTCGTGTTGGTGTCGAGTGTGTCCGGCCCGGTAATGGCCATGCGAGGTGAACCTGCCTACGCGGCAGCAAAAGCCGGCATGGTCGGCCTGGCCCGGGCACTAGCCATAGATTCGGCCCCGCACGGCATTACCGTTAACGCGGTCGCGCCCGGCTGGATTGAGACTGGTTCACAGACTCCCCACGAGTACGAACAGGGGCAGGCGACCCCGATGGGTCGTAGCGCGCTGCCCGAAGAAGTCGCGGCGGCCGTCTGCTGGCTCGCCTCACCTGGAGCCTCCTACGTGACCGGGCAGTGTCTCGTAGTCGATGGGGGTAACTCAATCGCCGAGGAGCGAGCATGACCGAAGAGGCAGTTCCGGTCGTTCTGGTCACCGGTGCAGCCGGCGGCATTGGAGCCGCTGTCGTGCGTCGATTCGCGACGGGTGGCTGGCGCGTAGTTGCTACGGACCTGACCGCTCCGGTCGGACCCGACATCGAGCACTCGATCGACGCGGACCTAACCAGCGTCGCGGAGTGCCAACGTATCGTTGCCGAAGCGGTGGCCACCGCCGGCCGCCTGGACTGTCTAGTTAATTCGGCCGGGGTGTGGACGGAAGGACCGGCCGAGTTAACTGATGAGGCGGCCTACGACCTCTGCCTCAACGTGAACCTCAAGGGACTCTTCTTCACTACTGCCGCGGCAATCCCGCACTTGATAGCCACGTCCGGCTGCATCGTGAATCTGTCCAGTGACGCCGGGCTGCAGGGCAACACGGGTGCTGCGGTGTACTGCGCCAGCAAGGGTGCGGTATCGAACCTCACCCGAGCGCTCGCACTTGAACTCGCGCCGAGGCGAGTCCGCGTCAACGCGGTCTGCCCGTCCGATGTGGACACTCCCATGCTGGCCGGTCAGGCTCGTGACTTCGGCGGCGGCGATCCCGCCGCCTACTTGGAAAGCCTGCTCGCGCTCTACCCTCAAGGGGACGCAGCAAGATTCGCGCAACCAGCCGAGGTGGCCGAACTCATTTGGTACCTCGCCCAGCGCCATGCGGCACCCATCACAGGAGCGAACCTGTCGATCGACTTTGGACTGACCGCTGGAAGTTGAGCCAGCAATGACGGTCGTACGAGTCGAGACGCTTCACCGTCGAAAGTGACTGCGCGAATTCTCCGACGAAGTTAGCGCAACTAGTCAAGCGGCAATGCTGACGTTGGCACGCAATGAAAGAATTGCGAACATGAAATCACGCCGCTGTTCTCGTGCAGTAAAGACAAAATCATCACGAATAACGTCAGAGGTTCACTCGGCCAATCCCTAGACCGCCGCCATTGCCAACTTCAAAGGACGATTATCGATCAGGATGAGGAGGCGTTGATACCGCAGGCAGACGGTCTGTCGGTCGGTTGATGATAGATGCCATGCCGTTATTCTCGATAGCCGACAAGTTACCGCACCCAAGTGAGAACCTTTAGCCGTTGGTTTGTCAGACGGGCCGTAGCAGTCGGGGACTCGACATGACCACCCAATCGTGTTGGCACTGCCCAGCCTCAGAGGGGAACAACCGCGGCGCCCGACGTCAATTGCTGGGCGGTGCCGCTCAGGAAGCTAACGGATGAGTACCTTCAAATCAACGCCCGGAGATGATATTGGCAACCTTGGCTATAGGCGACGTGGTGGTGCGACCACCGACCTCGACGCGGTCGGCCGCACGGTACGCCGCGTAGAGAGAGTGCACGCCAATCCAGCGCAGGGGTTCAGGTTCCCAGTTGCGAGCCTTCCAGTCGACCCAGGGCAACTGAGTGAGCGCGGTATCACTGGCTAGGACGAGGTCACGAAGCGTCCGGCCTGCGAGATTAGTTGTAGTTACGCCGTGACCGACGTAGCCGCCGGCCCAGCCCAGTCCGGTTGACACATCGAGCCCGACCGTCGCACACCAGTCTCGCGGTACGCCAAGCACGCCTGACCACGCGTGATCGATGCCAACGTTCGCAATGGCGGGGAACAGGCGCCCCAGTATCGCGCGCAGTTCCGCAATTGTCTCGACACTCGTGTTGCCATCTCGATCGACGTGCGAGCCAAACCGGTAAGGCTTACCGCGTCCACCAATCGCAATACGGTCGTCGGCGGTTCGTTGCGCGTATATGTACATGTGAGCGCCGTCGCCGAGCGTCTCGTAGCCTCGCCAACCAATCTGGTCCCACGCGTCGGGAGTGAGCGGCTCGGTGACGATCATCGACGAGTTCATCGGGATCCACAGACGGTGCAGGCTGGCCATACTCGAGGTGAATCCTTCGGTAGCGCGAAGCACATACGTAGCATCGACCGTACCGAAGGGAGTGCAGGCTTGGTGGGGGCGTATCTCGGTCACCGGAGTGGATTCGTAAATGGTGACACCCAGGTCGGTCACCACTTGGGCAAGTCCACGCACCAGTTTGGCCGGCTGCAGGCGCGCACAATTAGGGGTATATGCACCTCCCAGTGCCCCGTCGATGGCAATCCGTTCCACTGTCTGCGATGCGGTCAGCAAGTCCTCTTCGTTCCCCCAGCGAAGGCCATCAGTAACCGATTCTCGAAGACGCGCGAGTTGCGACGCGGTGCAGGCAACACGGAGTTCTCCGCCCTTCACGACATCGGCTTCGATGCCCTCCTGTTCGGCCACGCGAATGACCTCGTCGACCGACTCAATCATGGCCTGCTGCAGCGCTCGCACCGCGCCAACGCCATGGCGCGTGGCGTAGCGCTCCGGAGAGCCCGCCATCGCTGCAGTGAGCCATCCACCATTGCGACCGGACGCTCCATAGCCTGCGAAGGTCTTCTCCAGCACCGCAATCTCTAACGACGGTGCGGCCTTCTTAAGGTAGTAGGCGGTCCAGAGCCCCGTCAGGCCCGCACCCACGATGCACACGTCCACCTTCAACGGACCGACGAGTGGTGCCCGGCGCTGCGGATAACCCAGTTCAGCATGCCAGAATGACACACCTCCGTTAATGGTCACCAATCACCCGTCCTTCCAACCTTGCGTCCGTCGCCAATGATCGTATCCGCGGTCGCGGTGCTCTGGCTCATCGCGTTGGTGAGACCAGCACGAATTGTAACGCTGCCCGTCACGCACACTTCCACCATGACCGAGTTGTGTCGTGGCCTTACGACACAACTGCCCCGGGCCCCCCGTCAGGTGTGTCAACAACCTGTCTGGGCAGAACAACTAGGCAGCATCGTAAGAAAAAATCCAGGAGTCTTTATGCACGTGTGGGAATATCGATCCCATGCGCATCGCCCCTTACGCCCGAGTTTTAAGAGTGCCGGGGGTGCGAGACCTGTACTGGCTGGCGCTCGTCGCCCGCATCCCTGTCACTGCGGCACCCATCGCGTTGACCCTCAGGGTGGCCCTCGGCCTGCACAAGGGTTTCGCCGAGGCCGGACTCGTGGCGGCGGCGGTGGCCCTAGGGATGGCGTGTGGAGCACCCCTCCTTGGGCACCTGGTCGATCGCCGCGGCGCTCGCACGGTCTTGATCATCACCACGGTATCCCAGGCGGTCTTCTGGACACTGGCCGGCAGGCTCCCCTACGAGTGGTTGGCCCCGGCCGCCTTTGTCGGGGGCTCGTTGTCGGTGCCGGTCTTCTCCCTCATCCGACAGTCTCTCGCTGCCCTCTTGCCCGAGCGAGACCGCCAAGCCGGAATGTCGCTCGACTCAATGTCGGTCGAACTCTCGTACTCCATCGGCCCGGCCCTCGGCGTGGTGGCGGTAACGCGGCTGGGATCAAGCGCTGCCATGTTGGCTATCGGGGCGGCCGTGGTGATCGCTGGTATTGGGCTGATATGTTTCGATCCGTCCACCACTCGACGTCCCGAAGCGCCTGCGACGCCCGTCGTCACGGATGATCTACGCGGTGGGGCTGAGCTCGTTGAAATACCACTCAGCGCGTCATCGACGAGGTGGCTCACTCCAATGGTAATCGCTGCATTGCTGGCCGCGTCCGGCGCCACGCTGACCTTGTCAGGGACGGACATCGCCCTCACGGCGTCCATGAGGGCTTTCGGTCACGTCGATCTGCTTGGGTTGGTCGTCGCAGCGTGGGCGTTTGCCTCGTTGGTTGGCGGCTTCATCTACGGCACGATGTCGAAGCGATGGGATCCACTTCTCCTTCTCGTACTCCTCGCCAGTCTCACCGTCCTGATGGTCTTGGCCGGGTCGTGGTGGGCGCTGCTGCTCCTGACGCTCCCTTCGGGTCTGTTCTGCGCTCCGCTGATTTCCTCGACCGTCGAGGTGATCGCCGGTTCCGTCCCACCCGAGCGACGAGGGCGGGCCCTGGGCGTGCACACCTCAGCTCTGATGCTCGGCAACGCGGCTGGCGCTCCTCTCACCGGTGCGGTCATCGACCGCGCGTCACCTAGCGTGGGTTTCGTCGCCGTAGGAGTTCTAGGGACCGTATTGGCTGTGACTGCCTTGACCGTTCGCCATCTTCGAAGTTGAACCCCAAAATGCTTGACCCACTGAATCGCGACGGGTTTGCTGGAGTGGCCGGACCCCGATTGCTAAGCCACTAACTCTGCGAGTCGTTGCTGGTTCCTGAACTTCCAGGTCTCGGCGAACTTGGCTGGCGTTTGCCGACGAAGTGCGCTGTGGGTTCTCTCGTGATTGTATTCGTGTCGCCAGTCCCCGAGGAGCACTTTCGCCTCGAAGAGACTGTCGAACTGCTGACCGTTCAAGAACTCGTCGCGGAGACGGGCGTTGAACGATTCGATCCATCCGTTCTGCCAGGGTGAGCCGGGGTCGATGAACAACGATCCCGCTCCGTTGAAGCGGCACCAATCGACGAGCGCGTGCGCCACGAACTCGGGACCGTTGTCCATGCGCAGGTAACACGGTGCGCCTCGCTCGGCGGCCAGCTGGTCCAACCGGTTGACGACGTCGTCGGCGGTGATGGAGCGTCCGACGTCGATGGTGAGGCACTCTCTCGTGAACTCGTCGATGATGTTGAGCAGCTTCACGGTGCGCAGGTCGCTCGTCTGGTCGAACTGGAAGTCCATCGCCCAGATGACGTTCGGCGCGATGGGACGCATGGCTCCGACGACCACACCAACGCCGGTGAGGCGCTTCTTCTTCTTGCGATAGGGGACTTTCAGGCCCTCCTCGCGCCACAGGCGCTGGACCTTCTTGTGGTTCACGCGCCATCCGGCGTCCCTGAGGGCATCGTGACCGCGCCGCCAGCCCCAGCGGGGGTGGCGCTTGGCGAAGTCGCGCAAGAAGGCGCGGATCTCCTCTTCGGCGGCGTCCGGACTCGGGACGGGCAGTCGCTGGGTGGAGCGACTCTGATCGATGACTTTGCAGGCTCTTCTTTCCGACACCCCGAACTCCTCACCGAGTGCAACGACCACTCGGCGGCGGCGGTTCGGGGTTAAAATTTTCCCTCGGCGACGTACTTCAACATGTCGATGTCGAGGGCCTGGTTCGCCACGATGCGCTTGAGCTGGGTGTTCTCCTTCTCCAGCTCCTTCAGTCGCTTGGCGTCATTCGCCTTCATGCCGCCGTATTGATTCCTCCAGCGGTGCCAGGTCGACTGGGTGATCTCGAGCTGCCGGCAGACCTCGGCCACGTCGTGGCCTTGGTTCAGCAGCTTCTCGCCTTCGGCGAGCTTTCGGATCACCTGTTCGGGGGTGTGACGCCTTTGTTTCATGCTGTCCTCCTCGCTCCATTTTGGAGCATCTGGACTCGCATTACTAGTGGCTCAGTTCACGGGGATCCGGCCAGGAGGGCAAATCATTTACATGGCGAGCAGACTTTCTGACTCGCTGGTGTCATAGTAGTGAGCCTCGAACTCGACCGGCGGCACGTAGTCGAGTGACTCGTGGATTCGTCGGTTGTTGAACCAGTCGA
>Ga0316222_1001681_pt1 | contig 25950 bp, 24 predicted proteins | sample TBH18011metaG_FD_206008 | JGI IMG/M metagenome (GOLD analysis project Ga0316222, IMG submission 206008) | Freshwater microbial communities from Trout Bog Lake, Wisconsin, USA - TBH18011 | ecosystem: Environmental > Aquatic > Freshwater > Lake > Hypolimnion/Profundal zone | place: USA: Wisconsin... | reverse complement strand
TGTCCGGCAGGGAAGTGCATCGCTCACGCAATGCCGCTATGTATGAATCGAGCCGCTCCACACAACCTATTGAGTCAGACTTTTCCCGCCTTGGGAATCCCCTTTCGTTCCATAATTAGAACTGCTGTCTGGGCGGAATGTCGGGTGGAATGAATAGGAAAGTCAGCAGCAATATCGGTTAACCATTTTTTAACAATACGCCGCTGCGTTCTGTCATTTCAATAAGCCGTCGTGTCTGTTCGGCGATTGAAAACGATTTCCCTCTTCCCCGAATTCAGAATCTCTCTTGCGGAGAGTCGCGAGCCTCATTCCTCTGCCTATGACATGCGGCCGAGAGAGGGGGGTTATCGCTTCCGGCTTCGGCCGAGCGCTCGTTCCCACTCGGCGATCACCGTCTCGTCGATCACCTGATGAGGGCCCTGTGAGCCTGTCTCGAGCCCGCTCGCGGCCTTTAGTTGCGCCTCAAGTTCGACGACGCGCGCTTCCAGCATGGCGATCTTTTGGGCCTGGGTTGGCAGATCCCGGTGTCGCTGTCGATAGCGCCTCTGCTTTTCCGCTGGTGTCAGAGCCATCCTGCCTCCGGTAACACATTACTATTGGAGCCTAACAGGGCGCCCCCTCAGTGTCTTCGAAAAGGGCGAAATTGGCAACGCGTTACCGTAGCGGAGGGCCTTGATATGGCGGATTTCCTCATGTTTTCGCCCATAGGTCTTGGATCGAAGGGTTTGAGGACGTGTCCGTTTCCAGTCGATTGCAGAAGGCTTGGCACGCTCGAGGGATAGGATTGGGGGCGGGCGAAACGCCGCCGCCTGCTTCAGGAGGCGGCTCTAAGCCGATGGCAGGGGCCGTCCCGCCGAGGCTATCTCTTGTTCGGCTTGCGACTGAGAAGTTGGCTCAAGACTTCGGCCTGGGAACTTGCCTTGACCTCGGGCTGCGGAGCAGGAGGGGGGGCGTCGAAAATGACGGGCGGCTTTACCGCCGTCATTGCCGCGGCGGGCGCATTGCCGATTTCATCGACTTCTTGCTCGATTTCCTGAGCCATCTTCGCGACGTCGGTGGCTGCGCCAATAATGCCCCTGATGATCGCAAGGGCTGCTTCCTTATTGTCACCACCGCTCATTTCCTTCGTCTCCGTCTTAAATGGCCGCCCAGATGGTGGTATCCAGTCCAGACTGACTTGTCAAAGCGTGAATTCGAGGTATTGGGCTATGCGATGGAGTGGGCGCGGACCTTCCGGCCGCACTCGAAATGTCCTCCGTTGATCTCTCCGGCAGACGTCCGGCCCCCCTTCCCTTTGGCGGGAGGTTCTCCCCTGCGTATCAAAGTGGCGGGATGGCGACGGAGGGCCGGGACTTGCCGCGGGCCAATGAATTTACGGCGGTTACGTATCCTCCGACGCAAGCGGCTCCAAGCACGCCCACGACCACCAGCCCAAGGCCGGGACCAATGGCAACGGTGAGCGGCAGGCCCAAAAGCACTCCCGAGAGCAATTTCGGCGCCGCGATTTTTAGCCCGGTTAGTGGTATGTCGATCATGGAAATTCCCGTGTCTGGCTGCGGAGAATCGCTGATTTACTCCCGCCCAGCTTACCATAGGCGCGAATCAAAGCGGCAAATTTTTGGCGCGGGCAGGGGGTGGGAGTTCCCACCCACAAGCGCGACATGACAATCATTATCATGCGCAAGTTCGCGCTTTCGATCCGTCAAATGAAAGGCTATTGCCGTAAGTAGCTGCGTATGTCAAAAGAGAAGTTAATTTCTCAATACTCTTGGAGGGTGGTCATGGCAGTGCAGATGGCAACGGGAATGGCAGGTGGAGCCGCCGCGAATGCCGCAGTTCCCGCAGCCGGTGGCGTGCCCGTGGGGGCCGCAGCTGCGCGGGAAATCGAACGTGAGGGCGCAGCGCAGGCGGCCGGCATGAAAGCCGGCGGGGCTCAGGCGGGTGCCGCCAATGGCGCGGCGGCCAAGACCGGTGCCGCGAAAGCCGCCGCCGCCGAGGTTGAGCGCGAGGCGATTACCGCCAAGGCGGCCGGAATGAAGGCCGCCGGGGCCAAGGTGGCTACTGGTGGCGCCAATCAGGCGGCTCTGACCGCTAAGGGCGTCGGCACGACCTCCACCGTCGGCGGCGCGACCAAGATCGCCGCCGCTGGAGCCAAGGGCAAGGCCGTGGTTGCCGCCGGCGGGGCCGGTGCGGCCGGCGCCGCCGCAGCGGGAGCCGTCAGCGGGGCTTCGGTTACCGCCAGTCCCATCGTCGCTGCCAGCAGCGGCAGCGCCATGCTGACCGCCAAGGGCGTGAGCCTTGGCCTTGGTCTGGGTCTCGGAGCCTGGGGGCCGGTGCTGCTGGGTGTCGTCGGAGTGGCGGGCGCCGTGGCCCTTTATGGATATTACAAGAACCGCAATGCCGAGCCGGCTGCGGCCGAAGCCGTCTGAAGGAGGACGATATGATCGCACAGACTCTCGGGCTGTCGCAGGAATCCGGTACGAGCTACAAGCCTCTGGTGATGGCGGCGCTCAGCTATTTGGGCATTCTTTGTTTCGTACCTCTGATGCGCAACAAGGATGACGAATACGTTCAGTTCCATGCCAAGCAGGGGCTGGTGCTGTGGATGTGGGCCGTGCTGTCCATGTTCATCCTGGAGGTTCCCGTTATTGGAAAATGGTTCTTCGGCTTCTCGTCCATGGCCATTGTCTTGCTGTCGGTGGCCGGTCTGGTGTCGGTGGCATTCCGCCGCGCCTGGAAGCTGCCGCTGATCGGATATTTTTCCGACAGCATCTGATCGGATCCTTTGATGTGTAGACCCAACGCCGAGGCAACCTGACGGGTGTCTCGGCGTTGACGTTTCAGGGAAGCCGGCGCCACCAATCGAGGACACTTCGAAAGATGGCCTCTCCATTGTCGGCGATTTCGATGAAGCCGATGGCAATGGCGGCCACAGTGAGTAGGATGCCGACCTTGATCCGGCCGTTCTTGGGCATTTGATCGTAAGGGGTCATTGACGGAGGTCAGCCGCAATCGGTGCGCCCACTGTTCCCCTTGGCTCCGCAACTGCACCCGCCACCGCAAGCCGTTCCGCCAGATGGCCGGGTCATCCGCCACAGATGGCGGATGACCACGAAAGCTGCTCCGGCACCTACGACAGCAATAGCGCCCATATCCCAGATCGATCCCCACGCCATGGCGGCACGCTTCCTTCTGTCAAGGTTGGGAGGAACGCCCTCGTATATCTAGAGCAGGCGCTGGCCGATCTTGCTCACCGCCAGCGCCAGGATCCAGGCGAAGGTCAACGAATATGCCACGGAGAAGCCGGCCCATCGCCAACTCCGCGCCTCCCGCGCGATGATGGCGATGGTCGATAGGCAGGGGGCGTAGAGCAAGGTGAAGATCATGAAGGCGACCGCCGTTGCCGGAGGCATGGCCCCCCGTAGGGCCGCCGTCAGGCCATCCGATTGCTTCTCTTGGGCGTAGATGACGGCGTAGGTCGCCACCACCACTTCCTTGGCGACGAAGCCGGTCATGATGGAGGCCGATTCCCGCCACGAGAAGCCCAGTGGTTCGAACAGCGGCGTCACCGCGATGGCCGAACGTCCGAGATAGCTTTTTTCCAGTTTCTCCTGCGCCTGGGTCGCCTTGAGACTGCGCAAGGCCTCGTCCTTGGCCGGGCTGTCGGCCCGGCTTTCCATCTCGGTGATGGCGGTCTCGAAATCCTGGGAATAGACGATGTTGCGGGGAAATTCCTGGAGGAACCAGATCACGACCGAACCCACCAGGATGACGCCGGTGACCTTGGCGACGAAGCCCTGGGCGCTGTCCCACATGTGGTGCAGCACCGAATGCATGGTCGGCAGGCGGTAAGGCGGCAATTCCATGACGAAGGCGTCGCTGCCGCTGCCGGGAATGATGCGGTTGAGCAGCACCGCCGACAGCATGGCCGTTCCGATCGAGGCCATGTACATGGCGAATACCACCGTCCCGGCGATATTGCTGAAGAATGCTCCGGCGAACAGGATGAAAACCGGCAAGCGGGCCGAGCAGCTCATGAACGGCGAGATCAGCATGGCGATCAGGCGCGCCCGCTTGTTGGTGATGACGCTGGTGGCCATGACCGCCGGGACGTTGCAGCCGAAGCCGGCCACCATGGGGATCAGGGTGGTGCCGTGCAGGCCGAAATGGTGCATCACCCGATCCATCAGGAAGCTGGCGCGGGCGAGGTAGCCGGTGCCGCTCAACACCGCCATGAAGAAGAACAGGATGACGATGTTGGGCAGGAAGACGATGGTGCCGCCGACACCGGCCATGACGCCGTTGACCACCAGATCGTGGAACATTCCCTCGGGCAGGGTCTTGTCCACGAGGTCGGTCGCCAACTGAACCCCGGCCTTGATCCAGTCGGTGGGAATGGCGCCCAGGCTGAAGGTGGCCTCGAACATCACCCACAGAATGCCGAGCAGCAGCGGCAGGCCCAGGCTCCGGTTCAGGAAGACGTCGTCGAGGATGCGGGTCAGCTTGAACCCGGCTGTGGGGTCCTCCGTCTGCTGGCGGACTTCCCGCAGCAATCCGTTGGAAAAGGCAAAGCGCGCCGAGGCCAGCAAGGTGGCGGCGTCCTCGTCGTGTTCGTGGGCCAGGGTGGATTGCTCGCCCCGGATTTCATCGACCAGTTCGACGTGATTGCTTTCGTGGCGCAGAATCTCGTCGTCGCCTTCCAGCAGTTTGGTCGCCAGCCAGCGTGAACGCACGGGGCTCAGCTCTTGCGGGTGCAACTCGGCCATATGCTGCTGGACGCGGTCGATGGCCGCCTCCAGGTGGCTGTCGTAGTGCAGCCGCAGGGGCGTGACGGGCGGTGCCGAGACCACCCCCACGACGGCATCCAGCAGGGCTTCGATCCCTTCCTTCTTCAGGGCGCAGGTCTCCACCACCGGCGAGCCGAGGGCCGATGCCAGCATGGCAGTGTCGATGCGGATGCCGGCGCGTCGCACCTCGTCAATCATGTTGAGGACGGTGATGCGGGGAAGCCCGGTCTCGATCAACTGGGTGGTCAGGAACAGGCTGCGGTCCAGATGGCCGGCGTCGAGGACGTTGACGATGATGTCCGGCTCTTCGCCATGAAGGTAATCACAGCCGACCTTCTCCTCCGGCGATTGTGACGATGTGGAGAAGATGCCCGGGACATCGACGATGCGTAAGCTGACTCCGCGATGGCTGATCTCGCGCGTGGAGAGCGAGGTGGTGACCCGCTGGTAGTTGGCGACGGCGGATTGGGCGCCCGTCAGGGCATTGAACAAGCTGGTGGCGCCAGCATTGGGGTTGCCCACCAGTGCCACGGTGACGGGGGATTTCATGCGTGATAACCCTCAGGTTTCAGTCGGATGGGTTGAATTATTTCAGGCGGATGCGAATCTGCCGGGCTTCGGTGTTGCGAAGCCCCAAGCTGTAGCCCATCAGGGTGTAGATGCGCGGATCGCCGAGCGGGGCCGAGCGATCCAGGGTGACGGCAGTGCCGGCAACCACCCCGAGCGACATCATGCGGCGTTTGAAAACACCATCGGCGCTGTCGATTTTGAGGATTTCGCCCTGTTGCTCCGGGCGAAGGTCGGCAAGGGTGACGCTATCCATCTCAATGTGCTGATTCATGGTCCCGCCCTAAGAATGCGAATGCTTGTCAGTTTAATCTGGTTTTACTGATAAGGCAAAACCCCAAATGTGACATTGGAAGTTCTTTTCGCTACTACCTTGGTCTGCGGGCAGGGAGCATGCGATGGCGGAGCATTTGTGTGAGCGAAGCAGATAGCATTTGACAATGAGTTGCAATTGCGGTGATCTGTCGATGCGAGCTATTCGCACTATCAGATGAAGGGGGCACCCCATGAGCCTTTACACCCCAGCTAACGCCGCACCTCCGGGGACGCACCCGGTCGTTGGTTCCGCCATCGCCGGCGCGGGTGGTGCGGTGGCCGCCGGTACAGCCAAGGCCGCCGGTTTTCTGGCCCTTGGCAAGGGCGCGGCGGTGGGGCTGGGGGCTTTGGCTGGTGGTCCATTAGGGGCTGCCGTCGCCGTTGGGTTGATGGCGAGCTTGATCTATGGTTCGGCGGCGGTGCGCCAAAGGCGCCCTCACTGACCTGCCTGTCCTATCCTAGGAGAGGAACGAGAACAGCCTTTTGGCGGGTGGTTTGGCCGGGCTGGCGTCGATCTTGGTCGCCGAGGTGAGAATGGCGTCGATGCCGGGAATGCGGATGGTCGGGGCCTTTGCCGCCTTGGTCAGATGCGTTGCCCAATCGCGGACATGGAAATCCGGGCTGGCCCCGAATTGCTTCAGCAGGTCCGAACGCTCTGGCTGGGCGAAGTCGCTCTTGATCAGGATGAGGTTCTCGCCGTTGTGATGGCGCTTGAACAATTCCGGTTCGAAGGTCAAGGCCCGCAGCGACAGCAGAATAACCAGCATGGAAAAGTGGTCGATGGCGGGATCGAAATGCCGGACATCGCGCCGTGGGTGCTGGAAATTGATCCCACCCAGCATGGTCGAGGGCAGTCCCTTCAGTTCGGGCAGGTACATGGAATCATAGTCGATCAGCTTAAGGCGACCATCCTGGCTGACCAGGACGTTGTCGTGCTTCAAGTCGCCATGGGCGATGCCGCGTCGCAGCAGGTCAAGGCACAGACGGCCCCACGCCCGGGTCAGTCCGGCCAGTGCCGAGGCATTGCTTCGCTGGCACAGGAGTTCGGCGATGGCGCCGATGCCGCGCCCGTCGATCCAGGGCATGGTCACCACCGCGTAGTCGGTGTGGGGCGCCACGCTGGAGGTAACGAACACCTCGGCCGGCAGGAATTGCAGCGGTACCACATAGGGGCACTGGGAGGTCCGGCAGAATTTGGCCACGGCGGCGTAGCGGCGCGGCAGGTCGGGAACCTCGCGGGTGAAGCACTTGATCGCCATGGGATCTCCGCCCTTGGCCATCACCTTGAACACCCCCGCGAAATTGCCGGCCAGGAAGACCGGGCTGCGGCGCGCGTCCAGGTGCGGCTCGAATTCCAGGGTGGCAAAGCGTCCCTTGGCGTTGGCAATGGCCGTCTTGTAGTCGTTGATCAGGGGGAGGGGCATGGAAGAGTCACCGGAGGTCGATGTCGAGCATGATGAGCGTGGAATCGTCGTTGGCGAGCAATCCCTTGTCGAACAGGGCGCGGACCCGGCCGGCGAAAGAGTGATCGGATTTGAGGCTGTCGCGGAGGGTCGCCAGCTCAGTGGACACGCAGGGTGGCGGGGTGGCGCGATGGGCGCGGGCGGCTTGTCCCAGCTTGCTCTCGCCGTTGGACAGGCGCTGGAACTCGCCCAGCATTCCGGTCGCCGAGGCGGGGCGCGCCAGACTGGCCAGGGTCCGCAGCAACAGGTATTGACCGATTCCGTCCGAGGCCAGCACCACCGTCGCCCGATCCGGCAGCGCCATCTCGCCGCCATGGAGGCTGGCCTCGCGCGGCATGTCCTTCCAATTGAGCAGAAATGGCGCCCGGTCCAGCGCCGACAAGGTCGTCGGGTAGCTGGCGGCCAGGACCGGCTGGCGTCCGGTGCGGTCGAACACCATCATCTGGCTGTCGCCATAACCCAGCCACCGCAGCATCACCCGCCCCTGGCGATAGGTCAGCCAGCCCGCCATCAGCGTGGCGAACGAACCTTCACGGATGAATTTGCTGTGCCGGGCTGGCGTCGCTTTCGACCGCTCGGCGTATTCGGCGCGGAAGGTCAGGCAGAAGCCGTCCATCCACTGGTTGAGGGCCTTCAACCCGGTAAGGGGAGACTTGGGCAGCCGGGTCACCAGCGTTTCGGCCCAGGGGCCGCAGAACAGCCCGGCGCCGCCGGCGCCGTCCGATATGGCGGCCATCACTCCATCCGGCGTTTTCGCCAGCCGGAAACGGTCCTCGTTCCGCCGCCACAGCACCGTGTCGCCGCTGGTGAAGCTGTCGTTGCGGGGCTTGACGACGGATCGGCCCTGGGCTGTCCACGAAAGCATGGGGAGGCGTCGCCGGATCAAGATTCGTTACTCTTGCTCGCTGAACTCGATCTGCATCGCCGGATGCTCGATGTCGAAGGAATCGCTGATGATCGGTTCGGATCCCAAATCCGGCGCCACGGAGGGTTCGATGGGGGCGGACAGGCCGATGGCCTGGCGGGTGCCGATGTCCAGCAGTTTGAGGAGGGCCACGGCGTCGGCGTTGAACGCCATGCCCTTGATGACGGGCGTGCGGTCCAGGTCGCGGTCGAACACCTCGCAGATGATGGCGCGGTGCCGGTTGGACAGTTCGCTCGACATGTCGAACAGCAGCTTGGCGTAGGGCGCGCGCGGCAATTCCGTCGGTGACGAGGGGAAGACAACCGGCGCGTCGGTTCCGCCTGCGATGTGGCAGTTGATCAGCAGCACGTTGCCGTCGCTGGTTTTCAGCTCGGTAAGCTTCCGCGCCGTGGCCAGAAGCTCGGCGTCGGTGTTGACGTCGTTGGCCATGCCGTCGGTGATGTTGATCACCACCGGAGGGAACGAGTGCGGGTTGTCGCGCACCCAGGTTTCCAAGGTGGCGTGGGCCAGGCGGAGGGCGGCGTTCATGGGGGTGCTGTCCACTCCGACCGGATCGATCCAGCGCGACAGGGTGATGCGCTCGATCAGCACCTGGCCGCGCACCTCGGTCTCGATCTCCACCTCCTCGGTCTCGGCGTTGCTCGCCACCTCCGAGATGGGGACCAGACGGCGGCCGGCCAATCCGCCGCGCCAGCAGAATTCCGGTCGGTTGGTGCGGCCGTAGCCGATGATGCCGACGTCGAAATAATCGCGCACGCCTTCATCACGCATGCAGCGGTTGACCAGCTCTTCCAGGGTGCCGTTCAGGGCGTTGGCCACGACCACGGCGCGGCTGACCATCTTTCCCGACAGGTCGGGGCCGAATTCCTTGTTCATGGATCGCGATTGATCGATCATGAACAGGAACACTCCCTTGCACTCCCTGCTGATTTCCTGGGAATAGCTCATCTAACCCTCCTGCTCCGTCCATCATCGTCGCCGGCCGCACGACTTGCGGCATCCAGTCTGGGCGATTAGCATAATGTCACTTGCATGTACACAGCCATGTCCTTGAAAGCATAACGACATGAGAGTCACATGCATTTTCAGTTGTTGACGGTCCGGCGGCCGAGCCATGCCAGTGGGTTGTTTCCAAGGTATCCTGCCGGTCGTCTTGCTGTTATTGTGACGACGACGTCTGCGTCCCAGCGCATTTGGATGCCTGGGGCGCCATCATGGGAGCCGTCCTTATGTTGATGGGGTTTGTTAGGGGGATGTCGGCCAGATTTAATAGCGGTACCCGCGTGCTGTGGGCGTGCTCGATCATTTGGCTTGTTCTGTCGGTTGTTTATATAACCATTTTCAATGGCTGGAAGAATGTTTTTACCATGCTTCCGCATGAGTTTTTTATTGTTCTATTGGCGATCACATTGCCGATCGCGCTCATGGTTCTGATCGTCCTGCTCGCGCGGATCGTGAGCAGCGTCGATACCATGAAGTCCGAGATCACCGCCCTGTCCCAGCGGGATGTCGCCTCGGAAGGGGCGGTGACGATGTTGGCCGATCTGTTCCGCGAGCATCGCGAAGCCATCGCCGCCCAGGTGGCGGCCCAGGTCGAGGCGACCGCCCAATTGGTCCAGATGAACCAGGACGTCCGCGCTCTTGCCGCTCCCCGGCATGATGCCGGCACCGACGATCCCATGGCCTTGTTGGCCCAGTTGTTCCGCGAGCATCGCGAGGCGGTGGCCGGACAATTGGAGGCCCAGGTTTCGGCGACCGCCCAACTGGTGCAGGTGACCCGCGACAGCAGCGACGGGATCGTCGATGAGTTGCGGTCCCAGCGGGCGTTGTCGCAGGAGATCACCCAGGAACTGTCCCACATCGCCCAGAGCCGGAGCGTCGCGCCGACCACCGACCCCGTTCTCGACCCATCGCAACGGATCGACCGCATGCGGGCGCTGGCGGAGGTGCTGGGGCTGGCCCTCAACGATCTCAGCATGACGGCGACGCAGCTGCTGACCGAACACCTGAATGCGGCCCTTGGTGATCGGGAAGGCACGCGGAAATTCATCGCGAACCTGACCAACGCCTATTTCTCCGGCGACAAGAACGTCTTCTTTCGCAGTCTGGTTCATGAGGCCGTCAGCCGTCCGGACCAGTTACGGCAATGTGCGGCTGATGCCGAGAACGTGCGCCAGCAGATTTCCAAGATCCTGCGCGAGGCGCGTGAGATCCGTTCGCTGGTGGCGGCGTGCGATCCCAATGATCTGGTCCGCATCGTCTTCGAAGATGGCGAGCTATGGGGCCTGGAAAAGGCCTTGGCCGAGCATTTCCGCATCGACGGGACGCCCATCATCGAGGCGTAGGGCAGTTCACGTCCCTTCCCGCGGCCCGCACTGGGGCGCGGGGGAGGTCAGCGACGCGATGATTCGACATTCGGCGACCACCTGCCCGCGGCAATTCGTCAATTGCCGCAGCTCTTCCCGCAGGGCGATCAGGTCGGCGATTTTCCGATCCACCTCATCAAGCTGACCGGCGACCATCTGGTCGGCGTCCCCGCAGGGGAGGTCCGGCCGTTCCGCCAGCGTCAGCAGGGCGCGGATGGACTCTATGGAGAATCCCAGGTCACGGCCACGCCGGATGAACCGAAGCCGTTGGGCGTGGCTTTCTCCATAAAGGCGGAAGCCGCCCTGGGTTCTAGGCGGCGGCGGCATCAGGGCGATTTTCTCGTAGTACCGGATGGTCTCGATGTTGACGCCGGTCAGCTGGCTGAGGTCTCCGATATTGATCTGCGACATGGACATCGATTCCCGTTGACTCTGTAGTGACTCCAGGGTCCATGCTCGGCTCCGATCGATGGTTTGTCCAGCACGATCGCGAGCCGTAAGGAAGGAGCCTTCGCCATGTCGGGAGCCAACGCCTGCTGTACCGGCACATGCTGCGGGACGGCCTCTCCCCAGATGCCCGTCATGCCTTTGCGCCCGGCGGCGGATCGGGCGACGCGGTCTTTCCGGGTTACCGGCATGTGCTGTGTCGAGGAGGTGCGGGCCCTGAAGGCGGCACTCGGCCCCATGGCCGGAGGTGAGGACCGTCTGAGTTTCGATCTGCTCAACGGTAGGATGACGGTGCCGTCGGGAGTCGCTCCGGACGAGGTCGTCGCCGTGATCGCCGGCCTGGGCATGACGGCGGAAGTGTGGGAGCGCTCCACCGCCTCCCAGCGCAACCAGGCCGATGCCTCCCGTCGGTGGCTCCAGGCTGCCCTGGCGGCGGTCAGCGGCACTGCAGTGGTGTCGGGTTTGATATGCGACGAGGCCCTCCACATGGCTCTGCCGGCTCGAATCGCGGAAGCGGTCGCCGTCGCGGTGGGACTGCGGATGGTGTTGCCGAAGGCGTTCGCTGCGGCCCGTTCGCTGCGGCCGGACATGAACCTGCTGATGACGGTGGCGGTGCTTGGCGCCATGGTGCTGGGCGACTGGATGGAGGCGGCGACGGTCTCGGCCCTGTTCGCCCTGTCGCTGGCGCTGGAGAGCTGGAGCGCCGAGCGGGCTCGCCGCGCCATCGCCGCCCTGATGGACAGCGCCCCGTCCCTGGCGCGGGTGAGGCGGCCCGATGGCGGCGAAGACCTCTTGCCGCCCGAGAATGTGGCGATTGGGGCCTGCTTTGTCGTTCTGCCCGGCGAGCAGATACCCTTGGACGGACGGGTGCTGGTCGGCGAGAGCATGGTGGACCAGGCGCCGATCACCGGTGAAAGTGTTCCGGTCCCGAAGTCACCCGGCATGGAGGTCTTCGCCGGATCCATCAATGCCGACGGCGTACTCGAGATCGAGAATTTGAAGTTGGCCGGAGAGACCACCCTGGCCAAGGTCGCCCGGTTGGTGGAGGAGGCCCAGGGGCAGAGATCCAAGGTTGAACGCTGGGTTGATCGTTTCGCCGCTATCTACACTCCCGCCGTCCTGGCCGGCGCGGTGGCGGTGGCGTTGCTTCCGCCGCTATTGCTGGGCCTGGGATGGTCCGAGTGGGTCTATCGGGCTCTGGTGCTTCTGGTCATTTCATGCCCCTGCGCCCTGGTGATCTCGACCCCGCTGACGGTGGTGGCCGCCATGGCTTCGGCGGCGCGGGCCGGTGTCCTGGTCAAGGGAGGCGAGTATCTCGAAACCGTGTCCCGTCTTTCGGCGATCGCCTTCGACAAGACCGGAACCTTGACCTCGGGCCGCCCCGCCGTCGAGCGGGTGGTGGCGATGGATGGCGGAAGCGAGGCCAGTATCCTGCGTTTCGCGGCGGCCCTCGAGACCCGCAGCAGTCATCCCCTGGGCCGTGCCATCCTTGACCATGCCGCCGCGCGGGGAATCGTCCCCATGCCGGCGGACGGTGTGCTGGCCCAACCCGGCAAGGGGATGAGTGGGATGGTTGAAGGCCGGATGGGGTGGCTTGGGTCACATCGCTACGCGGTCGAGCGGGGGGCCGAAACGCCTGCCGTGCGTGAAGCAGCCCAGGCCTTGGCCGAAGAGGGGCGATCCGTCGTGGCTGTCGGTGATGAGACTGGAGTTCTTGGACTGATTGCCCTGTCCGATCCCATCCGTCCGGAAGCCAGGGCGGCGCTGGCCGCGCTTCGGCGGGTGGGAGTTGGGCATCTGGTCATGTTGACCGGCGACAATGTCGCGACCGCCGAACGGGTGGCTCATGACCTTGGCCTTGATGTTGTCCGGGCCGAATTGCTGCCCGAGGATAAAAGCACTGCCATGGACGACCTCTTGCGGCAATTCGGTGTCGTCGCCATGGTGGGCGATGGCGTCAACGACGCGCCGGCCATGGCCCGTTCGTCCCTGGGGATCGCCATGGGGGCGTTCGGTACCGACACCGCCATCGAAACCTCCGATCTGGCGTTGATGTCGGACGATCTCGGCCGGCTGGCCTGGCTGGTGGGGCATTCGCGGCGGATGATGGGCGTCATCCGTCAGAACATCGGCTTCGCCATCGTGGTGAAGGCGATTTTCGCGGTTCTGGCGCTCCTGGACATGGCGACTCTGTGGGGGGCGATCACGGCGGACATGGGGACGGCGCTCCTGGTGGCCTTCAACGGATTGCGCCTGCTCAGGGCAGGTCTCCCCACCATTCGCCATACTCCGACCATAGTCTAGTTTCTTACGAGTCTAATAGGCACTTGCAAAATAGGGTTGTTCATTGCTACTTACCTGCGACCGGTTATCATTCGCGGGAGGGGGCTATGCCGAATCGATTGGTGTCACGCACAACGGCGGGAGATCGCAAACGCCGGTTGGCTATAGGTGTGGGCGTGATGGCGATGATGGCGGGGGCCGCCGTCTTCGGCGGCTTACATGGCGCCAGGTCCGCCGCCGAGCCTCAGAAGCCACCCGCGCTGATCCATGAGGCAGGCCGGATCATCCTTCCCGTCGGCTCTCCCTATTTCGATCGCATCGTCGTGGGGGATGTGGAGGAAAAGACCGCGAGCCCCCTTCTGATCCTGCCCGCTGCCGTCGAGGCGGACCCCGCGCGAACAATCAATGTCTTGCCGCCGGTTACCGGTAAGGTGGTGGAGTTGATGGTGCAACTTGGGGATCAGGTGACCGAGGGCCAGCCTCTGGCCGTGATCGATTCCGGCGACCTTGCTCAAGCCTATGCCGATCATGACAAGGCGCTCGAGACCCAGCGCCTGACCAAACAGGTGCTGGATCGGGCGCGTGCGCTCACCAGTGCGCGCGGCGGTGCGATCAAGGACCTGGAGCAGGCGGAAAGCGACTATGCCCAGGCTTTGGCCGAGTCCAACCGCGCCCACGCCCGGCTCAAGGAAATTGGCGCCACCTCGGAGGTCAAGGGGCGTCGGGTCCTTACCTTGCGGGCTCCCGTGTCGGGCAGTATCACCCAGCTCAGCACCGCTCCGGGATCATTCGCCAATGATCCCAACGGGACGTTGATGACCATCGCCAACCTCGACAAGGTCTGGGTGACGGCGAACGCACCTGAAAACAATGCGTCCTTCGTCAAGCAGGGGATGGATGTGGACGTCACCTTCCCCGCCTATCCCGACCAACATTTTCAGGGAACGGTGACCTCGGTCAGCGCGGTTCTCGAGCCCGATACCCGCCGGAGCAAGGTTCGCATCATGTTTCCCAATGGGGATGGCCGGTTCAAGCCCAACATGTTCGCCAGCGCCACCTTCGTGGCCCCGCCGGCGACCGAGATCCTGGTGCCGACCTCCGCCTTGATGATGAACAACGACCGCATCACGGTCTTCGTCGAGGTGGCGCCATATACCTTCGAGCGCCGCGCGATCGAACCGGGCCAGGAAACCGGGGGATACGCCAGGATACGGCGGGGACTGAAAGCCGGGGAGAGAATCATTCAGAAGGGCGGAGTCCTCCTCAATGATTGATCTTTTCATCGCATTCTGCCTGCGCAAGCGGGGCACCATGGTCATCGTGGCGGCGCTTCTGTGCGTCTACGGCTATGTATCCTGGAAGCAACTGGCGCTAGAGGCCTATCCTGATTTGGGGGATGTGGCGGCGCAGGTGACCACCCAGGTTCCGGGGCTGGCGGCCGAGGAAATCGAGCAGCAGATCACCATCCCCCTCGAACGCGCCTTGAACGGGGTGCCCGGCCTCTCGACCATCCGGTCCAGCAGCACCTTCGGGCTGTCGCTCATCACCATGGTGTTCCGCGATGGCGTCGAGGACTATTGGGCCCGCCAGCGTATTCAGGAACGCATCACGGGGGTTGCCCTGCCGGCCGGGGCTCAGCCCGGCCTCGACCCGGTGATGGGGCCGACCGGCGAGATCTATCGATACACCCTGGAGTCCGACAGCAAGAACCTGATGGAGCTTTCGGAAGTCCAGCGTTGGATCGTGATCCCGGCGTTGCAACAGGTTGCCGGCGTCACCGGCGTCGATAATTTCGGCGGCTTCACCAAGCAGTACGAGATCGAACTCGACCCCTCGGCGCTACAGCGCTATGGGCTGGGGCTCAACGACATCATCACGGCGATCAACAACAACAATGCCAATGCGGGCGGCAGCCGGCTTACCCACGGCGAACAAAGCTTCGTCATCCGGGGCGTGGGCTTAGCCACCACGCTCGACGATCTCGGAAATATCGTCGTCAACCAGAAGAACGGGGTGCCGGTTCTGGTCCACGACCTCGCCGCGATCCGCTACGGCCACAAGGAGCGGGAAGGCATCCTCGGCAAGGACGGCAACCCCGACTCCATCGAAGGCATCGTGCAACTGCTCAAATATCAAAACCCGTCGAAAGTGCTCGAGGGGGTGCATGACAAGGTGGACGAGTTAAACAAGCAGCTTTCCGCCAAGGACGTGCGGATCGTCCCCTATATCGATCGCGACGAACTGGTCCAGTCCACCGTGTCCAAGGTGTCGCATACCGTCATCGAGGGCATCGGGCTTGTTTTCATCGTCCTGATCCTGTTCCTCGGCAGCCCACGCAGCGCCATCGTCGTCTCGGTGACGATTCCCATCGCCCTGGTCTCGGTCTTCATCCTGATGCAGCTGACGAAAATGCCGGCGAACCTGTTCTCGTTGGGGGCCATCGACTTCGGCATCATCGTCGATGGCGCCATCGTGGTCATGGAGGCGATCCTCCGTCGGCGCGAGAGCAAGCCGACCGAGGAACTGACCCTGGCCGATGTGCGCGAGACCTCCCATCAGGTCGCCAAGCCGATCCTGTTCGCGACCCTGATCATCATTACGGCGTATTTCCCGCTATTCGCCTTTGAACGCGCCGAGGCCAAGCTGATCTCCCCCATGGCCATCACCGTTGGCTATGCGCTGTTCGGTGCGCTGCTGTGCACCCTGGCCTTGATCCCCGGCCTGGCCTATCTGGCGTTGCGCCGGCCGCGCCCAACCTTCCACAACCGTCCCCTGGAGTGGCTGGAGAACCGCTATCGCGCCATCCTCTCGGGCTTGCTCGACCGGCCGAAGATCGTCTACGGCACGGCTGGCGTGGCGCTGGTCGGGGTGCTGGGGTTGGGCCTGACCATCGGCCGCGAGTTCCTGCCGGACCTTGACGAAGGTGCGCTATGGATGCAGGTGCAATTGCCGACTGGCCTTTCGCTCGACAAAGCGAGCGAAATGGCGGGAGAACTCCGCCGTGCCGTCCGGGAGTTTCCCGAGGTTTCCTATATCGTCACCCAGCTTGGTCGTACCGACGAAGGCGTCGATCCATGGACGCCTTCGCATATGGAGGTCCCGGTCGGCCTGAAGCCCTACGACACTTGGCCCAGCGGCGAGACCAAGGAGCGGTTCGTGGCTCGCCTGACGGCACGGCTGGAGCAACTTCCGGGCTTCAGCGTGGGTATCAGCCAGCCCATCATCGACATGGTCAACGATGTGGTCGGCGGGGCGCATTCTCCGCTCGCCATCCGCATTTTCGGCGATGATTTCACCGAATTGCGCCAGATCGGCCGTCAGGTCGTCGATGTCTTGAACGGCGTCGATGGCACCGCCTCCGCCGCCATCTTCCAGGAACCTCCGATTCCGCAGGTGGTGATCCGGATCGATCGCGACGCGGTGTCCCGCTACGGCCTGAACGTGTCCGACGTCACCGGCCTGATCCAGACGGCGGTGGGCGGGATGCCGGTCTCCCTGATATATGTGGGGGATCATCAATACGACGTGACGGTCAAGTTTCCGCAGGAAGCGAGAAACAGCCCGGAAGCTCTCGGCCGACTGTTCATGACCACGTCGGGAGGGGCGCAAATCCTGCTCTCCCAGGTCGCCAGCATCAAAATGCAAAGCGGCGAAAGCACCATCACCCACGAGATGAACCACCGCGTTCTGACCGTGCGCATCGACCTGAGGGGCCGCGATCTCGCCTCGTATCTGGCGGAGATCCAGGAAAAGATCGACCACTCCGTCCGGTTCGACCAGAGCAAATACCGCCTTGAATACGCCGGCCAGTTCGAGAACCAGCGCCGAGCTCAATCCCGGCTGGTCTTCATTCTGGGGCTGGTCCTGGCCTTGATGGCGATCTTCCTCTACACCGGTCTCGGCAATATCCGGCAAGCGCTGTTGACCCTTGGAACCGTGCCCCTGGCGGCCCTCGGCGGACTGATCGCGCTGCACGTCACCGGCAGTACCTTGAACGTCGCCAGCGCCGTGGGATTCATCGCCCTGTCCGGCGTCGCCGTCCAGAACGGCATCATCATGGTGGCCAATCTCAATCGTGTCCGCGAAGAGGAGGGCGGCACGCTTCACGACGCGGTGCTGGCCGGCGCCACCGAACGGCTCCGTCCGGTCTTGATGACGGCCACGGTGGCGACCCTGGGAATGCTGCCGGCCGCCATGGCGACCGGGGTCGGCAGTGATGTCCAGCGCAATCTGGCCACCGTGGTGGTCGGCGGGTTGGTCGTCGCCACCGTGCTGACGCTGTTTGTGTTGCCGACGCTCTATTTTGCCATTGAGCGTCGTATGGAAGAGCGGGTTCCCGGTCGGCAGACGGACCAAGCCGCCGCTCAGCCGGGAGAATAGGGATGCGTTCAATGCGGATATGGAGAACTTTTCCCGTCACCAGCCTGCTGGCGGCGGCCCTGCTGTGCGGCTGCGTGGGACCGGACTTCGTAAGGCCGGCGGCCCCCGAGACCGAAACCTATGCCGCCAAGCCGCTGCCGGCCGAGACCGTCGCGACCGAGGTCGCCGGGGGCGAGGCGCAACACTTTCTGCCGGGCAGGGATATTCCCGCGGAGTGGTGGACCTTGTTCCATTCCGAGCCGCTCAATGCCTTGATCAAGCGGGCGCTCGCCGCCAATCCCAGCATGCGTTCCGCCCAGGCGGCCCTGCGGGTCGCGGAAGAGAATCTCTCGGCGCAGATCGGTGCCTTCGCGCCGACCGTTCAAGGCAGCTTCAGTTCCACTCGCACGAAGAATGCCGGCGGCAGCGTCTCGGGATCGACGACCCAAACATCCCCCGTCACCAATCTCCATACGGCTCAACTCAGCGTCGCCTACACGCCGGACGTTTGGGGGGCCAACTGGCGGCAGGTCGAGGGATTGGAAGCCCAGGCCGAGGCCCAGCGGTTCCAACTGGAGGCCACCTATTTGACGCTGACGTCGAATGTGGTGGTGGCGGCCATCAATGAAGCGTCGTTGCGTGGGCAGATTGTCGCGACCGAGGAAATAATCCGGGGCGAGCGCGAACTGCTCGACATTCTCCGTCGTCAGTTTGCCCTGGGACAAATCGCCGAGGCCGATGTGGTGGCGCAGGAGGCTGCACTGGCTCAACTGGAACAGACGCTGCCTCCGCTGGAAAAGCAGCTGGAGCAGCAACGCGATGCCCTGACCGCTCTGCTCGGACGCCTGCCGCATGAGGAACCGGCCGAGACATTCGAACTGGCGTCGTTGCAGCTCCCCCGGGATCTGCCGGTCAGTCTGCCGTCCAAGCTGGTTGAGCAGCGGCCCGACATTCGGCAGGCCGAGGCCAATCTTCACGCAGCCAGCGCCCAGGTCGGCGTCGCCATCGCCAATCGGCTTCCGCTCATCAATCTGACGGCCGACATGGGCAGTGTCGCGTCGCTGATCACCGGGAAGGACGAGGGATACAGTCCCACCAAGGTGGGCCTGTTCACGCCGGGAACCGGGTTCTGGACCTTGGGGGGAAGCGTGGCGCAGACTATTTTCGACGGTTTCTCCCTCATGCACAAGCAGCGTGCCGCCGAAGCCGCCCTGGAACAGGCGGAAGCCGATTACCGGACGGCGGTCATCACCGCGTTCCAGAACGTCGCCGACGCCCTTTCCGCTCTCCGGCTTGATGCCAAGGCGTTGCAATCGGCGGCGACGACGGCAAGCAAAGCCAGGGAAAGCCTTCAGATCACCCGCCAGCAGTTGGAGCTCGGGGCGATCAGTTATCCCGCGCTGCTGGCCGCGCAGCAGACCGAAATCCAGGCGCGCATCAATCTGGTGCAAACCCAGGCCAACCGCTACGCCGATACCGCGGCATTATTCCAGGCTCTCGGCGGAGGGTGGTGGAATCGAACCGACACCACCGGCATCACCGCCGCGAATGACGGCAAGACGGATGGGAAAACCCCCAGTTGGCTGGAAAGGGCATGGCCGTATTAGAGATATCGACAAGCTCTTCCTCCCGAGCGGCGTTGCGGAGGGGCGGGGGGCTGATGGTCATTCCATTGCGCATTGGAATATGAGAAACTCCCGCCCTGAGACGTTCAGGGCCTTTCACGATTGGCGCTGCCAATGCTGTATCGGGAATCGGTAGAATCACTTTGACGGTAGTCGAATTCTCGTGAACCCCAAGGCCGTTGCGCATCCCGACATCGCGGTTTGGATCATGGCGCTGGGCATTGCCTTCAGCATGGCCTTGGTGCTGACCGCCGTGTTCAAGGCCAATCCGTGGGATGATCATACCTACGACATGGCACCGCCCATCGTCGCCGGGATGGCCGCCCCCCATCGGGACGGTCGCGAGAAGATGGTGTGCTCCAGCTGCCACATCGTCGCTCCGCCCACGGCCGCCGCCGGTCCAGGTGCCGGCACGCTGCCGATCGTCCAGGGGACGCCGGCGCCGCATGTGGACGGGCGCGAAAATATGGCCTGCGCCAGTTGCCATACCATCGTGAAGAAGGGCAGCGTCGCCAGGGCCGGCAAGGCGGATGCCGTTCCGGCGACAGCGGCGATGCAGGGCATGCCCTTGCCCGAGGCGGTGAGCGTGGCCTTGGCGGTGGCTCCGGCCCCCGTCGCCCTGGGCAACGAGGCGCATGAGCGGATGGTGCCATTCCGCTACCAGGGTAAGGTCGTGAGCGTCGCCGGTGCCGGCACCCGCTCGGTCTGGGGCGACATTTACATTCAGATCAACGACGGGATCAATCCGCCCATGTGGATCGACCTGGCTCCGCGATGGTTCTTGCAGGCGGAGGGGTGCGTGGTTCGCCCCGGCATGTTCGTCAAGGGCACCGCGTTCCGCGATCCATTGCAGGGGAGTGCGGGGCTGGATTACGGAAAGAGCGTCATGGCCAACGGCGAGGTGTGCGCCCTGCGCGACAATCACCTCAACGGCCTCTGGGCGGAAGCGGGAGGCATGGATGCCGAGGAACGCTAAGGCCCCGGACCGTGGGACAGCGACCGGCTTCGCCTCCACCCAATGGAACGTCATCTACCTGCTGATGACCGTTGGCGCGCTGGTCGCGGCGCTGTCCATCTCCTTACAGCCTCTGCTGCTGGACAAGATCTTCGGCATCGCTTTCGAGAAGGAAGGCGCGGTCAACGCCGACATCCAGGTGGTGGCGGAGATCGTCTCGATTGTCTGCGTGGGGTGGTTCGGCCTGCTGTCGGATCGCATCGGACGGGTTCGGATTATCGCGGTGGGCTTCTTGATCGCGGTGGGCGGCGCGGCGATGTCGCTGCTCAGCCTGCAAATGGGGCTGGCCTTCGGCGCCGCCGGGCTGGTGCTGTTCTACCTGACGCGGGTGCTGCTGACCGTGGGGGCCGATACCGTCCAGTTGCAGCTTTCGACCCTGGTGGGCGATGTGTCTTCCCACGCCAACCGGCCGCGTTTGATGGGGAACATCGTGTTCATGATGGTGTTCGGCGGCACCATGCTGTCCGCCATCATCATGCAGATGGCCGATTACCAGGGCGGCGTGTTCATCATCATGTGCTTGCCGTTGCTGGCCGGCATCGCCGGGTTCCAGATGACGCGCAAGACTCTGCGGGACGTGGCCCAGCCTCAGAGTGTCGAGGGGGGGGAACATCCCCTCAGGCAGGTCTGGACGGTGATCACCAGCGATCCGCGCATGCAATTGGCCTTCGCCGCGGCCTTCTACACCCGCGCCGACGTGATCATCCTCAGCCTGTTCTTCTCGCTGTGGTGCATTTCCGTATCCGACCTGGTGGGGGTGACCCGCACCTACGCCACCGCCCACGCCGCCGTGATGATCGGCCTTCTGGGGCTGGCGGTTCTGGCGGCGGTGCCGCTATGGCGATCCTTCATCGAGCGGCACAGCCGTATTTCCGCCATCGGCGCCAGCCTGTCCCTGGCGGCGGTGGGTTACATCTGGCTGGGAATGTTCGCCAATCCCTTCAACTGGCTGGTGGCGCTGCCGCTGCTGATGGTGGGCATCGGCCATGCGGGCTGCTTCGTGACCCTTCAGGTCCTGACGGTGGACGTCTCGCCCAAGCCCATCCTGGGGGCCATGGTGGGGGCGGGCTATCTGGTCGGGGGCCTGGGGACCGTCATGCTGGTCCAAAGCGGCGGCTATTATTTCGATGCTCTCGGCCCTCGCGCCCCGTTCGTCCTGATGGGGACGGGCAAGATGCTGGTGACCCTCTACGCCGCTTGGCTGCTGGCCAATGGCATCGACGAAACCTGCGACCATCACCTCAAATCCACCCGCAAGGTGGATTGGAAGCCGCTGGTGTTCCTGACGGCGGCGCTGCCCTTCGTCTGGCTGATCGGTCGCAGCGTCATCGAGGGATACATCTCCAACGGCTCCCTGGGCGAGGCCCCCGTCGGCTTCGTCAACCGCTATCTCGGCGATTGGGCCTTCACCTTCCTGATTATCTCGCTGGCCATGCGCCCGGTGCAAGAGATCACCGGCATCAAGTCCCTGGCCAAGTACCGGCGCATGATCGGGCTGTTCGCGTTCTTCTACGCGGTGCTGCACGTTCTGGCCTATGTGACGCTGGAGTGGGCCTTGAACCTGGGCGACATGTCCGCCGACATCTACAAGCGGCCGTTCATCCTGCTCGGCCTGGGGGCCTTCTGCCTGCTGATCCCGCTGGCCTTCACCTCGGCCAACAGCCAGATCAAGCGGATCGGCGGCAAGCGCTGGAAGAAGCTGCACAGTGCCACCTACGTCATCAATGGCCTAGTGGCGTTGCACTTTATCCTCGCTGCCAACCACGAGAACGGCGAGCCCTATGTCTACGCGGCGGCCGTCGTCGTTCTGCTGTGGTATCGGTTCCACCAGTGGCGGGGCGGAAACGTCCTGCGCGCCCTGCGAATCGACTGAGGAGTGGGGGGGGGTACCGTGGTGCATCGCCACCGTCCGCACCGGTTCGGAGCCTGATCGAGTCTCTATGCGGTCAAAAGGTAATCGTCCAGATCGGATATCACCGGGCTATATAATGGCTGGTGATCTCTCGCCCCGCCTGGGACAACGCCTCGACATCGCCGAATGTGAGTTTCCCGGGATGGGCTTTCAATTCCTGGCATCGCGCCCGGAATGCGGCAACGCCATCGGGAGGATTTCCCAGGAATCGATTCGCCTTGTCCCGCAATTCCTCGGTGACGCTCTCCAACTTGGCAAGGCTGCGAAACGAGGATTCGTTGGACGCGGTGCTGTCGCGGATCGCGACCGTCAGGGCGTTGCATTCGTATTCGATGGCGCCAGCGAGGCTTTTGATGCGGGCGACGGCGATGGATTGGATCGCCTGGGTCTTCATCAGTTCGTATTGATCGGGCGGAACCGACAGACCCCATGCCTGCACCGGATTGGGAACGGGGATCTGGGGGGCGGAATTGCTGCCGGGGCGGGGTTGGATTCGGCGTTCCGCTCCGATGTATTCCTGGGTGACGACGAACGGCTTGCGCCGCTCCGCCTGTCCCTTGATCTGATCCTTCAACTGCCCGGTTGAAAAGGGGATCAGAAGCAACGAGTCCGAACCGGAATTCATGGCCGCCCGCACGGTGTCTTCATCCCGCGACGTCAGCAGCAGCACCGTCACGACGAACGGGTCGCGATCCGTATTCAGGGACCGCAGTTGACGGATGAAATATGTGGCATCGTTGCCCTCGATCTCTTGGTTCAAGATCAGAAGTTGGTGGCCACCTTCCTCACAGGCCTTGTCGATGGCCACGAATGTGCTCGCCTCGTCGATATTGCAAACGCCAAGCTCATTGAGCGCCAAGCGTATGGCGGACCGGATGATGCCGCTTGGCTCGCAGATAAGGGCTCTGACTTTCGAGAAATCTATCTGTAATGATAGCTTTTTGTTCCCGGAGGGGGGGGCTTCTTTCTTGACGGGTTCCCTGTCTTCCAGTGCCTCCATGGCAAGGAAGACCAATGGGCGATTGTCAACCGCATGGTCTTGAAGGCATGGTTTCAATTTCATGTCTTCATAGGAAATATGATCCACTAGCCAACTTGTGAGTGTATCGTGCAGGTTGTCGATGGCGGACTTAACGCCATCGCGATAGCTTTTTATTATTCCTGCAATGTTGTTGCGGAACGTGTTGTGGTCGTGATGGTGTTGCGGGAAATGCCTGAAATTAACCGCTTTCATCGCCTTCTCTTCACGGAGGAAGTGCCCGACAATGTACTCCTCAAGCATAAGTAGCATGCTTTCGACAATTATAGCGTAACTGTCATTGTCTTTTTCGAGGCCCCTCAAAAGCCTGGCAAGCTCGATGAAGGCCTTGTGGTCGTTATCGATGGCGGCGTTGCCAATCGACAGCGCTTCGGACCACTCGATGATCGGCGGAGATTCGGTTCGCCCGTCACTCATCTGTCCACCTTATCCGTGATCTCGGTTTTCAATCCCTTGCGAATTGTAGGGGTCTTGGTCGCGCGGCAGGCGAGCCGACCTGTTGATCGGCTTTTCCCCAATGCCCCGCCTCCAGATGAAGCAAGGGGCGACGGGCCGACACCCGGGTGGGGCGCATGAAAGGCGTCTCGTCTATGGATGTCCGTCGTTCTGTCCGGGAAACAGCCACGGTCCCAGGTTCAATTTTTGAAGTCCTCGGCTTCGATCGCCAGATAGACGAGGGGGCGGTCATCGACGACGGAACTGGTAAGCCAGTTTTTATATCGGATGTCCTCGGTCGCGATATGACCGCGCAGCCATTGCACGACAAGAGAATGTAAGTCGTCGACAGCCGACAATGTTCCCTCCCGATACACGTCTCCAATGGCTCGGATGCGGGCTCGGAACTGATTGTGCTTCAAGTGGTGCCCGGCAAGGTGCGGATAGTTGACTTTGCGCATGGCCTTTTCCTCACGAAGGAAGTGGCCGTCAACGTATTCATCAAGTATGGCAAGAGAACTCAGCACGATGCTGTTTCGGTTCTCGTCGTTCGGTATCTCTGCAATCAACTTGGCGAGTTCAAGGAATGCCATATGATCTGCATCGATGGACATAATTCCAATAGACATGTCGGGTGTGAATTCGAATATGGAGGCCGGGCCTTGCGACGTCTGCTCCACGCTCACTCCACGCTCATGGTCTGTCACCATTCTATGCGGCATCAACGGCATCCTAAATTAGCCCCCCAGTTCCGATAGCTTTGACACTCTATTTATATGGTGACCTTGAAGCCGTCAGTCCAGGGGTGTCGATGGGTTTCTTGGGGCGCCGAGCGCAATCCTTGCGCTCACGCACGGCTTGGTTCGGCAACGCCATGGCTGTGCAAGATTGTTAGAGCGAAACTCTTTAAACTTTTAATCTGATCAACGAAATCATCAAGATCGGTCGGCTTCGTTAAAAAGGCATCGGCGCCATGATTATGGCAGAAGTCGATATCATTCTCGGAATTGCTAGTCGACATCATTACGACGTGAGTGTTTTTAAGTGTATCGCTCGACTTTATTCGATCAAGAGTCTCACGCCCGTTCATTCTTGGCATATTAATATCCATGAGGACGAGATTTATTCTGTTGTCCTCATGAACATTCGCATGCAATCGATCAAGCGCTTCCACGCCATCGACGACATGATCAACAATGCAATCGAACTCGGCGAGCCTGAGCGCCACAATCGCGAGGCGCGCATCTCCCGGATTGTCTTCCACCAAAAGAATATTGATCTTGCCGGACAAGGGGAGTGACCATGTCAAAGCTGATTGAGGGGGGGCAACTCTAGAATACGAAAGGCGTAGGAGCAATAAAAATAATCCCTGGGAATTATACGTTTGGAATGTAGGGGTATAACCCAAGGTTGATTGTTGTGCCGTGGAACTACAGTCCCAATCCAGATTTACCATTTCATCAGCGGAAGGCGCAAGGAATTCTAAGGTGACAATTTGGGGATTGGAGTCCGCCGGCAGTGTCTCTTCCGGAGTTGGGGCGGGCGGCTGAGTTGGCGTTGGTGTCCTGGCGGCTCACCGCCTGGGTTGTGCTGACGCCTGCGAGGCCGGTGCGCCATGACATCGACATCACTGTCTTGAGTCCTCCGCCTCCATCGACAGGAAGGCAAGAGGCCGGTCATCGACGGCGGAACTGGTGACCCAATCCTTGTATTTGCTGTCTTTCGTCCTGATATGGTCGTTGAACCATTGAGAGACAAAAGACGGAAGGCCATCGACAACCGATGTCGTTCCTTGCAGGTACGCTTCCGCGACGGTCTTGAGGTGAGCCCGGAATTTTTCGTGCTTCCGGCGATGATCCACCAACTGCGGATAGCCGGCCTTGCGCATGGCCCTTTCCTCGCGCAGGAAATGGCCGTCAACGGCTTCTTCGAGAACGGCGATCACACTCGTCGAGACCAGCCCGTGCTCGGGATTGTGCGGCGTATCGAGCAGAAGCTTCGCGATTTCGAAAATCGCCATGTGGTCGGCGTCGAGGGTCACGATTCCCACCGACATGTCGGCGGCGAATTCACACATGGGGGCGGCATCCGGCGACGCCTCGGCATCCCGGAGTGCGGCCCTGTGGCTGTGTTTCCTTTGATGCGACATGTGCGACATCCTCGATCTGTTCGTCCTTGGTCGGATTACAGTCAATGGTAGATTTCATCTGGCGTCAGGCACTTACGGGGGGCGATTCGCCGACGGCAGGCCGGTTGCCCGCAGCATTGAAAGATCCGCTGGACGATTCACCATCAACAGTGTGCGCATACTAAAGTAGTGCCAGCAACCATAAAATTATGGCTCTATTCGCAATTCGTATTGATGGTTACGCCCCCATGGCGGCGGCGAGGCAATATCGCGGGGTCGGGTCC
>Ga0316222_1001679_pt1 | contig 25957 bp, 21 predicted proteins | sample TBH18011metaG_FD_206008 | JGI IMG/M metagenome (GOLD analysis project Ga0316222, IMG submission 206008) | Freshwater microbial communities from Trout Bog Lake, Wisconsin, USA - TBH18011 | ecosystem: Environmental > Aquatic > Freshwater > Lake > Hypolimnion/Profundal zone | place: USA: Wisconsin... | reverse complement strand
GGGATTATGCGCCTGATTGGTGCGCAGGTGGTTCTGTGCGCAGTATTGGTGCATAAAAGTCAAGGGGCAATAAATGGATCGAGTCAGAATTTAACCACATTCGTGGCCGTCATCAATGGTATGTTAATTGCTTTAAATTAATATATGCGATTTCAGGAGTCTGCGCACACTATTTCATCGCAGACCGCCATCTTTAACAGGAAAAAAATGAATCCGAGCAGCACTTTGGCGCAAGGTCCGAACCCAATCCCGCAGCTGCAACTGCTGGGCATCTGCAAACGCTACCCGTCGGTGATCGCCAATGACAATGTGACGATGAGCGTCATGCCGGGTGAAATTCACGCGGTGCTGGGAGAAAACGGCGCGGGCAAAAGCACGCTCATGAAAATTATTTACGGCATCACCAAACCGGATGCCGGGCAATTCATCTGGCAGGGACGCCAGGTCGAGATCCATTCGCCGGCCGCCGCCAGGAAGCTCGGCATCGGCATGGTGTTTCAGCATTTTTCACTGTTCGAAACCCTGACGGTGGCACAGAATATCGCGCTGGTGATGCGGCAGACACCGGCGCAACTGGCGCAGCGCATTCGTGACGTGTCGGAAGAATACGGTCTGCCGGTCAATCCCGACCGGCTGGTGCACAGCATGTCGGTCGGTGAGCGGCAGCGCGTGGAAATCGTGCGTTGCCTGCTGCTGTCGCCGAGTCTTTTGATCATGGATGAACCGACTTCGGTACTTACGCCCGACGCAGTACTGCAGTTGTTTGAGGCCTTGCGCAAGCTGGCAGCGCGCGGCTGCAGTATTTTGTACATCAGCCACAAGCTCGATGAAATTCAGGCGCTGTGCGATACCGCCACGGTGTTGCGCGCCGGTCGGGTGGCCGGCACGGCAATTCCTCGCCAGGAAAGCGCACGCTCCCTGGCTGAACTGATGATCGGCAAGGAACTGCCCGTTTGCCGTCTGACGCCCAGAGTAGCGGGTGAGAAGCGCCTGGTGCTGCAGAACCTGTCGCTGGCTACGTCGGACCCGTTTGGCACCCGGCTGCAGGACATCAATCTGGATGTGTGCAGCGGTGAAATCGTTGGTATTGCCGGTATTTCCGGTAACGGGCAGCAGGAATTGTTAAAGGCGCTGTCCGGTGAAATCCGTCTGGCCCAGCGGGCTGCCGTGCAGATCGAAAGTGTGCCTGCCGCTCAGCTCGCACCGGATCAACGGCGCGCAGCCGGACTGTGCTTCGTACCGGAAGAGCGACTCGGTCGTGGCGCCGTACCGGAACTGTCGCTGGCTGAAAACGCCTTGCTGACGGCGTACATTCCAGCGAATTTACCTTCGTCTGGCAGTGGCATGCTCAGACGTGGTCTGATACAGAACAAGGTCATGGCTGCTTTTGCGCGTCAGATTATTTCTGCATTTCAGGTCAAATGCAGCGATGAAAATGCGGTTGCGGCCAGTCTGTCCGGTGGCAATCTGCAAAAATTTATCGTGGGCCGCGAAACCATGTTGAAGCCGCGCGTCATGATCGTGGCCCAGCCGACCTGGGGGGTGGATGTGGGCGCTGCGATTCTGATCCGTCAGGCACTCATCGATCTGCGCGATGCCGGCGTGGCAGTGCTGGTGATCTCGGAAGAACTCGACGAATTATTCATGATGTGCGATCGGATTGCGGTGCTCTCCGCAGGAAAGTTGTCGCGTGCCGTGCCGCTGGCCCAGACCAGCATTAACCAGATCGGCGTATGGATGAGCGGCGATTTCACAGGAGAAGTTGAACATGGCCAGATTTGAAGCACGTCCGAGTCCGTCGCGTCTCATGATGCTGGGTTCGCCCCTGATCGCTGCGCTGGCCATGCTGCTGACCAGCACCATTCTGTTTTACGCGCTCGGACAGCAACCGCTGCATGCGTTTTATGTGTACTTCATTGAACCGGCCAGTACCTCTTACGGTATCGGGGAACTGTTGCTCAAGGCCACGCCGCTCACCTTGTGCGGTGTCGGTCTGGCCATCGGCTTTCGGGCCAACGTGTTCAACATCGGTGCGGACGGTCAGCTGACCATGGGAGCGATTGCCGGTGGCTGTGTGGCACTGTATTTTCAGGATACGCAGAGTTACTGGGTGCTGGCACTGATGTTACTGGCCGGGATCGCCGCCGGCATGATGTGGGCTGCGATTCCGGCCCTGTTGCGCACCCGTTTCAATACCAGCGAAATTCTGGTCAGTCTGATGCTGGTATATGTGGCCTATCTGACGCTGAGCTATCTGGTGCACGGGCCGCTGCGCGATCCGAACGGTTTCAATTTTCCGCAGTCGCGCATGTTTGGCCAGTATGCCATGCTGCCGCTGCTGTTCGAAGGCCTGCGCACCAATCTGGCGTTTCCGATATCGCTGGTTGTGGTGGCAGGGGCCTGGTTTTTCTGCAGCCGCACTTTTGCCGGCTATCGCATGAAAGTGGCCGGCATGGCGCCGGCGGCGGCGTCGTACGCCGGTTTCAGCGACAGTGCCAATATCTGGGCCGCGCTGCTGATCAGCGGCGGTCTGGCCGGACTGGCTGGCGTGGGTGAAGTGGCTGGTCCGATCGGCCAGCTGCAGGCCAGTGTTTCGCCGGGTTACGGCTTTGCAGCCATCATCGTGGCTTATGTCGGACGGCTGCAACCGGTGGGCGTATTGCTGGCTTCCCTGCTGATGTCGCTGCTGTACATCGGTGGTGAATCGGCGCAGATTGAATTGCAGCTGCCTTCGGCCATCACGTCGCTGTTCCAGGGGTTGCTGCTGTTTTATCTGCTGGCTGCCGATTTCTTTATTCACTATCGATTCAAGCCCAGATTTACCGGAGCCACGCCATGAATACCAGTTTGATCATCGCGTTTCTGGCCAGTACCGCCGGCGCTGCAACCCCGCTGATTCTGGCTGCCACCGGCGAACTGGTGGTCGAGCGCGCCGGGGTGTTGAATCTGGGTGTTGAAGGCATGATGCTGGTTGGTGCGGTGGCCGGATTTGGCGTTACTTACGGCACCGGCAGTGCACTGCTGGGCCTGGCTGCGGCCATGCTGGCCGGTGTGCTGGTCGCGCTGATCTTCGGCTTGCTCACCCTGACCCTGCAAACCAATCAGGTTGCCACCGGACTGGCACTGACCCTGTTTGGCGTTGGCCTGTCGGCGTTTTCCGGCAGTCAGTACGTGGGCAGCAGTATTGCACCGCTGCCGCATCTGGCGTTGCCGGTAGTGTCTGCATTGCCTTTCGTTGGCCCATTGCTGTTCCAGTTTGACGGGATGGTGTATCTGTCCCTGGTGCTGGTGGTCGTGGTGGATCTGGCGCTGCTGCATACCCGGCTTGGCCTGATTATTCGTGCCATCGGCGAGTCACCCGGCAATGCGCATGCCATCGGCTATCCGGTGATTCTGCTGCGCTATGGGATGGTGGCGTTCGGTGGGGCAATGTCCGGACTGGCCGGTGCCTATCTGTGCCTGGGTCTGACACCGATGTGGGTCGAGGGCATCAGCGCCGGGCGTGGCTGGATAGCACTGGCGCTGGTCGTGTTTGCAACCTGGAAACCGCGCAATCTGATCCTCGGTGCTTACCTGTTTGGCGGTGTCACGGTATTGCAGTTTCATGGTCAGGGTTTTGGTCTGCCGATACCGTCGGAGTTTTTGTCCATGCTGCCCTATCTGGCTACGATCCTGGTACTGGTGTTGATCTGTCGCAATCCAAAAACCATACTGCTGAACAAGCCGATGTCGCTCGGGCAGAGTTTCAGGGCGGATTGATGCCTGGAATGTCGTTACAACGATAAACGCCGGTAATGTCGCAGGCTGGGATGGTGTAGCAGGGGTTTCAAGGAGCATGGCTCCTTGCCTGCCCAACGGTGTGCGCCTGCCAGCGCACACTCCTTTAATCCCAGCATTGCCTTGGTTGATGCCGGGATTTCACCCCAGCCTGCACCTGTCAACCGACACTGGTGGTATTCTACAAAAAGCTGAATTTTAAGTGGGGCCATCATGTCCGAGCCAATTCGTTTTTATTACCGCAATCAAGTCCATGTCGTGGACTCGGTTACGCCCACCAAAACCGTGCTGCAATACCTGCGCGAACAGGTGCACTGCATCGGTACCAAAGAGGGTTGCGCGGAAGGCGACTGTGGTGCCTGTACTGTGGTCGTCGGCGAGTTAATTGATGGCAAGGTAACGATGAAGGCGGTGAATTCCTGCATCCAGTTTTTGCCGACGCTGGACGGCAAGGCACTGTATTCCATTGAAGACCTGAAGCAGCCCGATGAGACACTGCATCCGGTACAGCAGGCGCTGGTTGACTGTCACGCTTCGCAGTGCGGTTTCTGCACCCCGGGCTTTGCGATGTCGCTGTGGAGTCTGTATCTGAACAATCAGGAACACGCCTCGACCCCGAGTCGCGCACAGATCAATGAAGCCCTGTCCGGCAACCTGTGCCGCTGCACCGGCTACCGCCCGATTATTGACGCCGCTCGGTGCATGGGGCAATTGCCCGAAGTTAAATTTGATCATGCGCTGCTCGGCAGTCAGCTGCAGGAAATAAAGCGCACTGACCTGTTTGTGTATGAACATGACGGTCACACCTTTTACGCGCCACGCACACTGGAGCAACTGGTCGCGGTACGCGCACAGCATCCACAGGCGTGCCTGCTGTCCGGCTCCACCGACATCGGTCTGTGGGTCACCAAGCAGCTGCGCGAACTGGGTGACATCATTTATATCCGCCACGTTGCCGAACTGGCGCACATTGTTGAAGACGACGAAACCCTGGAAATCGGTGCCGTGGTCTCGTTAAACGATGCCTACGCCGCCGTGATCCGGCATTACCCGCAACTGGCGGAAATGGCGCAACGCTTTGCCTCGCAACCGGTACGCAACGCCGGCACCCTGGGTGGCAATGTTGCCAATGGTTCACCGATCGGGGATTCGGCGCCATGGCTCATCGCGCTCGGTACCGAAATCGTTTTGCGTTCAGCAGCGGGCCAGCGTGTCATGTTGCTCGAAGCGTTCTATCTGGATTACATGAAAAACGATTTGCGGCCCGATGAATTTGTGGAAGCGGTGAGGATACCGCTGCCACAGCCACACAGCGTGTTCCGAACCTATAAACTGGCCAAACGGTTTGACCAGGATATTTCAGCCGTGTGCGCGGCCTTTACCATTACGCTGGCCAACGATCTGGTGGCAGATGCGCACATTGTTTATGGCGGGATGGCAGCAACCTCCCGACGCGCTCCCAAAACCGAAGCCATGCTGAACGGCCAGGTCTGGAACGAAGCCACCATCGGGCGTGCCATGCAGATGCTGGCCCAGGATTACACACCGCTGACCGACATGCGCGCCTCCAGTGCTTATCGCATCAAGGCGGCACAAAATCTGTTGTACCGGTTTTGGCTTGAAACAAAGTCTGCGGCCAACGGCGCACCGGTGAGTGTTTTTGACAGTCGCTTCAGTACGCCCTTCGAGGCCTCAAAGGAGTAATGCGATGAACAAGCCTGCCGATTCTGATATCAGTTCCGTCACTGCGAGTTGGGCTGAAGTGGGTAAGCCACGTGCGCATGAATCAGCACGGCTGCATGTGAGCGGCGAAGCCCTCTATACCGACGACATCGCCGAAGTGCATGGCACGCTGCATGCCGCACTGGGTCTGTCGTCCAAAGCACATGCCACGGTGCTGGCCATGGATTTTGCCGCCGTGCGCAATTCACCAGGTGTAGTGGCAGTGCTGAGCGCGGCCGATATCCCGGGCGTGAATGATTGCGGTCCGATCATTCACGATGATCCGATCCTGGCCGATGGCGTGGTCGAATACGTCGGTCAGCCGATTTTTGTGGTGGTGGCCGATACCCATGACAATGCGCGTCGCGCTGCCAGAAAAGCGCACATCAGTTACGCAGAATTGCCCGCGCTGCTCACTCCCGAAGCAGCCCGCCAGGCACAGTCGTTTGTGGTGCCACCAATGCGTTTGCAAAAAGGCGATGCACAGAGTGCGCTGGCCAGTGCGCAGCACCGGCTCAAGGGCACGCTGTCGGTCGGCGGCCAGGAACAGTTTTATCTCGAAGGCCAGATTGCGTACGCGATTCCCAGGGAAGATCACGGCATGCAGGTGTACAGCTCCACCCAGCATCCGACCGAAATGCAGCACATCATTGCCCATGCACTCGGCATTCATGCGCACCAGGTGGTGGTGGAATGTCGGCGCATGGGGGGCGGTTTCGGCGGCAAGGAATCCCAGTCCGGACTGTGGGCGGCTCTCGCCTCACTGTGCGCAGCGCACCTGAAACGTCCGGTCAAACTGCGCGCCGATCGTGATGACGACATGCTGGTGTCCGGCAAGCGTCACTGTTTTCTGTATGAGTATGAAGTCGGCTATGACGCTACCGGCCGGATCACGGCATCCAAAATCGACATGACAGCGCGCGCCGGTTTTTCTGCCGACCTGTCGGCACCGGTTGCCACGCGCGCCATGTGCCACTTCGATAATGTCTATTATCTGGCCGATACCGACATCGTCGCGCTGTGTGCCAGAACCAATACCCAGTCCAATACCGCCTTTCGCGGTTTTGGCGGACCGCAGGGTGCCATTGCCATCGAATATATCATCGACAGCATTGCGCGCACTCTGGGCCGGGATGCACTGGACATCCGCAAAATCAATTTCTACGGCAGGCATGACCAGGAAGGGCGCAACGTCACCCAGTACGGTCAGAAAGTCGTGGATAACGTGATTCATGAACTGGTCGCAGAACTGGAACACAGCAGTGACTATCAGCAGCGCCGTGCCGCAGTCAGGGCGTTTAATGCAGACAGTGCGGTGCTCAAAAAAGGACTGGCCTTAACGCCGGTCAAGTTCGGCATAGCGTTTAACGTCACGCATCTGAACCAGGCCGGCGCGCTGGTGCACGTCTACACGGATGGCTCGGTGCTGGTGAACCATGGCGGCACTGAAATGGGGCAGGGCGTCAATACCAAAGTGTGTCAGGTGGTCGCGCATGAACTGGGCATCAGTCTGGAATCGGTGCGGGCCACGGCAGCCGACACCAGCAAGGTCGCCAACACCTCGGCCACGGCCGCCTCCACCGGTGCTGACATCAACGGCAAGGCCGCACAGGCTGCTGCACGCACCATACGCACTCGCCTGGCAGAATTTGCGGTGCAGTTGTTTGGCGGCGTGCTGGCCGAGGTGGTTTTTGCGCGGGGTTCGGTGACAGTCAATCAGAACACGATCGGGTTTGCGGAACTGGTGCACAAGGCCTGGCTGGCCAGAATCCAGCTGTGGTCCGACGGTTTTTACGCTACCCCGGGATTGCACTGGGACCCGAAAACCATGAGCGGCAATCCGTTTTCGTATTTTTCCTATGGCGCTGCCGTGTCCGAAGTCATTATCGATACGCTGACCGGCGAATCGCGCGTCTTGAGAGTGGATGTACTGTATGACGCCGGCCAGTCACTCAATCCGGCCATCGATATCGGTCAGGTTGAAGGCGCGTATATTCAGGGACTGGGCTGGCTGACGACCGAAGAGTTGTGGTGGAATGGCGAAGGGAAGTTGATGACCCATGCGCCCTCGACCTACAAGATTCCGGCCGTTTCCGACTGCCCGCACGACTTCCGGGTGCACCTGTTTAAAAACAGTAACGTTGCCCATAGCATTCATCGTTCCAAGGCGGTTGGCGAACCGCCCCTGCTGCTGGCCTTTTCGGCATTCTTTGCCATCCGGGATGCCATCGCCAGTCTGGCCGGCTACAAAATCAATCCGCCGCTGAATGCGCCTGCCACGTGCGAAGCGATATTGGACGCGGTTGAGCTGGTGCAGGCTGGTTGCACAGCAGTTGAATAGCGCGGGAATGACACTGCAATGACATCCTGGCTGAAGGCACTCAATGAACTGACTGATCCTGGCATTCTGGTTACCGTAGCCCAGGTGCAGGGGTCTGGACCGCGCGAACCCGGGGCAAAAATGCTCATTACCGCAACCGGTCTGTTCGACACGATAGGCGGTGGCCATCTGGAACTGTGCGCCATGGCGACTGCACGCGACATGCTGGCCCTGCCACGCGGATCACTGCCTGCACAGCGGCGTCTGGAACGTTTTTCTCTGGGGCCGGCATTGGGGCAATGCTGTGGTGGGGTAGTGCATCTGGCGTTTGAACGCGTCGCACCGCTGTGCCGCTGGGCCAGTGTTTTGCAGGCATGCCTTGAGAACGATGAAGATGCCTGGCGTCTGGTCTGCCTTGATTCGATGGCCCCCCCCTGTCTGGTGAATGCATTGGGTGTGGCTTTGATGGCAGAGCATGAGATGCCTGTTCTGAAAGTGGATCTGGCAGCAGGGTGTCACATTTTTACCGACGGCCAGGGGCAGCGCTGGCTGCAGGATCCCTGCCCTGCGTATCGCTCGCACCTGATGCTGTTTGGTGCCGGTCATGTCGGTGCTGCCATCGTGCGCATTCTGTCCGGGCTCCCCTGCAGAATAACCTGGGTCGATGAACGGGAAGAACAGTTTCCCGTTGGGCTGGGGCCCAATGTGCGTGTCGAGATCACCGATAGCCCGGAAGCGTTGATCGCTGCAGCACCGGTCGGTGTATCCTTTCTGGTGCTCACGCACAGTCATGCGCTCGATTTGGTTCTGGCCGAACATATTTTGCGTCATGGCGAATTTTCCTGGTTTGGTTTGATCGGATCGCACACCAAGCGCGCCCTGTTTGAACGCCGCCTGCTTGAGCGCGGCGTCACCCACAGTCAGTTAAGCACCATGGTGTGTCCGATAGGAATCGATGGGATTGCCGGCAAGGCGCCGGGTGTGATTGCGATTGCGGTTGCAGCACAGTTAATGCAGGTCTGGGAACAACAGAATCAAGGATTTCATGCAAAATAATTCCGGCAATATCAATGTGCCCAACGTGCAGGCCTATCGCGCCAGTGTGCTGCACTTTACTGGCGATCCGGCGTTTGATCCGGCTGCGTTTGGCTGGTTTGAAGATGGCATGCTGGTCGTGGCAGATGGCAAAGTCGAGCAGGTTGGTAATTATGCGCAGCTGAAAGCCGCCGTTTCAACCGAGGTGGTGGTGCAGGACTGGCGCGGAAAACTGATCGTTCCCGGCTTTATTGATACCCATGTCCATTATCCGCAAACCGACATGATCGCTTCACCCGCACCGGGTTTGCTGCCCTGGCTGGAAACGTATACCTTCCCGACGGAAAAGCAGTTTTCCGATCTGACTCACAGTCGCGCCGTGGCCGGTTTTTTTATCGATGAATTACTGCGCTGCGGCACCACCACCGCCATGGTGTACTGCACGGTGCATCCGGAATCGGTCGAGGCGTTTTTTGAAGAAAGCGAAAGACGCAATCTGCGCATGGTGGCCGGCAAGATCCTGATGGACAGAAACTGTCCGGACTATCTGCAGGATACCGCCGAACGTGGCGTGCGTGACAGCGAGGCGTTAATCAAAAAGTGGCACAAACGGGGGCGGCAGCTGTATGCCATTACGCCGCGCTTTGCACCGACGTCCACAGCGGCGCAACTGCAGCTGGCCGGTGAACTGGCGCGCGCGTATCCCGATACCTATCTGCAGACCCATGCCGCTGAAAATACGGACGAACTGGCCTGGGTCAAAGCGCTGTTCCCGAACGCGCGCAGTTATATGGACGTTTATGATCAGTACGGCATGCTGCGTGCCCGTTCCATGTATGCACACTGTATCTGGCTCGATGATGCAGATCGATCGCGCATGGCCCAGACCGGCACTGCCATTTCGATCTGTCCGACCTCGAATCTGTTTTTAGGCAGTGGCCTGTTTGATTTTGCCGCCGCAGACCGTTACCGCTTGCCGCTGTCGTTCGGCACCGATGTCGGTGGCGGCACGTCGTTTTCGATGCTGCAAACCATGAACGAGGCCTATAAGGTTGCCCGGCTGGGTGGCAGTTATTTCCCGGCGCTGCGCATGTTTTATCTGGCCACGCTGGGTGCGGCGCGCAGCATGGCACTCGACGGCGTAATCGGCAATTTTTCGGTCGGCGCCGAAGCAGATTTTCTGGTGCTGGACCTGCAGGCTACCCCCTTGCTCGCACGTCGCAGCGCACGTACCGGCAGTCTGGAAGAATTGCTTTTTGTGCTGGCGATGCTGGGCGACGACCGCACGGTGCTGGCGACTTATGCGGCCGGACGGCAAGTGCACAGCAGGTAGGCTGGGATGCAATCATCAATTGTTTCATGGTTTTTATTTAACGGAGAATGGTATGAAAGTAATTGTCAGTGTGTGTGCAGCCGTTGCAGTGCTTATGTCGATGTCGGGTCAGGCTCTGGCCCAGACCAAAACACTCAAGCCGATACCGGTACGTGTCGTGGTGGTGACAACGTTTGAGCTGGGTGAAGATACCGGCGACATGCCCGGCGAATTTGCTGCCTGGGTCGAACGCTTTCCACTGAAGCAGAAAATTGCCTTCCCGCAGGGCTACCGCACGCTGCGTTATAACCCGGAAAAACAGGTGCTAGGTATTGTGACCGGCGAGGGTTCGCTGCGCGGCGCGGCGTCCATCATGGCCCTGGGCATGGACCCGCGTTTTGATTTATCCAAAGCCTACTGGCTGGTTGCCGGGATCGCCGGTATTGATCCGACCGTGGCCTCGGTCGGTTCGGCCGCGTGGGCGGAATGGATTATTGATCGTGATTCCAGCTTTGAAATCGATGCGCGTGATATCCCGTCCGACTGGACGACCGGGCGCGTTCCGCTGGGACGCAAAAAACCGTTTGAACTGCCTGCGCCGGAACTGGACCGCTTCGGCGGCGTGAGCGGTTATCACCTCAATCATGAACTGGTAAATTGGGCTTTCGAACTGACCAAAGGCGTCAGGCTGGAGGATACCAAAGACCTGAAGGGAATCCGCGCACGTTACCCTGATTATCCCAATGGACAAAAGCCGCCCTTCGTTCTGAAGGGCGATGAAACTGCGGCATCGGCCTGGTGGATGGGCGAGCACATGAATACGCTGGCGCAGCAGTGGGTCAGCTACTGGACCGGTGGCAAGGGCATATCAACCACGACTTCCATGGAAGATTGCGGCATCCTGCAGTCGCTCAGTTTCCTCGCGCATGACAAACGGGTGCAGCTTGACCGTGTGCTGGTGTTGCGTACCGGGTCCAACTTCACGATCCCGGCCGCCGGTGAAAATACCGCGCAGCTGCTGGCCAGCGAATCGGCCGAAGACGCTGCACTGTCGGCATTTATTCCGTCACTGGAAGCGGCTTACCGGGTTGGCAGCCCGGTCGTCGTTGAACTTACTGAGCACTGGAACAAATATCGCGATCATCTGCCCGGTACTGCGCCGTAATAAATTAACCAGCCTTCTGCTGCCCTCTCATTGCCGGCACATCGCCGCCTGTTATCGACCATCTGCCCATCATGCAGGGCCGCAATTGTCTGCGGCCCTTAAACCTTTATTTGTGTCGGTATTTTTTACAGTTTCCCGCCGCTGCTCCCCTGCAGGCTCTCCAACTCACTGATTCTAATTGGTTTTGATTTCAGGCGTGTTATTTGCTTGCTCGTTACCTTAGATAATTCATTGAAATCAAATTGGTAATTTTAGTTGTGCTGCGTCGCAGCTTACACAAATAAGTGCCGTGGTTGTGATCTGGCCGGAGTTTTTAAAAAAGAATAAATGATTAACATGACATGGTCAAAAGCGCCCGGACTGGTTTTGCTGACTGTGCTTGTTACCGGCTGCGGCAATGGCGGTGATCGCGCGCCTTCGCCCAATGCAACAGCGCTGGCCAGGCGCGCCGTGGCAGTGACCGAAGTGCCGGATCTGTTTCATTGTCTGGATAACCTTGGCACTGCATTAAAAAAGAATCCGGGCCGGGGTGAAATCAGCCTGAGTTGTTTAACCGGGACCTATCATGGACAGACGACTTCGGGGCGCGATTGCAACCTGGAAGTCAATGGCGAAACACAGGAATTTCGCTTTCAGGTTGAACGTACCATCGTCACTATCAAGATGGAATTCTTTGCCCATAATGCCGAAGGCCTGCCGATGCTCAACATAGAAGATGCCGGCGCACCGCAACAACCTGGCATTCAATTGAAACGGTTCACCGGATCATTGGTGCCAACAACGGAATATTTGATTTTAAGGATCGCCGGGGGCCGACCGGTACTGCCGGAAATGATTTACCAGATTACGGAAAACGGGACGACAAAATCCGTTCTATGCCGGTTCGGAAAATAAATTTTTACCTGCGCCTGTTCGCCTGTTGACCCATTAAACAACACAAGGAATGCATGATGAAAAGCAGCCTGAAAAACTCAACATTGATAACCCGATTACTGAGCGCGATGGCAGGCGTGTTGTTGCTATGTTGCGATCCGGTGCAGGCCAGTTTAACCGGATTCCAGGATAAACCGGCATTCAGCACGGCCACTTCTGGCTGGAGCACCGCAACGACTGATTTCGAATCTGCAACACCTGGAATCCCATACCTCGCTGGCCCCGGTTTCACGCTGAGTCTGTCCGGCCCGGATGCCCCATTTAACATGCCTGCTGTTGGAAACCAGTTCTGGACTACGTCCGGCACCAATTATCTTGGATTGGACAATTCAGATACCGCCTTCGAAACCGGTGATGCACTGACTTTCAATTTCACGACACCGGTGCAGGCATTTGGGCTGTATGTCATTGGCGGTTCTGATGTAGGTGCCGGTGATGTCAGCCTGGTGTCCGGCGCATACAGCGTGTCCAATGGCGCAACCGCTGACCTGACCGATGGAAATGGCAGTTATGCCTATTTTCTGGGTTTTGTTTCAACGGACAGCAACACGTTCAGCAGCGTCACACTCAACGATTTAACGCCGGACAGCACCCGTTTGCTTGCCATTAATGTTGATGATGTTGTGCTGGGATCGAACCCGACAAGTAACGCAATTCCTGAGCCGGAGTCAACCGTATTAATGTGCATCGGACTGTTGGCACTGGCTATCCGCAAAAAAAGAAGATAACAGTTTTTTCGATGCATGTTCAACGGCTGAAAATTCAGAAATCAAACGGAATTCCAACTCAATCCAAAGAGGAAAAAATGTTTAAAACTTTACTTCGTTCCATTGCCATCACTTCGCCACTGGTGATGGCCAGTCTGTATACCGCTCCGGTTGCCGCCCAAACTCCCTACCTTGGAGAGATCCGATGTTTTGCTTTTAATTTCGCGCCTCAAGGCTGGGCGCAATTAAATGGCCAGATTTTATCCATTTCCGAATACGCTGCCCTGTTCGCACTTCTTGGTACAACTTATGGCGGAGATGGAAGGCAGACATTTGCACTGCCCAACATGCAAGGTCGTTTTTTGAACAGTCAGGGCCAAAGTTCAGGAACATCGCTTTATGTGATGGGGCAGGTTGGTGGCAGTGAACAGGTTCCATTGAGCGTAGCAAACCTGCCGCCACACTCGCATAATTTCGCCCCATTGGGAAGTAACAACGATGCAACTTCGATTTCTCCGGCTGGCGCAGTGGCGTCATCGAAAGCACGCACCACGTTGTATACAGCGCCGGCCAATATCGTTCCAATGGCGGCGGGCGCAACCAGCGCCACGGGTGGTGGCGTCCCTGTTGCTACCGAGCCACCCTACCTCACGGTTAACTGCGCCATCGCTTTAGAGGGAATATTTCCGTCACAGAATTGAACAAAGTTTGTTGCCGGTCCGATGTCGGAGGTTGTCAAACAGCCGGGAACGGGGTCGGGTTCGGCAATTGAATAATTCACCACGCAACATCGTTTGCTTAACTCGATGTCCATTTGCCGTACTCGTGTTATCACGCAGTTCAGCTTGATCGATCTTCTCGGAAATGGCCGCCAGAATGAAGCTGTGGGAGGTGGTCCCGGTGCGATCAATCCGGAAAATGCAAAACACTGAACAGCCAAAAGAATGCCAAATTTTCAGTAACTTTGGGTATGACGCAGGCTGGGATGCTTCGCAGGCTGGGATGCTTCGTAGGCTGGGATGCAATCCCAGCATCAACGGTTGAAATGCTGGGATTGCATCCCAGCCTACGAAGCATCCCAGCCGACGATTGCATCCCAGCCGACGATTGCGTCCCAGCCGACGACGCATCCCAGCCTACGCCCTCCGTACTTTCAATCGAAAGATTTCACTAGTGACATCCCGACGCATCCGCAATGTTCTTGGCATAGTTGTATTGCTGATCGATAGGTCCGCTGAGCCGGTTGATATTGCGGGTGCCCGCATCGGTCCCGCCGGGCCTCCAGCTGCCCTCCATCAGCTGAGCGCGTTTTCCCTCGGCATCGGCGACGGCCTGATTGAGTTTGCTGCAGTCCGGTGGATGACTTTCCGGGGCGCCATTGCGACTGGGTGCCGGACTGGCGGGTTTGGTCCACGCGGATTTTTTGTCTTTCTCGGCACGATTTTGGGCATCAAGGATGGCTTGCTCAGTCGGGCCGCTTTCGAGATGCATCAGCGTTCCGGCGGATTTGCACGGGTCGGACTGGAAGGTGACGCTGCCGTTTTCAGTGCATTTGTAAACCTGCGCACCACACAGCATGGGACATGCTGCCAGCAGTGCTGTGCCGACCATGTGCAGCAATCGAACCTGAGAAATTTTATTTTTTGGAATTGGCATATCAGTTCCTTTTCAGTGTATTTACCATAGCCGCGATCTGCGCTTCAAATTTCACAAAACGCGCGTCCAGATCCTTGATCAGGCGCTGTTTATCCGTCTCCGCCAAAAACGAATAACGCACACTGTCATAGGACAGTTTCTTCATTTCCGCATAACTGGTCTGGTAGCGGCTGGCGTACAGGACATACTCGCCGGTCAGGTTGTTGCGCGATACGCCGGCGTCATCGGTGGCCAGCACAAACGGTACACCGAATTTGCGATACAGCGTCACCGGGTGCGCTTCGTTTTTGACACCGAGGATGAATTCATTGCTGCTTAAATTGACTTCGACGGCAATGGCACGCCGGTGCATTTCTTCTAACAGGCCAACGGCATCGGTTTCATGAACCAGATCAATGCCGTGTCCGATGCGGTCGGCGCCGGCCACTTCAACAGCCTGCCGGATATGGAACGACAGACCTTCCGGCCGTACCATGCCCAGCGCCAGTTCTCCGGCGTGCAGCGACAGTTTCACCCCGGGATATTTTGCCTTGAGAAATCGGAACATCTGCATGTGCAGCGCGTAATCACGCATCGACACGGTCAGGTTTTCCGGCCCGACGATATTCACACCCACCACCAGATTGCTTTCGCTGGCTTCTTTGAAGGCCCCGACCAGTGATGAAAATACCTGCGATGGTGCCAGCATGCGCAGCACGAAGGTCTGGTAGCGCATCGTGAACTGCGCGTCGTCGATACCTGCGCTGCTGTTCCTGAGGTCGGCCAGATGGCTGTCCAGCTTGTGCCTGAAATCCTGATCCTGTTCCAGCTTGGCCATCAGCGCGCTCATCTGCGCTGTCAGGGTGGCCTGGTCGACGCCGCCTGACACACTGGCGTCAAAACCGGCATCCCTGACCATGGGGCCCAGTTTGAACATGGTTTCGATGTACAGCAGGTTCTCGGCAATGGCGCGTTTCTTCAGCAACTGCAGTCCTTCGTTGCTGTAGTTGGACGAGATCGGGTCGAAATAGGCGAAGGTGTCGAAAAACTGGCGGTCCGGCGGCAGTTCATTGGCGAAGTGATTGCCATAGTCCTTGTCGGACCAGTGTTGCAACAGGTCGCGCAACACGGCGTTGTCGGCCAGCACTTCGGAGGCGGCAAGACAGGTGCGTGACTGTGGTTCTTTGGCGCGCTCGGCGCTGATTTGTGCCGGGTCGGTTTCAATTCTGAACGTCATTTTGTTGATGCAGTAGTGTGCGCGCTCGACCCAGTCCAGATATTGTTCGGCGTAGATGGCGCCCGAATAATGGTGATGCAGATCGCCACCCTTTGGCATCGTGGAAAAAAACAGCGACAGTTCCGCCAGTTTGGGCTGGGTGCCGGAACCCAGCGTGGAAAAGTACCGGCCGGTGATAGCCTCATTGTGCGCTGCCGGATCGGCATGGGCGCTGACGATGTGGGTCAGGTTGAAGAGCAGGGTCGCTGCAATCAGCAGTATTTTTTGCATGAATCGATCTTTCTTTGCTGTGATGGTGGGTTGCCATGCAGGGCACAGGCCCGGCAATTTTAACCTTAAACTGCAACGCCGATGACACTGCCACACGGCGATCTGTCCGTTTTTGAGTGCACCGTCAAGGTGCGAAATAACCACATTCTCCCCATTCTCGTGCATAAGTGGGTTGGGACTGTGCACAATACGTCGTGGCGCGCGCCGGTTCTGCTGCAGCGTGATTTCGGGCACGGTCTTTGCTCAACAGAATTGAATATTCGCTGTCAGGCGTTAAACAAAATACAAAATCAACTACGTAACATCAACAATTCAACGGGGGAAGCATGGCCAGATCAATGAAGGTTAACAGACGGACCGGGTACGCACATCAGGCAGCGTTGGCATTGGGCGCAATGTTGCCACTGAGTGCAGCGATGGCTCAGATCGTCGCCGAGGCACCGGCACAGGCACAGGCAGTTCCCGCTTCCTCGGCGCCGGTCACCACGGTGGACACCGTCATTGTCAATGGCATACGCAAAGGCGATCTGATTTTGCCGACTACCGTGAATTCAAATTCGGCCTTCGGTCTCGATCTGGGCGTGATGGATACTCCACGCAGCAACACGGTATTGTCCCGGGTGCAGCTGGAAGCGTTAAACGTGCAGAATCCGCAGGAATTTTCCTACCTGACTTCGTCCAGCTATGCCGATTCTTCTTTTGGCCTGCCGAACATTCCGCGTATCCGCGGTCAGTATGGCGATGTATTTTTCAACGGAATGCGCGACAGTTTTTCCAGTAACGGTTATGGCGCACCGCTCAGTTTCAACAGCATCGATACCATGGACATCGTCAAGGGTCCTGCCAGCGTGCAGGCCGGACCGGGTGCCGGTGTCGGCGGTTCGATCAATATCTCGACCAAAATGCCGAGCTTCAGTTCGTTCAGCGCGACCGCCACCGTGGATGTCGATTCGCTGCATCAGCGCCGTCAGACCTTCGATTTCGGCGGACCTGCCGGAGAAAATCTGGCCTGGCGTCTGTCCTATGCCGGTGAAGAAAGCGGCAGTTATTATGACTACATGTATTTTCATGAGCAGGCGCTGTACGGAGTTGTTGTCGCCAATATTACGGACAAATACACGGTGCAGTTCAATTCGGAAATCGTTGATGGTCGCTATACGGAAAACGACGGTATCAATCGCGTCTCGCAGGACCTGATCAACAGTGGTACTTACCTGACCGGCGGCGTGGTCGGACCAGTGTCAGGATTCGGATCGACAACCCAGCTCGGCAACCCGATCACGCTCAGTCGCACTACCAACGTCGACGGCTCTCCCAATACCGGTGCCCATTCGTTGCGTTACAACGCCCAGTTGATTCAAACCTATGAGTTCGCACCGGATGCGTCGGTCGTCAACAATACCTTCTTCAACTATATCAACCGGTATAACACCACCGGCATGTACTGGGCCGATTCGGCAATGGGCACGTATACGATTGAGAACAAGACCGATTTCAAGTTCAAAGTCAACACGGCCATGGGTGATAAAGCCTCGGGTCAGGGCTGGACCCTGAAGCAGGATATCGATGCCGGATTTACCGCACGTCTGGCGCACTCCAATGAAGTGCAGAACTATGCCAACGAACCGGTCAGTATCTGGGACCTGGGCACGGATCCGAAAACCTTCCAGTTCCCGGCTGCGTTACAGGCCGGTGGCGGCGCGATTCCGTATACCGGTGCCTTCAATACGCAACTGTATGGTGTGGCCGCACGTAACGCTTATTTCCCGAACGCCACCATTGATTCCGATCTGTATGATGTGGCCGCATTTATTGAACACCGTATGGAGTTCTCACCCGAGTTCAGTCTGATGTACGGTTTGCGTGCCGACATGGTGGAACTGCACTATTCCGACCCGCTCAACGATCCGAACTCCCAGGGTTTTCCACAGAGCGTCACGACCAAGGCCTACCTGCTGAAAAACGGCAATATCAGCCCGGTGTACAAACCTGCACCATGGATCTCGACCTATCTCACGGCCAACTTCGCGCAGTATGTCAATCCGACTTCGCAGGATGGCGGTGTGGGTGCCTACGGTATCGATCCGGCATCGGTGCTGCGTCAGGATACCAAATTGCTTGAAGCCGGCCTGAAACTGGATCTGATGCACAAGAGCCTGTTCTGGGGCGCGGACGTATTCAAGCAATCGCGTTCCATCATGACCGGTCCGGCCAACACGATCGCCGATGATGCGCATATCCTCGGCTTTGAAACAGAAATGAACTATCAGCCCAACCCGGCTCTGTTTGCCACGGCCAGTTATTCGTATATCAAAACCACGCTCGACAAGCCGGCCGGATTTTATAACTTCCCGGCCAGCCCCGGCATCAACGTGGATGGTGCCGGTGCCATGGCGGTGTGGGCACCAGGTTCAAACTACAATGACCCGGGTGTACCGCGGCAGCTGGCCAATTTCCTGGTTAACTATAAATTCAGCGGCGGCTTCGGTGTTCAGGTCAATGCGAAATTCATGAGTTCGATTCAAACCACGACGTCGGGACAGTTCAATATTGCCCAATCGGGACCGTTGCCGGCTTCGGTGGTTGCCAACAATGGTTACTATTCCTCGCCGACCATTCCGTCACAATACACAATGAACGGTTCGGTGTTCTATGATATTTCGAAGCAGTATCAGGTGAAGCTGTCAGTATCCAACCTGACCAATCAGCGCAATGTGTACAATGACATTCCGTTTTACGGCAATGATTTCATTACGGTAGGCACACCGCGCAGTTATGGATTGACGTTCAGGGCAAAACTGTAATAGATGGTCCGAGAACCGTAGGCTGGGATGTAATCGTAGGCTGGGATGCAATCCCAGCATTTCAACCGTTGATGCTGGGATTGCATCCCAGCCTACGACCCATCCCAGCCTACGGTTCTCAATAGCTATTTGAAGAACAGATCCACTTCGTCCAGATAGCGCTGCTTGGTTTCGGTATCGAGAAACGCTGCCTCGAAACTGTTGCGCGCCAATTGTTGTGCATGTTCGCGCCCCAGTGGCAGTGCATCGAAAACCGCAATGAAGTTATCGTTGAGGTAACCGCCGAAGTAGGCCGGATCATCCGAATTCACGGTAACGACCAGTCCGGCTTCGAGCAGTGTGGCCAGATTGTGAAGCGCCATGGTATCGAAGACGCGCAGCTTGATATTGGACAGCGGGCAGACGGTCAGCGGCATTCTGTCTTTGACCAGACGCTGCACCAGTTCGGCATCTTCAAGGCAGCGCACACCGTGGTCGATGCGCTCCACCTGCAAACCATCCAGTGCGGTTTTGATATAGTCGGGCGGTCCTTCTTCGCCGGCGTGGGCGACCAGTCGCAATCCCAATTCACGGCAGCGCGCAAACACGCGCGTGAATTTTTCCGGGGGATGGCCGAGTTCGGAAGAATCGAGACCGACACCGATGATTTTGCTGCGATGGGGCAGGGCCTGTTCCAGCGTCGCCAGTGCCTCGTCTTCGGAAAGATGACGCAGAAAACACATGATCAGCGCGCTGCTGATGCCCAGTTCCGAGCGCGCCTGCTGCAGGGCGCGGTCGATGCCATTGATCACCGTGGCGAACGGCACGCCGCGTGCAGTATGGGTTTGCGGGTCGAAAAAGATTTCTGTATGACGCACCTGATCGGCCTGTGCGCGCAGCAGATATGCCCAGGTCATGTCAAAAAAATCCTGCTCGGTCAGCAGCACACTGGCACCGGCATAAAAAATATCGAGAAACGATTGCAGATCCGTGAAGGCATAGGCCAGCCGCAGGCTTTCTACCGAATCGTAAGCGAGGCTGACCTGATTGCGTTGCGCCAGCGCGAAAATCAATTCCGGCTCCAGCGAACCTTCGATGTGGATGTGCAGCTCGGCCTTGGGCATTTGCCGTAGCAGTGTTGATAAGGACAAAGACATCCTCTACTCCAGTTCTATGTTTTTTTTCAAAAAAAATGTTTGCAGGCTGGGATACGATCGCCGCTGCAATGCTACGAAGCCAACAGATCGCTTAATGTCCGCGCAATGACTTTGGTGGCACGTCGCAAATCCTGCAGCTCCAGCCGTTCATCAGATCGTTTTGCATGGGACTCCAGCACCGTGCGCGGGCCGGCACCATAACACACGCCCGGAATCCCGGCTTCGGAAAACAGACGTACATCGGTATAGAGCGGCGTGCCCAGCGCCGGAATTGCTTGCCCAAACAGTGCCTGTCCATGTTTTTGCAGCGCGCGAACCAGCGGGGCATTGCCCGGCAGCGGTTTCAAGGCGTTGCATAAAAAAATACGTTTGACGTCGACATGAATACCGTTCATTGCCGCTGCGGCTTCGGCAATTACGGCACGCAGACTGGCTTCGACCTCGGCCGGATTTTCTTCCGGTATCATGCGACGATCCAGTTTGAATGTGACCTTGCCGGGAACGACATTGGTATTGGTGCCGCCTGCAATCAGACCGACGTTGAGATACGGGTGCGTGATGCCGCTGACGTTGGAAAAAACCTGCCGGTACAGAGTGTTTTGCTCGTACAGGGCAGCCAGCACCCGGGTGGCACATTGCAGCGCATCGACACCGGAATCGGGAATGGCGGCATGGGCCATTTTGCCGTGGATCGTCACTTCCATCTGCAAACAGCCATTGTGCGCCGTGATGACCTGATAGGAAAAACCGGCAGCGATCATCAGGTCAGGGTGGACGATCTGGTGTTTCAGCAGCCAGGCCGGCCCCACCGTGCCGCCGAATTCCTCGTCATAAGTGAACAGCAATTCGACACTGCCCCGCTCAGGTCTGGCCACGGCTTCCAGTGCACGCAGGGCAAACGTGTAGGTGGAAAAATCACTCTTGCTCACCGCTGCGGCTCTGCCATAGATTTTGCCGTCTTCGATGTCGCCGCCGTACGGATCTTTTGTCCAGCCATCGCCCGGTGGTACCACATCGCCATGGGCATTGAGCAATACCGTGATCCCGTCGGCAGCAAAGCGCCGGCGCACTACCAGATTGGTAATGCTTTCCAGACCGGCGGCGCGTACTTCGAGTTGGGGTACAGGATATTTTTCGACCTGCCAGCCAAAAGCACCGAGCAGTTCGGCAGTGCGCTCGGCATGGGGTGCATTATTGCCCGGGGGCGTATCGGTCGGCACGCGGATCAGTTCCTGCAAAAACTGCACCTGTTCATCAAAGTGCCGGTCGATCCAGTCGTCGAGTCCTTGGTAGTCGGTAGTCATCGGTACGCTCACAGTGAAGATGATTTATTGAGTTGTTGCCCCGGCTTCATACCAGCGGCCCAGAACGTCACGTTCTGCATCAGTGATCTGGGTCAGATTGGCCAGCGGCATGGCTTTGAGCTGTACTGCCTGCAGATAGACTTTCGCCGCATTCTGGCGGATCTGTTCGGGCGTTTGCAGCAGGATGCCGGCTGGTGCTGTGGCGATGCCGGCCTGGGTTGGCTGTTGCGCGTGACAGCTCACGCAGCGCTGCTGCAGGATGTGCTGGACCGCGGCGAAATCGGATGGCTGGTCACCGGCACTGGTTCGTGTTGTCGGCCTGGGGGCAATCGCAATGGCCACGGCCAGCAGAATCAGGCTGCCGGCGATCGGGAATGCCCAGACGGTCTTGCCTTTGTGGCGCAGATTGAAGAAGTGGCGGATCAGTACGCCGGCAGCAATGATGGCAGCCAGCACCAGCCAGTTATACGCATGACTGTACGTCATTGCAAAGTGGTTGCTGATCATGATGAACAGCACCGGCAACGTAAAGTAATTGTTGTGCACGCTGCGCTGTTTGGCTTTTTGTCCGTGTATCGGATCGGGCAAACGACCAGCCAGCATCGCGTCGACCATTTTGCGCTGACCCGGGATGATGAGCATGAGCACATTGCCCACCATGATGGTGCCGAGCATGGCGCCGACGTGAATGTAGGCAGCGCGGCCACTCAACAGTCTGGACAGCACAAAGGCCACGACCACAATGAACAGATACATCACCGCACCCAGCAGGGCTTCATGCCTGCCAAGAGGAGAGCGGCACAGACCATCGTAGACCGCCCAGCCGAACACCAGCGTACCCAGACCGATGCCAATCGCCTGCCAGTTACTGATGTCGGCAACGCTGCGGTCGATCATCATCGCACCGGCATTGAAATAATAGACGATGAATAACAGCGCAAAGCCCGACAGCCAGGTTGAATAGGCTTCCCATTTGAACCAGTGCAGTTCTTTGGGGAGTTCTTTGGGTGCGACCAGATATTTCTGCGGGTTGTAAAAACCGCCGCCATGCACGGCCCACAGTTCGCCCGATACCCCTTTATTGGCCAGATCGGAGCCAGGCAGGGGCGCGCGTATCGTATTGTCGAGCCAGACGAAATAAAATGAGGCACCGATCCAGGCGATTCCCGTGATCAGATGCAGCCAGCGCACAATCAGGTTCAGCCATTCGCAGACATACGCCAGTAAAAAAGCTTCCATATTTTTCAGCTGCCCCGATAGGTAGAATAGGCCCAGGGAGAAACCAGCAGTGGTACGTGGTAGTTTTGCTGCGGATCGGCGACGCCGAAGGCGATTGTGACGCGATCGACAAACTTGGGTTCAGGCAGTTGGATGCCCTGCAATTCAAAGTAGTCACCCACGGCAAAAACCAGTTCATACTGGCCGATACCGAATTCAGCGCCTTCCAGCAGCGCTGCGCTGCAACGCCCGTCCTGATTGGTGATTTCGCGTTTTATCAGTTTTTTGCCATCGTCCAAAACCGCATACAGGTCAATCTGAATACCCGTTCCAGGGCGGCCAGTGGTGATATCCAAAACGTGCGTGCTGAGCTTGCCCATGCTGATCCCCTGTTGCGCGATATTGAAAATAATTTTCTGCGTCAATCATAACCTATCGACTGTGGTTCAATATACTATCGGAGACAGTTAAATCATGATTTTTCTGTTTGGCGTCGTTTCAGCCAGCTGAATTGTGAAGCATCCCCATCAAGAGGCGAAATATGACAGATACCTACCGTAATTATCCGCGTGATCTGATTGGCTATGGACGAACCGTACCCCATGCACAATGGCCTGGCGATGCGCGCATTGCCGTGCAGTTCGTGCTGAATTACGAGGAAGGCAGCGAGAATTGTGTTCTGCATGGCGATTCACATTCCGAAACGTTTTTGTCTGAAATGATCGGCGCGCAGGCGTTTGACATGCGTCACATGAGCATGGAGTCGCTGTACGAATATGGTTCACGTGCCGGTTTGTGGCGGCTGCTGCGGATGTTCGAAGACCGTCAATTGCCCCTGACCGTGTTTGGTGTTGCGATGGCGTTGAAACGCAATCCGGACGCGGTGGCCGCGTTCATCGAACTGGGTCATGAAATCGCCTGTCACGGTCTGCGCTGGATCAGTTATCAGCATCTCGATGAACATACCGAACGCGCGCATATTGCCGAAGCGGTTCAGATCTTTCGCGAGCTGACCGGCAGCGCACCGCTGGGATGGTACACCGGGCGCGATTCACCCAATACCAGAAGGCTGGTCGCCGAACAGGGCGGCTTTGTCTACGATGCAGATCACTATGGTGATGATTTGCCTTTCTGGCAAAATGTCCAGCTTTCCGGGCAGGATGCCAACGGTGCACAGGCGACGGTGCCGCAGTTGATTGTTCCCTACACGCTGGACACCAACGATATGCGCTTTGCGGCCAGCCAGGGCTTCAATTCAGGCACACAGTTTTTCGATTATCTGAAAGACGCGTTTGATGTGCTGTATGCAGAGGGTGATCCCGACGGACTGAATCAGCCCAAAATGCTGTCGGTCGGTCTGCATTGCCGTCTGGTCGGACGGCCGGGACGTGCCGCAGCGCTGGGCCGTTTTCTTGACTATATCCATTCACATGATCACGTATGGGTTGCACGCCGCATTGATATTGCCCGGCACTGGCGCGCAACGCATCCTTTCCGGGGAACGGTATGAGCATCACTTTGCAGCAGTTGAATTCCTGTTCCGTGTCGGACTTTGCGCTGTTACTTAACGGTGTCTACGAGCATTCGCCGTGGGTTGCGCAGCGCGCAGAACCGTTGCGTCCGTTCGTATCGATCACTGCCCTGAAAATTGCCCTGCAAAATATTGTTCTGGCAGCCGGCGCCGATGAACAGATCGCGCTGATCTGCGCCCATCCCGATCTGGCCGGAACGGCGGCATTGAGCGGCACCCTGACCAGGGAATCGACCACCGAGCAGTCACAGGTCGGGCTGTTGAACTGCAGCGCAGAAGTGCTCGACGTGATCCGTGAATTGAATGTCCGGTACCGCGCACGATTCGGTTTCCCTTTTATTCTCGCAGTCAAGGGACCGGATGGCAAGGGCTTAAGACGCCAGACCATCATCAGCACGTTTGAACGACGCCTTCGCAATGCGCGTGCTGAAGAACTGAGTGAATGTTTATATCAGATCAGCCGCATCGCCGAGTTGCGTCTGAACGACCTGTTCGGTGTCACACTGAAGTTTGGCAATGCCATCCTGGCGCGCTCCGACGTGCTGGCCGCATGGACTGATGGCGAACCCGGACTGACCTGCGCCTATCTGACCGAAGCACACCGCAAGGTCGCGCAGCAGCTCGCAGAATGGATGCGCGCTGCCGGCATGCAGGTTGTCATTGATGCGGTGGGCAATGTCGTCGGGCGCTATGCCTCGGATAATCCGGATGCAAAAACCTTCATTACCGGATCACATTACGACACGGTGAACAACGCCGGTAAATATGATGGCAGGCAGGGCATTCTGGTGCCCATTGCGGTCGTGCAGTATCTGCATGAGCGCGGTGAAAAGCTGCCGTTTCATCTGGAAGTCATCGGTTTTTCTGAAGAAGAGGGTGTGCGCTTCAAAAGCACGTTCCTGGGCAGCAGTGCCGTAGCGGGTCGGTTTGATCTGAGCCTGCTCGACCGGACTGATGCCGCTGGCGTGACGATGCGAAGCGCCCTGAGCCAGGCCGGCCATGACGTGAACACGATTGCTGCGATTGCCCGCAAGCCCGATACCATTCTGGGATATCTCGAGGTGCATATCGAGCAGGGCCCGGTTCTGCTGAAGCATAATCTGCCGGTCGGTATCGTGACGTCGATAGCCGGCAGCAGCCGCTATATCGTGGAGCTCACGGGTGTAGCCAGTCACGCCGGTACCACGCCGATGACCATGCGCAGGGATGCCGCTGTGGCTGCGGCTGAACTGGTTTTGTTTGTTGAGCAGCGCTGCTCCGGACTGGGGGCATTGGTGGGAACCGTGGGGCAGTTGCAGGTGCCGAATGGATCGGTCAATGTCATCCCCAATACCTGTGTGTTTTCGCTGGATATCCGTGCCGAAATGGATACGGTTCGCGAACAGGCAGTCGCCGATATATTGAACAGGATTGAAGAGGTCTGCACCCGACGTGGGATCCGGTTCTCCGTCAATAAGCTGATGTCGACCGCTGCGGTGCAGTGCGATCATGGCCTCATGGCGCAGTTGAGGAAAGCAACCGAAAGCGCAGGCGTACCGATACTGAATCTGTCGTCCGGAGCCGGGCATGACGCCATGGTGATGGCAACATTGACGCCGGTGGCGATGTTGTTTACCCGTTGCGGCAATGGCGGTATCAGCCACAATCCACTGGAAACAATGACGGCCGATGATGCCGACATCGCGGCGCATGTCTTTCTCGATTTTTTGAAGCAGCTGCTCTGGTAGTCAGTCCAGTTGAAATCTTTGGGTATGACGAAGGCTGGGATGCGTCGTAGGCTGGGATGCGTCGTAGGCTGGGATGCAATCCCAGCATCAACGGTTGAAATGCTGGGATTGCATCCCAGCCTAC
>Ga0316222_1001676_pt1 | contig 26014 bp, 17 predicted proteins | sample TBH18011metaG_FD_206008 | JGI IMG/M metagenome (GOLD analysis project Ga0316222, IMG submission 206008) | Freshwater microbial communities from Trout Bog Lake, Wisconsin, USA - TBH18011 | ecosystem: Environmental > Aquatic > Freshwater > Lake > Hypolimnion/Profundal zone | place: USA: Wisconsin... | reverse complement strand
GGCCTTTGGCCAGGTAGCGCGCAGCAGAGCGTCGTCGCCGGAGATCTTCCAGTCAAGCCAGGCATGCAGTATCTGTCCCATCTGGCCGTCTGCCGCTGCAAAGCCGGATCGCGCCTTCCCGTCCGGCAGCATCTGCCGAAAGTGGATCGCGCCGGCTTCGTCCATGGAGTAGCCAAAGGCGCTCTTCCGCAGTGACTGGGCAAAGGAGGGGAAGAGAAACGGAGTCGTGGTCTCGTAGTTCCAGACGTGGGTGCAGTTGCCAAAGCAGCAGCCGCGGTTGTCGTTGCTCCCCTCAAAGCCGTGGAATTCTCCATCGGCGGTGCGGAAGCAGGTGGTGGTGGCGAGGGTGGAAAGGTTGGCGCTGGCCGCTTCTTTGGCAACCGCCGGCAGCGTGCTCGAGTGCAGCGCGGCGGCAAACATGCGGGTGCGCGCTTCCAGGTCACCAAGGTGCGTTGCCGTATAGTTCACTGCATCCCACGCACTCTTGAAGCGGGCGGAGTAAAAGTTTCCGAGGATGGTCTTGCCCTCATCGGGAGGCGCGGACCAGCCGCACCAGTCCGCGGTGCGGTTGGGGAATCGCCAGCCCAGCAGGAACTCAAAGATCGCCGACTGTCCGGGTGCAATGGTCTTCTTGAGGCAAACCACGGCAACGGAATTGTGCTTCTCCGGCGTCGCGCCTAGATCCCCGGTCTTTGAGAACTGGTCCCAGAATTGGAGCGGTGAGTTCCACCAGCGGCCCTCGGGCCATCCTTCCCAGTGGGACACCGCCGCGCCAGCCTCGGGCGTTGCCGCCAGCACAAACTCGCCTGCCATTGGATCGTCCGCCGCCAGGCTGGGATTGCTCATTACATATCCAGCCAGGCCGTTGCCGCTGCGATAGTCGTTGCGGCGTCCCGCGTTCTCCTTGAGCCCCGCAGCGCCCCGATTGTCTTGCCGGGTGGTTACCGGGTTCTCAATGGAGAATGCGATGCCCACACTCGCGGGCGAATGGCCGCTGTTGGTGACCCGATAGCGCAGGATGGCAACCGGCAATCCTGAGTCGTCCGGATCATGCGGAATGAAGGGCGAGAAGGCGTCGAGTTGCACCTTTACTGGCAGGGTGTGGTCTTCAAAATCGATATGCGCCAGCGGGTATTCGCCGGTAAACGTGGCCGACTCAAGCCGGCTCAGTCCGGGGACGTTGCTGGAGCTGAGGCCTTCCTGCCCTTCATAAGGTGGCTGGATGCGCGACTCAAGAACTCGTGCAACCGCCTTGCCGCTGCCAACTTGCGCCCAGATCGATGGAAACGCATAAGGAGGCCGGAAGCCCTTGTTGGGACGATTGAATATCTCCCAGTTGTGTAACTGCCCGCGGCCACCGAGCCCAAGGCTCCCGGCGGCTACTCCGCCCAGCGGAAAAGAGATCATGCGCAACTGGCGCCCACTAAAGCGACGCGGATAATCCACTTCCTGATGAGTATGCCTTGGCTCATCGCCCCCTTGCACATGCGAACCAGGAGCCTGCGCACTCCAATGCTTTGTCTGCGTGACGGCGCCGACGGCGCCTGCCGCCTGCTTAAGAAAATCTCGGCGATCAAGCCCAGGCTTCTCGTTCATGCTCGCTCCTTTGGTTCTTGAGAGTCACCGAATTATACTTCGCAACGCGATGGAGAGTCCGCGAATCGAAATAGAGGATGCAGCACAAGAGTCATGCCGAGACAATGATTGGATGTGGGGGTAGTTCGAGATTCGCTCTAGTGCAGGTTGGGATAGGTGCGGTAAGCCTCGACTGTTGCGGTGAGCGGCGTGCCTCTTACTTCAGATGTCTTCAGTAGCACTTCAAAATAGGGGAGCTTGGTCACGTGGAGCATCTTCTCGAAGTTGGACATCTGCTCTTCTGATAGCAGGAAGTCTCCCACCGCCTCGGTTGCCCCAGAGTCGGTGCCCACAATCAGCAGAACCTTGCCGCTGTGCTCGGGATTGGGCAGGTAAGCGACAGCGCAATACTCGTCGGAGCCACTGGGCGTATAGATGGGCTTTTCACCTGCGGCTGGCGTGCGGTTTGCAATTGAGATGGGCGCGGCCGGGTCATGGATGTCGAACTTCTCGGTGAAGTTCAGGCTGCCGGCGAACAACTGCACCCAGGGATTGGCGATAGGGCTGCCTAGCAGTATCACGTTGTCGCGGCGAATCAACGACGGCATATAGTCGCGCGCATAGTAGATGTGCACCTTCTTGCCTGACGGATCAAGGGCGAGGATGCGCTGCGCCATGTAGAAACTGCTCTTGCTGCCCAGGTTCCACGTTGAGATCAGGTTGAGCGCAGCATGCATGTCCGGGCTGACGCCAGCCGCCTGCAACTGGGGGATGTAGCTGTGGCTCAGATAGTCATTAAAGGTGAAGGCCTTTCTGCTGAGCACCTGAACCAGTGAAAAAGAAGCGTCAGCCGTCACCACATCTGTATCCGGTGCGGTGTCAAGAAATTCAGACCAGAATCCTAGGACAGTGGGATTGTATCGCCAGCCATAGAGCGACCGCTGCGTTGTGTCTATAGACTTTTGCAGAGCCATGTTCTGGACCCACAGGGCAATGGAGCAGCCGGCCAAAAGTGCGATTGCGGCAACTGCGGCGAACATCCAGCGGCGTTGCCCGTGGGGCGGGTGTGCCTCGGGGTGGGTGTCTGCCGCGGCGTGCTCTTGGGCTACGGCTGCAATCTCAACTGTGGCTGGGCGCTGCTCCTTGTGCGCGGCTTCGGGCTCGGCAGCCAGCTCTGAGCGATTGCTGAAGACCGGCTTGTAGCTGCCCAGCGCGATGGAGATGATCACATCCTCGTGCTTGCCTTCGGTCGAGAAGTAATTTTCAAGCTTTCTGCGCAGGTGGCCCATCTGGACACGGACAATATTGTCGTCGAGTGGGTTGAAGTCGCTCCGGCGGCCTAGAACGCGATAGGCAATGTCGAACTCGTGAATAGGCTCCTCGGGCATGAGGATGGCCTGCCGCACTATGAACAGCAGGATGGCCCGGAGATGCGTGGCGCGTGAAAGCTCAGAGCTGCGCACAGCCCTCTCGGCCGCATTCCAGCGCGGGTCGCCTTCCAGGGTGGAATTATCCCCTTCGAATTCCGCCGCCTTTTTGCCTGTAGCCGTCACAATCTCACGCCTCACTACACGACCAGCATTATGTACGAGCCAACACCCGAATACAAGAAGATTCGGAGCAAATCACGCTAAGTTATTCAATCTGCGCTCATTTTACGTAAAAAGGAGCCGGTTACGGTTAATTGACTCCCCAAGTATTAGCTCGAATCTCCAGGGTGATAACGTTCCCGTTTTGCGAAAGCTGCCTTTCCTTCAGCCTAAGTGACTAAAGACCTGTCGCCGGCACGGCAGGCTGAAGGAAAGGCAGCTCCACCGCAACGGTTGCATTGCAGGGCACTTGCAGGGTTTCTGCAAGCTATCCGGCAAGTTTGAAAACCAATCGTCCGGCATTGCCGTGCGAGCGAACTTCAGGAGGAAGCACTCAGATGAAAAACTTGGTCAGATATCTGACGCACACACTTCCCAAATGGAATGTGCCTATTCTTGCCATCGTGGCCCTTCTCGGGCTGGCGATGTGCTGCTCCGGCGCAATGGCGCAGAGCGGCGCGGGCTCCATTCAGGGTACGATCACCGATCCTACGGGAGCCGTGATCCCAGGGGCAACGATTCACGTAGTTAACCAGGGGACCAACGTGGCTTCTGAAACGAAGTCAAACTCTGTTGGTCTCTACCAGGTGCCCTCACTGTTTACCGGCGACTATGTTGTTACGGTGACAGCTCCCGGCATGAAGACGTACAAGGCGAAGCTTACCCTTCTGGTGGGTCAGAACGCTGCAATCAATCCCGTGATGACGGCGGGTGCCATTACACAGCAGGTAGAAGTCGCGGCTGACATGGTTCAGTTGACGACTACCGATAACGGCACCATCGCTTCCACGCTGGAAAACGACAGAATCAACCAGCTTCCCATGAACGGCCGCACCGTTGTATCCCTCGCCGGCATGGCGACCCCCGGCCTTGAAGGTTCAGGAACCCGCGCCAACGGCTTGATGGCCGAAGCAATGGAATATGTTGCCGACGGCGTTACAACCACGAACCGCAACTTTGGCGGAGAGAACCAGTCCCAGGCCCAGCTTCCTGATCCGGATGCGGTGCAGGAACTCCGGGTGGAAACTACAAATACCAGCGCGCAGTATGCAACCCCTGCGGCCGGTATCATGACCACCAAGTCGGGCACCAATAAACTCCACGGCACTGCGTTTGAAACCGCGCGCAATAACGCGGTTGGCATTGCAAAGAACCGCAATAACGCCTACAACTATGTTGCCCCTCACCTCGTGCGCAACGAGTTTGGCGCTTCCGCGGGCGGCCCGATCATTCTGCCCCATATCTATCACGGCAAGGACAAGAGCTTCTGGTTCTTTGCCTATGAGCGGTATTCACTCGCGCAGATCATCACCCAGCTCAACCCGGTTTTCACAACGGCGATGAAGGGCGGCGACTTCAGCGGCATGGTGAACAGCTCGGGACAACTGCAGCAGCTCTATGATCCCGCAACCACAGCTCCCTCCACGAATTGCAACGGCACCGGCGTCACAAACAACTATTGCCGTGCGCCCTTCGCTGGCAACAAGATTCCGATTGGCCGCATCTCGCCTTCAGCGAAAACGTTGTTTGATATCGCGCCTATTCCCACCACGGCTGACAACCCACTGGTCACGAGCAACATCATCGCGCCCAACCCAACCTTCTCTGTGATCCCCACGATTACCTTCCGCGTGGATCACAGCTTCAACGAAACCAACAAGACTTATGTTCGATACACAAGTAATGGTGAAAAAGCTTCAAACCTGCGTAACAATCCCACGCAGCCAGCTACCATTGCAGCCGACGGTTTCCCTGAGCGAGCCAGTGGCATGAGCTTTACCGTCGACCGCGCCTACGCTGGCGCCATCGGCTACACGCATGTATTTTCGCCCACCTTCTTCTCTGAGACCATCGCCAGCCAGCAGTGGTTCAGCCAGAAGCAACTCGGCGCGGATGCATCGCAGGCCAACATCAATTTTGAAGCCAAGCTGGGATTGCCCAACAACTTCGGAGAGCCGGGCTTCCCGGATATCAACCCGAGCGGAATCGAGAACTATTTTGGCTCGCAGTGGAACTACTACGAGAGTCAAATCATCTCGAATCTCGACGAGAACCTGAGCAAGACGGTCGGCAAGCATCAGATGCAGTTTGGCGGACGTTACCGTCATGAGCGTTTCGGCTACCTGCCTGACCGCTCACACGACGTTGTCAACTTTGGCGCCTATTCCACAGCTCTTGAAAACCCGACGTCCGGCGCAAACTACACCGGCACGCCGAACACAGGCTTGGCCGATGCCGATATGTTCCTGGGCGCTGCCAACTACTACCAGTTGCAGCTCAATCCGCCTTACTTGCACTTCCACGACATGGAGTTCGATGCGTATTTTCAAGACAACTACCATGTAACCAGAAACCTCACGGCCAACATCGGTCTGCGCTGGGAAGCGCATCCCGCGCCATGGATGAAGTACGGACTGGCCGGCGGATTCGATCTCAAGAACGATGCCATGATCTTCCAGCAGCCCATGTCGTATTACATCGCGCAGGGCTTTACAACCCAGGCCATCGTCACCAACATGCAGAATCTGGGCACGAGTTTCGAGACTCCTGCGCAGGCCGGCTATCCCAGCACCATGATCAAGAACTACAACATGACCCTCGGACCACGCTTGGGCTTTGCCTATACGCCGTTCAACGGCAAGCGCGGCACGGTCATCCGCGGCGCATACGGCCGGTATATCTACCCAATCCCGGTGCGCAGCTCCATGATGCTCACTGCCAACCATGTGCCTTTCGCTGCCAACTACACGCAGAGCTACACGGCAGCCAATCAGTCGCCTGACGGCCTGCCCAACTACCAGTTGCGCGCGCCGCAAACGGTCATCATGGGCGTCAACAGTGCGAACGTAGTCAACACCGGCTCGATCAACTCGATTCTTCCTGGGCAGGCCATCACGTCGCTCGCGCCAAACTACGCTCCTGACTTTGTAACTCAGACCAACTTCACAATCGAGCAACCGCTCAAGGGCAACTCCGCTCTCCGCCTCACATGGTTGTGGGCGCACGGAACCAACCTTGACCACTACTACTACTACAACGCTGCTCCTTCTTCCTACGTTTGGCAGATGCAGAACGGCATTGTCGCCCCGACAGGCGCACTCGCCGGCGTGGCTACCAACCCCTACGACAGAACGGTGTGGGGCAACAACGCATACGACGTGAAGAACGGCTGGTCAAACGACAACTCACTACAGGTAAACTACCAGCGCCTCTTCCATCACGGCATCGCTTACCAGATCTCCTACGTCTGGTCCAAGCCCTTCCGCGTTGGTGGCAACTGGTCACGCGATGCTACGGTGACCACAGCAGCCGACTATGTTGGCACCAGCGGCACTATTGGCACCATGTCATCACCCTACGGAACCGTTATCGCGCCCGCGCTTCCTCCAGCCCGTCCTGCCGGCATTGCACCTTATGCCGAGTGGCACGCACTGGATAAGTACGAGCAGTACACAGTCGATACTGGTATCCCGAAGAACCGCATCCGCTTCAACGGAATCGTCGATCTGCCCTTCGGGCGCGGAAAGAAGTTCCTGGGCGGCTCCAACCGCTTTGTGGACGAGATCGTTGGCGGCTATCAGATCGCCGGCAACGGACAGGTTGGTTCGCAGGACTTTGCTGTAACCGCAAGCAACTGGGGACCGACCAATCCACTGAAGGTTTACAAGCACAACGCGCCAATCACCGACTGCCGCAGCGGCGTTTGCCACAAGTCCTACGAGTGGTTTAACGGCTACATCGCGCCAACCAGCCTGCCAAGCGGAAACAGCAATGCTTCCTGCAAACTGGCAGCAGGCCTTGTAACTGGAATGCCCTCAGGTTGGGCGCCGTATCAGACTCCGATTGACACCGACTGCAATCCGGCCGATGTTGCCGCTTTCAAGTACTACAACACCAATGAAGTTTCGGTGCTGCTTTCAAACGGAACCGCCTCGCCGCAAGGCTACTCTCCTGGCCCGCAGGGCGCTAACCCGTATTCCCATACTGTGCTGAACGGGCCCTTCAACTACTCGGCTGACCTTTCGCTCTTCAAGGTTTTCCCGATTACTGAAAGGGTAAACCTGCGCGTGAATATCGATGCATTCAATGCGTTGAACGTGCAGGGCTACAACAACCCGAACGGAACAGATGGCACAGAAGCGGTTGAACCCAACGGTGTGTCGAACTCTTACAACACGCCGCGTCAAGTGCAGTTCACCATGCGCTTAACGTTCTAAGCAGCAGTCAGTCATTTCAACTCAAACCATCCCCGGTCAGAAACCTGGCCGGGGATGCTCAACAAACGTGTGCCCATGCAAGCTCGCCTTGGTTTGCTAGTCTACTTCTGTTTATGACCAAGAGTTTTCAGACTCCGAAATATGATTACGGAGCAGTGTGATGCAAAGATTGAAATCGGCAATCGTACTGCTTATGGCCGCGTCATCCCTCGCTGCCACATCGCAACCTCCAGTGTCAAAGCTCGCAACTGGACTCTACGTTGCACTGGGAGATAGCATCACTGCCGGCTCAGGTGTGGTGAAAAACTGCAAGCCATTTCCGCCGCAGCCGGTCGATATTGAAGAGTACTGTCCGACTGGGACAAGTTACACCATCCTCACCGCAAAGACGCTTCGCTCTCTTGGAATCGCTGGACGCTTTCTCAACCTGGGAATACCGGGGGCGGACGTAGCGCGCATCCTCTCCGACGAACTGCCCAATCTTCCTTCTGACGCTACGCTCATCACCATCTACATCGGCACCAATGACAGTCGCCAATTCAAGCCGACAACTGAGTCAGTAAGCGATGTAGTAACCCGCTATGAACAGCTCTACGACAAGTTGCTTCTCGCGATTCATGAGAAGGCGCCACATGCACGGGTAGTGCTGATTAACATTCCAAATGAGAAGGAAGTCGGCATTACCTATCACCTGACAGATGCTCTGCTCGAGAGATTCGGCGCTATATCGCAGGCGATGGACAGGTTCATCAATGCTCACTACCCGCGGTACGAGATCGTGGACACCATCTGCGATTCCCGGAGTTACATTATTGCCAACCGCGACAAGGGATCTGTGCATCCGAGTGAAGTTGGTGCGGCCGATCTGGCCAAGGCGGTTCTTGCGGTGCTGCTTGCCAATACTCCGTCGGCTCCGCCGTCCAGTTGCCAGTGGTTCAATGCGCCCGCTGCACAGACCGCTCCTTAGTTTGAAATAATCCCTACGCTTCACTATTTCAGGTAACTGGAGATTCAAATGAGCACTGCCCGAAAGACCGGCGATGGAGAGATCAGTCGCACACGTCCATGCGCGCAACGGGAAAGCAGCACAGGAGTGAGTTTTATGTTCTTGAGGCAAATTCCGCAGGCGGTATTGTTGCTGGGTGCTTGTTTGCTTGCCGTACCCTGCTCGATAGCGCAGAGTTCAGGGGGCCCGTCGCTGTTCAGGAGTGAGCAGGATATACAGCGCGCTGTAGAGAAGGCGCGGCAGCAGCCGTGGGCTGCCAAGGCAGAAGAGGATATCCTCAAGGCCGCGGCGGCTTTTCCAGAGAGCTACGAGAAGAGATTCGGCCTGCAGACGCCAGAGCTCCCTCCTGAAGGTGGGCAGTGGGGCCACTATTATGTTTGCCCCAATACGGGTTCACGATTGCAGTTTCATCCGCCCGATATGCACGTGTGTCCTGATGACGGGAAGATATACAAGAACCAGGTCTTTCAGCAGGTGTCATATTCGCAACGCGCCGATGCCCTGGAGCGCGCTGCGCGTTCGCTTGCGCTTGCCTATCGCATCACCGGGAACCGCCACTATGCGGAGGAGGCTGCGTCAATCCTCAAGGAGTACGGCAAACGGTACCTCACCTACAAGCTCCATACGCGCATGGGCACGTCTGAAGAGGCGCGCGTCTACGATGAGACCGGGCTGCAGCTTGAGTCGCTCACGCTCGTAAACGCCAACGCCGATGCGGGTGCACGCGTATTTGAGCAGACGCTGGAAGAATCAGTGTGGCTGATTCAGATGGCGTGGGCTTATGACCTGGTGCGGGACTCCGGAGTCCTGAGCGCGGCGGATCGCAAGCTGGTCGAGGATGGATTTCTGCGCCCTGCCGCGGGTGTGGTGAGCCGCGCCATTGCCCCCACGCTCAACTGGCAGGTTTGGGACGACACCGCCCTGGCTGCGGTCGGTTATACGCTGGGCGACCAGGAGATGATCACAAGAGCCATCGATGGACCCGACGGCGCGTTGCCCTATCTGCGGAAGTATCTTGTTGATGGCTTCTGGATCGAAGGAAGCTGGAACTACCAGTTCTACACCATGGGCGCCTATTATCAGTTGGCCGAGATGGCGCTGCAGCACGGCCGGAGTCTTTGGCAGCAGGAACCCATGCTGAAGGCGATGTTTGCATCGCCGATAGGCGTCACCCTGCCCAACGGAGATCTGCCGGCTTTCAATGACTCTGATGTTCATAACCTGCGCAATGAGGCTCCCCTTTACGAAGCGGCCTATTCGGCCACCAATGATGCCGTGTTTGCCGCGATCCTGATGTCCTCCAAACGCGAGAATGAGCAGGCTCTACTCTTTGGCGCAGCGAATATTCCGAAAGAGAATCTCCCCAAACCGTCGAGTACCCTCTTCAAAGAGATTGGATTTGGCCGGCTGACCGCGAGCGATGGTGACCTTACAGAAGTTATGAAGTTTGGTCCTCATGGCGGCGTGCATGGCCACTTTGACGAACTGAGTAATGTCATCTATTCGCAAGGCCGCCTGATGAGCGTGGATCCTGGAACGCAGGCGTATGGGCTGCCTTTGCACTCCACATGGGACAAGCAAACGGTTGCGCACAATACTGTGGCAATGGACGAAACCACGCAACTGGAGTCAACAGGGAAGCTGATCGACTGGCAAGTTACTCCGAAGTTCACCACACTGAAAGCTGACGCAGGGCCGGTCTACAAGAATGTCAGCCTGACGCGCCGCGTTGTGCTCACGCCGCACTACATTCTAGAGATCACTACCGCCGCTGCAACAGACAGGCAGATGCATACATTTGACTGGGTCTATCACAACGTCGGCGAGCAGCATATTGATCTGCCAGTTCAACCGTGGTCCGGCTTTGCCCAAAAAGCAGGTTATCAACATCTCTCCAGTAACCGCAGTGCGATCGCGGATGGCTTGTGGCAAACGGAGTTCCATGCAGCAGCCGACGCAACCGCTGGCGCGGGGAATATGCATCTGCTCATGGCAGCCGAACCGGGGACGCGCGTGATTACGGGAAATGGTTTTGGTCCCGATCTCAGGGTCACAGTTCCGTATGTAATGGCACGGCGTAAAGCACAAATGGCTCAATTCGTCGTCGTTATCGAGCCGCATCCCGGCGCTCCCGTTATTAAGTCAATTGAGAGCCTGGGGAATGGGAAGTACAAAATAACCGCTGCTGACTGGTTGGATCAAATCTCCGCCGGCGACCATGTATCGCTTGAACATAGCGGTAAATACTGAATTTGGTCGCTGCTAGGGACGCAGGCCTTTTGCCTTGGTTCAAGACATTACCCGCGACGCTCACGGCGTCGCAATGGGTTGAGTTACGAAAGGAAGATAGGGGATGTACAACGTGAATGCGATTCCGAAGATGATTGTAGCTACTCTGCTGATGATAGGGGCCGCGTCACTTGTTGCCCAGGCAGACCCGTTCGCAAACTTGCCCGCAGGCAGCTCTCCGCAGGAGGTGGGCAAGCGGCTGGCTCTGCACTTTATTCCCGCTGCGCATCAGTACAATGCCACCATTCACTACTCTGAGGCGGCCACTTGGTATGGAGCGCTCAGCTTCGCGCAACTTACGCAGGACGACGCGCTGCGCGACAAACTCATCAAAAAATTTGTACCGCTGATGCCGGGCGGCGCGGAGGCGGCGCGGATTCCTGTACGCCACCACGTTGACGACTCAATCTTCGGCATTATTGCCCTTGAGATAGGCATTGATACGAAGGACCCCAAGTATCTTGCTTATGGCAAATCATGGGCAGACCGGCAGTGGGAAAGCCCGCAGCCGGATGGGCTTTCAGGCGAGACGCGGTATTGGATCGACGACATGTATATGTTGACGATTCTGCAATTGGAGGCTTATCGCGCCACCGGGGACAAAAAATACCTGGACCGCGACGCGCGTGAGATGGCTTCATACCTTGACAAGCTGCAACAGCCGAATGGCCTCTTCTATCACGCTCCCGATGTGCCCTTCTTCTGGGGGCGCGGCGATGGCTGGGTAGCCGCGGGCATGGCGGAGATCTTGCGCGATTTGCCGGCGGATCATCCCCAGCGGGCGCGAATCATGAAGGGCTACAAGCTGATGATGGCTTCGCTGCTGAAGTATCAGGGCAAGGATGGGATGTGGAGGGAACTAATCGATCACCAGGAGGCGTGGCCAGAGAGCTCCAGCTCTGCCATGTTCACCTTTGCCATGATCACCGGCGTGAAGAACGGCTGGCTCGACACTGCGACGTATGGGCCCGCTGCACGCAAGGGATGGATCGCGGTGACCGGATACATCGATCAGAACAACGATGTAACCAGCGTATGTGAAGGTACGGGAAAACTGAACGACCGCGATTACTACCTGGCGCGCAAGAGAATTACCGGAGACTTCCACGGGCAGGCGCCGATTCTGTGGGCGGCTTCGGCGCTGTTGCGCAAGTAATTCAATTGCGCGTCTGTAGATTGATGAGGCGCTGATGCTTAGGCTCAGCGCCTCCATTGTTTCTATCCATCAAATAAAAATAGCCCCTTCGTGAGAAGAGGCTATGGGTCTTGCAACCGAGTCGCATGAACTATGGAGCCGAAGGCCGGACTCGAACCGGCGACCTGCTGATTACGAATCAGCTGCTCTACCAACTGAGCTACTTCGGCTTGCTCTTCAGATTGTATCGTTGTGCCGGTGGAAGGTAAAGTTAACCCGCATAAATGGTGAGCTCAGCAGCGCTTTTGGAGCAGAAAACCATGGTCAGGCGGTCGAGTGCAGCCTGGCGCTCCCTTCAACAACGAGCTGCATTGCCGCTATACTGCTTGCCATGCAAAACGACCCGCTTGTGGAATGGCAGAGACTCACCCAGCACTACAGCACGATGTACGACCAGGAACTGCTGGAACTGGCCCAGGATTCCGCTGACCTCACTGAGACCGCGCGGCAGGTTTTGCGCAGTGAGATGAAGAAGCGTTGCCTGGACGAGCAGCAGGCGCCAGACAATGCGCCAGTAGTGCCTGTCCCGGTGGTTGCCCCGCAATGGAGCTCCGCTGTGGCGCCCCAAGCCATGGAACCGGCGGACCAGCAGGCCGATAGCCCTCACGATTTCACATGGAAGACACCTCTCTGCGAGTGCGAAAACCGCGAACAGGCATGGCAGATCTCTGAAGTTCTGAAGCAGGCGGGCGTCGAAAGTTGGATTGAGCCCCAGGGATCGTACTCGCCGTATTCGCAACTGGACGCGAGAAGTCCGCGTATTGTGGTGGCTGCCGACCGGCTTGATCAGGCGCGTGAGATTGTTGCCCGGCCGATTCCGCAGGCCATTGTCGACCAGTCCCAAAAGGCAGTACCTGACTTTGAGGCGCCGATGTGTCCCACTTGCGGTGCGGCAGACCCCGCACTTGAGGGTGTGGACCCAGTCAACAAGTGGCAATGCGAGGCCTGTGGAGCCCGCTGGAGCGACCAGGTAGCAGGCATGGTAGGTTCTGGGTAGAAAAGGGCCCTGATGTGCGCTAAAAACGGAAAGAGCCGCCCGGCAACAGGGCAGCTCTCTCCTCAGGGAGAATAGTTCCAACGGAGGCAAAACCATCAGAACTTTCTGGCTGCATAGTAGGAGCGGGGGGAGGTAGTGTCAAGGAGAAATCTTGGAAGAAATAAACCACTATATTTGAATAACTTGCAAAGAAGGGCGAGCCAGAATGCCGCCTTGGCTCTTCGATGTATCTTCGCCTTTACCTTCCCGCCATTCCCCGTCTTTTATGGGTGTTTCTTTGGGTTTATGTCCTGTTTTCCACAGGGTTGAGACACCATTAACCCTTCAGATGCGGAGCCTCAACCTCTGTGCCAGGATCCTTCCATACTTCCCGTAAATCGATACGAATAAACTCTTCGTCGAAGACCGAGGAAGCCGGCTTTCCTCTCGCAATGCGGTACAGGGCCCTGCCGCCGCCCAGGAAGAATCCCAGAAGCAGCGCTGCGCTGCAACCTACGATCACGATCGCGGCGATACCGACCAGCAGTTTTCCGGTTTTTGCCACCTCTGACTCCATTGGCTGGGGAATCGATGTAAGGTCGGCATCAAAATGGACGGCCTCAAGAAGCTTCTGGCTCTCGTTGGGGATTGCGTCGCCGCTTACTAGCGCCACCAACGGGCCGCTGCGCCTCACCTCAAGCGATGCCACGTCCGAATCAACAAGCGGCTTGGGCCAGGGTGGGGTTGCCCGGCTGCCAGCCTTGATGTAGTCACGAATCTTGGTCTCCTGCGCGGCGGCCATCTGCGGTGTGGGGTAGTCGATGATGGTGAGCGTAGCCGGACCTGAGTTCAGGGAATAACCGGCGGTCACGGCCTCTGCGCCGCGGTCGAAGCCCACAACCTCGATTGGCAGCACACCGTTGCCCCCCGCGTAGCCTGCCGGACCCACTGCATAGTGTGTGCTCTGTCCGTTGAGGTGACCTTGTGGCAGGTTAGCCAGGATGGGCGGCGCTAATGCTCTTGAGCCAGCGGGGACAGGTAACTTGGCTGCCAACTCGCGCAGTTCTGAGCCCGACATCGGCCGGATGTGCGAAAAAACTGCGTCTACAAGCGTGTTGCCCTTCCAGAAAAGCACACGATTGTGATTCGATGTTGCGCCGGTGCCGATATCTTCTTTGGGCCAACCGTTTTGACGGTAAAAGGAGTATGCGCCATAGGCGCCGCTGGCATCTTGAAACCGCAGCGCATGAACGCTCAGCGTCTCGCCTTCGCGCTTATAGCTGGCCTCCGCGCCACCGGTAAACGCGTATTCCTTGAGTGCGGCGGCATTGGCGAGGTCAGCCTGTGCTGGGTCAGTGATTGCTTTCGCAGGCTCCTCAGCCTCCCATCCAGCAAAAGAGTCGGGCAGCAGGGCCTTGGGCGAGGGTGGCAGCATGATCGGCATTGCGCCTGTCGGTGTTGCTTTTACCGGTGCGGCCTGTGCCGCGGCGCACACGCTGCTCACTGCCAGAGCGCCACCGCAAACCAGAATTGAAAACCAACGCATCAAAATTCTCCATCCTCACAACACTCAATATTCAGGGTACACTCAGCCGCCAAGCCACCTGAGCCTTCCGCCGGGGTCCTCGGCGTATCCAACCCACCTTCTGTTTGACACTGGAAGACCCGGAAAGGTTCCTGACGGCTAGTGCCTGCTCGCACTCCACGGCGTCTGCCGCGGCAGCCAGCGCGGCACATGCCGTTTGTAACGCGGGTAGTCCTGGGGATGCCGACGCGTTAGGGTCCGCTCCTCATAGAGAAGTACGAACAGGTGGAAACCCAGGGCCACAATCACCGTATAGACTGCCAGATTCCAGCTATTGAACAGTACGGATTCACCAGCAAGCGCCATCAAGTCGCCAATGTACATGGGGTTGCGAACATGCTTGTAGAGACCGCGCACTACCAGTCGCTCAGTTGGCACGTTGGGCATCAGCGTTCCCTGGCCATCATCGATGAAACGCCAAATCGAAGTCAGGAGCGGCAACACGCCTGCAAGAATCAGCCCTGCGGCAAGAAACGTCTGCCATATTGGCTCACTGTCTGGAATGCGGAAGCGCGTAATCCACAGTGGAAGGTAGACCAGCACAATTCCCGGTCCGCCGAAGATAGTAAAGAGCACTGAAACGACGATGCTGCGGCGAAAGCTTGCCATATAGGGATTCTAGTGTGCGGCCCCGTAAATCCTCATGAATAGGCGTAAGTACTCCCATCTGCCTGTGAAGATGGGGCCAACTCGTCAAGATAACCAGCCGTTAATGAACCCGATGGACGAAGTTTCTTGGCCGCATGAGCTGCTCCAGATAGCGCGACTTCATCTGTTGGCTCGCCATCACCTGCTTCACCGGGGGCAGCTTCAGAATCACGCCGAGAATGGCTGCCATGGCGCGGTGGTTCCATTGCGCCTGGTTGTCGAAGATAAGGTTCTGCAGCTTACCCCGCTCTATTGCCATCAACACAGAGCGGTGGGCGGTTGTGACCGGCGTCAGCACCCGCTGCTTGCGAGGGTTGAGCTTGATTGACTTGCTTGGGCAGGCACGCGCGCATACGCCGCATCCCAGGCACAGTTGCTCGTCAAGGCGGGCCTTCTTGCGCTTGGGCTTATGCGGGTCGCCGGCTGCCACCAGCCCCATGGCCTCCACTGGGCAAACGGTAACGCATTTGCCGCAACCGTTGCAGGCTTCAGAGCTTACCTCAGGCAGATAGTTGGTAGTGGCAATCGGATTGAGAACGGCAAAGCGCTTGGCAGCCAGCATGGCTTCGCAGCAGCATCCGCAGCAGTTGCAGATGAAGGCCACCTTGTTCTGCACGTTCTCGCCAAACTGCACAAGGCTATGCTCAATGGCCTTGTCGAGCAGGTCCATGCCTTCCTTCACGTCAACCTGGCGGGCGATGTTGTGCTTGATGAGCGACTGTGCGGTGCCGTTGAAGGTCATGCAGATGTCCATCGGCGCATCGCAGGACTTCCCCAGGTGTTCCATTTTGTGGCGGCAGTAGCAGGACCCGATGCCCATGTGCGAAGCGGTCTGTATTACCTCGCTGGCTCGCTCGTAGTCCATTACATTGAGCGTGTTGTCGGCGGCAAGTGCGCCTTCATTCACAAATACGCGGCCAAGTTGCGTTTCGCCCCCGGCGAAAAGGTTCTTTACAAAATCTTCTTCGACGTTCAGGTATTGGTAGTAGAGTTCAGCCAGCAGCTTCTGGTCGTATCCGTTGCCCATGCGCATCATAGAGAACTCAAAGAACCCGGCCATGGGCGGAGGAAGAACGAAGATCTGCTCTCCCTCCATCTCCATGTCGAGCAGCATTCCCCTTGAAGCGAGGGCTTCCAGAATGTTCCGGCACTCGGCAAACGGCTTCTTCCATACATGCACCGCGGCGGTGACGTTGAAGGGCTTGATGGGAAGCAGGGCGACCAGGGCTGCCTCGTCCCTGGTGAAGAGCACTTCCAATATGCGGAACAGAAGCTCTGAAGGAGGCGCGCCTTGCGGAAACAGGTTGAGTCGGTCTGATAGCGACTTGTAACTATTCTTCAGAGTGACGTGCGCCATGGAAGGCCTCTGGAAATGGAAAATGATGTTGGGCAATTATATGCGCAGTTGATAGAAAATCGAGTGACGCATATCTCGATTTGCGGCCAGGAATTCTAACCAGTTTGGCGCTTGGCCCCACTGAGATAAGAGCAAATAAGGACATACAAGAATCTGCGAGTGCGCTGACCTGAGAAGCGCTAAAACACGAGCACCGCCACCTTGTGCAACCCAAGCAAAGTGAGTCGATGCATAGGCAGTTGTCTCTTCGCTTGAATCCCAGCCCGCGTCCTCTGCCCCTAACCCTGCGATGCCCACCAAGCGTCGAAGGCCTCAAGTGAACGGTCGCAGACCATGCGGTGCCGCTCCTTTTTATCGCGCACCTTCTTGCGCAGTTCTTCTTCCAGCGGTTCCAGCAGATCGAAGGTGATGTTCGCGGGTTGAAATTGCTTTGCATCCGCATGAGTAATGTAGTTCACCAGCGAGCCGATAGCGCTTGCGCGGGGAACCGGCACGGGCTCTTGGCCGCGCCCCAGCGATGCCGCATGGATCCCCGCTAGCATGCCGGTGGCGATGGACTCCGTATACCCCTCTACTCCGGAAAGCTGCCCGGCAAACATCAGCCACGGGGCCGATTTGAGCCGCAGGCATTCATCCAGCAGTAGCGGCGCCTGAATATAAGTATTGCGATGAATCTGGCCGTAGCGCAGAAAACGGGCATTTTCGAGGCCCGGAATCAGGCGCAGTACCTTGGCCTGCTCGCCAAACTTCAAATGGTTTTGGAAGCCCACCAGGTTATAGCTGTCGGCGCGCACATTCTCCTTGCGCAACTGCACCACCGCCCAAGGCGTGTTGCCGGTGCGTGGGTCGCGCAGACCTACCGGCTTCATGGGGCCAAAGCGCAGCGTGTCGCGCCCTCTTCGGGCCAGCACCTCAATGGGCAGGCAGCCTTCAAAATAGTCAGCCTTCTCCCATTCTTTGGTTTCGGCGGCTTCGGCGGCCAGCAGGGCATCCAGAAAGCGGTCAAACTCCTCGCGGTTCATGGGGCAGTTGATATAGTCCGCAGTACCCTTATCCCAGCGCGCCGCCATGTACACGCGATCCATGTCAATTGATTCCGCATCTACAATCGGAGAGATCGAGTCATAGAAAGCCAGGTGCCCCGAGCCAGTGAGCCGCTCAATCTCCGCGCTCAGCGCGTCAGAGGTGAGGGGACCGGTGGCGAGGATGGTGAGAGCTGCGCCATCCGCCTCCGGGGCAAGCCGCGTTACCTCTTCCCGGATAACTCGAATAGCGGGCTGGGCCGCAATGGCCTCTGAGATGCGCCGCGAAAACTCTACGCGATCTACAGCCAGCGCGTGCCCGGCGGGCACCGCTGTTTCATCGGCAATCTTGAGCAGTGCGGAACCGGCCCGGCGCATCTCCTGCTTGAGCAGCCACGGAGCAGTGTTGGGTGACTCGCTTTTGAGAGAGTTGGAGCAGACCAGTTCGCCGAAGTCCGTCGTTTGGTGGGCCGGGGTGAGGCGGGGCTTGCCGTCCACCCTGGCTCGCATTTCGTAGAGGTCTACCGTGCAGCCGAGCCGCGCTGCAGTGAGTGCAGCCTCCGGGCCGGCCAGTCCACCGCCAATTACGCGAATCTTCAAAGTGCGCTCTCTGCTTTCTTTTCATCGAGTGTTGCGGCCAGCCTCAGCAGCGCCTCGCCGCTAAGGCGCACATTGCGCCACTCATCAAGGAACTCCGCACCCATGGCGCGATAGAAGTCAATGGCCGGGGTATTCCAGTCCAGGACCTCCCACTGCAGGCGCGGGCAGTTCTTCTCCACGGCGACGGCGGCAACCTGTTGCAGCAGCGCCTTGCCAATTCCGAGCCCGCGAAACTCCGGCTCGACAAAGAGATCTTCCAGGTAAAGCCCGGGCCGCCCCATCCACGTGGAGTAGTTGAAAAAGAAGAGCGCGAAGCCCGCCGGACGTCCGTCTTGTTCGGCCATCAAGCAGTGATAGAAGGGGTTAGGCCCAAAGCCGTCGCGCAGCAGCCCTGCCTCGGTAGCCGAAACAGCATCTGGCTCCCTCTCATACGCGGCCAGCGCGCGGATAAAAAGAAGAATCTGAGGTACATCCGCCCCGGTCGCCTTCCGAATCGTCATAGCCATAGTTCATATTCTAGGCTGGAACGCCTCCCAGGCCGATTGAGACCTCTCGGCCTTGAACGAGCGGCGGTTGAGGCTCGAGCGGACCCTCTAAATAGCCCATAGTGTGATACAGGCCACATGCCGGGACGCCCCAGCGGCACTAACATGGTAAGGTGGACACGCTCGGCGGGTTCAGCGCGAGTTCCCTGTGGCAGGCCAATGCAACCTGCGGCAGGGGTAAACCGTCCACCTTAGCAGGCATGGGTTTGGTTCCCGGTGCGAACAGGGTTGCGTTCCTGGCGAGCCCCCCTTGTGTGGGGTGCTCGATTGGATTTAACTTTGGTTCTGCCATCAATTGCATTCTGCGTCAGGGGTTTCAAAGCCGCGCTGGCTTTCCGGTCGCAGTGAAACAAGGCGTTGGAAATGTTCTGGACTTCCGGCAGGTACTCGCCGTCAAGGTCCGGTCCGCAAGGGTACAAGCGTTGAAGTTGAGGCTTAAGCGCTCTTCAGCGGGTATTGGAAGACACGATTTTTAGAGCTCGCGGGCAGCATCGTTCGCGCCGCTCCCAAGGAGAAGAAGAATGAAACGCACCATTTCGCTTTGGCTGGGCCTGTTGGCTTTCGCCCTCATACCCGCACTTGCGCAAACGCCTGCGGCAGCACCCACGGGTAAAATTCACGGCCACGTGACCAATCCGACCGGTGAGCCCCAGGTTAACGGCACTGTCAGCCTGTCTACGGACGGCGGCGCAACCCTCAAGTTCAGCTTCCCAATCACCCCCAAGGGTGATTACGGCGGCGAAGCGGCTCCCGGAACGTACATGGTTGTTTATCGCGCTCCCGATACACCTCCCGGAAAGCTGGTCGACCTGATCAAGAACGTCAAGATTGTTGTCGGCGAAGACACCCTGCAAGACGTCGACATGTCCCGTGCGGAATTTATCGACAAGATGCCGGCGGAGCAGAAAAAACAGCTTGAAGACCTGAAGAAGTCCAACGCGGAAGCCATGAAGGCCAATCAGGTGATCAACAGCCTGAACGCCGACCTCCGCCTTGTCAACCAGGACATCAAGGACGCCGAAGGCGCCCGCAGCGCCGCTGCCCAGGAACTGGGTTCGGCAGCGACCAGGGAAACCGTTGAAGCCAAGGCTGCAGAGATCAGGGCCGCGAAGTACAACGAGATTGAGACCTTGATGCTGAAGGACTCTGCCGTAAAGCCCGACGAGTCAATTCTGTGGACAAACCTGGGCCGTGCGCAGGTTGGCCTCAAGAAGTACGATGATGCTGAAGTTACCTACAAGAAGGCGCTTGCTCTTGAATCCGCCGCCAAAAAGCCGAAGCCGGAAGTGATTGGCGTTGCCAATGCCGGCCTTGGTGAAATCTATGCGCGCACCGGCAAGGTGAAGGAAGCCAATGAAGCCTTTGACGCAGCCGTCAAGGCCGATCCTTCTCGCGCCGCCTTCCACCTGCGCAATGAAGCGGTCATCTTCTTCCAGGAGAAGAATGCCGATGCCCAGGTTGCCGCCGCCAACGAGGCGCTCGCGGTAGATCCCAATCAGCCCATCCTCTACTACATCAAGGGACAGGGCCTCATCCAGCAGGCAACCATCGATCCAAAGACAAACCGCATCGTCCTGCCCCCCGATTGCACTGAGGCTTACCAGAAGTACCTCACGCTCTCGCCCAGCGGCCCCTACGCCGGTGAGGTTAAGGGCATTCTGGACCAGGCGGGACAGAAGGTCGAGTCCAATTTCAAGGCCCCCAAGGCCGGCAAGTCCAAGTAACTCGGCTTCGAGGTTTCTGACTGAAGGGCGCACCCGGCTACCGGGCGCGCCCTTCGTATTTGCGCTGTGCAGAATACCGCAATCTTTGTAACCTTCTACAATCCATCTCATGAGCTCCCCACTGCCCAACTACGAAGAAGCCGCAGCCGTTGTCGCTGCCTGTGCCGCTCAGGTGGGCCGGACCCGTCCTGTTGTTGAACGGGTTGAGCTGGGCCGTGCGCCCGGCCGCGTCCTTGCCCGGCCGCTCTGCGCCGATCGCGATCAGCCCCCTTTTACCCGCTCCACCCGTGACGGATTCGCCTGCCGGGCGATTGAAGCCTCGGCCCACGTGCCTCTCGCCATTGCCGGTTCCACACGCGCTGGCGATGCCCCTGCCGGTCCTCTGCCTATCGGCTCGGCATGGGAGATCATGACCGGCGCTCCGGTTCCGCCCGATGCCGATGCGGTGATGATGCTGGAGCATGTTGAGGTTGCCAAGGGGCAAGTGCGGCTGCCGCCGCCGCGCAAGGTGGATGAGGGCGAGAACATCGTTGCGCAGGGAGCCCAGGCCCGCAAGGGAGACGAACTCCTCCCAGAAGGAACGCTGATTTCGTCCGCCCAGATCGCTCTTGCCGCAGCCTGCGGATATGGTGCCCTGGAAGTCTATAGACGGCCCCGCGTTGCGATCCTCACCACCGGCGACGAACTGGTTCCCATCAAATCCACGCCGGGGCCGGGACAGATTCGCAACTCCAACGGCCCAATGTTGGCCGCGATGGTGGTGGCGGCGGGTGGCGAGCCCTGGGTTTTGCCCACCGCCTCAGACAATCCGCAGGCTCTCGATACCGCGCTGGCACAGGCCGCCGGGGCTGACCTGTTGCTCATCACGGGGGGCGTGTCGGCAGGCAAATTTGATCTGGTCGAACCGGCGCTGGCGCGTGCGGGGGCGCGGTTCCACTTCACCGGCGTCAGGATTCAGCCCGGCAAGCCACTCGTGTTTGGAGAACTCGCACTGCGCTCCAATGCGGACTCGCGCACACCCGGCGCGGCGCACACGCTGCCCTTCTTCGGGCTGCCCGGCAACCCGGTCTCTTCTGCCGTTACGTTCCAGCTTTTTGCAGCGCCGGTGCTGGCCGCCATGACCGGTAGCCATGCTCACGGTCCGCGCTTTGCGCTGGCCCGGCTGGCTCCCGGCACTGACAAGCATGGCAAGGCGGATCTCACGCGCTTTCTACCCGCCAGTTGCACCTTTGGCCCTGCCGGGGAGCTGCCGGAGGTGGCGCTGGTTCCCTGGCAGGGGTCGGGCGACCTGGCGGCCATGGCGCGCGCCAACTGCTTTCTCGTGCTGCCGGAGGATGCCCGTCATCTTGCCGCAGGCGCAATCGTTCGAATTCTCTTGCCTTGCTGAGGAGCCCTGATGCCTGATCCCTCTCAACTTTCGCACTTTGACGAGGCGGGCCAGGCCCGCATGGTGGATGTGAGCGCCAAGCAGGCCACGCGGCGCACGGCAACGGCATCGGCGTTTGTGGAGCTGTCTGCTGCCGTGCTGGCGGCCTTGCCCTCGAATCCCAAGGGCGACCCGCTGGAGGTCGCGCGCTTCGCCGGCATTCAGGCGGCCAAGCGCACGGCCGATTTGATTCCCATGTGCCATCCGCTGCCGCTGACGCATGTGGACGTGCGGGCGGAGGTTGCCGCTGGAGGCGTGCGCATCACGGCGACCGCGGCGACGACCGGGCCGACGGGCGTGGAGATGGAAGCGCTGACCGCGGCGGCTGTGGCCGCGCTCACGGTTTATGACATGACCAAGGCGCTGGACAAGGCAATAGTGATTCGCAACGTGCAGCTTGATGCAAAGTCTGGCGGGAAGAGCGGGGATTTTTTGCGAGCGGGCGGCAACGAATAACTAGCTTAGTAGTGATGTAATCTCCGAGTTGCCGGTGATAGGCTCGGGACGCACCAATATCGAATCGGGATGCAATTTTGGTTCAATGAACGACGTGGAAAGTGCGCTTCCAGCGCGTATCCGGGAAGAAATCCACCAGAACGTGGCTAATCCACGCGAGCTTGTGACCGAATCCTGTTTGCTCAAGTTGTCCGTCTGGGGTCTTGAACGACCAATAGTTGAAAAGCGGACGACCAAGTATGTTGGCGCGCGGCACGAAGCCCCAGTAGCGCGAGTCCAGGCTGTTATGCCGGTTGTCGCCCATCATGAAATACATGCCGGGTGGAACCACTAGGTCGCCGTCTTGGATATAACTCGGGAAGTTCACGGCCCACGACTCTGTTGCCCCGGGCACCCCGGCTGGAGGTACTGCGGGGAAATCGTCGAGAAACTCGTCGAAGTTATCCGTCGTGGTCGGCTGAGCAAATTCCACCGGTTGTGCGACGCCATTCACAATCACAATGCCGTTGCGTAGATGAATATGATCGCCGGGCAATCCAATCAACCTCTTCACCAGGGGAGTGTACTGCGGCGTCCCTTCGGCGTCTGTCGCATCAACGCCGGGTTGATAAACGGGCTTGTGGAACACCACGATATCGCCGCGTCTCGGCTCGCGATACCTGATTAGCGGCATCCACGAAGCGGGCGCCATGAGCGTGATCTGGTCGACGATCAGGTGATCGCCTACGAGCAGAGTGTTCTCCATCGAACCGGATGGAATGACGTAGTTCTGAGCTAAGAAGGTCAGAATGAATAGGCCCACCACCAGAACTGAGCAGATGCTGGCCAGCGCCTCGAAAGGGGTCTCTTCCCGATTGCTGTGGGCGGAAGCTGCGGGCTTCGTTGAAACAGAAAAAATCTTCATCGCTGGACTCACCAAAGGCTCCTCAGGAAGGCTCGCGAGCCCAAGGGCATTCCATTGCAGTCGAGTTTGCGTGTTGACCGGAGTCTATCAAACTCGGTGCCGCGTAGGGTTTTCCGAACGGTTTGGTATTGCGGGCGTGTTGTCGGCTACTCGGAAATTACACCGCACACCCCGCCCAAATACTCTCCCGCGAGCCCCACAAATGCACTACGATTCTTCTTCTGATTGAAGGAGGTTCCATGCCGCGTCGCACGCTTCTTACTGCTTGTTTTGCACTTGCCGCTTTCGCCGCGGCGGGCGCGCAGTCCATTGCTGTTTACCAGACCACGCCGGATCTGCTGGAGGCCTTGTCGCAACGGCAGAAGCTGCACTTCTCAGCGAAGGCCGGCCCGGACGCTGTGTTGCCGCTGGTCACCGTGGACGACGCAAAACGCTTTCAGGAGATAGACGGATTCGGCGCGTCGCTGACGGATTCAGCCGCGTGGCTCTTCGGGAAGAAGCTCAGCGCGGCAAAGACGGATGACGTGTTCAAGTCGCTGTTCAGCCGCAAGGACGGCATCGCCGTGAACTTTCTGCGGCAGCCGATTGGGTCGTCTGATCTGGCGGTGACGTTCTACTCCTACGACGACCTCTGCCAGCAAACGGACAAGGCTTGCACAACGCCCGGCGGGGTTGCCGACGCGAAGCTTGAGCACTTTTCGCTGGCTCACGATGAGGAGTACATTCTGCCGCTGCTGAAGAAGGCGCTGGCGATCAATCCCGCGATGCACGTAATGTTGACGCCGTGGAGCCCGCCGGGGTGGATGAAGACGTCGAAATCAATGCTGGGCTCAAATCCAGAGACAAAACAGCCGTCGAGTTTGCGGTCGGAGTTTTACCCGGCGTTCGCCAACTATCTCGTCAAGACGGTTGAAGGCTACCAGGCAGCGGGGGTTCCGGTGTGGGCGCTGAGCGTGGAGAATGAGCCGCTGTATGCCCCGCCCACCTACAGCGGGATGCAGATGCTGGCGACGGAGCAGGCCGCATTTTTTGGGAATGCGTTGGGCCCGGCGATGGCTGCCGCCGGTCTGAAGACGAAAGTGATGGCCTACGACCATAACTGGGACCGGCCCGATTATCCCGAGACGGTGCTGAAAGACGCGAAGGCTGGCGCGCTGGCTGCGGGGACTGCATGGCACCACTACGGTGGCGACCCGGCGGTGATGACGAAGATCCACAACGAGTTTCCTGACAAGGACCAGTGGGTGACGGAGTCCAGCGGCGGCACATGGCAGAAGGGCAATGTGATGGCGGATGAGGCCGCCGAACTGGTGGGCGTGATGCGCAACTGGGCCAGGGGCTATGTGCTGTGGGCGCTGGCCACGGACCAGAACCACGGCCCGCATGTGGGCGGCTGCGGCACCTGCCGGGGGCTGGTCACGATGGACCTGAGCAATCCCGCGAATCCATCTGTGAAGCTCGAACTGGACTATTATGTGCTGGGCCACGCCAGCAAGTTTCTGCTGCCGGGGGCGGTGCGCATCGGTTCGGATGAACCGGCAGAGACAAAGCTGAAAGACGTTGCCTTTCGCAATCCGGATGGGACCATCGTGCTCTACGTTGTGAATACAGCGGCCACGAGCCAGGTGTTCAGTGTCGGCTTCCACGCAAAAACAGTGGCCACTGTCCTGCCTGCAGGATCAGTGGCCACGTTTGTCTGGAAACCGTAAACTACGGCCTTTTTATTTGGGCGCGGGCGGCATCGCCATTCCCGCGGGCATCCCCTGGGGCGGACGCGGCCCGTCGTCGTGCGGGATAACGAATTCCTCAGGATGCTGGTGGCCGCGATGGCAGGTGCCGCAGGTTACCGGCTGGCCATGATGCTCGGCGTGCTCCTTGTCCTTGTCTTCAGGAATCATGCTGATGTAGTTGCTGTTGATGTCCTCAGTCAGCTTGTACATGAGCCGCGCGGTCAGCTTCTCCTGCTTTGAGTCGTCGTCAAACTTGAGCCGGGGACGGCCGTTGGGGCCGAGGTTGGTGGGGTCGGCAGTGTGGCAGGTGTCGCAATGCGCGCCAAGCGAGCCGGCCCACTTCTCCATCACTTCGTGCACCTGCTGGCCGGTCATGGTCTTGGGCAGCACTTTAAGGTTGGTGGGTGCGGGATAGGTGCGCGGAGGCCGGGGGCCGCCGCCCGGGGGTGGGCCTTGCGGAGCCTGGGCAACCGCGGAGAGGGTGAAGACAGCCGCGGCGAAAAAGGCAAGCGCGGCGGCAGGTGAGGTCAGGGAAGTGATTTTCAAGCGGAGATGTCCTCGCAGGTTGAGATAGCTTCTGTGCTGATGGACGGAATTCTACGCAAGAAAGATGCGCTTGCATACTGAACCTTTCGTCATCTTCGCCGGGCCTGACACGCAATCGTGCCCTGGAAGGGCAAAACGCAGCGGCCAGTCAACGGCAGTTTTGATGCCGATGCGGGGTGTTACCTGCACTTCGCTCACCGCGTAGCCGTCGTCGCGCAGTTGCAGCGTACTGGCGGCGTTGAGCAGGTCAAGGCCATTGTGCGCGAGCCGGGTGAGCCCCAGCGCCTGGCACAGCCGGCTCGGTCCAGAGGTGAGCTGGCGGGCTGCAACGCCGGGCACAAGGCCGCGATTCAAGGCCATCTGTGTGGCATCGCCCACCGGCTCAAGGGCGCGAAGAAGCACGCACCCGGCCTGCCCCTCGGCCTCGCAAGAGACATTCATGCAGAAATACAGGCCATAGATTGCGTAAACGTAGGCATGCCCGGCGGGGCCAAACAGCACCCGGTTGCGGGGCGTGGGGCCGCGATGAGAGTGGGCGGCCGGGTCGGGCGGGTGGTTGTGCGGGCCCAGGTAGGCTTCGGTCTCGACTATGCGGCCTGTCAGCACTCCTGCGGCCGTGCGATG
>Ga0316222_1001671_pt1 | contig 26071 bp, 21 predicted proteins | sample TBH18011metaG_FD_206008 | JGI IMG/M metagenome (GOLD analysis project Ga0316222, IMG submission 206008) | Freshwater microbial communities from Trout Bog Lake, Wisconsin, USA - TBH18011 | ecosystem: Environmental > Aquatic > Freshwater > Lake > Hypolimnion/Profundal zone | place: USA: Wisconsin... | reverse complement strand
GCCTCGACGAACGTCTCGCGGCGACCGAGGTCGCGGCGGTAGCGGGCGTATTTGGCACAGGCGATGTAGTCGCTCAGGCCATTCTCCGGATAGTGCGCGAGGCGGTGCTGCGCCTTGAGTCCGCGGTAAATGATGTAGGCGCGCGCCACCTCCCACTCGCCCTCGGCGGCAATCGCCTTTTCCACGTTGTCCTGGATCTGCTCGATCGTCGGATGTCGTCCCGAGCGATAGTAAAGCTCGAGCATCCGCGCCACGCGCGAGGTGATCAGCTGGACCTTGTGGAAGGAGTCCGCGTCCAGCCCGTAGCAGGCCGCCGGGTCGTCGCGGTTGGGATTCGCCACGGCGTCGTGCGTCACCTCGTAATAGGCAAGCGCGACGGCGCGGGTGATCTTGGTGGCGTCCCACGGCACGGAGGTGCCGTCACGTTTGAGGACGCAGCGGTCGGCCGGGGCGATGGCGATGGTCGGGGTGGCGCGGTGATTGAGGCGGGCGAGAAGGGAGGAAGTTGCGGAGGTCATGCGGAAAGGAGCGGCGAGCATAGTCGGCTCGCCCCAACGCCGCTAACCATTCCTTGCTAAAGAATGGGAATCTTTGCGCATAATTTGTGGCGCGCCGCGCGAAATCAGTTTCGCCGAGCTGGGCCGAGCAACGAGGCTCACGCGCGTACGATCTGCCGGCCCTGCAGGCCATGCTCCGCTGCAACCTCGGGGAGTCGTGCACCGGCAGCTACGAGCGTGAGCGAGTGGTTCAACGTCCGCTCGCTCACGCTCGCAGCTACTTCAATCGGCTCCAGCAGCGGCGCTGCTGATCGAGGGGACCGACCCAAAACACACTCGCGCGGGCCGGGACGGGCAGCCACGCTATCGGGTTCATGTCAGAAGATCCGTCCCTTTCCTCCTCGCCCGAAGCCCCGTGGCACGCCGGTCTCCGCGCCGCGCGCGCCAACCTGCTGCCCGGCTTCCTCCTGCAGGCCGTCGCCCTGGCCTTCGTGCTGGCCTACTACTGGCACCCGCCGACGCGCGCGTTGTTCGAGCAACTGATCGCGCTGCGCCAGCGGACCGGCGTGCTCTTTTCCATCGTGGCCACGTCGCTGTGCGGCGGGGTGCTGCCGTTCATTTACATGCGGTCGCAGCCCGTGACTGGTTCCCGCTTCACATGGGCCAGCGGGTTGTTTTTCACGCTCTTCTGGGCTTACAAGGGCGTCGAAGTGGACCTCTGGCAGCGCGCACTCGCCCATTTTGTCGGGAACGATACCCGCGTCACCACCGTCGCGCTGAAGGTTTTTCTCGACCAGATTGTTTACTGCCCAATCTGGGCCGTTGTCGTCACCGTCATCGCCTACAGTTGGCAGAGCGCGGGCTTCCGGTGGGCGCCGCTGGTGGCGGATTTCCGGGCCGGACAGTGGTATCAGCGGCACATCCTGCCCGCGCTGGTCGCCAACCTAGGGCTCTGGGTGCCGCTCACCGCCCTCATCTTCGCCCTGCCGTTGCCGCTGCAACTTCCGCTGTTCGATCTCGCGCTGGTGTTTTACACGCTTTTGATCGCGCATATCACGCGCCGGAAGCTCTAGATTGTCTTCGTCGCGTCCGGGGGGCGGACTGAACCGTAGGATTTTGGGGAATCTTTGCCTTCCCGCAGGCCTCCCACATACTCCCTCCACCCATGAAGCTGCCCCGTTTCATCCTGCTCTGGCCACGCGGACTCCTCAGCGCCTGCGCCCTCGTCCTGGCGGCCGCGCTGCCCTCCGCCCAAGCCGTCGAGAGCCACGTACATGCGTCGCTCGTCGCCGCCGAAACCTCCATCCAACCCGGCAAGCCCTTCACCGTCGCGCTGCGCTTCCAACACGACCCGCACTGGCACACCTACTGGTCCAACCCTGGCACCGGCCTGCCGACATCGCTCGCCTGGCACCTGCCCCCCGGCTTCACCGCCGGCGAAGTCCAGTGGCCCGCACCCAAGCTGCTCATCGACAACTCCGGCGGCATCATCGGCAATGGTTATGAGGGCGAGCTCTTCCTCCCCGTCACGATCACCCCGCCCGCCGACCTGAAACCCGGCACCACCGTCGAGCTCTCCGCCGACGCTGACTGGCTGATGTGCGAGGAAATCTGCGTGCCCGGGAAAGCCACGCTGAAGCTTTCGCTGCCGGTTTCCGCTGACGCGCCCCAACCCGACTCCACATGGGGCGCAAAGATCCGCGCCACTCTCGCCGGCCTGCCGCGCGCCGATGCCGACTGGAAGGTCGCGGCCTCGCGCGATGCCAAGAACGTCACCCTCAGCGTGAACTTCACCGCCGTCGCCGCCGGCAAGCGCGCGTGGCCCACCAAGCTGCACTTCTTCTCGGACGACGGCCTCGTGGCCTTCGACCAGCCCCAACCCGTGGTCGAAAAAGACTATGTCGGCCGCTACGTGCTCACGCTGCCCATTTCCCCGGACGGCCCCAAGGATGCCCCGAAACTCCTTGGTGTGCTCACCTCCGACACCGGCTGGCTCGCGGACGGTTCGCTCCGCGGCCTCCGTGTCGAGCTTCCGCTGGCCACTTCCAGCAGCCCATCGTCAGCTGCGGAAGCCCCGCGCTTTGCCGCGACGAAAGCAGGCGAAGGCGGCACCCCCATCGCTTCCCCGCCGCCCGCCAGCGGGCTTGGTGGCACCCTCCTCCTCGCCCTCGTCGGCGGCATGATTCTGAACCTCATGCCCTGCGTCTTCCCGGTGCTCGGCATCAAGATCCTCGGCTTCGTCAATCAATCCGGCCACGAGCGCGGCAAGGTCATCGCGCACGGCCTGATGTTTGCCCTCGGCGTGCTGCTCTCGTTCTGGACCCTCGCCGCGGTCCTCGCCGTGCTCCGCGCCGGCGGCAGTCATCTGGGCTGGGGTTTCCAGCTGCAATCGCCCGCTTTCGTCTTCGTCCTCGCCGCGGCCATGCTCATTTTCGGCCTGAACATGAGCGGCCTGTTTGAGATCGGGCTCAGCGCCACGTCGGTCGGCGGCGAATTGCAGACGAAGACCGGCCTCGCCGGCTCGTTCTTCACCGGCGTGCTCGCCACCGTCGTCGCCACGCCGTGTTCCGCGCCTTTCCTCGCCCCGGCCCTGGGCGCGGCGCTGGCACTATCCACGTTGGCGTCGTTCGCCATCTTCACCGCGATCGCGATCGGCCTCTCGCTGCCGTATCTGCTGCTCTCCATTTTCCCCGCTGCCGTGAAACTGCTGCCGCGCCCCGGCGCGTGGATGGAAACCTTCAAGCAGTTCATGGCCTTCCCGCTCTACGCCACCGTCGGCTACCTCGTGTGGGTGCTGGCCGGGCAGACGAGTGACGAAGGCCTGCAAAACGTCCTCTTCGGCCTCGTGCTCGTGGCGATGGGCATCTGGGTTTACGGCCGCTGGCACGCCCCCGGCGCTTCCGCCGGACGCGCCCGCTTCGGCGTCATTGGCCTGCTGGTCTTGCTCGCCGCCGGCCTTTGGCTGGGCTGGCCGCAGAGCGCCGCGGCCAAGGCTGCCGCCGCACAGTCGTCCACCGCGCCCGAGGTGGTCTGGGACAAATGGAGCCCGGAGGCCGTCGCGAAGCTGCGCGGCGAGAACCGGATCATCTACGTCGATTTCACCGCGCGCTGGTGCGCGACCTGCCAGGCCAACAAGAAACTCGTGTTCCACAATGACGAGGTCCTGAAGTATTTCCACGACCACCAGATCGCCACGCTGCGTGGTGACTGGACCAACCAGGACCCCGCCATCACCGCCGAGCTGGCGAAATACCAGCGCAGCGCCGTGCCGTTCAATGTAATCTGGCTGCCTGGCAAGGACGCCCCGATCCTGCTCCCCGAACTGCTCACGCCCGGCACCGTGCTCGCCGCGCTGCAGGGGAAGTAAGCCCGAGCCATGCCTTGGTTCTACCTCACGTTCGGGACCGCGGTGCTATTGTGCATCTTCTTCCTGAACCTGCGGCGAACCACCCGAAAGGATTCCAGCCGCGAGAAAATCGCCCGGACGATTGCGGATTTCATCGAAGGCAAAGGTCAGCCCAATGACTGGGACGATTTCACCTCAATCACGTTGAAAGACCCTGAACTCGACAAGATCAGGGAGGCCTGCGTCGAAGTTGGCTTCTCTTTTCCCGCCAAGAAGACGAATGCCTGGTGCAGCCAGGAAGGAATCGCCGAGTTACGGAAAATCCAAGCCCGCTGCCTCGAGCGGACCTAGTCGCGTTCTCTTTTTCGGGGCAGGCAAAACCCCGCCCGCCCGCAGGCCACAGGGCGCACAGGCGGCGGGGTCACAACAACACAGAGGTAACTTACTTCGCCGGGGCGGCGAATCCGCGGATCTGCTTCACGAGGGCCGTGATCTCGTCGGGCGAGAGCTTGTCGCTGAAGCCCTTCATCTTCTCCTTGCCGTTGTCCTTCACGCCTTGGGCGGTGGCCTTGGCAAGGTCGGCGTCGGTGAACTTGGCGAGCGAGGCGGGATTCGAGTAATCCTTCAACTTCAGCTTCGTGCCGAGCTTGGTCTGGGCCTTGCCATCCGGGCCGTGGCATTTGGCGCAGTGGGTATCCCAATTTTCTCCGGCGGTGGCCGCCAGGGCCGAAGTCGCACCGAGCGCGAGGACGACAGTGAGTGAGGCAATCAGTTTATTCTTCATAAGGCCCGCATGGGCGGGTGCCATCGATGCTAGCGGCGGAACGGGCGGAATCAAGGAGCCCCCCGCCCCGATCCCACATCGCAGGCGGTTGAATGCGAGGTATGAAAAACCCTGTCTGCCGGGCCGGCGCGTGAACCACAGCTTTTTTTCGTGCGTCCGCGCGCTTCTGCCGCCATCCGCTTGCGCAGTGAAAAATCCTGCTCACGCCCGCGCCGTCGGCCAGCTGCTCATGGCGGCCCTGCTCTGGAGCCTCGCCGGCGTGCTGATCAAGGGCCTGGCGTGGCCCGCCCTCGCGGTCGCGGGCGGGCGCGGGCTGATTGCGGCGCTCTTCCTCCTCGCCACGACGCGCGGGCTCAAATTCACGTGGTCCCGCGTCCAGCTGGGCGGCGCGGTGGCCTACGCATCGTGCACCGTCACCTTCGTCATCGCCAACAAGCTCACCACCGCCGCCAACGCGATCCTTCTCCAATACACGGCGCCGGTCTGGGTCGCACTGCTGGGTGCGTGGCTGCTCCACGAACGCCCCGCCAAGGCTGACTGGTGGGCCATGGTCGTGGCGCTCGGCGGCATGGGGCTGTTTTTCGCCGACGAACTCCGTTGGATCAGCGTGATCGGCAACCTCGTCGGCGTCCTCAGCGGCGTGTGCTTCGCGTTCCTCGTGATCCTGCTGCGCAAGCAGAAGGACGGCTCGGCCATTGAGTCCATCATCCTCGGCAACTTCCTCGCCTTCGCGATCGGCCTGCCTGCGATCACGACCGCGCCCGCCTTGCCCGCCCGCGGTTGGATCGGCCTGCTCGCGCTCGGCGTGGTGCAGCTCGGGCTCTCCTATCGCTTCTACGCGAAGGCCATCAAACACGTGACTGCGCTCGAGGCCGTGATCATCCCGGTGATCGAGCCCATCTTTAACCCGCTCTGGGTGCTGTGCTTCTTCGGCGAACGCCCCGGCCCGCTCGCCCTCGCCGGCGGCGTCCTCGTGCTGGGTGCCGTCACCGCCCGCGCCCTCGCCGCCATCAGGACGCCGGCGCCGCGCTGATCCACCTCGCGAGACCAGCTTGGTAGCTACGAGCGTGAGCGAGTGAATCAACCCCGCGCCCTCGCGGCCATTCGGGCGCCGCTAGGCGCGGCGCCCGGTTGAAGGTTGAAAGTTGAAAGCCGGAGACAGAGCCGGGCCAACACTCGGTCGCCCGGCTTTCAACTTTCAACCCTCACCTTTCAACTGCCCGCCCGCGGCGGGCTACTTTTCCTGCGGCCAGAACTGGATCAGGGCGTTGGCACTGAGGATTAACCCGCCGCCCACCAGCAGCGTCAGCGACAGCGGTTGGTTGGCGTAGTCGATCCCGACCCAGCGCGAGAGCACCGCCGGCAGGCCCACTTCGCTCAGCGCCGCCACGACGGGTGAAAAGCTATACATCAGCGCCGCCTCCGTAGTCGGGATGAAACGCTGCCAGTGGTTCATCACCACGAAGGGCGTCACCGTGCCGAAGACCGTCGCCAGCACCACCAGCGCCAGCCACGAGGGCGACGTGTAGGGCTGGAACAGGTGCACCGGATCGCGACATGTCACCACGCTCACCACCGCGAACAGCCCGCCTTCGAGCAGGAACATGATCGTCGAGGTGCGCTCCGCGCGGTTGGCGGCGAACGCCGGCCAGTTGAGCGAACAGAGCAGCAGCGAGAAAAAAATCGTCGAGACCAGCACCTCCGCCTCGCCCCGCCCGATGCGGAACGTGTGCCAGTCCACCCGGGCCAGCACGGCCACGCCCGCCAGCACCAGCAGTCCGGCCAGCAGCACCGTGACCGTCGGCCGCTTGCGGTGCGCCAGGGCCCACCAGAGCGGGACCAGGATCACATAGAATTGGGTCAGGAACCCCGTCGTCGCCGCCGTCGTGTATTGCAGCCCGTCCGTCTGGAACATGCAGCCCGCGAACGACGTGACCGCCATGAATGCCGCCTGCGTCCACTCCGTCCGCGTCAGCCGCAGCGCCGCGCCACCATAAATCGCCACGAGGCCGACCACCCCCAGCCAGAACCGCGGCAGCAGGTTGTGCGCGGCGATGAACCACGTGCTCTCGCCCACGGCGAACGGCTGCTGCGCCAGCACCGAGGCCTTGAACAGCACGAAACTCGCGCCCGAGACGACGGTCACGACGGCCAGCGCGACCAGGGCGCGGACATGCTGCGCGAGCGGCGGCGCGTTCATGCGGGCACGGCCGGCCGGCGCGGATTCATCTGGATGAGCACGTTGGCCGCCGTGATCAGCCCGCCGCCGAGCAGCAGGTTGGCGCCGAGCGTCTCGTTGGCGTAATTCAATCTGCCCCAGAGTGAAAACCACGCGGGCAGGAACAGGGCCAGCATCGCGGTGAACACCGGCTCGGAACAGTAAAGCAGGCCCGCCTCCGTCGTCGTGATGAAGGGCTGCCACTTGTTCATGATCGTGAACGCCGCGAGCGTGCAGACCGTCGTCAGGATCAGCGTGAAGCCCAGCCACGCCCCGTCGGTCCACATCGCCAGCATGTTCACGCCGGGCGGGGCCAGCGCGATGGACATCACGCCCGAGCTTAGCGCCAGCACGATGAACATCAGCGTCGTGACCGGCAGCGCGCGGTTGCCGTTAAATTCCGCCCGGCCCAGCCACAAAATCTGGCCCATGTAGAACACGGAGCTGATCAGCGTCTCCAGTTCGCCCCGCCCGAGCCGGAGGTCGCGCCAGTCGAGCCGCGCCAGCACCGCCATCCCCGCCAGCGCCATCGCGCCGCTCACCCACACCGTCCACGGCGGGCTGCGCCGCAGCTGGAGCGCGAGGTAGGTCGGGATCATGATCGCGTAAAGCTGCGTGAGGAAGGCGGAGGTGGACGCCGACGTGAACTGCAGGCCGTCGTTTTGGAAAATCATCCCCGCCGTCACAAACCCGCCCAGCCCGAGGCCCTGCTTCCACTCACTGCGCGTCAACGTGCGCATCGCGCCAAAGCAAATCAGCCCGAGCACCAGCGCGCCGAGCGTGAACCGTGGCAGCAGCGTGGAGGCGGTGATGAACCACGTGCTGCTGCCTGGCAGGAGGCGGGCCTGCAGCAGCACCAGCGACTTGATGAGCGGAAAACTCACACCCCACAGCAGGTTGCCAAGCAGCAGCATCCAGATGGCCTTGCGGTGCTGCGCCGGGTTCGTGGGATTCATGGAAAAGCCGCGCAGCGTGAAGCGCGCGCCGCCAGTCGCCAAGCGAATTGCCGGTTCGAGACGAAATTCAGCCTCAGCATTGAGGGAGGTAGGGCGCGTTATCCCTAACGCGCCGAAAACCGCCGCTCACTCGAATCGGCGCGTTAGGGATAACGCACCCTACCCTCAGGCCGGCCGAACCTGTCGCGCGGCCCGGGCGGCCGAGAACTTGCTCAGCGCGATGCGGAGCTCCGGCATGGTCACCGGCTTGACGAGGTAGTCGTTCGCCCCGATGGCGAGCGCCTGCTCCTTCAACGTCAGGCGCGCGTCGGCCGTCAGTGCGGCGATCCAGACGTCCTGCCGCGCGACGCCGGCGCCTCCGGCGCGGATCTGGCGGATGGCGGTGACGCCGTCCACGTCCGGCATGTGGAGGTCCATCAGCACGAAATCAAACGCCGTGCGCGCCAGCTCCTGCATGGCGACCCGGCTGTTCTCCGCCTTGGTCCAGCGACAGCCGAGGTTGTCGAGCTGCTTCTGCATCAGCAGCAGGTTGACCGGATCGTCGTCGATCAGGAGCACGTTCAGGTTGACCGGCTCGCGGCGCGGTTCGGTCAAGGCGGACGCGTCGCTCAACGCCGTCAGCATGCCGCGCAGCGAGTCCTGGTGCACGGGCTTGTTGAGCAACAGTCGGAAATGCGTGCGCAGCGCGGCGCGTTGGGCGCTGGGCAGTGAAAGCGGCACCAGTCCCAGCATCCGCTCCGGCGGCAGGCCCGGCTGCGGCTCGGGCCGCGCCGCCAGCTGGGCGGCAAGCGCGGGGCTCACGTCCACCAGCGCCACATCCCAGCCCGTCGTCTCACCCAACGTCTCGGGCGTCGCCGTCACGAGGCGGGCGCCGAAGCGCTTGCCGAGGCGCAGCAGCTCGCCGCGCAGGGAACTCGTGGACACCGCGACGGCGAGGCTCAGCTTGTCCAGCGGCGGCGCCGGGCGCAGTTCCCGAACGAGCCCTTGCGCCGGCACCGGCAGCGTGAATGAAAACGTGGAGCCCTGGCCGAGCGTGCTCTTGAGCTGCATCTGCCCGCCCATCAGCTCGACGATGTTCTTGCAGATCGCGAGGCCGAGGCCGGTGCCGCCGTGGCGACGCGTCAAAGCGTTGTCGAGCTGGCTGAACGGGCGAAAGAGTTGCGCCTGCTGCTCCGGCGCGATGCCGATGCCGGTGTCGCGGACGTTGAAAATGAGCGCCAGGCCCGTCCCGTCCGGCGCCGTCCGCTCCGTCGCCACCCGCACCTCGACTTCGCCCTGGGCGGTGAACGTCACGGCGTTGTTCAACAGGTTCACCAACACCTGGCGGAGGCGGTTGCCGTCAGTCACGATCACCGCCGGGACGGAGTCGTCGACCCAGTGCAGGAGTTCCACGCCCTTCGTCGCGGCCTTGGCGGCGATGATGTCCAGCGCATCCTCGACGCACTCGCGCGGCGCGCAGGGCGCCGGGTCGAGGTCGAATTTGCCGGACTCCATGCGGGCGAAATCGAGGATGCTGTCCGTCAGTTGGATCAGCGCCTGGCCGCTGAGCTGGATCGTCTCGACGTATTCGGCCTGGTCGGCCGTGAGCGGGGTTTCGCGCAGCAGGCTGGTAAAGCCGAGGATGCCGTTGAGCGGCGTGCGCACCTCATGGCTCATCGTCGCGAGGAACTGGCGCTTGGCCTCCTCGCCGGCCTCAGCGCGCTGCTGCGCGTCGCGCAGCATGGCGCCCGTCCGCTGGACCTCGGTCAAATCGTCGAACGTGGCGACATAGCAGGCCAGCGCGCCGTCTTCGCGCCTGATGGGGACGAAGGTGCCGCGCAGCGGATACGCACTGCCGTCGGGCCGGTGCGCCTCCCACTCGCCCGACCAGCCGCGTCCGGCGCGGACGGCCGTCATCATCTCGTCCACCAGCTGCGGCGGCGTGTCGGGACCGGTCGGGGAAATGGTGCGCCAGTTGCGCCCCAGCAGTTCGCCCCGTCCGAAACGGAGCAGCTCGCAGCCGCCCTGGTTGACCTGCTCGATGATCCCGTCCGCATCGAAAATCACGACCGCGGCGCGGGTCTGCTCGACTGCGCCGGCGAGATGGCGGAGCGTTTCGCGCAGCTGCGCCTGGCGGCGGAGCAGGTGGTAACCCGCGAACGGCACGCCGAGCACCAGCCAGACCGCCACCCCCGGGCCGGCGTCCGCCCAGCCGTGGTGGGAGCGCGCGTGGTGCACCGCGCCGGTGATGAAACCGGCGAGCAGGATGAGCCCGGCCCCCAGGGCAACGGGATGGTTTTTCAGGCGCAGCGACATGGGCGGCGCGTCCACTAGACGGCGCCGGTTCGCCCCGCGCAACCGTGAAGCGTCGTTCTGCCGGGATCCGGGCGCAAAAAAGCCGCCACCAGCAAGCTGGGGGCGGCTCCGAAAGACAGGAACGTCCGGTTAGGAAACGTGGCCCGAGACGAGCTTGGTCATCTCGAACATGCTGACCTTGGTCTTGCCACCGAAGACGGCCTTGAGGGCGTCATCAGCGTTGATCTGCGTGCGGACCTTCTTGTCCTGCAGGCCATTCTTCTTGATGTAGGCCCAGAGCTTCTTGGTGAGCTCCGTGCGGGGCAACGGGGTCGAGCCAACGACGGCGGCAAGCTTGGCGTCGGGTGTGACCGGTTTCATGAACGCGGCGTTCGGTTTACGAGCGGATTTTTTAGCCATAGTGATTGTGGGTTTAGGGTGCTGAACTGTGATAGCAACGCATTTCTAGAGGTAAAACGGGGTGTTTGCCTAGGAGAATTTTGAAAAATCTCCTCCGCGCCGAAACTCACGCCTGCTCGTCCACCTGCACGAATTGTTCATACAACGCCGCGTAGCGGCCGTGTTGCGCGAGCAATTCCGGGTGCGTGCCGCGCTCGATGATGCGCCCCTGGTCGAGCACGAGCACGATGTCCGCGTGCCGGATCGTGCTCAGCCGGTGCGCCACGACGAAGCTCGTGCGACCGCGCAGCAGCTCGACCAGCGCCTTCTGCAGCCGCGCCTCCGTGAGCGCGTCGATCGCGCTCGTCGCCTCGTCGAGGATCACCAGCCGCGGGTCCGCCAGCAGCGCGCGCGTGAAGCACACGAGCTGGCGCTGGCCGACCGACAGGCCCGCGCCGCGCTCGCCAATCTCCGTCTCGAGGCCGTGCGGCAGCGCCTCGAGGAGGTCGAGGCAGTCGAGCCGGCGCGCGGCCGTGCGCACCTCCTCCACCGTCGCCTCGGGTTTGCTCAGCCGGATGTTTTGCAGGACCGTGCCGGTGAAGAGGAAATTCTGCTGCTGCACCATGCCCATCTGCCGGTGCAGCGAGTGGCTCGTGACCGTGCGGATCTCGCGGCCGTCGACGAGCAGCTCGCCGGCGGTCGGCAGGTAGAACTTCGAAATCAGGTTGATGATCGAGCTCTTCCCGCTGCCGGTGTGACCGACCAGCGCCACCGTCTGGCCGGGCAGGACGTTGAAGTTCACGTCGTGCAACACCGGTCGAGCCGGGTCGTAGCCAAAGGTGATATGCCGGAACTCCACATGCAGGCCCGTGCCCGGCACCACGGGCAGCGGCGTCGCCTGCGGGTCGTCCTCCCAGTCCGGCTTCGCGTCGATCAGGTGAAAAACCCGCTCCGCCCCCGCCATCGCGATCAACGCCTGGTTGTATTGGTTGCCGATCGTGGCGATCGGCGAGAAGAACAAATTGGCGAGAAAGAAAAACTGGATCAGGTCGCTGATCGTCATGAACCCGTGGAACGTCCGCCAGCCGCCCAGCATCAACAGCACCGCGATGAAGAATTGGCTGTTCAGTTCCAGCAGCGGCGTGAGAATCGCGGACGTCCGCGCCTGCTCGATGTTGTAGCGCGAGTGGTCTGCCAGCAGGCTCCGGAACAGCCCGAGGTTCGTCTCCTGGCGCACGAAGCCCTGCGTCACCCGCATGCCGTTGACCGACTCCGCCAGCGTGGACGTCACCCGGCTGAAGCTCTCCTGCGCCGCGCGCGAAAGCCGGCTCAGCCGCATGCGAAAGTGGTTGTTCACCAGCCAGAGCACCGGCGCCATCGCGATCACGACAAGGAACAGCACCCAGTCGCACCACGCCATCACCACGGCGGCAAAGACCATCTGGCCGAACTGGATCACGCTGACAAAAAACACGTCCTGGATGCCTGCGCGGAGGGTTTCCACATCCGTGGTCACGCGGCCGATGATGCGCCCGAGCTTCGTGCGGTGAAAGAAGCTCATCGGCATGCTCTGCATGCGGGCGAAAATCGCGGAGCGCAGCGCGTTCACGACCTTCTCGCCGAGCTCGAGTGCGTAGCGCTGGCGGAAGTGGAACATCGCGTCGGTTACGACCGCCAGCACGCCATAGCCGAGGATCGCCCACGGGAGGATTTCGCGGTCGTGGCTCGCGGTCGTGTCGGTTCCGGCCAGCCGCGTGATCGGGCCGGCAATGATCCGGCTCATCGCCCACGTGATCGCCGGGATCTGCATCGCGCGGATGATGGTCAGGACGACCAGCGCGTTTCGTTTCGCCGCGAACGAGCCCGTGTAGGTGAACAGGCGCCGTATCAGGCTCCACTCGAGCGGCTTGAATTGCTCCTCGTCCTCATCGTCGTCCGGGACGCGGCGGACGAGGCCGACGGAGCGGATGGGCGGGGCCGCCTTCATGGCGCGTCCCCTTTCGGCTCGAGCTGCTCCAGCTCGCGGCCGTCCACGAGCTGCAAGCTGGCGACGTGGCGATAAGGGCCCGGCACGCGCATCAGGTCCTCGTGCCGGCCCTGCTGCACGATGCGGCCGTTTTCCATCACGATGATGAAGTCCGCGCGGCGCAGCGTGCTGAGCCGGTGTGCGACGATGAACGTCGTGCGCCCGGCGATGGCGCGGTCCAGCGCATCGAAAATTTCATGTTCCGTCTCGCTGTCGATCGCGGCCGTCGGGTCGTCGAGCAGCAGGATCGCCGGCTCCAGCAGCACCGCACGCGCGATCGCGAGCCGCTGGCGCTGGCCGCCGGACAGCGTGTTGCCACTTTCGCCGAGCACGGTGTCGTAGCCTTTCGGCAGCTGCAGGATGAAGTCGTGCGCCGCGGCAATGCGCGCGGCCTTCTCGACTTGCGCCGGCGTGGCGTCGGGATGGCCGAAGGCAATGTTGGCCGCGACCGTGTTCGAGAAGAGGAAGCTCTCCTGGAACACCAGGCCGATGTTGCGGCGCAGGTCGTCGAGGCGCAGGTGGCGGATGTCGATGCCGTCCACCAGCAACCGGCCCGCGGTGACGTCGTAGAAACGCGGGATCAGGCTCATCAGCACGCTCTTCCCGGCGCCGGTGGCGCCGAGGATGGCCACGCACTGGCCGGGCTCGACGTTCAGGTTGATGCCGCGCAGCACGGGATCGATGCCGCTGTAGGAAAACTCCACGCGCTCGAATTTCACCGCGCCCTTCAGCTTCGGGCAGGGCATCGCGTCGGGCGCGCTCTTCACCTCGACGGGGGCGTCCATCACCTCGAACACGCGCCGCGCGCCGATCAGCGACTGCTGCACGGAGTTCACGACGCCGGCGATGTTGTTCACCTGCCCCGAGAACTGCTCGAGCAAGCCCGCAAACACGACCAGGCCGGTGCCCAGCGGGAGTTGCCCGTGGATCACCAGCCAGCCGCCGTAGCTGAGCAGCACGACCATGTTGACGCGCGTCACGATGCCGACCGCCGGCGTGAACAGGCTCAGCCGCCAGAAGATGCCGAGCTGCTGCTCGTAGACGCGGCGGTTCTCCGTCTCAAACTTCGCCCGGTTCTCCGCCTCGCGGCCGAAACCCTTTGTCACCGCGATGCCCTGGATGCTCTCCGCCAGGTACTGCACGAGCTTTTCCGCCAGCGTGCGGCTCTCCGCGTAGGCGGGTTGGATCTTCTTGGAGAACCACATCGACATGACGACGAGCAGCGGCGTGGTCGCGAGGCAGGCCAGGGTCAGCCCCGGGCTGAGGCTCGCCATGTAAATGACATAGACCGTGAGCGAGACGCCCATGATCACGCTCTGGAACAGCACCTGGTCGAGGAACATGCGCACCGACTGCACGTCGCCCGTCACCCGCGTGATGATCGAGCCGGTGGAGTTGGCGTCGAAGAAGCGAAAACTGAGCGACTGCAGCTTGTCGTAGATCACCGCGCGCAGGTCGGGCACGAGCTCCTGCTGCAGGAGGATGTTGCTGCTGATGAGATAGGAGTAATTCAGTAGCGCGCGGCACAGGGCCAGCAGGAGGATGCTGCCCGCCAGCAGTGCGATCACCTGCATCGGGGGCCACTCATGCGGCAATCGGGAAATATCCATGAACCCGGGCTTCGCCGCCGGGACTGGCGCAGCGGCGTGCGCCTGCGCCCCCGCCGCGGCGGGAGGCGCCGGCGCGATCACCTGATGCCGGATGTAGTCGATGCCCAGCCCGGTCAGGCTGAGGCCGGCGAGGCCCATGGTCAGGAGCACCAGCTGGATGCTGAGCACCTTGATGCACCCCGCCCGATAGCGCCAGGTGAGCCCCAGCAACCGCCAAATCAGGGCCGCGTTGGACGGAGCGGCGGAAGTCGGCGGCGGTGCGGACATACGGTCCTTAAGTTAGGACCGTCGGACCCAAACACACGAAATTTATTTCGCGCCGGAGCGGAACCCGCGCGTCACTTCGGCGCCGGCGCCATGCCCTGCCCGCGGGCGGCGCGGCGGCGGTTGATTTCCTCCACGGCCCGGTTAAAGCGTGCCGCCTCTTCGGGGGTCGACGGTTTGGGCATCGGGCCCACCCCCCCGCCATTTCCGGGACGCGGCATGGGGCCACGGAGCGAGGCCGACTCGGGCTCGGTCGGCGCCAGTCCCACGACCTTGGCCGAATGCAGGGGCAGCGTCAGCACCCGGCCCTGAAAATCGAGGGTGACCGTGTCGTGCGCCAGGTCGTGCGTCTTGACGACGAAATCGTGGCCGGGCTCGTTGAGTTTGACCCACTGGCCGGATTTCTTGGCGGGGTCGAAGATGCTGAACCGGTAGCCATCGCCATCCCGCAGGATGCCGCGCAGCTCGAGCGGCGTGTTTTCCGCCCCCGCGGTCGCCCCGGCTCCATCCGGCGGCAGGAACGGCGAGGTCGCGGCCAGCTTCGTGTCCGCCCGCGCCCCCATGGCAAGCAAAAGGCCGGCGCAAAGGCCGAGAGAGCGGGCGAACGGGGTCATGGCAGGAGCAGATATGACGGCGGCGAACCGCGTCAAGTAACGCGGTTTCAGAGCATCGTCCCGCGCATGATCATGAACGCGACGCTGAAATAGATGATGAGCCCCGTCACGTCCACCAGCGTGGCAATGAACGGCGCGCTCGACGTCGCGGGGTCGAAGCCCGCGCGCTTGATGATCAGGGGCAGCATGGAGCCCATCAGCGAGCCCCACATCACGATGCCCACCAACGCGGTGCTGACGGTCGCGGCGACGAGGATCCAGTGCTCGCCGTAGGTGTTGGGGAAAATCAACGACCACACGGTGATGCGCACAAAGCCGATCGCGCCGAGGATGCAGCCGAGCGCGAAGCCCGCCACCAGCTCGCGGCGCATGATGAGCCACCACTGGCGCAGCTTGAACTCGCCCAGCGCCAGGGCGCGGATGACGAGCGTGGCCGCCTGCGAACCCGCATTGCCGCCGGAGCTGACCACGAGCGGCAGGAAGAGCGACAGCACGATGGCCTTGGCCAGCTCACCCTCGTAATACTTCAACGCGGTGGCCGTGAGCATTTCGCCGAGGAACAGGATCACCAGCCAGCTCGCGCGCTTCTTCACCATGCGGGACAGCGCGATCGTGGTGTAGGGTTCGTCGAGGGCCTCCGTACCACCCATCTTCTGGATGTCCTCGGTCGCCTCCTCTTCCGCGACGTCGAGCATGTCGTCCACCGTGACAATGCCGATGAGCTTCTTGTTCTCGTCGACCACGGGCAGCGCCACGCGGTCAAATTGCTTGAACAGCGCGAGCGCCTTCTCGCGGTCATCCGTGGGCGACAGCATCGTGAAGTTGCCGTCGAGCAGTGCACTCACCGTCCGGTCCAACGGCGAAAGCAACAGGCGCCGCACCCGGAAGTCGTCCACGAGGTGCCCGCGCTCGTCCACCACGAAGATCATGTTGAGCGTTTCGCGGTCGTAGCCGTGCTCGCGGATGTAATCGAGGGCCTCGCGGACCGTCCACTCGGGGCGCACCGCCACGTAGTCCAGCGTCATCATCCGGCCGACGCTGTGCTCGGGATAGGCCAGCAACGACTGCGCGACCTGGCGCTCGTCAGGCGTGAGCATCGAGAGCAGCTGCATCGCCACGTCGAGGGGCAATTCGTTGAGGAAGGCCGTGCGGTCGTCGGGCGGCAACGCGTTGAGCAGCGCCGCGGCCTGCTCCTGGTTGAGCAGTTTGAGCAGCTTTTTTTGCGCCTCCAGCGGCACGTAGGTGAACGTCGTCGCTGACAGCTCGCGCGAACTCACGCGAAACAGCGCGGCCAGTTCCTCGACCGGCAGGTCCGCAATGATGGGGGCGAGGTCGGCTGCCACCCAGGGCTCGAGATATTTTTTCAAGGCCCCCAAGTCCTTGCGCTCGATGAGCGCGGAGACGTCCGCTTTGATTCTGGCTTGTTCGGGCATGCCGGCAGCGAGTCAGGTTACGGCGCCGCCGGCAATCCCTGGCGCGTGAATTTCCCGTGGCGGTCCTTCTATCCGCTTGAAGGAACTTCGGGGGAACGCGAAGCTGCGCCCTCCCCGGTGCCCTTCGATCCCACACCTCTAACGTCTCCCGAGAGCGAGTTGCTCGCGCGCCTCGGCAGCTCGCCTGGCGGCCATAGCACCGACTCCGCGGCCGAGGCCCTGCGCCAGGCGGGGCCCAATACCGTGACCGCCGGCGGGCGGCATTCGTTTGTGCGCGACCTGCTCGAACGCTGCCGCAATCCGCTCGTCATCCAGCTGCTGGTGATCGCCACGGTCTGCTATCTGACGGGGGACATCCCCTCAACGATCATCGTGGGGGGCATGGTCTTTCTCAGCGTCGTCCTCTCCTACATCCAGGAAGCGCGGTCCACCCGCGCCGTCGAGAAACTGCAGAAGCTCGTCAAGACCACGGTGAACGTGTTGCGCGACGGCAAGGAAACCGACCTGCCGTTGGAACAGGTCGTGCCGGGCGACGTTGTCGTGCTCGCGGCCGGCAGCCTGATTCCCGCCGACCTGCGCATCATCGCATCCAAGGACTTCTTCGTCACCCAGTCCGCCCTCACCGGCGAGTCCATGCCGGTGGAAAAGAACTCGGACGCGAACCAGCCCGCGGGCCGCGCGCCGTTTGATTTCACGAACGCCTGCTTCATGGGCAGCAATGTGCTCAGCGGCTCGGCGCGCGGCGTCGTCCTGGTGACGGGTTCCCGCACCTATTTTGGCTCGCTTGCGGAAAAGCTGGGATCAAAGCGCGCCCTCACGAGCTTTGACCAGGGCGTCAAGAGCTTCACGTGGCTGATGATCCGGTTCATGGTGGTCATGGTCTCGATCACCTTCCTGATCCGCGGCCTCCGCACGCAGGAATGGCTCGAGGCCCTGCTCTTCGGCCTGGCCGTGGCGGTCGGCCTGACGCCGGAAATGCTGCCGATGATCATGACCGTCTGCCTGTCGAAGGGCGCGCTCATGATGTCGCGCAAGAAGGTCATCGTGAAGCATCTCCACGCGATCCAGAACTTCGGCGCGATGGATGTGCTGTGCACGGACAAGACCGGCACGCTCACCCAGGACCACGTCGTGCTTGAGCGTTACGTCGACGTGACCAACCGCCAGAGCGAGGACGTGCTGCGCTACGCGTACATGAACAGCTTTTACCAGACGGGGCTCCGCAACCTCCTCGATCGCGCCATCCTCGCCCACACCGATCTCGACGTGGAGCGCAACTGCCGGAAGGTCGACGAGATCCCGTTCGACTTCAAACGGCGGCGCATGTCGGTGGTGATCGACCACGAGGACCGTCACGTGCTCATCTGCAAGGGCGCCGTCGAGGAGGTCACCGGCGTCTGCGAAAACTACCAGGTCGACGAGGACATCAACCCGCTCATTCGCCTCATCCGCGACGACCTGATGGACGAATACCGCAACCTCAGCGCTGATGGCTACCGCGTCCTCGCCATCGCCTACCGCGAGTTTGACCGCACCAAGCAGGTCTTTTCCGTCGCCGATGAGTCCGAGATGACGCTCCTCGGCTACATCGCGTTCTTCGATCCCGCCAAGGAAACCTCGGCCAAGGCGATCGAGGCGCTCACTCGCTCGGGCGTCGCCGTGAAGATCCTCACCGGTGACAACGAACTCGTGACGCGCAAGGTCTGCACCGATGTCCGGATGACGATTACGCGGATCGTCACCGGCCCGCAACTCGCCGCGCTCGACGATGCGGGCTTCATTCGCGAGGTCAGCGAGGCCAACGTCCTCGCCCGCCTCACCCCTGACCAGAAGGAAAAGGTCATCAAGACGCTGCGGGCGGCGGGCCATGTCGTCGGCTTCATGGGGGACGGCATCAACGACGTGCTCGCGATGAAGGCCGCCGATGTTGGCATCTCGGTCGACACGGCCGTGGATGTGGCGAAGGAATCGGCCGATATCATCCTGCTTGAGAAAAGCCTGCTCGTGCTCGAGGACGGCATCATCGAGGGGCGGAAGGTCTTCGGGAACATCATCAAGTACATCAAAATGGGCGCGAGCTCGAACTACGGGAACATGTTCAGCGTCGTCGGCGCGGCGTGTTTCCTGCAGTTCCAGCCCATGCTGCCCATCCAGATTCTGGTGAACAATCTCCTCTACGATTTCTCGCAGACGGGAATTCCGCTCGACCACGTCGACCAGGAGTACCTCGACAAGCCACGCCGCTGGAACATCAAGAGCATCCAAAAATTCATGGTCTACATCGGGCCGATCAGCTCGATCTTCGATTATGCCACGTTCTTTCTGATGCTCTATTTCTTCAACTGCCGGGTGCTGGACCTGGCGTCGCCGGCGGGCTTCGTCGCCCGCTTCGCCCATCCCAAGGATGCCGACGGGACCTACGCCGCTGCGCTGTTTCATTCCGCGTGGTTTGTCGAATCGCTCCTCACCCAGACGATGATCGTCCACATCATCCGCACAAACCGGATTCCTTTCATCCAAAGCCGGGCGAGCCGGGCCATGCTGCTGACCACCGTCGTGGTCATGGCCGTCGGTTGCTGGCTGCCGTTTTCACCGTTCGCCGCCCTGCTGGGACTCGTGCCCCTGCCCGGGATTTTCTTCCTCTGGCTTGCCCTCTTCCTTGTTAGTTACAGCGTGCTCACCCATGGGGTGAAGACCTGGTTCACCCGCCGCTTCGGCACTGACTGACCATGCGCAGCATCCTCACCGCCCTGCAAGAAGGCCGGCTCTTTGAGCTCCCCGACGCCGGCAAGGACCGCGCGCTTGAATTCCTCGCGCGCATCCTCGACGCCAACCCCGACATCGAGGTCGGCACCGACACGATCGAGGAGGTCAAGAAACGCGAGCTGGAGTGCAACACCGGCATCGGCATGGGCGTCGGCGTGCCCCACATCCGCGCGCGCCGCGAGGAGGGCGACCTGTTCTGCGCCATCGGCTGGTCGCCGCCGGGCATCGATTACGGTTCGCCCGACGGGGAACACGTTCACCTCGTCGTGATGTACTACATCCCCGGCGCGCAGAAAAACGTCTACCTCAAGGAAATTTCCACGTTGGTGAAGGCGATGCGCAAGAGCGGGGGCATCGAGCCCATCGCCCATGCCACCGACCTCAACGACGTCCGCAATCTCCTGCTCGACTGGGTCAGCACCGTCCTCGGTGACACCGGTCCCGAGGCCGTCGCGCGCATGATCAAGCTCGACGTGCGGCAGACTCAGACCGTACCGGTGGCGGAGACCGCACCCGTACCCGCTGCGCTATCCAATTCGAGCGCTACGGCCTTTCAAATCCTCACCGGCCCGCTTGCCACGGTGGTGCTTTCGGACGACGCCGACTGGGTGACTGCTTTGGAAAAGGAGGACAACCTGGCCCAACGCCTCGCCGCCGGGCCCTCGTTCGTCGCCGCGGGCCGGCGGGTCTTCGTGCTCAGCTCGCACGCTTTCGCCGCCGGTCGAATCCTCTACCATTGCGCAACCGTGGGATCAGGCGCGTAGGCCGGACTTCTGGCCCGGTCGCGTTGTTTTCGTTCTTGGACGCCTTCGCCTGCGGTCCCAGAGTAGGCCAATGCGCCTTTCCGCCCTGCTCGTCCTGACCCTTCTCGTGTTGGCGGGCTGCTCCCGGCCCGCCCCGGCCGGATACCAGGGCTATCTCGAGGGCGAGTTTGTCTATGTCGGTTCCCCGCTCGCCGGGCGGTTGGAATCGCTGGCCGTCCAGAAGGGTGCGCGCGTCACGGCCGGCACCCCGCTGTTCACGCTGGAACGCAACGCCGAGTTGGCTGCCCAGCGCCAGGCCGCCGACCAGCTCCGCGCGGCGCAGGCCCGCCTCGAGGACCTCAAAAAGGGCTCGCGCCCCAGCGAGCTCGCCAACCTCGCCGCCCGCCGCGACCAGGCCCGCGCCGCGGCTGAGCTTTCCCGGCTCGACCTGACCCGGCAGGAAAACCTGTTCGCCACCAAGGTCGTCGCCGTCAGCGACCTCGACCGCGCGCGGCTCACCCACGAGCAGAATCTCCACGCGGTGGACCAGCTCACCGCCCAGCTGGAAACCGCCACCCTCGGCGCGCGCACCGACGCCATCGCCGCCGCCGAAGCCGACGTGAGCGCCGCCGCCGCCGCGAAGGAGCACGCCGACTGGAGCGTTGATCAGAAATCCCAAGCCGCGCCGAAAGCCGGGCTCGTCTTCGACACGCTTTACCGGGAGGGCGAGTTCGTCGCCGCCGGCCTGCCCGTCGTTGCACTACTGCCGCCGGCCAACCTCAAGGTGCGTTTCTTCGTGCCCGAGGGGCAGTTCGCCGCGCTGCGCGCGGGCGCGGCCGTCCACGTTGCAATCAACGGCCATCCCGCCCCGCTCGCGGCCCACATTTCCTTCCTGTCGCCCCAGCCGGAGTTCACGCCGCCCGTCCTCTACAACCGCGAGAACCGCGCCAAGCTCGTGTTCATGGTCGAGGCCGTGTTCGACGACGACGCCAGCGACCTCCACCCCGGCCAGCCGGTCGACGTCACGCTGGCCAACTAAGCCCGCATGAGCGCGACGGACCTGGTCATCGACGTTACCGGCGTCACGAAGATCTTCGACGGCAAGAAGGTCGTCGATTCCATCGACCTGTCCGTCCGCCGCGGCGAGATCTACGGCTTCCTCGGCCCCAACGGCTCGGGCAAAACCACGTTCATCCGCATGCTGTGCGGCCTGCTCACGCCCGACGCCGGGAGCGGCACCTGCCTGGGCTATGACGTGCGGACGCAGCAGGCGCAGATCAAGGCTCACGTCGGCTACATGACGCAGCGGTTCAGCTACTACGAGGACCTGAGCATCCGCGAGAACCTCGACTTCATCGCGCGCATCTACGACGTCCCCGACCGCGCCGCGGCCGTGGACCGCAGCCTCGAGCGGCTCGGCCTCCAGAACCGCAGCAAGCAGCTCGCCGGCCAGCTCTCGGGCGGCTGGAAGCAGCGCCTGGCACTCGCGGCCTGCCTCATCCACTCGCCGCAACTCCTGCTGCTCGACGAGCCGACCGCGGGCGTCGACCCCAAGGCGCGGCGCGAGTTCTGGGACGAGATTCACCAGCTCGCCGCCGATGGGCTCACGGTGCTGATCACCACGCATTACATGGACGAGGCCGAACGCTGCCACCGCCTCGCCTACCTCGCCTACGGCCGGATGCTCGCGCGCGGGACTTTGGCCGAGGTGCTGTCCGCCGTGAACCTCACCACCTGGACCGTCTCCGGGCCGAATCTCCGCGCCCTCGCCGCCACCCTGCGCGGCCGGCCGGGCGTGGAACAGGTGGTGGCATTCGGCAACATGCTGCACGTGAGCGGCCGCGACGCCGCCCAGCTGGAGCAGGCCATCGCCGCCGTGCGCGACGCCAGCCACGAGTGGACGCGCGTGCGTTCCGGCCTTGAGGACGTGTTCATCAGCCTGATGGCGGGGGCCAAGGACAACTTCGCATGAGCGCCACGCCCCCGCGCCGCCTAAGCCTCCACCGCCTGTGGGCCATCGTGCTCAAGGAGTTCATCCAGATGAAGCGCGACCGCGTGACGTTCGCGATGATGATCGGCATCCCGCTGATGCAGCTGATGCTCTTCGGCTTCGCGATCAACTCGGACCCGAAGCACCTGCCCACCGCGATCCGCGCCGCCGACCAGGGCCCGTTCGCCCGCACGCTCGTGGCAGCGCTCCGCCAGAGCGACTATTTTGCGCTCACGCGCGAGACCGCCAGCGAAGCGGAGGCCGCCCGGCTGTTGCAGGTCGGCGACGTGCAGTTCGTCATCAACATCCCCGAGGACTTTTCCCGCAAGCTCCTGCGCGGCGAGCAACCGACCGTGCTCATCGAGGCCGACGCCACCGATCCCGCGGCCACCGGCCCGGCGATTTCCGCCGTGCGCGCGATTGCGGACACGGTGCTGGACCGCGACCTGACCGGTCCCCTCGCCCGCCTGCGGGCCAAGGCCGGGCCCATCGATTTTCAGATCCACGCACACTACAACCCCGAGAACATCACGCAGTACAACGTCGTGCCCGGGCTCATGGGCGTGGTGCTTACGATGACGATGGTCGTCATCACCGCGCTCGCCATCACGCGCGAACGCGAGCGGGGCACGATGGAAAACCTGCTGGCCACGCCGGTGCGTCCCGTCGAGGTGATGGTCGGGAAAATCCTGCCCTACATCGTGGTGGGCTACATCCAGGCGTCGCTGATCCTGCTCGCCGCGCGGTTCATCTTCGGCGTGCCGATGATCGGCAATCTCTTCCTGCTCTATGCCGTTTCGCTGCTCTTCATCGCCGCCAATCTCGCGGTCGGCATCACGTTTTCCACGCTCGCGACCAACCAGCTGCAGGCCGTGCAGATGGCGTTCTTCTTCTTCCTGCCGTCGATCCTGCTCTCCGGCTTCATGTTCCCGTTCCGCGGCATGCCGGAGTGGGCGCAATGGATCGGCACGTGCCTGCCCAACACGCATTTCCTCCGCATCGTGCGCGGCATCCTCCTCAAGGGCAACGGCCTCTCCGAGATCGCGCCCGAGATCTGGCCGCTGCTGCTCTTCCTCGCCGTGGCCATGACCATCGGCGTGAAGCGCTACCGGCAGACGCTGGATTGAGTTGGAGGAGGGAATCGAATGGCCGGCGCAGGCCGCCTGCTCACCGACGCTTCCCTGATCGGGAGCCAGCCCGCAGCCTGCAAAAAAAAGCGGATTGACGCCAGTAAGGCCGGTAATACCAGTATTACTCACCATGCAAACCCTCTCGGTCAGCAAGCTCACGAGCAAAAGCCAGGCGACCATCCCCGGTCCCGTGCGCCGGAAGCTGGGCCTGAAAGCCGGCGATTCCGTGGCGTTCAAATACCAGGCGGGCCAGGTTTACCTGCAGAAAGCCCGGCCCGTCGACCGGCTCCTGGCGAGCGCCGTCGGGGAAACTCTCCAGGATGAATGGCTCTCAGTCCACGACGAGCGTGCCTACCACAACCTTTAGGCCCTTCGAGGTGGTGGTGGTGCCGTTTCCGTTCACGGACAGCTCCGCCGCCAAGCGCCGGCCCGCTCTGGTGCTGTCCACCCAAGCCTTCAACGACCGCGCGGCCCACGTGGTGTTGGCGATGATCACCAGCCGGGAAAACCGCGCCTGGCCGCTCGACGTGGAGATCCACGACCTGCCCCACGCCGGCCTCGGGCATCCCTCCGTGGTGCGCATGAAACTATTCACCCTCGACGAGCGATTCATCCTGCGCAAAGCCGGGGCGCTCGGCGCGGCCGACCGCGCGGCCGTGCAACGCGCCTTGGGTCGACTGCTGCCCGCCGCGATCGCCGTGGAATAGCGCCGGGCGCCTACGGTTTTCCGACCGCGACCGCTCTGGTCCCGGGGCCGTCGAGCTGCACCGTCTGCGTGGGATACGCAAAGGCGAGTCCGCGCGCCGCCACCAGGCGCAGGAATGCGAGGTTCAGCCGCTCCTTGAGTTTCAAGTGCGCGCCAAAATCGGGGCTGGTCGTCGCATACACGACCAGGATGTCGAGCGAGGAAACTCCGAGCTGGTTGAACGCGACCACCACCGACGCCGGGTCGACTTCCTTCTCCGCCAGGATCACCTGCCGCAGCTCCACCAGGATCGCCTCCATTTGCTCCGGCTTCGTGGCGTAGGTCAGCCCGAGCGTCTGCTCGACGCGCCGCGCGGTGAACTTTGAAAGGTTAATCACCGCCTCGGCGGCGACCATTTTGTTGGGCATGACCACCAGCGAGCGGTCCACCAGGCGGATGCGGGTCGACCGGAGGCCGATGTCCTCGACCGTGCCGGCCTGCGTGCCGATCTTCACCGCCTCGCCGACCTTGAACGGCTGGTCCATCACCACGACGAACGAGCCAAAGAGGTTGGCAATCGTGTCCTGCGCGGCGAAGGCAAACGCCAGGCCGCCGATGCCGAGGCCGGCGAGCACCGCGCCCACGTCCACGCCGAGGCTCTTCACCACCATCAGCACGCCGAAGATGATCACGAACGCCGCGAGCGTTCGTTTGATCAGCGGCATGAAGTGCGCGATGTTCAACTTCCGCTCGTGGCCGAGCTCCTCGAGGTGGTCGAGCACCGCGCCACCGGCGCGCAGGATGCCCCAGAACACCACGGTAATCAGCGAGATCTTGGCGCCATAGACAATCAGGCGGTCCACCGCCGGCGTAAGCTTGAGCACCGTCAGCGCGGCAAAGATGCCGCCGACCATCACCAGCGTGGCGACGGGACCCTCGAGCGCCGGGAAGAGTTTGTCGTCGAGCGTCGTCTCCGTCTTTGCGGCCAGCCGCTTCAGCCAGCTGAAAATGATGTTGGTGATGAACCGCCGCAGCAGGATCGCGGCGAGGAGGAGCACGCCACACGCCAGCCAGTGCACGAGGTCGCCGTGCGAGCCGTCGGGAAAGATCCGCAGCTGCAGCCAGTCCACGAAATGTTCGAGCAGGTCGGTCGCCGCCGCTTCCGCGGCGCCGGGCGCGGGCAGCGCAGCCGGGGCGGGCGCCGTCGGTGCCGTGGCGGCGGCCAGGGCGGGGAGCAGGGCGAGGCTGGACAGGAACAGGAGGATGCGGTGCATGCGGGGGGCGTTTCCAACGCCCGGCGGGCAGGAAGTCAAAAAGTTATTCCTGCATGAGCCGTTCCGGCTGGAAATCCGGGCGCCGTTTCCATCGCCGCACTCCCCGCTTGCCCGCGGCGCGGCGGCCCCACCATGCTCGCCGGCGTGACGCTGCCGCTCGCCCTTTTTGAATCCATGCCACTGTGGGCGTGGGGGGCGTTTTTCGCCTTCATCATCGCGATGCTCGCGCTGGACCTCGGCGTGCTCCAGCGCCACCCGCACGCGGTGACGATGCGCGAGGCGTTGGTGTGGTGCGCGGTCTGGATCACCCTCGCGCTGGGCTTCAACTTCCTGCTGCTGCACTGGCGGGGCCCGGAACTCGCGCAGCAGTTCCTCGCCGCCTACCTCGTCGAGCTCTGCCTCAGCGTCGACAACGTCTTCATCTTCATCCTCGTCTTCGCCTTCTTCCAGGTCGACGCGCGCTTCCAGCACCGCGTGCTCTTCTGGGGCATCATCGGCGCGGTCGTCATGCGTGCCGTCTTCATCCTCGTCGGCGTGGGCGTCATCCACCGTTTTCACTGGGTGCTCTACCTGTTCGGCGCGTTTCTCGTCTACACCGGCATCAAGATGGCGCGGCCGAAAAAGTCGGAGGAGGAGGAGATTCACCCCGACCAGAACATCGCCGTGCGCCTGTTCCGCCGTTTCTTCCGCGTCTCCGAACAAGCCGACGCGGGCACTTTTTTTGTCGAGGAGGACGGCCGGCGCATCGCCACGCGGCTGTTCATCGTGCTGCTGGTGATCGAGACGACCGACCTGGTCTTCGCGCTCGACTCGCTGCCCGCGGTGCTCGCCATCACGAAGGACGGATTCGTGGCGCTTACCTCCAACATCTTCGCCATCCTCGGGCTGCGCTCGCTCTATTTCGCGCTCAACGGCGTCATGCAGCTGTTTCGCTACCTCAAGGTCGGCCTCGCCATCATCCTCGTCTTCATCGGTGCGAAGATGCTGATCGAACCTTGGTTCGCCATCTCCACCACGACTTCCCTCACCGTGATCGGCAGCGTGCTGACGATGGCCATCCTG
>Ga0316222_1001669_pt1 | contig 26166 bp, 41 predicted proteins | sample TBH18011metaG_FD_206008 | JGI IMG/M metagenome (GOLD analysis project Ga0316222, IMG submission 206008) | Freshwater microbial communities from Trout Bog Lake, Wisconsin, USA - TBH18011 | ecosystem: Environmental > Aquatic > Freshwater > Lake > Hypolimnion/Profundal zone | place: USA: Wisconsin... | reverse complement strand
AACACCAGGCGGCCCTGAAACTATTAGTGCCCTAATATCCCCATTTAGTGCAGCCTTAGTCATTGTATCCAGCATTTCAAATCGCATTGCGATGTCTGCTATTCTTTCCTCGTCGCTCTGCTCATTAGTAGTAGCTGTTTTTACCTCACCCGTGTATTCTGTTGCGTGTACAAATTCAAAATCAGTAGGTGCATCTACTAACACTCTAATTTTATCCTTGCCAAACATGCCTGTGCCGTCAACAGTAATAAAACCGCCTTTAGTACCAACAGTGTAATGTTTTACCAGTGGAAATACTTCGTTAGTAATTGCTGTGTTGCGATAGCTACCATTTTTAATTTTAACAAAACCAGTCATTTATTGCTCCTTTTGTTGTTTTCTAAGTATTCGTAACTATAACACCTCTGCCCGTGCTTGTCAACCTATTTTTGACCGTAGGCAATTGCATCCAGGTCTGCGTAATCCTCTGCCCAGTTACTGCCGAGATGTTCTCGATGTTCAGTTAACATGTAGATTACATCATCTAAGAAGTCTGCTTTTTCGATGCCATATAATTTATCCATGCCATCAAAATTAATCTTAGCTTCGCCTTCATCGTCCCAACGTAGGGTTAAAATTACCTGACTTGCCATGTTGTTGCTCCTTAGATAAAATCGTATGTGTATTCGCCAGTGTCACCAATTGCGTTCATCTCCACAGCACCTACTTTTTCAATTAAAACGTGTAGAACTGCTGTTGCTTCTTGCTCTGTAATAGTACGAACAAACAGGGTACCTGAAAAGAATTCTGCTTTAACTTTGATGCTGTTTAATGTAATTAAAACATACTGTTTAACGATAGTTTCAAACATATCTTGCTCCTGTTTTGTTAGTGTATGTCAAGCATTATACACTCATTTTGATAAAATGTCAATGACTAAACGGGTTAGTTGATCCATAACACCACCAAGCATCAACTTGGTATTTCTCTGCTAATTTGTCGCAGGCCGCAACTACACCCGTGTCATGGTACAAACAAACTACGTTTGTGTAATGTGCTTGTGCTTGGATAGGATCAGCAAATGCATCTCGCATTGTGTCATGCAGTTTTGCTAATTCTGCTAATAGATTTAGATCTTTTCTACGTTCTGAGATCTTAGCAAATTCTGTAGGATCTTCGATTAGCCTGCTTAATGCTTTAGATTCTTTATTAGTTTGTGGCGCCCAGAAACTCATAATTACTCCAACTGTTAATATCTAAGTTCACGGAAATCTGAGTATGGAATTGTATAGTCGTTAGCGCGAATTATTTTAACTAACTCTTTAGCTGCTGCATTATAAAAACGTGCAAATTGACGAACTTGTGCACCACTACGTTCACCGTCGCAGGCTAAATTCTCTGGGCTTAGATCATTGTCTAAACTATCGTATAAATTTTGACAATCACGTTCTGACAGGTTGTTTACATCATAAACTGGATTATTGAAAATACGTGCCCAAGCATTTTTACGTTCGATGTACTGTGCTAAGTTTTTCATTTGTTGTTCCTGTGTTGTTAGTGTATGTGTAAGATTATACACTCAGGAAACCAAAATGTCAACCAAAATTTAATCGCAGTCTGAAAATGCCTGTACCAAACGTTGTATACATTCTTTATCTTCTGGTTTACAAACAAATGGTTTTTCTTGAGTTTCTTGATATGGGTGTTGTGGAACTGCTGGTTCTAGTAATAAGTCTTCTGACATTTTGTGTCACCTTTATATAAAATAAATGTGCAAAGAATTGTGTCCTTTGCACGATTATTTATTACTATACAGTCTTTTTAACGGTTTGTCAAGACCTGACGGTCAGTATAAAACACATGATTACCTATGCGGGCAATTTTTAGTAGTCGCCAATTTGGATTTACGCTGGTATTATGGAAATATAAGGCCTGGGCCATAACATCATTGTCTAAGCGTAGACCATTATACATAACTTCAGTAGCTATGGCAAGACTTTCGTTCCATCGATCACTTACATAACGAATACCAGCAGGTGGGTTACATACCCACGCAAACTGACATACTGTTTTGGTCACAGGTTTGGCCTGTTGAACTACAACTACCTGTGTTTTTTGATTAACTACTCCGCAAACAGTTCCTGGAAAGTTTCCAGTACCAGCACGGTTAATAGTAACTTGTGCTACTGCTATCATTCCGTCGCGGGTTTCTAATCCAGCTTCGTAGTAGATGTTTTTGGCCAAACATAGTAGTTGATTATCTACATGTGGCTCTTTTGCTGTTGCTATATTACATTGTAGAACTGCTAAGGACATTATTGCCCAGGTTACGAGTATTCGCATACTTTACCTCCTGTTAGTGTTGTCTGTTGCTTGTTGATTTAGTTTGCTGGTGCTAGACCTGTTGCTTGATTACGGTCTATATAAAATTGACAGGGCTTTGGTAATTCTCTAACCATTACAAGATCGTAATCGTTAAAGTCTGCGTTATTTACTGACATGCTACTGGTGTGTCTGTGGCATGTATCGCGTTTATCGCAAGCTCGCCCCGCACAGTAATACTTCTCTGTGGTTTGTGTCATTCTGATTCCTCCGAACGTTAAGTATGTATGCCAAGATTTTCACCTTTTAGTACATACTTAACTATGAGTTATTTAGGATAACTACTCTAACCCTAAAACTTGATTATTTCTATTTAAAAACTCTTGTCTATAGTAGTTCCAGATATTGTATAATTCATCACTTTCGTAGCGATTTGTTAGCAATTTTAGGTCCGAAAGAGCCGAAATATCATTGATATATGGCTGATATTTTGCCGGTAATGTTTCAGGTGTATATTGATAGGGTTTAACTGAAAATTCATTTAAATCTAAGAAAGTAGGAATTAAACGTTCAATTAAAAATGTAAACATAGGTAATGTACGATCATGAGCATAGTTACTACGGCCCGCACCAAATACCTGTTCTTTAAATATCGGATCAGTTTCCGCTTCTGTAAATAGTTTACGTGAGAATTCCATAAATTTATCCCAGAATTTTTTATTACCTATTACATAATTTGCAAACACAGTACGTGTATTATCTAATAATACTTCTTTAACTGCATAGTCTTCGTAACCTAATTTCTTTAAGAAACTATCGCCAATTAGACTTATGTCAGGATGGTGCATGTCTCCCTGTTCCCAACTGTTCATAAAGCATGCTTCGTTAACAATACACGGATTAAACAGATATACATCATATCCTGGATTAGCATCAATATAATCTAATACCTGTTGACCCGATAGATTGGTCTTTTCTTTAAATTTCCAACTAACAAAACCCCAATAATCCAATTTTTGTTTAGATAATTTAGTATATTCTTTATCCCAAATGTACCATTCACGTAGTTCTGGTTTTGGGTTAGCTGTATTATCGTAAGGAGTAAATGCTGAATCTAGATATTTTACCTGCTCTGGTTTATAGTACAGTTGTAAGATCTTTGTGTTTGTTGACATATTGATTTATTTCCTTTGATATATCTCTTGAACGAGGAATAAACTCGTTTTCTAATCTATAGGTTAATGTTTCTTTGTTAGTAATATGGTGATAACCCCAACCGCGTTGGCGATCAATTAAGGGTATCTGTGTTTGTATCTGTAACTTGCGTGCAATGCCTCGGTCATCAAATGGGCACCATCCATAATATAGTATAACCAAATCTATGTCACTGCACACATTGTAATGTCTACCTGGTGCCATACATTCTGCCGTACTGATTGTAGGATAGGGTTTATTAGTCCGATGCAATCTACGACTACGACGTTCTAAAAATGCTTGATCACTATCCCTAAAAGTAAATCCATTAAACTTTTGTTCATACAACGGTCTTTCTTGTGTTACTAATCTATCTCGGTCCGAGTCTACCATAAAGATACTTGGTACATATAGTTCACTTAGATTACTATCATCCATAACAGTGTAATCACCAATTAGCTGTTCTGTTACATTTAAACAGATCTTCCACCCATCAATGTTTCTTTCAAGGTCATTAACTTCTACGTCAATTAAGTCTGCTTGGAAGTTTGGATTACGGCTTGAAATAATATCCCAAGTCGGACAAAGCTCTCGGATAATCTCACGACTACGATCTGTACTATGATAGTCAATCATTATGCCATGATCAAAGATCTGTTTGTGATGATTAAGGAACCACGGTAACATGTATTCTTCATTATAGAAATGACACAGTAAAGTTTTTTTCATTATAATCTGCTTAAGGTTGTGTTCAGTACATCAATAGCATTTTGAATATTAGTTTTATGTTCAGTCAAATCAACTTTTGGTTGATGTCTGCGGAATAGATAATTTTCGTGAGCATCGATCAACGGTTTGATCTGAGCTCGGATATCACTGCTCAAAGGTTGTTGTTCTTTTTTGTATCTATCTAACAATTGGTCTAGATTAAAATTATGATTAGTTCCGCCAGTAGGAATCTGTGATTGGATTTGCATTTTACGTTTAATGCTGCCTTCTTCTAGACTTGCATATCCATAATAGAATATAGCTAGATCTGGATAAGTTGATGTTCGACCAGGAAAATGTCTACCTGTGTCACCATAATTAGGTAGTGCATGATTGTGTATGCTACGAGCCGCACGCGGAACACTACCATAAGGTTGATTTTTACTAAAATCTGTAACAGGAACATATCCCCACCAACGTTGTTTATACAATGGTAAGTCAGTGGTCAAGTAATAGGGCTCTTCTCTGCGTTCCATATCAACAAACATATACTGTTCAACAAATATCTGTTTAGGATTTGGATCATCATCGAGTCTATCATAATTACCAAATAAAAACTCTGTAGTGTTTAAGGTAGTGCGCCAGCCCTCTAGGCCGCGTTCAGTATCTATTACTTCCGTGTCAACTAGACCTGCATTAAAATCCGGATTTCCAGTGGTGCGTATTTCCCAAGTTGGGCATAGATTTCGAATAATATCACAGCTACGATCAGTTGATCGATAATCGATCATTATCCCATGATCAAATATTTCTCTATGATGTTTTAACCAATGAGGTAATAACCATTCTTCATTATAAAAATGACCAACCAATGTTTTTTTCATACTATTATCTCTGAGACCAGATATACTTATTATTCTATACTTATAGTCGGGAAATAACGAATAAACACATCATCCTTACGATCACGTTTTTTCTTAATATTACTTTTAATTTCTGTAAAGAAATTCCAAGCCAATGGTACAAATGCTACATTAAGATCTTCTACATTGTCTAAAAAATCAATCGACTCTACTGGGATATGTGTACCCGGAGTAAACAAACCTTGTTTAAGTGGGTTATCGTCGATGATAAAGTCTAGTTGTATATTGCCAAAGTTAAGTAATGTCATACCTTTTGCAGCTGCACCATAACCCACAATAGTGTATCCAAGACTGCGATATTCTGCAATTTTAGCTTTAAGGTCGACTACTACCTGACGAGCTTTACGTGCATATTCTACGTAGGTTTTTGGATCTTGTAAACCTTGTGCTGCTTCTGCAGATAATGCTCGATTAACCACGCGATCACTTAAAGGTGTTGAATCTGGATTCTTAGTAAACACAAACATATAACTGGTGCCATGGATAGGTGTCTTCTGAATATCAATTAGATACAATCCTGCACGTTCAGCTAATGCTTTCATCGACAATGAATTAAAGAAACTTAAATGTTCATGATAGATAGTATCAAATTCATTATTTTGTACCATATTAGCCTGACTGGTTTGAATAAACAATACACTACCGTCATGCATAATTTCTTTACATTGTTTTAAGAAATCCAATGGATAATCATTATGTGCAAATACATTTTGTGCAGTAATGATATCCAAGTTTCTATTTTTAAGATATTTGATATGTTCGTCTGTAAAATAGTCACAGATAACATGATGATTCTTAGAACTAATCGGATGCAAGTTTTCAGCTGGGTCAATACCGTATGTGATCAATCCCAAGGCTTTAAATGAATTAAGTTGACTACCATCATTACAGGCAATGTCTAATACTGCCTGTGGTTGTCTATCAAAATAACTCAGAGTTACTTGAGCAAACCAATCAAAATAATCACGTAGAGTTTGACTTGTGCCACTTACGTACAAATAGTTTTTAAACAACAAGTCTGGGTCAACTGCATGACTTAGTTGTAAGTGACTGCACTTTGTACAACGATTTAATCGTAAAGGAAAGACTAATTCTGGTGTATCTTCTGTTTCGATAAAACTATTTGCCATAGGCTGTTCACCTAGATCTAATGTTAATTCTAAGTCAGTGCTACCACAGCACAAACATTCTTTAAGTTCTTTAGCGTGTTCTAATGTCATTTGGTCGTTCCCATTGATATTTTTTATATTTGTCGCGGTATTCAACATGTGCATCCGCATATCGTTTTTTAAGGCTATTAACTATTGTACTTGGAGTTTCAGTAAATGTAAAGCCGAATGTTTGGTGGAATAGAGTAGTATCCAATCCAAAATCATAAGCGTTAGCAGTAGTACCACGATCAACTACTGGTACATCTAACTGTTCTGCTACTGTAGTAGCAATATATTCCACTGAAGCAGTAAAGCTGGCCATGTTGTAGATGCCCGCTACTGGACGTTCAATACAATGACATACACCGCGACATAGATCTTCAATACCTAGTAGGGCACGACGAATATGTTTATTAGTCACTGTGATCTTGCCCTGTGATACAGCACTGTCATACATGGCATTGATCATAACATCAGCACGTAGGTTAGGTGCCCAACCATTTACTGTGCCAAAACGCAGACCCATGATCATCTGCCCACGTGCAATAGCAACTTTGGCTTCTAGGTCGAGTGTATATTTGGTAATGTCGTAGTTGTTTACAGGAATAAATCGACTATTAGATTCCACAAACAATTGTCCAGGGGCACTGTTACCGTAGACGCTTGCAGAACTTGCATAGATTAAAGGAATGTTTTTCCATGATAACTTGGCCGCTAGATCATTGAAATTGGTAACATTGTTTAACCATGGACTGTCGATCGAACCAACACAGCTTGCTACACTACTATGCCCAGCCAATAAGACCACACAATCATAGTTGTTTAAGTATTCTTGTGTAAGGTTATGATAGTCTGTTCTACGTGAATCCGCATCGTGATTGTACCAGCAGCAGTCTACACTATCTACAGTGTAGTCCTGTGCTAATACCTGTCTTAATCTAGATCCAACATAGCCGTTACCGCCGATGACTAAGATCTTTTTCATTAGTCAATAATCATCATGCCATTTGGTGCAATGTTGCCCTGTAGGCCAACAATATCGAGTTCAACTAATTTGTCTGCGGGAATAAACTTAGCCATTGAATGTTCGTTGTCGATATATTTGTTTTGATTAAATGTAGTAATCATATTCTTGATAATTTCGTTATACAATTCAATGGTGTTGAGCAACAAACTCGGTGTAAACGACCAAAGTCGTGTTTGTAACAAGAAATCAACACCTGTGTCACTTGCCGGAATCCAACTTGGTTGACGTGTTTTAAACACATATTTGTCTTTTGTTTTTTTATTATCAAATGCTTTAATATCAAAATTTTCAGTAACTTGATAACGTCCACTAAGTTTAAAAATGCGATTAGCTTTGGTAATTTCTTCCATGATATCTTGATCACCTGAAATATAAGTTAATGCTTTAAGTAAGCCCATGGCTTCCATTGCATTTTTACCAATGTCGTAATTTTTAATATTTTTATGAAAATATTGGATATCAGCATCGTCGCTATTGTCAATATAACAATCAACTAGATCAATCAATTCTTCAAATTCAGGACTGTTATCAGATTGCACCTCAACTTTACTATTATCAATTAAAATAATAACAGCGTTAGGAATGTATTGTTTAGCACTCTTAGCAGTATCCAATGTTTGTTGTATACGTTGCTGCGGTGTGTAGATACCATAGTTGGTATATAATGCTGATGTTAATAATACTATATTTTTGCTCATACTGGTGTACTCAATAAGTTAGTAATTGGTGCTTTGACATTTTTGTCTAATACTACAACGCTATCATAAAAATGCATTCCTACTAGATCTTTGTAGTAGTCTGCAAATAATTTGTTATCTGGGTGCAGGTCCATTCCACGATAGTAACTGCTATTCATGGTATCTGATAACAATTTAGCATATTGTAAGAATGTATTTGGTGCGTTTAATCCGCCACCGTATTCAGGCCAATAGTTAGTATGTGTGTCTTCACACATATAAACACCACCTTGTGTAATATGCGGCCATACTTTTTGTAAGGTAGTAATCTGATGGTCTACACGATGACTGCCATCATCTAAGAACACATCAATTTCTGGATACTCAGCTAGGAATTTATCCCAAAATGCAGGATCTCCTTGGTCTCCATTGACCTGTATACAGCCTGGTGTTTGGTGTTCTGGCTTAAACGCATTAGGATCTACATCGATACCAACAATAGTAGCACCTTTGCCAAAATATTTTTGCCACATTTCTGCTGAACCACCACGGCAAATACCTACTTCAACTACCACAGGCTTTTTACCTACATATTTGCCAAAGTGTTGCTCATAGATGTCAAAGTAATGACTCCATTTACCACAGTGGCGCTCTAAATCTTTAAAAATATCAATTAGCATCGTAACCATCTCTCATTTGCAAGTGTCCAATTTACTACTTCACCAATACGGTCTGTTAAACTAACCTTAGGTTCCCAACCTAAACTGCGCATGTAGTCACCGCTGAGAGCATAACGTAGGTCATGTCCTGGACGTGAGCTATGGAAGTCAACCATTTCGTACTTCAATTCTTTTCCTTGCGCATCTGCAATAATCTGTGCTAATTGCAAATTGTTAATTTCTTGTTTGCCTACTAGGTTAAACTTAGGACATTTAGCATCGCCGTAGTCTGGAGCCAATGTAGTATCATCTAGTCCTAGCAAGAAGAACATAGCATCTGCTACGTCTGCCGCATGGATATAAAAACGACTGCCCGGAACTGTACGTGTTGCATCACTGTGGATAGTAATAGTATCGCCATCATTTACCTTACGAATACACATAGGAATAAACTTCTCTGGGTGTTGGCGTTGACCAAACACGTTCATTGTATGTGTGATGTAGATAGGCATCTTATAGGTGTTTTCAAACGCTACAGCTAATTCTTCGCCGCCCGCTTTAGTAGCTGAATATGGATTAGAGCTATTATAACGATCACGCTCGCCATAGTTAACGCCAACTGGTGCTGGACCAAATACTTCATCTGTTGAGAAGTAAATGAAACGTTCCAAGTTAGGTAGTTTACGAGCAAACTCTAAGATGTGACCTGTACCAACAACGTTGTCCCAAACAAATTCCATTGGAAACTGGATTGAACGATCAACATGTGATCCTGCTGCTAGATGTAATACATAGTTTACATCACCAATGTCACGAGCCACCATTGGATTTAATTCTGCACGTAGATCATGGAATACAACCTTAACACGTTTACGTGTATCAGCATCGAAGTCTGCCATCATATCACTCAAGCGATTTAAGTTACCGCTAAAGTCTAGACGATCTAAACTTACAATATTCCAATCTGTATTTCTTAATAGGTTTTCAATAACGTGGTGTGCAATAAAGCCGGCACCGCCAGTTACTAGGACTGTCTTTGACATTGATTTCTCCACTTTTCTTTGAATTTACTGCTCAATTGTATTTATTTTAGCACAAAATGGGGCAAAAATAATAATTAAACGGTAACTTTGGCATCAACATATTCACGGATGAATTTAATTGCCTTGCGGCTTGTGTCAAATACATATTCTGTAGTTTCATCTTCAGTAGTTAATACTACTACAAAACCATTTGTTACTTTACGAATTTCAATTGATTCAAACATTTTTTACTCCTTAATTGTAGATAAACTCTTACTCTACTACAATAACATAATGTGTTACAATAGTCAATAGAAAAGGCACCGTAAGATGCCTTTTTCTTTACTTTTTGACTAAATTAATAGCGATATGTTTCAGGTTTGTAAGGACCTTCTACAGTTACACCAATATAGTCCGCTTGCTTGGTTGTTAACTCTGTTAACTCGGCGCCAATTTGTGCTAGATGTAGTTTAGCTACCTTTTCATCTAGGTGTTTAGGTAGTAAGTACATTTTACCAACTTCATAGTTAGCATAGTTTGTGTACATTTCAACCTGTGCCATTACTTGGTTAGTAAAGCTGTTTGACATAACAAAACTAGGATGTCCTGTAGCACAGCCCAAGTTTACCAATCGACCTTTGGCCAGAACAATAATCTTGCGACCGCTAGGCATAGTTACATGATCCACCTGTGGTTTGATTTCATCCCACTCATAGTTAGCCAAGCTGGCAATTTGGATTTCACTGTCAAAGTGACCAATGTTGCATACAATAGCATTGTTTTTCATGGCCAACATATGATCGTGTGTGATAATATCTACATTGCCTGTGGCTGTTACAAAAATGTCTGCTTTGTCTGCGGCATAGTCCATGGTAACAACTTTGTAGCCTTCCATTGCGGCTTGTAGGGCACAAATTGGATCAATTTCAGTTACCCAAACTTGAGCACCAAGTGCTTTAAGGCTTGCGGCACTGCCTTTACCTACATCACCATAGCCTGCTACTACCGCTGTTTTACCAGCAATCATAACATCAGTAGCACGTTTGATTGAGTCTACTAGGCTTTCACGGCAACCATATAAGTTATCAAACTTGCTTTTAGTCACGCTGTCATTAACGTTAATAGCACGTAGTTTAAAACTACCATTAGCAATAGCTTCGTTAATTTTGTGAATACCTGTAGTTGTTTCTTCAGTAACTCCATAAATACCGTCAAGTAGTTCTGGATAGTTAACGTGGATATACCAAGTTAGGTCATGTCCGTCATCCAACAACATATTAGGTACCCAACCATCTGGACCTTTAACTGTTTGTTCTAAGCACCACCAGTATTCATCTTCTGTTTCACCTTTCCAAGCAAACACAGGAATACCTTGATCAGCTAAGGCGGCCGCGGCATGGTCTTGTGTACTAAAGATGTTACAGCTGGCCCAACGTACTTCTGCACCTAGAGCTACAAGAGTTTGTACTAATACCGCAGTTTGAATAGTCATATGTAATGACCCTGTGATACGTGCGCCTTTTAGTGGTTGACTTGCCTGTAGTTCCTCACGGATAGCCATTAGCCCTGGCATTTCTGTTTCTGCAATTGCTATTTCTTTATGGCCCCATTCAGCAAGGCCTATATCTGCGACTTTATAATCCATAATTAAACCGTCGCTGTAGGTGCTTGCCCACGATTAGGTTTTTGGGCACTTGCTGGGTCACTAAATTTACGATTTTTGTTAGACATATAACTATGTACTGCATCAATCATGCATTTCTTAAAAATGCTACGTTCAATTGGATCTTGAATGTTGCCTAATTTAATTTTATTCATCTTACCGAACTTAAATGTTGCGTTTGTTTTTGCCATGCTGCTCTCCTTAAATTGAATTCACTCTTAAATTTAATACAAAGTTTTCTACTAATAATTTAGTAATCGTTGCTAACATAATTGCTTCACCATCGCCGCCGTCTGCTAGATTAGTCCAACGTTCGTACATTTCGATAGCCTGACTGCCAATCATTTGGTATATACGATCCTTTTCGATTGGAAGACTATCCCAATCAATTGGATCGCTAAATTCTACGTCTCTAGCTAACTCGATAATTTGTTCTTGTGTATATTTCATATTAGATGTTTTATCCCATGAGATTTTAGCCATTTGGTAACTTGTCGTTTATAATATTGCTGAAATAACTTTGATTGTGGACAATTTTTCAGTTTAGGCAATAGTTCATTAAATTGCTCAGGTAAATTAGATTTAAAGAATGCATAGGATCCAAAATCAGCATCACCTGCGCCATTCATAACCTTAATTATTTCGCTCTTAATTATTAATTTCTCATCAGTATCTGCAAACTCAATTGATTTTAACTTTTGACTAATAGCCTGTGTATATTTTGCATGACCAGCATCGTCGGCTAATAATTTTTTAAACACAGTTGAACCTAACTGTTGATTAGCAGTTAATCGCATCATACTATTCAGTGCAGCAGATGCATGAAGTTCTACCAGATACATCGTTACATAACCAATAGTCTCAGGGTAATTAATAAACTTAAGTAATTCTATATTTGGTTCTTCATCAAATGCGGTTAAATAAAAGGATCTTGCTATTTGAGCATGCTTGGTTTCTTCATTAATCATTATATCCAAATATGATTGTATTTCTTCATCTGTTGCTTGTTGTCTTAGATATGTATATGCCTGTGTAACTTGAACTTCTGAGTTAACCCAACGATTAACTAATTCTTTTTGGTATTGTAGATTCAACTGTTGATACTGTTCGTGAGTTAGGTCTTCCTTAATAGCTGCCATTGTAGTGGCATCACCTAATGCATAAGGATCAGCTGGGTCAATGCTACCAATATTTAATTCAATAGTTGTATCAGTAATTGATCTCAGATCGATATATTTTTCAAGTCCAGATATCATATAATTATTATACCTTATATTTGTCTGTAGGTCAAATGAAATCTGACAAATTATCACTGTCACGCTTTATGTTTACTGCAATAGCACGTGGATAGGGATTGGCTTCATTGTAGTCGTTGATAAGAATACGTTTGGTGTTCTTCAATCCACTAACCAATTGAAAATTGTCAAAGCCTAGGCTCTTTAGCATTGCAATGTCTTTCTCTCTACGTTCTTCTGGACGTGCGGTAGTAAATATTATCTGTCCACCATTGGCAATCAATTCCTTAACACGAGCAATATTCTTCGGTAATGGAGTTATAGGATCATCCTTCATACGATTCTGTGCTTGGATAATAGTACCGTCAATATCACAGAACACCACAGCACGATCATTGTATTCAAACCAATCTTCTGCTGTGCCTACATCATCATAGTCAGTAACACGTGATTCTTTAAAAATCTGATGATCATTTAAGCACTGTTCTATGATATGACTTACAAAGATTTCCTTAACATGTGCAGCATTCAATTTATCATAGGCTTTGATGTACATACCAGCACTGCCGAATTTATATCCACCTACACAAAACTTATCACTAACAACCTGTTTTTCAATAATATTAGTAATAATGCCTTGATCATTACTAACAATAAAACTTTTACTACCTAACTTTTTAAGTACCTCATGATCTTTAATACTGCTTACACAGACATAGTTACCATCCATATATTCATGTTCAAAAAAACTATCGCAGTCTTTGATAAAGATCTCTTCGCTGGGTGCAATCTCAGCGGCTTTGAGTATTTGATATACTGTATCGGCTGGGCCTGATGTGCGGTTAGGCAAGACAATTACAGTGATTTGATCGGGATACTTATTCTGTATATAATCTACAATCTTATAACGTTCTTCATTTTCAGCAATTAATCCCATGGTAATATGATGCTGGCCTAGATAAGGAGCAATAGCACGTTCAAACATCATGTTGCCTGTAAAGTCTGCTAGGCTGTACTTAGGACGCATGCCAGGAAAGCGTGTTGATAATCCTGCGGCTGGTACAATTATTTCCATAATCGGTTAATTCCTTCTAATATAAAATTGTGTTCTAGCGATCCTACAGCGGCATGACGGTATACACGTAGTAGTTGTAAGATTAACATATTATCGTTGTATGCACTAGGAAACTCTGATTTTAATCTTTGGTTAATGTAGTTAATCTTAACATCTAACATAGCATCGTCATCACGTAAGAACCATTTAAGTTCTAGATCCTGTCTGAGTTTAGCAATATCAAATACCCAACTATCATATTCAACTGTAGCACAATCGATTAAGATAAAACCACTTTCTTCAGAGTATACAATGTTTTCTAGAGTAAAATCTCCTATGTAACTGTAGTTTTGCCCCCAAATTGGCTCAAGACTATCTATTAGTTCTCTAGATGTAAATGGCAAATAAGCAAAATCAATTTCATCTAGCTTATTAGAGTAAACAACTGTGTAGTCTTTTAACAATCCGCCGCTATGACAAACATTACGCATGGTATCTATCAAGAACTGTGTTAACTTCTCTGGATGGTTTAACTTAAGATATGTTTTAATATCCAATCCGTGTATGTATTCCATATCTAATGTATTGTTAGTATGGCTATATATTTCTGGTACTGGAAAATCTAAATTGTTTAATGCTGTTAGTCTTTCTACGTTGCGCGAGATATTACCAATCTTTCTAACAAATAAGCCGCGAGGGCCTTCCATTAGATATACTTGATTTCCCGAAAAGCCTTTAAATGTCTGTACTATCTTATCCACACTTGTACCTAAGGTGCTTAGATAACCATGCGTCTGGTATAGTATTAGTGTGGCCAAAGTTTATATTATAACAGTTCATTGGAACACGTGTACTGTTTATATAGGCTGTGTCACGTGAGCGGTTTAATACGTCCAGATCTACATCTTTATTAACATCAATGTAAACAATCTTATCCTGCCAGAATAAAGGAATATCTTCTTGCACCCAACGATAGTCTGTGCCTCTCGGATTGGCTGAATATAAAAATTCAGCCTGAGGATTAAAGTTAATCCAAGTATTGTCTCTATTAGCATACCCGATACGTATTTCCATACCTGTACCAAAAAATCCATCTGGTATTACCAAAGGTGGCACAATATTAATTAATTGTCCACTTACATGACTATACCCGTCATAATGACGAACCATTTCACGTAACGGAGCATACACAGGAGCCGTTAGTTCATAGCCGATATGGAATAACGTATCAGTGCGGAATATTACTTCATCACCCAATTCATTATCTTGCCAATATTTCTTAAAGCGTGCGGCTTTTAAGATACGTATAGCATCAAATGTACGCCAGGTGTATTTGATATAGTTACCATCGGCTGTTAGTTCGCCATTATAGTACATGCTCATACGCATCTGTTCTGGCCAATGGCTATAGTAAATTACACTATATGGATTGGGGTCTGCAGATAAGTTAGCTATGCCAGATTCGAGCATGTCTAAACTACTGTCGATAAAGATATGATCATCGTTACCGGCAAAGAAAATTAATTCATTGTCATCTGTAAACTGTTCACATAATAATCGCCAATCACGAGTGTGATTAATACGATGCCAGTGTAATTCTAACCTATCTGCTGGAAATAATTTTTTAATCCACTCTTCTAATTCTGCTTGTCTATGAGCAAATTCGGGTTCGATTTGAATATAAAAAATACATTTAGACAACACAGGTAACATAGCTGTGTAACTTGCTAAACAGTATTTGAATATATCCATACGACTATATTTAGGCAACCATTCACTACGCTGATAGTGACTTAGCCCGCGACTGGTTATTTTTACATTGAATAGTAGAATCATCTTAATAGTATATATGTTTTTAGATTATTAGGTCAATAAAAAAGCCCACCGAAGTGAGCTTTTTGAACAAATTCAAAAATAAATTATTAGAATGTGTATTTGTAATTTACACCAACTGTGTTGTATTCACTATCACCACGCTCAATAGCATAGCTGATACCTACAGCATGTTCTGGAGTAATTGCGTATTTCGCACCAATTGAAGTTTCCCAAGTTTTGTAACCATAACCTGTATGGCCGTCTAGGTTTTCATTGAATGGTGTACGTAAACGCTCTTGAGCATAAGCAGTTAGGCCAGGCATAACTGTGTATTTTGCTCCTACATCAGCACGGTAGTAGATAAAGTTTGTAGTTGATTTATCTTTCTCACCAACTGCTAGACCTGCGTATGGAGTAACACCATACCATGTACCGATATCTTTGATAGCGCCAACTTGTACTAGACCTTCATGTGCGCCACCGTTAACAGTTTCATCTTCCATACGTCCTTCAACTTTTAATCCGTTACCATAGTCATGACCTAATGTAATACCATAAACTGTATGGTTATTTGTTGACTCTTGTTTGTCTTTAAAGTCAATTGATGGTGAAGCATAGTTATATGCTCCGTCAGCAAATGCTGATACTGATGCTACTGTTAATAATAAAGCTACTAAAAATTTACTCATCTTTCTTATTTCTCCTATTTAATTTGGATTAACACTAATGTTATATAATCAGTGTATAGTATTTATCGCCAGGTGTCAACCTGTTGTTGTAATCTGGCAACAAATTTGGTTAAGTGTTGTTTTTATACAACATCGACTATCCTATTCCAGTAGATAATGTCCCAACGCCCATCATAGTGTTCTACTAGAGCACTACAACTTTCGACCCAGTCGCCATCGTTCATATATATCATACCATTGGGCATGTGTTTGATTTCCGGAGTATGGATATGTCCACAAATAACTCCATCAAACCCACGCTTGGCAGCATAGTCTGTTAGATTTACTTCAAACTTAAACACAAAGTCTAATGCTCGCTTTACTTTATGCTTAAGGTACTTACTAAGGCTCCAATAGCCAAAGCCCATTTTATGTCTAGCATAGTTGAAGTAGTTGTTAAACCATAGGGCAAAATCATATGCCTTATCGCCTAAGAAACCAATCCAAGGTGCTAGGCGGGTGATTCCATCAAACATGTCACCATGTGTGATTAAGAATAAATTACCATCTGTATCTCTATATTCTGCTTGGTTTACTATACGTATACGACCCAAGTTGAAATGATGTTGTACCAGAGGACGGAGGAATTCGTCATGGTTACCTGTTACATAGGTTACGTTACATCCTCGCTTGCTGTAACCTAATATTCGTCGAATAACACTGGTATGGCTTTGACACCAACGCCATTTGTTCTGTTGAATTTTCCATCCGTCGATAATATCTCCTATTAGGAATAAATTATCACATGAATGGTTTTTAAGAAAGTTACTAAGTAATTCTGCTTTAGCATCTTTGGTGCCAAGATGGAAATCAGAAACACAAATTGTCTTGTATCTTGTCGTCATACTAATATTTAAACATAATATGATTGCAGAATTATTACAAAAATCAAATAAATTCAATAATATTACTGCAATCTTTTAAAGTATAAATATTGTTATATAAAATTTAAAGGTCTTTAATCGTGACAACTCGAGTACTGTTCATTCTAAAACGTAGGGATGACTATCATCCTGTCAAACACAGCCCCAAAGGATTATCCACGGGGCTTTTTAATTGATACAGTTAGATCCTAACTATAGACCATTTGCTGTTGAATGGCTTACCTTCGGCCTTGTGTTTCACAATTTTAAGGAACTCTTTTTTACGTAGTTCTGTAATTGTTTCTGTATCGTGGTCGAGACAAGCACGATACAACTTAGTAATTAATTTACGTTGTTTCATCATGATGTCCTCCTTGTGTATTATTTACATAATTTATTAAAATCTAAGATTACAATTTAGATTACAAATGTATTAAAATTTAACACCGACTGAGAAAATAGTTGTACTGGTATTGCGCCAATCGCGAACTAATGTGTTAGATACACTACCGATTATGTGTTCGCTAAAGTCATAGTCAACTTCGAGTACATTACGTTTATAGTCAATGACCCCGCCAGTTTCCCACAAGAATTTATTTGAAATAACTGTCTTAGGGTTTATCTTATAACTGGCCCAAATACTTTCACGGAAGATAGTTTGATCTAATCCATTAGATCCCGTAGCATAACCAATGCTACTTTCAGCACTGACTTTTAAATCCGGTGTATGGAATAACCTATATCCATGACCAATACCAGGTGTAACTATTTCTTTGTACGGTGCAAATTGATTATATTCGTAACGTATACCACTTTGTAGGTAATTTTTGCCATCACCTAATTCATAGTTAACTTTGCAAATGCGTTTACTTCGTTGCGACTTGTTTTATTATTGCTGTTGCTGTAGAAAAAGTCACTGTCAACGTAGTAACTCAATGGTGATTTTTCTTTGTCGCTGTTTACATAACTAAAAGTGCCATTATATAAATCACTTGTAGTAGTAATAGTTCCGCCAAGTTTGGCTGTGTAGTTTTCTTCAGCCTGCACCGAAGTAACGAATAAGGTTAGTAATAATAGTAAGTATTTCATAATTCGCTTAAATGATCCTGTTTAATTTCACGCACTGTGTCGCCAGCTAATTCAGCAAGTGCATTTTTAAGTTCTACCCGTTTAAATCCAATATCTCGAATGTGTATTGCTCTACTGCCAATTTCTGCTAGAGGTAAGGCATCGATTCTACATTTTTTGAAGTCATCTTCTAACGACCAAACATACGCATGATGCTCGATTAATTCTTGTACAAGATGATGTTGGGGATTGATGTTTATGGCCTGCATCTGGCCAAGATAAAAGGCTAACTCTTCTGAGTTAGCCCCACCTGTGTTAGCGTGTTTAACTACTGCAATAGCATATCGATCAACGATTTCAATAACTGGAAATTTCATACAGATATTTATACATTTATATATTTCAACTCAAAATAACCAGCACGGTTTTCGTGATTAACATAGCCTCTTGGGTTACAGACAATGCGTGTTTCACCTATGACATAGTCAAAGTCCTCATGTGTATGCCCATGTACCCATAACTTAATCTGTGGACGATAGGCTATGAAGTCATCGCAGTTGCTACGGAATCCACCGTTCATAAGTGTATCTGCTTTGTACTTAGCATGTACACTCTGATCACTTGGGCAGTGGTGTGTGACCACAAGAAACTTGCTATCACCCTTTTCAGCAGTTACATGATTGATGTAGTCTAGGGCCTTGTTGTGGTCATCTACAGCATGGTCGGGCTTAAACTTACCAGCAGATTCTTTAATCTTATATGTAACAGTTTGCTCACGCTTCTCGTCATCATAATGATATAAAGGAACCTTACGCTGTATCATATAATTGCTGTTATCTACACCGTGGAAGTCATTCATCATGTGTGGCATTTCACGCATGGTAGTGGGATCATTACCATTCATGTCAGTCCATAAAGTAGCACCGATGATGGTGACATCATCTATGACCAATACTTCTTTTTCTAACAAGTAGAAGTTAGGTAAGTGTGCAGTTGCACCTTTAAGTATACCATAGGTATATTTGAAGTCACCGTGATAGTGTTCATGATTACCCATAACGTAGACAACTTTGGCAAACTCTTTACTCACCTGCTCAAAGAAAGCAATATAACGTTCAGCACGGCTACGCTGTGCTTTTAAGTTACTGTTCATAAGTTCAATGTCACGAGCCACACAGATGTCGCCCGCAAGAATGAGAACATCGGCAGAGTCAGTATTATAGAGTTCAATTGGTCCAAACTCTAAATGTAAGTCACTGCCAATGGCTACTCTCATATTAGGCCTCCTCAGGCTCCTCTTCTTTGACTACAAGTTTATCCTGTAGGTAATCTTCTGCAGCTACACGAAACACAGTAGTCAAGTTCTTGTTGCCTGTGATTTCTGCCAACTCTGCACCACGAGCAAGATCTTCTAATAACTGTTCTGCACGTGCTAAACGATCAATGGCTTCTTCTAATGTACCTGGAGCATTTGCATACTCTACTTTATTGGCCTCAGCAAGACGTTTAAGTACGTCCACCATTGATTCGTCTTCGTTGATTTCAACTTCGATTTTTTTTGACATATTGATCCTTGGAATTAACTAAACAAGTGCTATTATACACTCGTTTAGTCAGTTCGTCAAGCAGCCAATACTTCTTTAAGACGGTCAGCAGCGTAACTTGCAGCCCACGCATTTGGTTTAACCATTGGAACTACATTGCATACTCCGCGGATATATCCAATAGCTTGTTGTACTACACAACTTGAACCGTGTAGCTCGTTTGGGTTAATGTCTAGGTGAACTGCAACTTCGCGATCTTCTAGGACTTCATGTAACTTTAAGTATAGTTCGCTAATCTTGTAGACTTCGTTCATTAGGCGCATCGCTGGGCGGCTACGCTTTTGATCGTAGTCTACCTCTACGCTTGATTCGCCAAAGATTTTACAGCCATGTTTTCCATCAATATGTACAACAATAGCCATAGTATACTCAGCATGCCATACTCCATTTTTGCGGAAACGGCGGCTATCTCCACCGATGTAGATTTTTGTTTCTAGACTTTGTGCTTGAATGAAATCACGCACTTGATCGAAATTCAATTTTTTCATTGCGTTGCCCTTTGTTTGGTAGAACCCCACGGAATCGAACCGTGTCCTCAAGCTCTTCAGGCATGCGTACGAACCATCTATACCAGAGTTCTATAATATTTAATAATAATGTCTAATACCGTTTTCATCAAGTGCCCAAGCACCTTTTGGTGTTTGGGATTCTGTATATGTCATACCAAAGTATTCCATAAGTTTACGCTTGACCATTGTGTTAGGAATACGATACTTTTCAGTATCTTGGAAACCTAACATAACACCTACTTCTGCTACAGCACCACTACGGCACACACCCATCACGCAAGATACTATAACATTCATATCATTAGCCAATGCGTATTGTAAATCTTTGCCAATCCCAATAACATCTGAGTCTTGTATTGCCGCATCAAATATAGCACCGGGAATGTCATTCTCATCTACATCCAAGAAGTAGTACTGTGATATTTTCTTAAATGAATATTTGGGGGTAGGAAAAAACATGCCAGGATCAACTATTTGAATCATCATGGCATTTGGACCCGGGTCATAGTGAAACCCTTTTTCTACATCACTGTATGAAATATTTTCAATCCATGGTTTCATCATCTTCTTCATCCTTGTAATGTTCTGGATATTTGGCACGAACAGCAAAATGGTTACCTAATGCTCCGGCACTGCAAAATTTCTCGCCTATCTTAAACTTTAATCCATTAAGTGTAAATGGCTTTAGACATCTATCACCATTCCACCAACCTCTTTGTATCTCAATATAGCCCTTACTACCTAAATGCTCACGCAATTTAGTAAACTCTGGGTGGTCTTCTGATCTACCTACTGTAACTTTGCCCTTGCCCTGTAGGATCAGCAATAGTTCTTCATCAGTAGGCACACGACCATTTTGTGTATAAGTGTTCCATTCTTCGCGTATACTTACACTGGTTAGATATTCTGGGTCAATTATAAAGTCCATTAAGACCACCTCAACATAAACATAGTATACGCTGGTTCAGATTTGAACCAAATCGTTTCATTCATATTGGTTTCCCAATCACTAATATCAAGATGCTGATAACACCAAGCAACTACGGTGCTGAATTTATCTCGACCATTATATTGCCACTTCATTATGCCCACCTTAACATAAACATTGTAAACTTTGCTTTGTCATCAAACTCAATCCAAGCACCTATTGGCCAGGCGCCCCATATGTAAGCTATAGTGTTTTCTACTTCTTTTACCATTAAACCTTGATCGTTGTAGTGATTGTAGGCATTTCTGTAGGCTATCCAGACTTCTAAAGCATCTGCTTTCATACCTTGCGGCCTTTGAACTTAGTATCCTTAGTGCCTCTACGTTTGTACCAACCATACTCTTCACCGTTGGGTAATAGACCATCTATAACACCTGCAACCCCCATTTCTCCTACAAACACAGGGGGCTCTTCAACATGTGTGCGAAGAGCCTCTCGTGTCTCAACCCAACTTGGTTGTTTAGAAGTCATAGTCTTTTGATTCATATTGATTTGCTTGTAGTATTTCCCAGGTCATAGACTTTTGGAACTGTTCATATGCTGGACCTTTTGCTAACCAATCAGCAACAATATCTTTACTACCCCAACTACCAGGTGGAGCCAATTCCTGTAACCATTTTAGATATTCTTGTAAACGTGTTTTGTTCCAATGATCAGCACGTGCGATAACATCAGTCCAAGGATCACAGCTTAATAAACTGGTTAAGAAACTGCCTGGTGGTAAAGCATATAAGATATAGTTCTTAAGTGCTTCTTGACTTACATCAGGTAAATCACTTAGGCCATTCCAATCCCATTTAGTTTTCATTTATCCGACTCCCTCGCTTTCTTAGTTCTTTAATTAAGCCCTTGTAGGCTTTGGTATCTGTTTGTTCTAATCGTTCTAGCATATTAACACAACCGAGAATGTGGTCGCTTTGCATATTCTTTATTAAGATCAGTTGACGCTCTCTGGTTAGCCAAACTTGATCGTGTTGCTTACGAAACTCTATCCAGTCCGCATTAGGCGCGGCTTTGAGCAGGTCCCACATTAATTGTTCATCTTCAGTCACTCAGAAACTCTCATCTGCTGTAGCATACATATATTCAATATGCTTGACTTGGTCGTACCATTCAGCAAATCGTTCAACAGTCCACTGCCCAGATAATACCATAGCATAGGCTGTTTCAGCATCTTCTGCTTCTTGGAACTTTGTGTATGCGTTTTTATTTTTCATATGTGTATTATACAGTCAACTAACCAAAAAGTCAAGTGGGGTGAAAGGGGGAATCGAACCCTCGCTACGTGTTTCACAGACACGTGTGCTAAACCACTACACTACTAACACCATTGAAATGGAGCGGGTAGCGGGAATTGAACCCGCAATTTAACTTTGGCAAAGTCATAGGTTACCATTACATCATACCCGCTTAAAACTTAATATAAAGGAAGTCCCTGTGCCTTGCGGCCTCTTCCTTTATTTGCTGCCCCAAGAAATTCTGTCTGACTATGACAGTTAGGGCAAATTAATCTTAAATTAGATGGATTGTCATTACTCGAGTCGCCATTAATGTGATCAACTTGTAAGGTAATAGGTTTACCTTGCCATTCACTGACTCCACATACCTCGCAGTTATATCCGCGCACTTCTGCTAGATATTTTCTTGCTGTTGGGCGTTCGATTCGTTTTAACTTACCATTAAAAAAATTTGATTTATGTAGCGCAACACGATACTTAGTTGAGCACTCTGGGCTACAATATTTGTTTTTCTTTTGATAGGTTTTTTCACATTCTTTACCGCAATTAATACAATTATAAGTTGACATGGTAGAGCTCCTCTTTACTTTATTTATGCTCTACCGCGTTTAAAACTGGAGCCCCCAGAGAGATTCGAACTCCCCACCTTTTGGTTCGTAGCCAAATGCTCTAATCCAAATGAGCTATGGAGGCATATAACTAAATATCTTAATGCAAACTTCAATTAAAAATCCACTGCCATTCAATGTTATTGCACACGTTAATGATAGTGTTACTAACAATATCAGTGAATGGTTGGATCTTAACCTAAATGATTCACACTTGAGAACTAAAATATTTTATGATACCTGGGATAAGATATCTTATTGGTATTCATTTCCTTGGTTCTTTAATACTCCCAAGTATGCTGAAATTTTAACTACTAATACACAATTAACTAAAGTCAACGAAGTATATCAATTATCTAAACCAATTTTTGATACTATAGAACGTGTCTTACCAGATCTAACTATCGTTAAGGCCGAATTTAACAGTATTCCACCAAATATCAAAATGGCCGAGCATGTCGATCAGGATTGGGCTTGGTGGTTAGCTTCAACATGTAGAGTGCATGCTGTAATTAAAACTAATCCTAACGTTTATATGTATAACAATGGTGAAGTTCAACACTTTCCGCAAGGATCTATATTTGAATTTAACAATAGTTACCCGCACAAAGTAACCAATGAAGGCACAGACTGGCGCACTCATATGGTCATTGACTGCATTAAAACTGTTGACTTGGAAGAATTTGATCAACTAATACAACGTGACATTATTAATTTGGATCCAGAAATTTATCCAATCACATTCAATCACATCAAATACTTTGGTGGTGATGATTAGATTTGAACTAATGACCCTCTCCGTATGAAGGAGGCGCACTACCGCTGTGCTATATTACCGTGGAGCAATATATAAAGTTGAAATATACATATTTTTGTTTTGAACATAAATAGTTATATGAATACTTGTCTTTATTGCTCTAAAACATTTACTAAAAAATCAGGAACTACAGGAAAATATTGTTCTCTTTCATGTAGTTCATTACATTTTGGTACAAAAAGAAAATCTGCAGCTATTAACAGATATAACTCAAATCCAAAACTATGTAAACACTGCGGAACTTCTATACCGTATAATAACCGCAAATCAAACACCTTTTGTAATAGTTCGTGTGCTGCTACATACAATAATGCCAGGAAAGATTGGGCAAACATTAAAACTGGTCCAACACCTAAACCAAAACCACTAAAATTGTCAAGAAAAGAAAGATCAACTACTTTAATAGATGCAGATGGTCCGCACACAAGAGTTTATCTATGTTCTTGTAAAATAAGTGGCAGGCAGTGGTATTCTACGACTGTCAAGACTATTCATCCATTGACTATTGAAACTAAGAAACTTTATTCTTATCAATGCCGATTCACTTTTAATATAGCAAAATATCCAGAATGGTTCGACTATGCATCTGATCTAATTAAAGAATACGGATGGTATTCTGCCGCTAATAGAGGGAACAATCTATCCGGGTGTTCTCGAGATCATTTATATTCTGTTACTGACGGATTTAAGAATAATATAGACCCAAAAATAATTTCACATCCAGCAAATTGTAAGATCTTACCTCATAGACAAAATCAAAATAAACACAAACATTCATCTATAACCTTTAATGAACTACTAGATCGAATAAAGCTGTTCGAACAACAATATCTGGAGTTGGCGACTGGAATTCAACCAGCATAGGTGATTTTGCAGACCACTGCCTAAGCACTCGGCCACGCCAACATTAAATGGCTCCAGAGGAGAGATTCGAACTCCCATCACGCAGGTTTGGAGTCTGCTGTTCTAGCCAATTGGAACTACTCTGGAATATTATAAATCAAAAATAGATTGGTGGTTGTCCCACCGGATGCCCGTAGCCCTATGCGTCCATAGGGTTCACTGGTAAATTCCAGCTATAAGTGGAGTTTTCTCCTACTAATCATAGGACTCGCATGCTCCGGACTGTTCTTTATTTATATGGCAGGCCCACTTGGAATCGAACCAAGGATGACAGGATCAAAACCTGTTGTTATACCACTTCACTATGAGCCAATTGATCTTAAAATGCTTGGTCCGGCGTGAGGGAATCGAACCCCCAACTAGGGAGTAGAAATCCCCTGTTATATCCATTTAACTAACACCGGATTTATTAAACTTTACTAATTTAAATAAGGATAATAGTTTTAATATCCAATATCCTGTATCTATTTCCCACCATGTCATAGCCATATTTGCACGATTTGGCTGACGATGGTGATTACTATGTAATTCTTCACCATTGTAAAATATACCCCATGGACTAAAATTACGTGCATTATCCGGTCCTGGTATATTTACGTACCCCGGCCAACTATGTGCTATTACAGCAAAATATGCTTCTACTGGTCCTAATGTCAGCATCAATAACCATAAAAGTATACCATAATATGAGAATATCAAATATAGTATAAGCAACAACACCCAACGACCAATAGAAAATATTTCTAACCATTCATCTAATTTAGTATATTCAAAATGACAATTACCTGTAATTTCATCAATTTCATCAGCTGTTAAGTCTAATGCTAAATTAAATGCAATATATTTCTTTGATTTAAATAATGGACTATGTGGATCTTTAGGTGTATCTGAATATCTATGATGCTGTATGTGCGCGGCAGCATATATACGTTCTCTATATTGTCTATAATTATTAGTTCGTGTCCAATTGATAATTTTTGTTATTTTTATTAAACAACTAGAAAACTTTACATGTTTATGTATTATATCTCGATGAAAATACATACCAGGCAAATTAAGCCAAATGTAATAAATTGCATAAAAAATTAATGCCGTTTTCATTATAATACTTATTTTAATATTTGGCGGAGAGTATAGGATTCGAACCTATGCTCCCTTTACAGGGAGGACGGCTTAGCAAGCCGCTGCCTTCGACCACTCGGCCAACTCTCCAAAACTTTGCTAATTTCTTACTATACACATATTGTAACACCATTTACTCGCAGTGTCAACTGAATTTGGAGGAAGCGGTGGGATTTGAACCCACGGAGCCATCGCTGGCCCTACAGTTTTCAAGACTGTTGCAATAAGCCGGACTCTGCCACGCTTCCATGTTGGGCGGTTTGCTGTACTCTCCTAACCTCGAATACGT
>Ga0316222_1001667_pt1 | contig 26187 bp, 26 predicted proteins | sample TBH18011metaG_FD_206008 | JGI IMG/M metagenome (GOLD analysis project Ga0316222, IMG submission 206008) | Freshwater microbial communities from Trout Bog Lake, Wisconsin, USA - TBH18011 | ecosystem: Environmental > Aquatic > Freshwater > Lake > Hypolimnion/Profundal zone | place: USA: Wisconsin... | reverse complement strand
ATACCAAGTCCAGCGCGGCCGAATAATGGCCCCGGCAACGAACAAGACAGCGGGAGAGATTTGATGAGCGAACTTCGTCGTCCCATCGAAAGCGGCGTGCCGGACTCCAAGCAATTCATGCACCCGGCGCTGGTCCGGAATTACGGCAACTGGGCCTGGCACGACCGCCCCCGGCCCGGCGTGCTGCGTCATGTGGCGGCGGGTGGCGAGGCGGTCTTCACCGTCAAGGCCGGCACCCAGCGCCAGATGGACATCTTCACCCTGCGCAAGCTGTGCGACATCGCCGACCAGTTCTGCGACGGCCATATCCGCTTCACCATCCGCTCGTCGGTGGAGTTCACCACCCCCGACGAAAGCAAGGTCAAGCCGCTGATCGAGCGGCTGGAGGCCGAAGGCTTCCCGGTGGGCGGCACCGGCAATTCGGTGGGCTTCATCAGCCACACCCAGGGCTGGCTCCACTGCGACATCCCCGGCACCGATGCCTCGGGCGTGGTCAAGGCGATGATGGACGAACTCTACGACGAGTTCAAAAACGAGGACATGCCCAACCGGGTCAAGATCACCACCAGTTGCTGCCAGATCAATTGCGGCGGCCAGGGCGACATCGCCATCAATATCCAGCACACCAAGCCGCCGGTGATCAACCACGCGCTGGTGGCCGGAATCTGCGAGCGCCCGACCGTGATCGCCCGCTGCCCGGTGGCCGCCATCCGCCCGGCGCTGGTCGACGGCAAGCCCAGCCTGGAAGTGGACGAGAAGAAATGCGTGTGCTGCGGCGCCTGCTTCCCGCCCTGCCCGCCCATGCAGATCAACGACCCGGTTCATTCCAAGATCGCCATCTGGGTCGGCGGCAAGCATTCCTCGACCCGCTCCAAGCCCATGTTCCACAAGCTGGTGGCCGCCGGCCTGCCCAACAACGCGCCGCGCTGGCCGGAAGTGGCGGCGGTGGTCAAGAAGATCCTGGCGACCTACAAGGCCGATGCCCGCCCGTGGGAGCGCATGGGCGAGTGGATCGAACGCATCGGCTGGCCGCGCTTCTTCGAGATGACCGACCTGCCGTTCACCAAGTACCACGTTGATACCTGGCGCGGCGGCCGCGCCAATCTCAACGCCTCCAGCCACCTGCACTTCTAGGGTCTCGAATCATGAAATTCGGCATTCTGGTCAATGAAGGCCCCTACAACCACCAGGCCTCCGATTCCGCCTACCAGTTCACCAAGGCGGCGCTGGAGAACGGCCACGAAATTTTCCGGGTCTTCTTCTATTACGACGGGGTCAACAACGCCACCAGGCTGGGCGAGCCGCCCAGCGACGACCGCAACGTGACCAAGAACTGGCAGAAGCTGGCCGAGGATCACAAGGTCGATCTGGTGGTCTGCGTCGCCGCCGGCCTGCGCCGCGGCATCACCGACGGGGTTCTGGCGCCGGGCTTCCGGATCTCGGGCCTGGGGCAGTTGATCGAGGCCGGCATCCAGTCCGACCGCGTCGTGGCATTCGGAGATTGAGGTCCTATCCCCAGGGAGGGCGCGAGACGCGCTGCCGGGGAAAATGGCCGAATGGAAGGAGAAAAATGATGAGCATAGTGGGGCTATGGTTGAATTTTTCGACGCCCCAGTCGGCCATTTTAGCCGCAGCCCAAAGGGGCGCGGGTCTTTTGGCGGCCGGGTTCGTTGCTCGTCGCTCATGGACATCCAGTCCATATCGCTTCTTGTGCCTGCCTGGACGCCAAAATTCCTCGCGCCGCGTCCGCGCCACCCCTGGGGATAGGACCTAACCATGGACGAGATGGAAAGCGGCATCGTCAAGAAGTTCATGTTCGTCAATCGCAAGGCGCCCTATGGCACCATCTACGCCCTGGAAGTGCTGGAGATGGTGCTGATCTCGGCGGCGTTCGACCAGGACGTCCACCTCGCCTTCATCGACGACGGCATCTACCAGATCAAGAAGGGCCAGACCCCCGCCGGGATCGGCTGCAAGAACTTCTCGCCCACCTACCGGGCGCTGGAAGGCTACGACATCGAGAAGCTGTATGTGGAAGCCGAGGGACTGGCCGAGCGCGGCCTGACCGAGGACGACCTGCTGGTTCCGGTCGAAGTGATCAGCCGCGCCGAGATGGGCAGGCTGATGGCCGGGATGGATGTGGTTCTGACGGCTTAGGGAAACAGAAATATGAGCATGCTGCACACCGTCAACAAATCGCCGTTCGAGCGCAACGCCCTGGAGAGCTGCCTGGGCCATGCCCAACCCGGCGACGCCATCCTGTTGATCGAGGACGCCGTTTACGCCGCCTTGAACGGCACCAGCCTCGCCGGCCGGATCGCCGATGCCGCCAAGAGCTTCCGCCTCCATGTGCTGGGACCGGATCTCCAGGCGCGCGGCGGCGACCCCGCCAATGTGGTCGCCGGCGTCACCGTCGTCGATTACAGCGGATTCGTGGCGTTGGCGGCAGACAACAAGGCGGTCAACGCCTGGCTGTGACAATCGGGACATTGAAATCGACAGAGGAGAGGTTCGACCATGGCTTACACCAGCAACGGCGCCACCATCGAGGCCGATGAAGAGGGTTATCTCATCAACATCAGCGAGTGGAACGAGGGGTTGGCCGATCAGATCGCCAAGGACGAGGGCATCACCATGAGCCCCGAGCACTGGGAAGTGGTCAATTTCCTGCGCGAATACTATTCCGAATACCAGATCGCCCCGGCTGTGCGGGTGCTGACCAAGGCCATCGCCAAGAAGATGGGGCCGGAAAAGGGCAACAACAAGTATCTGTACGAGTTGTTCCCCTACGGCCCCGGCAAGCAGGCCTGCAAGATCGCCGGCCTGCCCAAGCCCACCGGCTGCGTGTAGCCGACCGATCCCCGGAGCGCGGGCGTCCCGCCCGCTTCCGGGCGAAGCCGAGCGGGCGGGGACGCCCGCGCGCCGAAATCAGGGCGGGAGCCGCGACACATGACGAATTTTTTCGCCATACTCTTCACCGTCGCCACGCTGGTTCTGCTGGTCGGACTGGGCCGCAAGATCGCCCAATACGCCCGCACCCCGGCGCCCCTGAAGATTCCCACCACTCCGGCGCCGCTGACCATGCCGGGGGTGGCGTTCCGCCTCGCCCGCGAGGCCGTGGTGTTCGAGAGTCTGTTCAAGGCCAACAAGCCGTTGTGGATCTTCGCCGCCCTGTTCCATTTCGGCCTGGCGGTGGTGCTGGTCCGCCATCTGCGCTATTTCGAGACCGAGGTCGGGCCGCTGGTCGCCCTGGTCCAGCCGCTGGCCCTCTATGCCGGTCTGGCCATGGTGGGCGGGCTGCTGCTGCTGCTGGCGCGCCGTCTGGTGATCGAACGCATCCGCTACATCACCGGCGGTTCGGACATCCTGATGCTGGTCCTGCTGCTGGGCATCGGCTTGTCCGGCCTCGCCATGAAGGGGATGGTCCATACCGACATCGTGGCGGTCAAGGCGTTCTTCACCGGCCTGCTGGGCCTGGAGCTCCGCCCGCTGCCCGGCGACCCGCTGCTGGTGGTCCATCTGCTGCTGGTGGCCGGCCTGATGCTCGTCTTCCCGTTCTCCAAGCTGCTGCATGCGCCGGGACTGTTCTTCAGCCCCACCCGCAACCAGACCGACAATCCGCGCGAACACCGCCATTTGTGCGATTGGGCGGCCAAGCTTGAAGAAAAGAGGGGCTAGGGCGTGCCCTCAGTTACCGCATGAGTCGCGTTGCCGCCGAAATTGGCGGAATGACAGGAGAAAAGCGATGAGCGTAGCGGAGCTACGGTCGAGATTTTCGACGTATCAGTCGGCCAATTTCGGCGCAACCCGGAGGGACGCTGGTCTTTTTCCGCCCAGGTTCGTCGCTTGTCGCTCGCGGACAACCAGTCCGCGTCACTCCACGCTTCTGCCTGGACACAAAAATCCCTCGCGTCGCGGCCATGTGCTAACTGAGGACACGCCCTAAGATGGCCGCCCCGTTCGACACCCCCGTCCTCGGCGATGTGGAGGAGCGCAGGATCCCGGCGCTCAGGCTCGGCACCATGGCCGAGTCCAAGCCCTATGCCGCCTCCCCCGCCCATCAGGAGGGGCTGGGCTTCCCCGGCGAACTGGCGGAAGGCTGGGAGCGGAAAGCCATCGGGCATATGGGCGAATTGCTGGGCAAGTACCGCTCGCTCCAGGTGTTCATGGATATCTGCGTCAAGTGCGGCGCCTGCACCGACAAATGCCAGTATTTCCTCGGCACCGCCGACCCCAAGAACATGCCGGTGGCCCGCGCCGACCTGTTCCGCTCGGTCTATCGCCGCTATTTCACCGCCGCCGGCAAGCTGACCCCCGGTCTGGTGGGGGCGCGCGACCTGACCAAGGACGTGCTGGACGAGTGGTTCAACTACTTCCACCAATGCTCGCAATGCCGCCGCTGCTCGGTGTTCTGTCCCCAGGGCATCGACACCGCCGAAATCTCCATGGCGGCCCGCGACATCATGGATTCCATCGGCCAGGGCCAGAAATACTGCAACGAGATCATCGGCAAGGTCCACAAGATCGGCAACAATCTCGGCCTGCCCCCTCCCGCCCTGCTGGACACGCTGGAAGGGCTGGAAGAGGACATGGAGGCCGAAACCGGTGTGGCGGTCAAGATGCCCATCGATGTCCACGGGGCCGAGATCCTGCTGGTCACCCCCTCGGCCGATTTCTTCGCCGAGCCGCATGTGCTGGGCCTGATGGGCTACGCCAAGGTGTTCCATGCCGCCGGAGCGTCGTGGACCCTGTCGACCAAGGCATCGGAAGCCGGCAATTTCGGCATGTTCATCGGCAATTACGAACAGATGCGCAAGATTTCCATGCGCATCCGCGAAGCCGCCCTGGAGCTGGGCGTCAAGCGCATCATCTTCGGCGAATGCGGCCATGCCTGGCGCATCGCCTATTCCTTCCTCAACACCCTGGTGGGGCCGTGGGACTTCCTCGATCCCCGCTATCCGGTGCCCCAGCACATCCTGGAATTCACCAACGACCTGATCACCCGCCAGGGGATCAAGCTGGACAAGGCGGGCAATGACGGCATGGTGCTGACCGTCCACGATTCCTGCAACGTGGCGCGCGGCGCCCGCATGGGCGACCGACCCGGCGGCCAATTCACCATTCCCCGCGCGGTGATCCAGGCCTGCGTGCCGAAATTCGTCGATATGCACCCCGACACCATTTGCGAGAAGACCTTCTGCTGCGGCGGCGGCGGCGGCCTGCTGACCGACGAATTGATCGAGGTGCGCGTCAAGGGCGCGGTCCCCCGCATGGAAGCCTTGAAGGCGGTGGTCGAGCAGGACGGCGTCACCCACATGGCCGCCATGTGCGCCATCTGCAAGGCCCAGTTCACCAAGATCCTGCCCTATTACGGCCACGACCGCGAAATGGTGGTGTCGGTTCACCAGTTGGTGAGTAACGCCATCATCCTGGGCGATAACGACTAATTCCGACGAGCGAATGAAGCCTTTCATTCGCTCGGAGGCAAGGGCAAGGCCCGCCGCGCCACCCGCCAGCTTCGCTGGCAAATATTATGGTTGCACGCCTGCGCGTGCGTGGCGCGAAAGCCAAGGGACGCGGAGGCGTCCCGCCCGGCGCGTGAGGGACAATAGACGAGCCGCGTCAGCGGTTCGTCGGTAAAAATGACTTCTTCAGGGAGAAGACCGATGGCTGCAAAGACCACCGCCAAGGCCACCACCGAGGGCTTGAACTACCGCCGCTACCAAGACGGCGATTCCACCCCCACCGTCTGGCAGGACGAGATCTTCAAGGCCGGCTGGTCGTATAAATGCCCGACCTATGTGCTGCGCACTCCCCCTTGCTCCGGCTCGTGCCCGTCGGGTCACGACATCCGCGGCTGGCTGGACATCGTGCGCGGGGTCGAAAAGCCGCCGGCCGGCATGGCCATGCAGGAATACGCCTTCCGCCGCATGACCGAGGCCAATCCCTTCCCCGCCATCATGGGCCGCGTCTGCCCGGCCCCGTGCGAGCAGGGCTGCAACCGCAACATGGTCGAGGAGCATGTGGGCATCAATTCGGTGGAGCACTCCATCGGCGAATGGGCCATCGCCAACAAGATCGCCTTCCCCAAGCCCGAAACCGAGAGCGGCAAGACGGTGGTGGTGATCGGCGGCGGTCCCGCCGGCCTGTCGGCCGCCTATCATCTCCGCCGCAAGGGCCACGCCGTCACCGTGCTGGAGGAAAAGGCCGAATTGGGCGGCTATGTGCGCTATGGCATCCCCGGCTATCGCACCCCGCGCGAGGTGCTGGACGCCGAGATCAACCGCATCATCGCCATGGGCATCACGGTCAGGACCCAGTGCCGGGTCGGCCGCGACGTCACCGTCGCCGAGCTGGAAGCCAAGTATGACGCCATCTTCTGGGGCGTCGGCACCCATTCCGGCCGTGGCCTGCCGGTCCCCGGCTGGAAGGACACCGCTAACTGCGTCTCCGGCGTCGCCTTCCTCAAGGCCTTCAACGAGGGCCGCCTGCAGCACGTTCCCGGCCGCATCATCGTGGTCGGCGGCGGCGACACTTCCATCGACGTGGCCTCGGTGGCCCGCCGCCTGGGCCATATCAAGCAGGTCTCGGCGCAGGACCGGATCGATCACGTCATCCTGGGCCAGGTCGCCCACGACGTGGCGGCCAGCGCCTCGCGCGAGGGCGCCGATGTCACCCTGACCTCGCTGTTCCCGGTGGAAAAGATGTTCGCCGCCCAGCGCGAGATCGACGACGCCAGGCGCGAGGGTGTCGACATCAAGGGCGGCATCATGCCGCTGGAGGTGGTCAAGGACGCCGATGGCCGCGCCACCGGCCTCAAGCTGTGCCAATGCACCATGGACGGCATGACCCCCATCCCCATCGCCGGTACCGAATACGTGCTCGACGCCGACCTGATCGTCTCGGCGATCGGACAGAGCGGCGAATTGGGCGACCTGCCGGAACTCGACAACGGCAAGGGCTTCATCAACGCCGACAAAACCATGCGGGTACCGGGCAAGCCCAAGCATTTCGTCGGCGGCGACGTGGTCCGGCCGCATCTGCTGACCACCGCCATCGGCCATGGCCGGGTCGCCGCCGCCAGCATCGAGGAATTCCTCGAAAAGGGCGAGGTGGGCAAGCGCCCCAAGGTGGACGTGCACCAGTTCGACCTGCTGGCCAAGCTGCGGGAAAGCAACCTCGAACCCGCCCATTGCGAGTCCGGCGCGGTTCGCGGCACCGACCAGGCCAAGTTCGCCGTGCATAATTTCGAGAATCGCTCGGCCAACGAAATCATTCCCCACGACGACCTGTTCCTCGGCCACTTCACCCGCACCGCCCGCCATCATCGCGACGAGGTCCATATCGGCGCCAATGAGGTGATCGGCAATTTCCAGGAGCGGCTGATTCCGCTGAACGAGGCCCAGATGGTGGACGAGGCCAAGCGCTGCATGTCCTGCGGCCTGTGCTTCGAATGCGACAATTGCGTGGTGTTCTGTCCCCAGGGCGCGGTCAGCCGGGTCAAGAAGAGCGACCGCACCACCGGCCGCTATGTGGAAACCGACTATTCCAAATGCATCGGCTGCCATATCTGCACCGATGTCTGCCCCACCGGTTACATCCAAATGGGCCTGGGAGAATGAACATGGCGGTCGCGATGAGGGTCTTGGCCATCTTGCTCTGCCTCCTCGCCCTGCCCAGCCTCCTCGCTTTGCCGAGTCTGGCCGCCGATCCACCGAACCCGCCCCCGGCCAAGGCGGGAACCACCTGCATCGATGCCCCGGCGGTGATGCGGCGCGATCATCCCGGCATGCTGATGCATCAGCGCGACGACACCCTGCGGCTCGGCATCCGGGGCGGCAAGGCCTCCCTCAAGGATTGCGTCGCCTGCCACGCCACCACCGCCGCCGACGGCACCCCGGTTCCGGTCAATGCGCCGGGACAGTTCTGCCAGGCCTGCCACGCCTATGCCGCGGTCCAGCCCGACTGCTTCGAATGCCATGCCACCACGCCGCCCCTTAAAACCGCCGGAGGCGCGCCATGACCGAGATTTCCCGCCGACAGGTGGTCCTGGCCTCGGGTGCGGTCCTGGTGGTCGCCGCCTCGGCCGCCGCCGCCGCGCCCCGCGGCCAGGGCCAACCCGCCAGCGCCACCCGGCATTGGGGGCTGCTGATCGATACCGCCAAATGCGACGACGGCTGCACCGTCTGCGTCAAGGCCTGCAAGGCGGAAATGGGACTGGCCGGCCATGACCGCCCGGCCACCGACCCCCAATATGTCCGCAAGCTGACGGTCACCGACCCCGCCACCGGCCACCGCCACTCGCTGCCGGTGATGTGCCAGCATTGCGACAAGCCGGCCTGCGTCGATGTCTGCCCCACCGGCGCCTCCATGAAGCGGGCCGACGGCATCGTCCTGGTCGACCGCCATATCTGCATCGGCTGCCGCTATTGCATGATGGCCTGCCCCTACAAGGCGCGCAGCTTCGCCCATGAGGAACAGACCGGCCAGAAGCCCTATCTGCCGCGCGGCAAGGGCACCGTCGAGGGCTGCACCCTGTGCGTCCACCGCATCGATGCCGGGGGCGAGCCGGTCTGCGTCGAGGCCTGCGCCGCCAAGGCCAAGGGCGCCATGCTGTTCGGCGACCTCAAGGACCCCGACAGCGCCATCGCCCAGCGGGTGGCCAAGGAAGCCACCACCCGCATCCGGGCCGATCTCGGGCTGCTGCCCTCCGTGCGCTATCAGGGAATCTGAGCCATGAAGAAGACCGTCTATTTGGAAATCACGGCGCTCACCCCCGGCTGGATCGCCCTGGTGGCCGGTCTGGGGGCGATGATCGCGGCGGCCCTGGCCGCCGTCTGGCACATGGAGCACCAGGGCCACTGGGTCACCGGCATGACCAATCAGGTGGTCTGGGGCCTGCCCCATGTCTTCGCGGTGTTCCTGATCGTCGCCGCCTCCGGCGCCCTGAACATCGCCTCCATCGGCTCGGTGTTCGGCCGCGAACCCTATCAGCCCCTGGGCCGGCTGTCCGGTCTGGTGGCCATGGCCCTGCTGGCCGGCGGCCTGGCGGTGCTGGTGCTGGATCTCGGGCGGCCCGACCGCCTCGCCGTCGCCATGACCCATTTCAACTTCAAATCCATCTTCGCCTGGAACGTCATCCTCTATTCCGGCTTCTTCGCGGTGGTGGCATTCTATCTGTGGACCATGATGGACTGGCGCATGAAGCGCTTCTACCGGCCGGCGGCGCTGGGCGCCTTCCTGTGGCGGCTGATCCTGACCACCGGCACCGGCTCGATCTTCGGCTTCCTGGTGGCGCGTGAAGCCTATGGCGCCGCCGTGATGGCGCCGCTGTTCATCGCCATGTCCTTCGCCTATGGGCTGGCGGTGTTCACCCTGGTGCTGCTGTTCACCGCCAAGACCACCGGCCGGCCGCTGGGCGACCGGATGTTGATCCGGCTGGTGCGGCTGCTGGGCCTGTTCGTCGCCGCCAACCTGTATTTCGTGGCGCTGCACCACCTCACCCAATTGTATTTCGCGGGGCGCGGCGGGGTCGAAGCCTTCGTCCTGGCCGATGGCGGCGTCTATACCATGCTGTTCTGGGGCGGCCAGGTCGTCCTGGGCGGCATCCTGCCGTTGGTGATCGCCTTCACCGGCTGCGGCCATCGGCCAAGGCGGCGCGCCACCATCGCATCGCTGCTGGTGATGATCGGCGGCCTCGCCCAGGTCTATGTCCTGATCATCGGCGGGCAGGCCTGGCCGCTGGACCTGTTCCCCGGCATGGAGGTGGCCTCCGGCTTCGCCGATGGCCGGATCCACGCCTATGTTCCCACCCTGGCCGAGACCGTCCTGGGACTGGGGGGACTGGCCATCGCCGCCCTGGTCATCCTGCTGGGCGTCACGGTGCTGCGATTTGTTCCCACCGGACTGGCCGATCCCGAACAAAGCCCCGGCTGATTCCAAACCGAGACACCACCGCATTTTCCCCGCCTTTGGACGCGCTGGCCCGAATGTCCCGCTCAGAAATCCGGGCCAGCCAACTTCAACTGGTCAGGATACCCCCTTATGGTTAAGATATCGTGGAGACGCAAAGGAACCAGGAACCTCGACGATGCGCGTGCTGGTGGTCGAAGACGATCCGATGATGTCGAAAGTCATCGAATCCATGCTCAAGGCAGAGGGCATGGTGGTGGATACGACCGCGCTCGGCGAGGATGGCCTGGAGATCGGCAAGCTCTATGATTACGACATCATCCTGCTCGATCTGATGCTGCCCGACATGGATGGGTATGAGGTGCTGCGGCGGCTGCGCGCCGCCCGCATCGAAACCCCGGTACTGATCCTGTCGGGCCTGACCGAGCCGGACAAGAAGATCAAGGGCTTCGGCTCGGGCGCCGACGACTACCTGACCAAGCCGTTCGACAAGGGCGAGCTGGTGGCCCGCATCCAGGCCATCGTCCGCCGCTCCAAGGGTCATGCCCAATCGGTGATCGAGACCGGCAAGCTGGCGGTCAACCTGGACGCCCGCACCGTCGCGGTGGCCGGCGATCCGCTGCACCTGACCGCCAAGGAATACGGCATCCTGGAACTGCTGAGCCTGCGCAAGGGCCAGACCCTGACCAAGGAACAGTTCCTCAACCACCTCTATGGCGGCATCGACGAGCCCGAGCTGAAGATCATCGACGTCTTCATCTGCAAGCTCCGCAAGAAGCTGGCCACCGCCACCGGCGGCGAGTCCTATATCGAGACGGTCTGGGGACGCGGCTATGTGCTGCGCGACCCCGAAGCCCCCCAGGCCGGCCGTCCCGCCAAGGCCGGCTGAGTGAGCCGGCGGTTCTTTCTGTTCGGACTGGGCTTTGCCGGCCGGGTGATCGCCCGCCATCTGCTGGCCGCCGGCTGGAGCGTCGCGGGAACCAGCCGCTCCGGCGACATCACCGCTCTGCCCGGCCCCGATCTGCCCGGCCCCGATCTGCCCGGCCCCGATCTGCCCGGCATCGACCTCCTGGCGTTCGACCGCGAACATCGCCTGCCGGCCGGCGCCCTGGACGGCGTCACGGCGGTCCTGTCCGCGGTGCCGCCCGACGACCTGGGCGACCCGGTGCTCGACGCCATGGGCGCCGCCATCCAGGCCCAGGCCCCCGGCTGGATCGGCTATCTCTCCACCACCGGCGTCTATGGCGATCATGGCGGCGGCTGGGTCGATGAAACCACCCCCCCCACCCCCGGTCTCGACCGCTCGCGCCGCCGCCTCGCCGCCGAACGGGCCTGGCAGGCCCTGCCGGCCCATATTTTCCGGCTGGCCGGCATCTACGGGCCGGGCCGTTCGGCCCTGGACACCGTCCGGGCCGGCCAGGCCAGACGCATCGTCAAGCCGGGACAAGTGTTCAGCCGCATCCATGTGGAGGACATCGCCGCCGCGATTGTGGCCTCGCTGGCCCGGCCCGATCCCGGCGCCATCTACAATCTCTGCGACGACGATCCGGCGCCGCCCCAGGAGGTGATCGCCGAGGCCTGCCGCCTGCTGGGGGTGGCGCCACCGCCCGAACTGAGCTGGGAGGAGGCCAAGGCCCGCCTGTCGCCCATGGCGCTGAGCTTCTATGCCGACAACAAGCGGGTCAGCAACCGCCGCATGAAGCAGGAGCTGGGGGTGGAGCTGCAATACCCCGGCTTCCGCGAGGGGCTGAAGGCGATCCTGGCCGGCGATTTGACGTTATCGTAATCTGAGGGCCAGCGGTCCCAGCCCCGCCACCGCCCCCAGCGAAGCGAAGGCCAGTCCCCAGGCCAGCCCGGTGGTGGCGCCGCCGGCCCAATCCAGCACCATGCCGAACACCAGCGGCCCGACGAAGCCGGCGCCGAAGCCCAGCAGCGAATGGATGGCGATGGTGGCGCCCCGCCGGGTCGGCGCCGCCGCCATCACCGCGCCGGTGGTCAGCGCCGCCGAATCGATCTGGATCAGGGCGCTGTAGACCAGCATCAATCCGACCACCACGCCATAGGGCAGGCCGCCGCAGAAGCCGATCCCCGCCGCCATGAGCGCGGATGCCAGCATGGCGGCGGCACAGACCCGGCGGCGATCGAACCGCACCGCCAGATCGGCGCCGCCGATACTGGCCGTCATGGCCAGCAGGGCGGCCAGGGTGGCGACCCGGGTGGGCGATGGTCCGCCGGCCCCCGGCTGGGCCGCCAGCACCCAGGCCAGAAAGGCCACCATCCACGAGCGGGCGCCGAACAGCTCCCAGACATGGACGGCGTAGCCCAGCACATAGCCCATGGCGGCGCGATTGCGCAGCACCGGCGCGAAGTCGAACGGATTGGTCTTGCGGACCGGGACGACCGGCGTCACCGCCGGCAGAACCGCCGCCACCAGAACCGCCGCCCCCAGCGCCGTGACCGCCCCCAGGGTAAAGGCGGCCCGCCAGCCCAATCCTTCCGCCACCGCCCCACTGATCAGGAACGATGTCGAGGTCCCCAGCGAAAAGCTGGCGGTATAAAAACTGATCCAGCGCGGCTGGCGCGGGCCGCTCGCCCGGTCGACCAGGGCCTTAAGTCCCGGCATATAGGTGCCGGCCAGACCGACGCCGCCCACCGCCCGCCACGCCAGCGCCGACCAGAACCCCTGGGCGGTGAGAGCGAAGCCCAGCGCCGAGACGGCGGCGATCAGGGCACCGGCCAGATAGACCCGCCTGGCATCCAGGCGATCGGTCAGGGGGGTCAGGATCGGCACCGCCACGGCATAGCCGGCGAACACCACGCCGGAGATCCAGCCGGCCTCGGTATTGGACAGCGACCACTCGGCCATGAATCCCGGCAGCAGCGCCGGAAAGGCGAAGACTCCCACCATGGTCAGCACTTCCGCCGCGCACAGGCAGAACACCGCCCTGGCTCCGGTCGAGGCTTCGCTATCGCGTGTCATACCTCGAATGGTACCAGAACCTGCTTCTCTCGGGGAGCATTTACAAAGGTGGCGAGATGTTGCATGGTCAGCGGGTTATGACCTTCGCCATCGACGCCGTCCGATTGCTTATTATTGAAGACAACCCTGGCGACCAGCGGTTGATCGAGATCGAGCTTGCCGATTCCACCCAGGGCTGGACCAGCCATTGCTGCGCCACCCTGGCCGAGGCCCGCGCCCTGGCGCCGTTCGATGAATTCGACTGCATCCTGTCCGATCTGGGACTGCCCGACGCCTCGGGCATGGAATCGGTGAAGGCGCTCAAGGCCTGGGCTCCCGACAAGACCCTGGTGGTCCTGACCAGCCTGGACGACGAGCGCATGGCCCAGGAAGCCATCCGCGCCGGCGCCCAGGACTATGTGGTCAAATCCGATGCCGGCCTCGTCATGCTGCCGCGGGTGATCCGTCACGCCATGGAGCGCCAGCACGGCAAGAGCGCCCTGGAAGCGTCGCACCGCACCAATCAGGCGCTGCTGGACGCCAGCCACGATGTCGCCCTGCTGCTGGATTCGGCCGGAACCATCCTCACCCTCAACGCCGAGGCCGAACAGTATTTCGACCGCCCCCCGGAGAATCTGATCGGGCATTCGATCTTCGACCTGCTGCCGCCCAGTCTGATGACCCACCGCCGCGCCTATCTGCGCCAGGCGCTGGAAAGCGGCCGGACCGTCGAGTTCGAGGATACCGACGGCCTGCACTGGTTCGCCAACCGCCTGCTGGCGGTGATGGGGGGCAGCCCCGATCAGCATCGTTGCGCCATGTTCTCGCGCGATGTCACCTCGGCCCGCGCCGCCGCCGCCAAACTGGCCGAGGCCAAGGAAGAGACCGATTTCGCCAACCGGGCCAAGACCGAGTTCATGGGCCGCATGAGCCGCGACATCCGCACCCCGTTGAACGATGTCATCGGCTTTTCCGAGATGATCTCGGCCGAGATGCTGGGACCGCTGGCCCCGGCCGGCTATCGCGATTACGCCGATTCCATCCTCAAATCCGGCAACCATATCCTCAAGCTGATCGACCGCATCACCGACGTCTCCATGCTGGAATCGGCGCTGATCAAGGACGAAGTGTCGTATCGCGACCTGGTGGAACTGTCGCCCGATCTGATCTGCGTCTGCGTCGATGGCATCGTCGAACGCATCAATGCCGCCGGCCTCGGCATGCTGCGCGCCCCCACGGCGGAATCGTGCGAAGGCAAGCACATCACCGACTTCATCCATCCCGATTACCGCGCCCTGTTCGACGGCGGTCTCGACGCCCTCTACGAGGAAGGCCATCCCCTGCCGGTCAAGATGGTGACCTTCGCCGGGCGGGTCCGCGACGTGGAACTTTCGGCGGTGCCGCTGCGCCGGGAAAGCCGGGGCGCCACCCTGCTGGTGGGACGCGACACCACCGAGGTGACGGCGGCCATGCGGGCGGTGGCGGCCCGCGAACACCGCATTCGCGCCATCATGGACACCGTGCTGGACGGCATCGTCACCATCGACGAAGACGGAACCATCCTCAACGCCAACCTGTCGGTGGAACGCATCTTCGGCTATTCGCTGTCGGAAGTGGTGGGGGCCAATGTCGCGGTGCTGATGCCTGAACCCGACGCCAGCCGCCACGACGGCTACCTCAAATCCTACATGGCCACCGGAATCGGCACCATCATCGGCATCGGCCGCGAGGTGATGGGCAAGCGCAAGGACGGGGTCCTGTTCCCGATCCATCTGTCGATCTCGGAACTGCGGGTGGAAAAGCGCCGGCTGTTCACCGGCACCATCCGCGATCTCACCGAGAACAAGGAATTGGCCAAGCGGGTCGCCTATCTCGCCAATCACGACCCGCTCACCGACCTGCCCAACCGTTCCCTGCTGTCCGACCGCCTGGGTCAGGCGGTGGCGGCGGCGCGGGCCGCCGGCCAGCATGTGGCGGTCCTGACCATCGACCTGGACGGCTTCACCACCATCAACGACTCGCTGGGGCACGATGCCGGCAATACCTTGCTGCGCGAGACCGGGCGGCGGCTGGCCCTGGGAGTCGGCAGCGCCGGCACCGCGGCGCGGCTGGCCGGCGACGAGTTTGCGGTGGTGCTGCCGCAATTGGCCGATCTGGAGGATGTGTCCAGGACGGTGGAGCATATCCGGACCCTTCTCGCCAAACCGCACATGGTGCATGGCTCCGAACTGGTCATCCCGGTGGATATGGGGGTGTCGGTCTATCCCCGCGACGGCGAGGACGCGCTGGACCTGCTGCGCAACGCCGAAATGGCGCTGCATTCGGTCAAGCGCCAGGTGGACGAGCGGCTGGGATTCTTCGACGCCGCCATGTCCTACGCGGTGACCGAGCGCCTGACCCTGGAACGCTCCATCAAGGACGCGCTGAAGGCCGGCCAGTTCGAGCTGTTCTTCCAGCCGCAGGTGGATCTCGGCAGTTACGCCCTGGTAGGGGCAGAGGCGCTGATCCGCTGGCGTCACCCCGAACTGGGCATCATCGCGCCGGACAAATTCATTCCGGTGGCCGAGGAGACCGGCCTGATCGTTCCCATGGGAACCTGGGTCCTGCAATCCGCCTGCCGCCATCTGCAGCAATGGGCCAGACAGGGGATCACCGGCCTGCGCCTGGGGGTCAATGTCTCCAGCCGCCAGTTCCGCGAGCAGAATTTGCCCGATATCGTCGCCGATGCCATCGCCGAGGCGGGGGTGGACGCCCGGCATCTCGACCTGGAACTGACCGAGAGCATGCTGATGGCCGATGGCGAGGGCACCTTGAAGATGCTGCGCGCCTTGGCCAAGCTGGGCGTGACCCTGTCCATCGACGATTTCGGCACCGGCTATTCGTCGCTGGCCTATCTCAAGCGCTTTCCCATCAACACGGTCAAGATCGACCGCGCCTTCGTGCGCGACCTCGAACAGGACGAGGATAGCCGGGTCATCGTCAACGCCATCATCTCGCTGGCCCATTCGCTGTCGCTGAAAACCATCGCCGAGGGCGTCGAAACCGAGGCCCAGGCCTCCCTGCTGGCCCGTCACGGCTGCGACGAGATCCAGGGCTACATGATCGGGCGACCGCTGCAACTCTCCGATTTCATCACCTTCGTCGGCAGCTATGGTGACCGGCGCGCCAACAGGGCCTCCCTGATCCGGGAAGTGCAACAATGAGGGGGACCGGACCATGACGGGAACCGTCGTTATCGTCGAAGACAACGCGATGAACATGAAGCTGCTGGAACAAGCGCTCAGCATCGCCGGCTATGCCACCGTCAAGTCCTCCGACGGCGACGGATTGGTCGACATCACCGCCGCCAGCGGCGCGGGCGTCATCCTGATGGACATCCAGCTGCCCAAATATTCGGGGGTGGATCTGCTTAAGCTGCTGAAGGCCGACCCGCGCACCCGGCATGTGCCGGTGGTGGCGGTCACCGCCTTCGCCGATCCCGATTCGGTGGCCAGCTTCCTGGCGGAAGGCTTCGAGCAGGTGATCACCAAGCCGATCTCCATCCGCAAGCTGCTGGACGAGGTGGCCCGCTATTGCGGAACCGCCGCCTGAGACCGTGGCGATCGAGACTCCTCCGCTTGCAATCGGGTTTGCCTCACGCTATAAGCGTCCCCTTCCTGAACGGACCGGGCTGTCAGGGCTGCCTTGCCGTTCATTCTCGCTGATACACGTTCAGATCAAGGATAAGCGAAAATGCCCAAGATGAAGACCAAGAGCTCCGCCAAAAAGCGGTTCAGGCTCACCGGTACCGGCAAGGTTAAGGGCAACGTCGCGTTCAAGCGCCACTGCCTGAGCGCCAAGACGTCGAAGATGAAGCGCCAGGCGCGCGGCACCTTCATGCTGTTCAAGACCGACAGCGACAACGTCAAGAAGTTCTACCTGCCGAACGGAGGCTGATCCATGGCTCGCGTCAAGCGGGGCGTGACCACTCACGCCCGTCACAAGAAGATTCTCAAGCTCGCCAAGGGTTACCGCGGCCGCTCCTCCACCTGCTTCCGGATCGCCATCCAGAAGGTCGAGAAGGCGCTGCGTTATGCCTACCGGGATCGCCGCGCCAAGAAGCGTAACTTCCGCGCCCTGTGGATTCAGCGCATCAATGCCGGCACCCGCGCCCATGGCATGCCCTATTCGCGCTTCATGGACGGCCTGAAGAAGGCCAATATCGCCCTCGACCGCAAGGTCCTGTCCGATATCGCCATCCGTGAGCCGGAAGCGTTTAAGTCGCTGGTGGACAAGGCCCAGGCCGCCCTCCAGTAGGACTTCCCTCGCGGGAAGCAATAATGATGGAGAGGGGGCCGACCCACGGGGGCGGCCCCTTTTCCTGTCTTTGGGGAATGGATTGCAGCATGTCGGAACTGGAAAGAGTCTGTCTGGCCGTATCGCCCGAGCTTCTGGAAAAAGCCGGCGATATCGCGAGCATCGGCACCCTGGATACCCTTGAGCAGAAGCGCATTGAACTGCTGGGCAAGAAGGGGTACCTCACCGATCTGATGAAGACGCTGGGTTCGCTCTCCCCCGACGACCGCAAGGTCCGTGGCGCGGCCTTCAACGCCGCCAGAGTCACGATTTCAGAGTTGCTCGATGCCCGCAAGGCCATGCTGGAAGGTGCGGCGCTGGACCAGCGGCTGGCGCGCGAGCGCATCGACGTCACCCTGCCGTCACGGCCGGAAGCGACCGGCCGTATCCATCCCATCAGCCAGACCATCGAGGAAATCACCGCCATTTTCGCCCAGATGGGCTTCATGGTGGCGGAAGGCCCCGATATCGAGGACGACTTCCACAATTTCACCGCGCTGAACATCCCGCCGGAGCATCCGGCCCGCCAGATGCACGACACCTTCTATTTCGGAGAGAAGCCGGAGGGCGGCCGCCACCTGCTGCGCACCCATACCAGCCCGGTACAGATCCGCACCATGCTGCGCGACAAGCCGCCGATCCGGGTTCTGGTGCCGGGCCGGACCTACCGCTGTGATTCCGACATGACCCACACCCCCATGTTCCATCAGGTGGAGGGCCTCGTCATCGACGAGACCACCCATATGGGCCATCTCAAGGGCTGCCTGATCGAGTTCGTCCGCGCCTTCTTCGAGGTGGACGACGTGCCGGTGCGCTTCCGCCCCAGCTTCTTCCCCTTCACCGAACCCTCGGCGGAAGTGGATATCGGCTGTTCGCGCGAAGGCGGCGAACTGAAGGTCGGTCCCGGAGCCGGTTGGCTGGAGATCCTGGGCTGCGGCATGGTCCACCCCAATGTGCTGCGCAATTGCGGCATCGACCCCGACCGTTACCAGGGCTTCGCCTTCGGCATGGGGGTGGAGCGGGTGGCCATGCTGAAATACGGCATCCCCGATCTGCGCACCTTCTTTGATTCCGACCTGCGCTGGCTGAAGCATTACGGCTTCGTGCCGCTGGACGTTCCCACGCTTTCGGGAGGGTTGACCCGATGAAATTCACGCTCGCCTGGCTCAAGGATCACCTTGAGACCACCGCCACCCTGGACCAGATCGAGACCGGCCTGACCGCCGTCGGCCTTGAGGTCGAGGCCGTCGACGATCCCGCCAAACATCTGGGCGGCTTCATCGTCGGCCATATCCTGGACGCCGAGAAGCATCCCAACGCCGACAAGCTGAAGCTGTGCACGGTCGATACCGGCAGCGCCACCATCCAGGTGGTCTGCGGCGCCCCCAATGCCCGGGCCGGCCTCAAAGTGATTCTGGCCCTGCCTGGCACCCGGATCCCCCACAACGGCGAGACCCTGAAGAAGGGCACTGTGCGCGGCATCGAGAGCCAGGGCATGATGTGCTCGTGGCGCGAATTGAAATTGGGCGAGGACCATGACGGCATCGCCGAACTGGCCGCCGAACTGACGGCGGGCAGCCGGCTGCTCGACATCATGAGCTTCGATCCGGTGATCGAGATTTCGGTCACCCCCAACCGCGCCGACTGCCTGGGGGTCCGCGGCGTCGCCCGTGACCTCGCCGCCTATGGCCTGGGCAGCCTCAAGCCGCTTGAAGTGGAGCCGGTACCGGCCGCGTTCAAGAGCCCCATCGCCATCCGCCTGGACTTCGAACCCGAGGATGCCGCCGCCTGCCCGCTGTTCGCCGGCCGCCATATCCGCGGCCTGACCAATGGCCAGAGTCCGCAATGGCTGAAGGATCGTCTGACCGCCATCGGGCTGCGCCCCATTTCGGCTCTGGTGGACATCACCAACTTCTTCACCTACGACCTGTGCCGGCCGCTGCATGTGTTCGACGCCGCCAAGGTCAAGGGCGACATCCGCGCCCGGCTGGCCCGGCCCGGCGAGAGTCTGGCGGCGCTGAACGGCAAGACCTATGCCCTGGAGGCAGGCATGACGGTGATCGCCGACGATGCCGGCCCCGAGGCGCTGGCCGGCATCATCGGCGGCGAGCCTTCCGGCTGCACCGAGGCCACCACCGAGGTCTTCCTGGAAGCCGCCTATTTCGATCCCATCCGGACCGCCGCCACCGGCCGCAAGCTGGAAATCCTGTCCGACGCCCGTTTCCGCTTCGAACGCGGCGTCGATCCCGGCTTCGTGGTGCCGGCCATGGAACTGGCCACCCGCATGATCATCGATCTGTGCGGCGGTGAGGCCTCCGAGCCGGTGATCGCCGGCACCGAACCCGACTGGCAGCAATCCATCATCCTGCGGCCCGAGCGGGTCGCCGCCCTGGGCGGGGTCGAGGTCAAGATCGCCCGCATGGAAGCCATCCTCAACGATCTGGGCTGCGCCGTGGCCGAACATGACGACGGGCTGCTGATCAACCCGCCGTCCTGGCGGGGCGACATCGCCGCCGAGCATGATCTGGTGGAAGAGGTCATCCGCATCAACGGCTACGACAATATTCCGTCGGTGCCGCTGCCGCGCTCGCCCATGCCCAAGCCGGTGCTGACCCCGGCGCAGCGCCGCTCCGGCTGGGTCCGCCGCCAGTTGGCGGCGCGCGGCATGATGGAAACGGTGACCTGGTCGTTCCTGCCCGAGGCTCAGGCCAAGCTGTTCGGCGGCGGCGCCCCCCGGATGCATCTGGCCAATCCCATCTCCAGCGATCTCGACGTCATGCGCCCCTCGGTGCTGCCCAACCTGATCGCGGCGGCGGGCCGCAATGCCGATCGCGGCATGCGCGATCTGGGACTGTTCGAGATCGGGCCGCAATTCGACGGTCCCGAACCCGGCCAGCAGCGCCAGGTGGCGGGCGGCATCCGCACCGGCAAGGCCCGCCCGCGCCATTGGGCCGATCCCGCCCGCCCGGTGGACGCCTTCGACGCCAAGGCCGACGTCCTGGCCGCCATCGCCGCCGCCGGGGGCAATCCCGATTCGCTCCAGGTGGAGGCCAAGGCGCCAGGCTGGTATCACCCCGGCCGCTCCGGCTCGCTGAAGCTGGGCAACACCCTGGTGGCCCTGTTCGGCGAGATCCATCCCGGCATTCTCGCCAGCCTCGACGTCAAGGGACCGGTGGCCGGCTTCGAACTGTTCCTGGAGGCGCTGCCGCCGATCAAGGCCAAGCCCACCAAGGCCCGGCCGCTGCTCCGGGCCTCGGCCTTCCAGCCGCTGGAACGCGACTTCGCCTTCACCCTGGACAGCGCCATCTCCGCCGATGCGGTGGTGCGCGCCGCCAAGGGCGCCGACAAGGCCCTCGTCAGCGAGGTGACGGTGTTCGACCTCTATGAAGGCGACAAGATGGCGGCGGGCAAGAAATCGCTGGCCATCACCGTGACCCTGCAACCCACCGAGAAGACCCTCACCGACGAGGAGATCGAGGCGGTCGGGGCCAGGATCGTCCAGGCGGTGACCAAGGCCACCGGCGGCGAGTTGCGCGGCTAGTTCAGAACAACGAGGGGCCGCAAGGCCCCTCGCCTGCCCCATTTCCCCAGTGCTCGCGGTCCCATGCCCACCATCATCCTGGTCCGCCACGGCGAGACCGTCTTCAATCGGGAAGGCCGCATCCAAGGCCACCTGGATTCACCCCTGACCATCAAGGGAACTGAGCAGGCCTGCCGCGCCGGCCTCGCCATCCGGCGGCTGATCGGTGACGCCCGGGGCTGGCGGGTGGTGTCCAGTCCGCTGGGCCGCTGTGCCCAGACCACCGGTATCCTGTGCGAAATGGCCGGCCTCGACGCCGCCGCCGCCACCTTCGATCACCGCCTGAAAGAGGTGGATACCGGCAGCCTGTCCGGCCGGCTCAAGGCCGAACTGCCGCCCGAACTCACCGGCGGCAGCGGCCTCGGCCATTGGGTGTTCCGCAGCCCCGACGGCGAAAGCCACGCCGCCGTCTCGGCCCGTCTGGCCGCCTGGCTGGCCGGCGTGGCGCCGGACGACAAACTGGTGGTGGTCAGTCACGGCATCGCCGGCCGCATCCTGCGCGGCCTTGTTCTCGACCAGCCCCCCGACGCGGCCATGGGCGGCGACAGCCCCCAGGACGCGGTCTTCGTCCTGAGCCATGGCCGGGTCGAACGGGTCGCGTGCTGACCGTCTACACCTTCGCCTTCAACCAGGCCTGCAGCCGGCCCCAGCCGTCCTTGGCCGCCGCCTCGCGGTAGGACGGGCGATAATCGGCGTGGAAGGCATGGGGCGCGTCGGGATAGACCACGATCTCCACCGGCACCTTGGCCAGCTTGGCCGCCGCCCGCATCGCCTCGATCGTATCGGGGGGAATGCTGGGATCGGCGCCGCCATAAAGGCCCAGCACCGGCGCCTTCAGCTCCGCCGCCACATCGACCGGATAACGCGAGGTCAGCGCCGTGGCCTCGCCGGCCAGCTTGCCGTACCACGCCACCCCGGCCTTGAGCCTGGGATTATGGGCGGCGTACAGCCAGACGATACGGCCGCCCCAGCAAAAGCCGGTGATGCCCAACCGGGCCGGATCGCCGCCATTGGCGGCCGCCCAGGCGGCGCAGAAATCCAGGTCGGACAGGACCTGGACATCGGGGACCTTGGCGACGATGGATGACAGCAGGGTGGGAATGTCGGAAATCACCGCGGGATCGCCCTGGCGGAAATACAGTTCCGGCGCCACCGCCAGATAGCCCAGCTTGGCCAGCCGGCGGCAGATATCGCGGATATGTTCGTGGACGCCGAAGATCTCCTGAACCACCAGCACGGTGGGAAACGGCCCCTGACCGGCCGGCATGGCGGCATAGGCCGGCATGGTGGTGCCGCCGTCGACCGGGATCATCACCGCTCCGGCGCTCAACCCCTCGGTATCGGTGGTGATGGCGGCGGCCGAGACCGGGCTGACCGCCAGGGCGTAGCCGGTGGCCAGCACCGCCGCCGACACGAAGCCGCGCCGCGTCATGTCGGCATTGCCCAGCAGAGTCTTGACATCATCGTCCATCGTCCTCTCTCCCTGACTGAAATCCCGCCGCAAAGATGGCATCGCCGGGAACCTGAAACAATAGGGCGAGCGTTGACGAGCTAAAGCATTTATGCGCTGGCGAGGAGTTGCGGGCAAAGCCCGGCGCGGCTCGTGCCGCGAAAGCCAAGCGAACGGAGTGAGCGCCCGGCGCTTGAGGGACAGACAAGGAACGTATGTTGACGCGCCGGCCCCGGCGTTCCATCCTGCCCCCATGTTTCCGCTGTTCATGCATTTCGGCCATGCCCCCGACCCGCTGCTGATGCTGTTCATGGCCATCGCCGTGGACGCGGCGCTGGGCGAGATGGGCTGGCTGTTCCGCATCATCCCCCATCCGGTGGTGCTGATCGGCCGCCTGATCGCGACCCTGGATCGGCGGCTGAACAAGCCGGAACGCCCCGACCGGGACCGCCGGCTGCGCGGTATCCTGCTGGCCTTCGGCATGACGATACTGGCCTTGGCCCTGGGCGGCGGAATCGCATTCGTGGCCCGGATTCTGCCTCATTTCTGGCTGGTCGAGGTGTTCATTACCGCCACCCTGCTGGCCCAGCGCTCGCTGTTCGAGCATGTCCACGACGTGGCCCAGGCCCTGGCCCAGGGCGGCCTCGCCGCCGGACGGTTCGCGGTGTCGCGCATCGTCGGACGCGATCCCCAATCGCTGGACGAGTACGGAGTCGCCCGTGCCGCCATCGAAAGCCTGGCCGAGAACTTCGCCGACGGCGTGGTGGCGCCGGTGTTCTGGTACGTCATCGCCGGCCTGCCCGGCCTGCTGCTCTACAAGACGGTCAATACCCTGGACAGCATGGTCGGCTATCGCAACGACAAATACCGCGCCTTCGGCATGGCCTCGGCCCGGCTGGACGATCTGCTGAACCTGATTCCCGCCCGCCTCGCCGCCCTGATGCTGACGCTGGCGGCGCCGTTCGTGCCCAAGGGCCGGCCGGTGGCGGCGCTGGTCACCGTGGTCACCCAGGCCCGCCACCACCGCTCGCCCAATTCCGGCTGGCCCGAGGCCGCCACCGCCGGAGCCCTGGGGCTGGCCCTGGGCGGACCGCGCAAATATCCCGGCCTGGTGGTGGACGAGAAATGGATCGGGTCGGGCCGGGCGCGGGCCGGCATCGCCGATATCCACCGGGCGCTGCACCTGTTCACCGTCGCCTGCGTCATGGACAGTGGAGCGGTGATTCTGGTGCTATGGCTGCAGTCCTAGAGCGCCGAGCCCTATATCTGCACCAGCCCTGTTTCTCATGGGGCGAGGTCCTCCGCCAGGCAGGGCTTGAAGATCGATGCGGCGCATCGGGCAAAAGCCCTGACGCCGCGGATGCCCGCCCCATGGAAATCCGAAGGAACGGACGGATTTGGCTCGTTATCATCGGCAACGGGCTTGACCATGGCGTCAACCATGCCCTGCGCCCCTTGCCTCGATTCTGAACCAAATCCGTTTCCGTCAGGGTGATGCGGATATGGGGCTCGGCGCTCTAGCCATTTTGTATGTCCCTCGCCGGACGCAAACCTCCGGTTTGCTTGGCCTCGGCCTCAACGGCCTCTGTCGCGGGATGAGTCGACTTGAAAGCATCCCGCTCTGGCACTGAACGCGCGATCTCCCACAGCCGCCCGACCTCAAGATGGGCCTCCAGATGGTCGGCCAACCGGTCCAGCACGTCGTCCACCAGGGTTTCATAGGCCAGACCGCCGCCCCGGCCGGGCCGCAGACCGGCGAGAAAGCCGGCACGGAAGCCATCGGCGGCGAACAGGCCGTGGAGATAGCATCCCGACACCAGCCCGTCGCGCGATACCGCGCCATCGGGCCGGCCGCCCAGCACCAGCAGCGGCCGTGCCGCATCGGGACCGGTGGTCCGCCCCATATGCATCTCATAGCCCCGCACCGCCAATCCGTCGGCATCGACCCCTTCGATCTCGGTCAGGACCTTGTCGCCTTCCATGACCGTGTCCACCGCCAGCAGCCCCAGGCCGGGCGCCACTCCGCCGGCCGGACCTTCCACCCCCAGCGGATCGGCGACGCTGCGGCCCAGCATCTGATAGCCGGCGCAGATCCCCAGCACCCGGCCGCCCCGGCGCAGATGGGCCTTGATATCGATGTCCCAGCCCTGCCGGCGCAGAAACTCCAGATCGGCGATGGTGGATTTGGAACCGGGCAGGATGATCAGATCGGCATCCAGCGGCAGCGGCCGTCCCGGCACCACCATGTCCAGCCGCACATCCGGTTCCGCCGCCAGCGGATCGAAATCGTCGAAATTGGCGATGCGCGACAGCCTCGGCACGGCGATGCGGATGCCGTCGCCGCCGCTGGAGCGCCCGCCCAGGGAGGCGGCATCCTCGGCCGGCAGCAGGGCGGCATCGGCGAACCAGGGCACGATGCCGAGGCAGGCCAGGCCGGTGCGGGCGGCGATGATCGCCAGCGCCGGAGCGAACAGGGCGGGATCGCCGCGAAACCGGTTGATGACATAGCCCTTGAGCCGCGCCCGTTCGGTCTCCGCCAGCAGGGCATGGGTGCCGACAATGGCGGCGATCACCCCGCCGCGGTCGATATCGGCCACCAGCACCACCGGAATATCGGCGGCCTCGGCAAAGCCCATATTGGCGATATCGGCGGCCCGCAGATTGACCTCGGCGGCGCTGCCCGCCCCTTCCACCACCACCAGATCGGCCTCGCCCGCCAGCCGGTGGAAGCTTTCGAGCACCTTGGGCAGCAGCGCCGGCTTGAGGGCGTAATAGTCACGGGCGGCGGCGCTGGCCACCACCTGGCCCTGAACCACCACCTGGGCGCCGGTTTCGCTCTGCGGCTTCAGCAGCACCGGATTCATGTGGACGCTGGGCCGCACCCCGCAGGCGCGGGCCTGCAACGCCTGGGCGCGGCCGATCTCGCCGCCCTCCTCGGTAACGGCGGCATTGTTGGACATGTTTTGCGGCTTGAACGGCCGCACCGCCAGGCCCCGGCGGGTGAACAGCCGGCATAACCCGGCCGCCAGCAGCGACTTGCCCACGTCGGAGCCGGTCCCTTGCAGCATCAGGGCCGGGATACGGTCTTCAGGTCCGGTCATGGCGCGACTGTCGCAGACCGGAGGTTCCGGGGCAAGAGAGGGTTGTCTTGAGTGGTCATACCGCGATATCACCTTGGCCATGGATTCCTCGCGTCTTCTTCATGTCGCCGGCCGCCAACTTCCGCTGGCGATCCGCCGGTCGGGCACCGCCAGCCGCATGAGCCTGCGCCTCAGCCCCGACGGCCATGGCGTGGTGGTGGTGGTGCCGGTCGGGGTGGCGCCGGCCGAGGCCGAGCGCTTCGCCCGCCAGCAGAGCGACTGGATCGCCGGCCGGCTGGCGGCCATGCCCGAACCCATCGCCCTGGCCCCCGGCACCGAACTGCCCTTCATGGGGATTGCCCATGTGATCGTCCACCACCCCCTGGCCCGGCGCGGCGTCTGGGCCGAAGCCGGCCGCATCAACGTTTCGGGCGGGGCCGAGCATGTGGCCCGCCGGGTCGCCGCCTTCCTGCGCGACGAGGCCCGCCTGGTGCTGGCCCAGCGCGCCCGCGATCTGGCGGGGCGCCTTGGCCGCCGGCCCGGCCGGGTGACGGTGCGCGACACGCGATCGCGCTGGGGCTCCTGCACCGCCGCCGGCGACCTGTCGTTCTCGTGGCGGCTGATCCTGGCGCCGGCCTGGATTCTGGAGTATGTCGTGGCCCACGAAGTGGCCCATCTGGCCGAAATGAATCACGGCCCCGCGTTCTGGCGGCTGGTCGAGACCCTGGTCGGCGATCCCAAGCCGGCCCGGTCCTGGCTGAAGCGGCACGGACCCAGTTTGCACCGTTTAGGGGGCTGCCATCAATAACCGCATCATCTGGCTTGTCTTTGTTGCCCGCCCGCCGCGTTGCGGAAAGGGTTACATACCCTG
>Ga0316222_1001665_pt1 | contig 26219 bp, 29 predicted proteins | sample TBH18011metaG_FD_206008 | JGI IMG/M metagenome (GOLD analysis project Ga0316222, IMG submission 206008) | Freshwater microbial communities from Trout Bog Lake, Wisconsin, USA - TBH18011 | ecosystem: Environmental > Aquatic > Freshwater > Lake > Hypolimnion/Profundal zone | place: USA: Wisconsin... | reverse complement strand
TTGCCGAGCAAGGCCAATAATGTGGTGCATTCAGCATCTGATAAGCCCTGCAAGGTCAGCGCCTGCACCTGCCGCACGGTGGGCGTGACCTGAGCGAGCGCCTCCTCGCCTGCCGGTTCCAGAAACAGCCGCCGCGCCCGGCGGTCTGCGCGGTCGATTTCGCGGCGCACATAGCCCTTGCCTTCCAGCCGATCGATCACGCCGCCTGTGGTGGCGCGGTCGAAGACGATGGCGGAGGCGAGACTCGCCTGATCCAACCCCGGCCGTTCAGCGATTGCCGCCAGGGCCGCATATTGCACCGGCGTGAGATCAAAGCCGGTGCGTGACATTTCGCCATCGAAAATCGCCTGAGACGCCTGATGCATGCGGCGAATCAGGTGGCCGGGCATGCTGTGCATCTCCGCCTGTGGCATACGGTCATCATCTGACAGCGCCATCACTTCGATGTTATTCACTGCAATTCCCCCAATTTCTCAGCCGCCATCATTCCCGCAGCGGCCTTCGGACCGACTCTCATATGATAAGTATGCTGTTGACAAGCATGCAATGGGTCATGTTTGATCTAAATCAATGACAGGGCGGATGATCAATCCGGCGCAAGGGAGGCACCAATGTCAGCTCAGCTCGGCACACTCGAAGAATTGCCACAGGATTACCGTGACGCGATGGCCGCGGCCTCAGTCGGCCCGCTCTGGCCGCAGATGCGCAACGCCTTGCCGCATGGTGGTCCGAAGCCGGTGACGCGGACACATTTGTGGTCCTATCAAAACATCCGCCCGTTGGTGATCCAGGCAGGCGAACTCACCCCGGTGGAGAAAGCTGAGCGGCGCGTGCTGTTCCTGATCGATCCGGGTCGTGGTCCCTCCGCGATGCAGGCGACATCGACGATCTATGCGGGCTTGCAATTGCTCAACCCCGGCGAGACCGCGCCCGCGCACAAGCACACCCCGTCTGCCGCGCGCATCGTGGTGGAAGGCGAAGGTGCCTATACCGTCGTCGATGGCGAGAAGCTGACGATGCAGGCGGGCGACCTCATCCTGACGCCCACTGGCTGCTGGCACGATCACGGCCATTCGGGCAGCAAGCCGGTGATCTGGCTTGATGCGCTCGATCTGCCGCTGTTCATGTATCTCGAAGGCTCCTACGCCGTCGAAGCGCCATTGCAGGCCACGCGCAACCGGCCCGATCCGTCGGAAGTGGAATACGCCACCGCCGGTCTCGCCCCGCCGCGTCGCCGCAATGCGCCGCCGCCCGCCGCCTTCCCGCAGATGCGCTATCCCTGGGCGCGCACCGAGGCGGCGTTGCGTCGGATGGCCCCGCATTATGAGGGCCAAGCGGTTGAACTCGATTACATCAACCCGGAAACTGGCGAGCATTGCATGCATGTGCTCGGCTTCACCGCGATGATGCTGCGGCCGGATGAAACACTGCGCCCGGATCTGAAATCCTCCTCGGCGCTGTTCCATGTCGTCGTGGGCCAGGGCAGCAGTGTGGTCAATGGCGTGCAGCATGAGTGGACGAGCAAAGACAGCTTCTCCGCGCCGGTTTTCGCCGAAATTGAACACCGCAACACCAGCAGCGCGCCCGCCTTCCTGATCCGCGTGCACGATCAGCCGCTGCAAGAAAAGCTCGGCTATTACGAAGAGCGCGCACGATGAGCACGTCACTGCCAATCATCATCGCCGGTGGCGGCATTGGTGGGCTGGCGACGGCGGTGGGTCTTGCCCAAAAGGGCGTGCGCAGCATTGTGCTCGAACGCTCGGCGGTGTTCAGCGAAATCGGTGCCGGCATTCAGTTGGGGCCGAACGCCTTCCACGCCTTCGACTATCTCGGCGTGGGCGACGCCGCGCGCAAAATGGCGGTCTATATCGACGCACTGCGGCTGATGGACGCGATGAGCGGTGAGGAGATCACCAAAATCCCGCTCGACGCGCCGTTCCGCGCTCGCTTCGGCAACCCCTATGCGGTGGTGCATCGCGGCGATCTCTATTCGGTGTTCCTCAACGCCGCCCAATCAAGCGAGCTGATCGATCTGCGCGCCTCCACTGAGGTGATGGGCTACGATCAAGATGGCAGTTCCGTCACCGCCCGCTTGAAATCGGGCGAGACGCTGAAAGGGGCCGCTCTGGTGGGGGCGGATGGGTTGTGGTCGAAAATCCGCGCCCAGATGGTGGGCGATACAGCGCGCGTGACCGGTCACACCACCTATCGCTCAGTGATCCCAACCGATCAGATGCCGGAAGATCTGCGCTGGAATGCCGCCACGCTCTGGGCTGGGCCGAAATGCCACATCGTGCATTACCCGCTCTCCGGCTGGAAGACGTTCAACCTCGTCGTCACCTATCACAATGATGCGCCGGAGCCGGTCGCAGGCCAGCCGGTGTCGCATGAGGAGGTGATGCTGGGTTTCCAACACGTGCATCCACGCGCGCAGAAAATCATCGCGCATGGCACCGATTGGAAGAAATGGGTGCTGTGTGATCGCGATCCGATCCTGAATTGGCGCGATGGCCGCGTGGTGCTGCTCGGCGATGCGGCCCATCCCACGCTGCAATACATGGCGCAAGGTGCCTGCATGGCGATGGAAGACGCCGTGTGTCTCAGCCATGAGGTGGCGTGCATGCCGGGTGATATTGCAGCGGCGTTTGAAATCTATCGCGGCAAGCGAACGGCCCGCACGGCGCGCATTCAAATCCAGTCACGGTTGGTGGGCGACCACATCTACCACCCGGCCAGCGGCCACGCGGCGTTGCGCAACGCGATGATGCAGGCCATGTCGCCGAACGACTATTACGACAGCCTGCAATGGCTCTATGGCGGCTCAGGTCTGGCGGATGGTGCGGGCGCGGTGCGGTGAATTCAATGCGCCGTCTTAATAAACGCGATCCCCATCTCCCCCGCAATCGCCATCAACCGGCGGTCGCGGGACCAGATTTGTGCATCGCTGATGCGGGCGGAGGCGAGGAGATGGCAATCAACGTAACCGAGGCCACGACCGAAGAGACGGTGCCTCTCGATCAGTTTGAACACCTCGTCATCATCAGCGATCAAGGCCTGCGGCAGGTCGCGCAACAACTCCATCATCGTAGGCCGAGCATGGAGATGGCCAAGGGCTACCTCACCAACCACAAACGGATGGCCGCCGACATTCTCGTCATCAATCAGGCCAAGCAAAGTCCTCTCGGCCATACGCAGGTGAGCTATCCACACCGAGCTATCCACAAGGACCATGACTCAGCCCTCGTCTGAAAACCGCCGACGGGGCGGAAGGCTCGCCTCAGGATCGCTACCGCCGAGGGCTGCAAGGCGGCGCAGTGCTTGGCGGCGAACCATCTGCGTATGATCCGCAAGGCAGCTATACACGATGTCGCCGGACGTGCATTATAGTGCAAAACACCTATGCCTGGGAGGAACAAAATGCGTCGTTTGTTGCTTGCTGCCACGATGGCAGCCGGAATTTCGGTCTCAGCGAATGCCGCTGATGCGCCGATCAAGATTGGCTTTATCTCCACCTTCTCCGGCCCCGGTGGCGTGCTGGGCCAGGAATTGCTCGACGGGTTCAATCTCGGCCTAGAATCCACCGGCGGCACGCTGGGTGGGCGCAAGGTGGAGGTGATTCAGGCCGACGATCAGGCCAAGCCCGATGTGGGCCGCCAGCTTGCGGATAAGATGGTCGAAAGCGACCATGTGCAGATCCTCACCGGCGTCAATTTCTCCAACGTGATGCTGGCCATTGCCAAGCCAGCGCTGGATGCGGGGGTATTCGTCATCTCCCCCAATGCCGGACAGTCGCAGCAGGCGGGCAAGATGTGCCACCCGCATTACTTCTCCACCTCGTTCCAGAACGACGTGCCGGCTGAAGCCATCGGCATGTATATGACCCATAAGGGCATCAAGCGCGTCTATCTGCTCGCGCCGAACTATCCGGCGGGCAAGGATTCGCTGGCGGGCTTTAAGATGGGCTTCAAGGGCGAAGTGGTTGGCGAGGTCTATACCGGCTTCACCCAGCTCGACTATGCCGCTGAAATCGCCCAGATCCGTGCTGCCAAGCCGGATGCGGTGTATTTCTTCTATCCGGGCGGCTTGGGCATCAATTTCGTCAAGCAGTACGCTCAGGCCGGGATGAAGACCGAAGTACCGCTGTTCGGGCCGTCCTTCTCGTTCGATCAGACCGTGCTGCCCGCAATGGGCGACGCGGCCCTCGGTGCCTACGCCTCAGCGTTCTGGAACGAGCATTACGACAACGCGGCGAGCAAGAAATTCGTCACCGATTTCGAGGCGAAATATCATCGCCTGCCTGCCCCGTATGCAGCCCAAGCCTATGACACCGCGCGGATGATCGATGCGGCGCTGAAGAGCATCGGCGGCAAGATCGAGGACAAAGCGGCCTTCCAGAAGGCACTGGAAACCGTGAAGTTCGACAGCGTGCGCGGCAAGTTCCGCTTCAACACCAACCATTACCCGATCCAGGATTACTACCTCACCGAGGCCGTGAAGGACGATAAGGGCCGGGTGGTGATGAACATGAAGGAACTGATCGCCGCCGATCTGGCTGACCCGTATGTGCAAGATTGCCACATGCCGGCGGCCACGAACTAACCATGTCGCTGCCTCTCTTCCTTGAGCAGACGCTCAATGGCGTGCAACTGGGCGTGATGCTGTTCCTGATGTCGGCCGGGCTTACGCTCGTGTTCGGCATCATGAACCTCATCAACCTCGCCCATGGTGCGCTCTACATGCTCGGCGCGTTCATCGCGGCCACCGTTGCGGAGAAATCGGACAGTTTTCTGCTCGGTGCCCTGGTGGCCGTGCTGGCGACGGCGGCGATTGGCGCTCTGCTGGAAGTGGCGCTGCTACGGCGATTCTATCATCGCTCGCATCTGGATCAGGTGCTCGTCACCTTCGGGTTGATCCTGGTGTTCAATCAGGTGACGCAGCTGATCTGGGGCGCGGTGCCGATGCGCTTCAACCTGCCGGATTCGGTGGCAGGGTCCATCGAACTCTTCCCCGGCTTGAACTATCCGGTGTTCCGGCTGGTGATCCTGGGCGTGGGGCTCGTGGTGGGGCTGCTGCTGTATGTGATGATCATGCGCACTCGCATCGGCATGTGGGTGCGTGCCGGTGCCTCCAACCGCGCTATGGCCTCGGCCATTGGGGTGAATGTGGAGATGGTGTTCATCGGCGTGTTTGCCGCCGGTGCCGCCCTCGCAGGCCTGGCTGGTCTGATGGCAGGCCCAATCTTGGCGGTGCAGGTGGGCATGGGTGAGCCGGTGCTGATCCTCGCCCTCGTCGTCACCGTCATTGGCGGCATAGGCTCGATCAACGGCGCTCTGGTGGCGGCGATCATGATCGGGCTGATCGATACATTTGGTCGCGTGCTGCTCTCTCCCGCATTGGGCAGCATGGTGATTTTCCTCGCCATGGCGGTGATTTTGGCGTGGAAACCGAAAGGGCTGTTCCCCGTTCATGGCTGATCTTGCTCCCACTCCGAACCGGCGCGACTGGTTCGCGATCCTGCTGCTGCTCGCATTGCTGGCGGTGGTGCCGCCGATTGCCGAAGCAGTTGGCCAGCCCTTCGCCATCAAGGTGGCCAGCCGCGTGGTGGTATTCGCCATCGCTGCCGTTGGGCTGAATCTCGTGCTGGGCTTTGGCGGCATGGTCAGCCTGCTGCATGCCGGGCTGTTCGGCGTCGGCGGCTATGTGATCGGCATTCTGGCCTGGCATGATTTCAACGGCGAGGCGTTGCAGCTTGGCCCGTTCGCCTATGCCGGCACCGGCAATCTGTTGATTTCCTTGCCACTCGCCGTGCTGGTCAGCGCAGCGGCGGCGGTGCTGATGGGGATGGTGAGCCTGCGCACCAACGGTGCCTATTTCATCATGATCACGCTCGCCTTCAACCAAATGCTCTACTACCTGGGCGTGGCGCTGCAAAAATATGGCGGCGAGGATGGGCTGCAAATCTTGGGCGACCTGTCGATTGCCGGTCTCGATCCCTCCAAACGCCTGGTCTATTTCTACGTCTCGCTGGCGGCTTTGGCTGTGGTGATGGTGCTGGTGCAACGCCTCGTCGGCAGCCGGTTCGGCATGGTGCTGCGGGCGAGTGCACAGAATGAGCGCCGAGTGAAGGCGCTCGGCATCCCGCCCACCCGTTACCGGCTGACCGCCTTCGCCCTCTCCGGCGGCATTGCGGGCCTTGCCGGCGCGCTGATGGCCAGCGGCCAGCAATTCATCTCGCCTGCCGACATGTCCTGGGTACGCTCGGGCGATCTGGTGGTGATGTGCGTGCTGGGTGGATTGACGACGGTGTGGGGGCCGGTGCTGGGTGCGGCATTGTTCCTGCTGCTGGAACTCGGGCTGTCGAGCCTGACAAATGCGTGGCAGCTGCCGTTCGGGCTGATCGTGATTGGCATGGCGGTGTGGCTTCATGATGGGTTGATCGGCGCAATCCGCCGCTGGGTGCAATCATGAGCGCGCCTTTGCTCGAAACCCGCAATCTGATCCGCCGATTTGGCGGGCTGGTGGCCACGGGTGACGTCTCGCTCTCGGTGCGGCCAGGCGAGACCCATGCGCTGATCGGCCCCAATGGTGCGGGCAAGACCACGCTGATCGCGCAGTTGCAGGGCGAGTTGCCGCCCAGTTCCGGGCAAATTCTCTTCCGTGGCCAGGACATAACCGCCCTGCCCCCGCATCGCCGCGCGCTGATGGGGCTGGCGCGCTCGTTCCAGATCACCTCGGTGCTGCCGGATTTCACCGCCCTTGAGAATGTCCGCCTCGCGGTGCAAGCCCGACAGGGGCATTCCTTCCGCTTCTGGCGACAGGCCGGTGCCGACCGACCGCTCAACGCCGAGGCCGCCGAGGCGCTGGAGCGCTGCGGGCTGGCAGATCGGCTGCATTTGCTCGCAGGCTTGCTCTCGCACGGTGAGCGTCGCCAATTGGAACTCGCGATGGCACTGGCGATGCGCCCCGCGCTGCTGCTGCTCGACGAGCCGATGGCCGGAATGGGTAAGCAGGACGGCATCCGGATGACGCGCTTGCTGGCCGAATTGAAATCCGATTACGCGATGTTGCTGGTGGAGCATGATATGGAGGCGGTGTTCTCGCTCGCCGACCGGCTCAGCGTGCTGGTGCAAGGCCGCCTGATCGCCACCGGCTCAGTGGACGAGATCCGCGCCAACCCGGCGGTGCAGGCCGCCTATCTCGGGCATGGATAGGAATCTGCCAATGCTGCTCGAAATCTCCAGCCTGCATGCCGGTTATGACGCCTCAGAGGTGCTGTTCGGCATGTCTTTTTCGGTGGCGGAAAGCGGCGTCACCACGCTGCTTGGCCGCAACGGCATGGGCAAAACCACCACCATTCGCAGCGTCATGGGCCTGCTGCCCGCCCGCGCCGGACGCATCCGCTTTGCTGGTGAGGACATCACCAACTGGAAGCCGCACCGCATCGCGCAACTCGGCATCGGGCTGGTGCCAGAGGGGCGGCATATTTTCCCGAACCTGACCGTGCGTGAAAACCTGGAAATGGCGGCGATCAAGCGCGCCGATGTCGCCAAACCGTGGAATTTGGAGCGCGTGCTCAGCTTCTTCCCGCGCCTGGGCGAGCGGCTGAGCAATGGCGGCAATCAACTCTCCGGTGGCGAGCAGCAAATGCTCGCCATTGGCCGCGCGCTGATGACCAATCCGCGCCTGTTGATCCTCGACGAAGCCACCGAAGGCCTCGCCCCGGTCATCCGACAAGACATCTGGCGCACCCTGCGTCGCCTGCGCGAGGAGGGACTGGCTCAGATCGTCATCGACAAGGAAGTGGACGCCCAGCCGGGCTTTGCCGACCATCATTTCGTGGTAGAAAAAGGCGAAATCGTCTGGTCCGGCGACGCTGACGCCTTGCATGTGGCGGGGGATGTGCGCGAGAAATACCTTTCGATTTGAAGATGTTGGCTTCGTAGAGTGGACGTGGCCACAAGTATCCGCCCTACTTGCCCGCCACTTTCTTCAATGCCTGCGTCACGTAGGTATCAACCTGCTGGACCATCGTCACATACACATCCATCGGCTTGCCGAACGCATCCGGCACTTCGCTGTCGGTGCCGGTGGCATATTCGGACAGGGTGAACACTTTGCCCTGCGCTTGCGGGAACAGTTCCAACACGCGCGCCTTGTGCTTGGCGGTCATGGTCAAAATCAGATCGGCGTGGCTGACATCCTCAGCCGTCACCGGAATAGCCCGATGCGCACTGACATCAATCCCACGCATCGCAAGCAATGCTGCCGCATGCCGCTCCGGCAGCGTCTCCTGCGCGTTAACCGCCACGCCGCGTGAGGCGACGCATACATGCATCCCCCGCCGCGCAACCTCCACCCGCGCCAATGCCTCGGCCGTCATGCTGCGCCCGGTATTACCGGTGCAGACGAACAGAAGCTTCCCCGGCATCACGCCTCAAAACACCAACGTCGCCGTCTCCTCCAGCACCGCCCGTGCCGAGTGGTCGATATCCGGCGTCAGTACCTTCTCCCGTGGCAAGGCGGCAGTGATCGAGGCACCCAGATAGCGCGCCCGTCGCACGATTCGTTTGCCTGCCGGCACACGCTCGGCCTCATAGGCCGCCAAAGCCGCACCAATGCTGTCATGCCGGGCCAACGCATCGGCCAGCGCAATCGCGTCCTGCCCGGCTTTGGTGACACCCGCGCCGATATGTGGCCGCGCCTGGAACGCCGCATCACCCACCAGCGCCACCCGCCCAAACCCAAGCCGCTCTGATTCGAAATCATATATCGGCTGCAGGAACGGCGCTTTCGTCGCCTCCACCCAGGCGGCGAATTGCGGTGCCAAGAGGCGCTGCGCATCCACCCGCAACCGCGCAATATGATCGGCCCGGATCAGCGGCGGCGGGATAGACAGCGTGTGCGTGTGCCCAGCGTCGTCAGTGAGCAGATCAGTCAAATCACGCTCGGCTTCCACCGGGCGATACCAGACGAAATTGCCGCGCCGATGCCCTGGCCGCGTATCCGCACCCTCTCCGGTGACAGGATAGACCACCATCTGCTCACCCTTCGGCAGGCACATGCCGAACAGGTGGAACAAAGCATCATGCGCTTTCAGCGGCAGCTCGCGTTCCTCCACCATGCCGCGCCAGCAGACGTAACCGGCATAGATTGGCTGAACCTGCGGTGCCAGCAATTGCCGCACCGTGGATCGGAAGCCGTCAGCGCCCACCAACAGATCGGCCGTGGCCGTGCTGCCATCGGCAAATTGGGCCGTCACGCTCGAATCGGATTGCGTGATGCCCACCAATTCGCGGCCCATATGGTAATTCGCATCGCCCCACGGCTCGCGCACCAAGCCGAACAGCCTGTCCCAGGACTGCATGATCTGCGGAAACGCCAGCCGCTCGATCTCGTGACCTTCGACGTCCAGGCACACCCGCTCGTCCACCAGAACGCCATCTTCCATTGATGGATCGATCCCGGCTGCGAACAGGCAATCCCACAATTCCCGATGCGTGACGATACCCGCCCCGCGTCCGGCCAATTTCACCGGGGAACGCTCGTAAATCGACACCTGCCACCCCGCGCGGCGCAGCAGTAAGGCTGCTATCAATCCGCCAATTGAGCCGCCGATGATAATAGCTGTGCGTGGTGCCGCTGGCGGCAATCCGGTCGGGCGCATGGCCTTCCTCCCTCGTTTTGATCGAACGATAGCGCCAGATGATCAGCATGCAAACCACCTCCTGCAGGTGAGGCGAGATTTGCATAGCTTCGTTAAGGCTTTCCTAACTTCTCGCTGCGAAACTGCTGTTCGAGCAGTGGCGGAGGCAAAAATGACCCTTGGTGGACAGAATGCGGATCCGGCATCCGGGCTCGGGTTGTTCGATCTGGCCGAACGTCGGCTGCAATGGTTGGGCGCGCGGCAGGGCGTGCTGTCGGAAAACGTCGCCAACGCGGATACGCCAGGTTGGGCGGCGCGCGATGTGAAGCCGTTTGCTGATGTGCTTGGGGCCAATCTGCGCCAACCGATTGAGGCAATGCCGCCAGATGCGCCGGTGCAAACCAACGCGATGCATCTGCCCGGCCTGATTTCATCGGACCAAGGCACCGCCTTGCTGCGCGGCGAAAAGGCACCGGACGGCAATCAGATTTCGGTGGACCAGCAAATGGAGCGCATCGCCCAGACCGACAGCCAGCATGAGGCCGTCTCGGCGATCTACATGAAATATATCGGCATGTTCCGCATGGTACTCGGCAAATAGAGGGGCGATTGAAGGCTATGGATCTGGAAAAAGCGCTCGACATCTCAGCCAGCGGCATGCAGGCGCAGACCACACGGCTGCGGGTGATAGCTGAAAACCTCGCCAATCAGAACACCACTGGTGCCACCCCGGGCGCCAATCCCTATCGCCGCAAAACCGTCAGCTTCGCCAATCAGCTCGACCGAGCTTCCGGCGCGGATGCGGTCAAGGTGAAGAAAGTCGGCACCGACCCGGCGGCCTTCCCGCAACGCTACGATCCGTCCAACCCGGCGGCTGATGCACGCGGCTATGTCAGCCTGCCCAACGTCAACAGCTTCGTCGAGGTGATGGATATGCGCGACGCCCAGCGCAGTTACAGCGCCAATCTGCAGGCCATGCAGGTCACACGCGGGCTGCTCACCCGCACCATCGCGATGCTGAAATAACCCAGGAGGCAGCCATGGCCGCAGGTGCGATCACGCCAACCGCCGCCTTGCAGGCCTATCGCGCCATGCAACAGGTGGGCGACGCGAGCGGTACCGCAGCCCCCGCTGGCAATTTCGGCGCAATGCTCACCAACGCGCTGCAAAACGTCACCGATCAGGGCGCGCAGGCAGAAACGCAGGCGAAATCGGCCATCAGCGGGCACGGCAATCTGCTCGATGTTGTCACCGCCGTCTCACGCGCGGAATTGTCGCTGCAAACCACCATCGCCGTGCGCGACCGCGTGGTGCAGGCCTATCAAGACATCATGCACATGGCGATTTGAGGCCACCATGCAGGAAGCCGATCTTGCCCAATTGCTGCGCGCCACATTCCTGGTGCTGTTCAAGCTCGGCGGCCCGGTACTGGCGGTGGGGTTGGCGGTGGGGGTGGTGATGTCGCTGATCCAGGCGATCACCCAAATCAATGAGCCCGCTTTGGCCTTCGTGCCGAAAGTCGCGGCCATCGTCGCCACATTGGTGCTGGCCGGGCCGTTCATGCTGGCCACTTTGCGTGACTATACCACGCAATTATTCGACCATCTGGTGCAGGTGGGTGGCGGATGAGCGTCGATCCCACCGTCGCCTTGCTGGCCGATCTGCCACAATGGGGCTTTGCCGCACTGCTGCTGCTGGCACGGCTCGGGGCCGCAATGATGCTATTGCCGGGCTTTGGTGAGGCCGAAACGCCCGCCACCATCCGGCTGGGCGGCGCGCTTGCGCTGGTGGTGCTGCTGTTCCCTCTGCTCTCCCCCTTGGTGCCGCCGATGCCTGCAGCACCGCTGGAACTGGCAGGAATGCTGGCACGGGAAATCGCAGCCGGGCTGTGGTTTGGTTGGCTGGTACGGCTGGTGCTGCTCGCCTTGTCCATGGCCGGGCAGATCATCGCCGGCGCAGTCGGCATGACAAACGTCATCCAACCCGATGCCTTTCTGGGGGCTGGCAGCGCCGCCTTATCGCGGATGTTCGGCCTCGCCGCCCCGTTGCTGCTGCTGATCAGCGGGCTGTGGAGCACACCGTTGACCGCACTGGCGGGCCTATACGCCCTGCTCCCCCCCGGCCACGCCCTGCCGGTGGGCGATGGTGCGCAGGCGACAATTCAGGCAGTGGGACTATCCTTTGCGCTCGCCGTGCGGCTGGCAGCCCCGTTTTTGCTGGCGGCCTTGGTCTACCACACCGCGTTGGCGTTGATCGGACGACTGGTGCCGCATTTGCAGCTACATTTTGCCGCGGCGTCCGGCCAATTGCTGGGCGGGGTGGTGCTGCTTGGGTTGCTGGCACCGTTGCTGCTTGATGCCTGGATCGGCGAGGCACGCAATGTGCTGATCGCCTTGCCCGGGCAGTAGCGCATGGCGGGGGAGAGCGAGCGCGAAGATCGCACAGAAGCCGCCTCCGCCAGACGGCTGCAACAGGCGCGCGACGATGGACAAGCCCCGCTGGCGCGCGAGGCGGCGGGATTTGCCGTCTTGGTCGCTGCCGCCGCCCTGCTCGGAGCGGTCCTGCCCGACATGGTGCGACCGAATGTGGCGATCCTGGCCGGAATGCTCGGCAATGTGCATCACCTCGACGCCCAAGCGGCCCTCGCCCTGGCGGGGCGGGCTGCGTTGCTTCTGGTTTGGCCGTTCTTCGCTGCTGCCGTGCTGGCGGCCTGTGTTGCGGTGTTCGGTCAGACCCGGTTTCTGCTGCGTCCGCAGGCTCTGGTGCCGGATGTCTCACGCATTGATCCGCGCACCGGTCTTGCGCGATTGCTGAGCCGGGAGAAGCTGGCCGATACCGGGCTCGCGCTGCTCAAAGTCGTCGCCATGAGCTTCCTCGCCTGGGGCGTGCTGCGCGGGATGCAGCCGATGCTGCTACAAAGCCTGTTTTGGACGCCCAGCACCTTCTCCGAAAAATTGCAGGACCGGGTGATGGCCGTGGCGATTGCGGTTTTAACGGTGCAGTCAGTGGTGGTCGCGGTCGATATACTGCGCACGCATCTGCGTTTTCACGCCTCATTGCGGATGACACGGCAAGATGTGCGGGATGAAGCGCGCGAGAGCGAGGGCGACCCGCATGTTAAAGGCCGGATCAAGCAAATGCGCCTGCAACGCGCCAAGCGCCGGATGTTGCAGGCGGTGCCGAAAGCCACCCTCGTGGTGACAAACCCCACGCATTATGCCGTCGCCCTCGCCTATGAGCGGGGTCAGGGCGGTGCGCCGCGCATCATCGCCAAGGGGGTGGACGAGGTGGCGGCGCGCATTCGTGACGTGGCGCGAAACGCCGGCGTGCCATTGATCGCCAACCCACCTCTTGCCCGTGCACTCTATCCGCTGCCGCTCGATTCCGAAGTGCCAGCCGAGCATTTCCAGGCGGTGGCGGAGTTGATTGCCTATGTCTGGCGGCTGAGTCCGACACGCCGAGTGAGCAGGTGAAGGCGGTGCTCCTGCGTCTGTGGCAGCGATGGCACGCATGGGTCCGTCCTGCGCCAGCCTCCCCGCTCGCCCGCCTGGCTGATCTGGCGGATCCGCTCGCCGCCCTGGCCATGGACGACGCAGCCGGCCCCGCCTGCGCCATCGATACGCAAGGCCGCCTGATGCGTGGCAATGCGGCCCTGGCGACGATGGCAGGCGGGCGATTGCCCGAGCGCGGCAGCCACGCGGCGACATTGTTTCCCCCCAACCTGCGCGAGGCGGCGACGCGCGCCCTGCGCGCCGCCCTGCAGGCCCAGCCTTGCACCGCGTGCAGCTTCACCTCGGCGCTGTCCCTGGCCGAGGACGCCGAGGTGCGCGTGGTCTTCCTGCCCCTGCGGCAGGATCAAGGCGAGGAAAGCGGCGGCGCGTTGCTGCGCTTTATCGACCTCACCGAACAGCGCCAGTTGGAAGCGCGCCTTGCACATAGCCAGAAGCTCCAGGCCACCGGGCAATTGGCGGGCGGCATTGCACATGATTTCAACAATCTGCTCACCGCCATTCTGGGCGCGGCGGACGGCATTCTCTCCCGTGAGGCCGAGGGGGAAACACGGGAGGACGCCGCCCAAATCCAGGACAGCGCGCAACGCGGGGCCGCCTTGGTGCGTCAACTGCTCGCCTTTGGTCGCCAGCAGCGGCTGGAGCCGAAGGTGATTGCGGTCAACGCCGCCATCGAGCATGTCTGCGGCTTGCTGCGCCGCCTGCTCGGTGGCCAAATCCGCTTGCTGCTCGCCCTCGAACACCCAGGGCGGCGCGTGCGGGCAGACCCGACGCAGTTGGATCAGGTGCTGATCAACCTCGCCGTCAACGCGCGCGACGCGATGCCGAAAGGTGGCGACCTCACATTGCGCAGCGGCCACATCACGCTCTACCGCCCGATGCTGCACGGGGCAGAGACCATCCCGCCCGGCCGCTACGTGATGATTGAGGTGCAAGACAGTGGCCAAGGCATCCCGCCGGAGGTGCTGCCGCGGATATTCGACCCGTTCTTCACCACCAAACGCGAACGCGGCGGCAGCGGATTGGGGCTATCCACCGTACACGGCATCATCCGCCAATCAGACGGATTTCTGGCCGTCGATAGCGAGGCCGGGCGCGGCACCAGCTTCCGCATCTATCTGCCGCGTTGGGATGGCGCCGAGGAGGCCATGCCCGAGCCGCCCCCCGCCAAGGCCACACCGCCACCAGACCCCGTACGCCAGCGCGAGGGTGTGGTGCTGCTCGTCGATGATGAAGATGCCGTCCGCCGCCTCGCCGCCCGTGCATTGCGACGGGCCGGGTGGGAGGTGGTGGAGGCCGATTGCGGCGACTCGGCCCTCGAGTCGCTGCAAAACCTGCCGGTTCGTGCAATCGCGCTGGTCACTGATCTGGTGATGCCGGGCATGGACGGTATGGCCCTCGCCCAAGCCGTGCGCCACCACAATGCCACGCCCAATTTGCCGATCGTTCTGGTCTCGGGATACGCAGAAACCCAGAATTCCCAGGAGATTACCGATCCTGATACGCTCTTTCTCGCCAAGCCCTACAGCCTCGCCGAATTGGTGCAGGCAGTGGGGCGACTGGTGGACGGAGACAGCAAAAATGCGGCTTGATCACTTTTTGTTCTTCCATCGCAGGCGATGATCGAACATATATCGAACAATTCCTTAACGCCGCGCGACGTGCGGTTGCGGCTCCGATCTTCAGTGTGAGAGAGTCGAGAGCAAAAGGCGGGACCACGATGGCAAAAATAGTTCGGGAGCCGGTTTCCATGGACAAGAACAAGGCGCTTGACGCGGCGATGGCGCAGATCGAGCGGGCCTTTGGCAAGGGCTCGATCATGAAGATGGGCGCCAAGGCGGGTGAGGAGCAGATTCCGGTGATCTCCTCCGGCTCGCTGGGGCTGGATCTGGCACTCGGCATTGGCGGTCTGCCGCGCGGGCGCATTATCGAGATTTACGGGCCGGAAAGCTCGGGCAAGACCACGCTGGCGCTGCACGCAATTGCCGAGGCGCAGAAATGCGGCGGCACCTGCGCCTTCATCGATGCCGAGCACGCGCTTGACCCGATCTATGCCCGCAAGCTGGGTGTGGATGTGGATAATCTGCTGATCTCGCAGCCCGATGCTGGTGAGCAGGCGCTGGAGATTGCCGACACGCTGGTGCGCTCGGGTGCCATTGACGTGCTGGTGATCGACTCGGTGGCCGCCCTGGTGCCGCGCGCTGAACTTGAAGGCGAGATGGGCGACAGCCATGTCGGCCTGCATGCCCGTCTGATGAGCCAGGCGCTGCGCAAGATCACCGGCAGCGTGTCGCGCTCCAACACCATGCTGATCTTCCTCAACCAGATCCGCCTGAAGATCGGCGTGATGTTCGGCAACCCGGAGACCACCACCGGCGGCAACGCGCTGAAATTCTACGCCTCGATCCGCCTGGAAATCCGCCGCATCGGCCAAATCAAAGACCGTGACGACGTGGTGGGCAATCAGACGCGGGTGAAAGTGGTCAAGAACAAACTGGCACCGCCGTTCCGTCAGGTGGAATTCGACATCATGTATGGCGAAGGCATCAGCAAGGTTGGCGAGTTGGTCGATCTTGGCGTGAAGGCCGGAGTTGTGGAAAAGTCCGGTGCCTGGTTCAGCTGCGACAGCCAGCGCATCGGCCAGGGCCGCGAGAACGCCAAGCAGTTCCTGCGCGATCATCCGACGGTGGCCGATTCCATCGAAAAGCGGGTGCGCGATCAGGCGGGCGTTGTGGCCAATATGATGCTGGCGGCCCCGAGCGACGAGGACGCAGAAGCTGCCGAATGACCACCAGCTCCCGCACCACGGGACGCCACTGGATGAAGACGACAACGCCCTGATCGCAGCGGCACGGGCGGTGATTGCACAGCACCATCGCCCGCACTGGCACACAGTGGCCGCTGCCTTGCGTGACAATCAGGGGCGAATCTGGACCGGCCTGCATCTCGGCACCACCGTGGGCAGGCTGTCGATTTGTGCTGAGCCAATTGCTCTGGGCCGCGCCATTCTGGAAGGCGCCCTCCTGGAAGATGGCGGCAAGATTGTCACAGCGGTGGCGGTCCGCCATCCCAAGCCGGATGAGGCGGACCAAAGCATCGCCGTGGTCTCGCCCTGCGGGGCATGCCGTGAGCTTCTGGCAGATTACGCGCCGATGGCCTGGGTGATCGTGTCGGCTGAGCGCAAGCTGGCCGTGGCGGAGTTGCTGCCGCTGCCCTATCAGCGCTGACCCCAAATGGTGACATGTCCAACACCGACATAAGCGACGAATCGCCGCACTGGCGGATCAACATGTTCGTCTGCCTTGCAGGCTCATTCACCACGATTGCAGCCATGACGATGCTGCTGCCGTTCCTGCCGATCTATGTGGAGCAATTGGGCGTCACCGGCCACGCCGCCATTGTGGAATGGTCGGGCATTTCGTTCGGCATCACCTTTCTGGGCGCTGGCATCATGGCACCAATCTGGGGCCGGGTGGCGGATCTGTATGGCCGCAAGCTGATCCTGATGCGTGCCTGTCTGTCGATGGCGATTTGCATCTCATTGGCCGGCATGGCGCAGAATATCTGGCAATTGGTGGCCCTGCGTCTGGCGACCGGCATTCTAGGCGGGTATGCCTCAGGCGCTGTGGTGCTGGTGGCAACGCAGACGCCGAAGCAGCGCACCGGCTGGGCGCTGGGTGTGCTGTCCACCGGCGTGATGGCGGGCACCCTGCTCGGCCCGCTGATCGGCGGCACATTGCCCGGCCTGATCGGGCTGCGCGAGACGTTCTTCCTGGCTGGTGGCGCGATCTTCCTGGCTTTCCTGGGCACTGCCTTTCTGGTCCGCGAAGACCGCGCGCCGTTCGAGAAAGGCGCGCGCAAAGTGGTGCGCGGTGCTTGGGCGATGGTGCCGGATCGCCGCCCGGTGTTCACCATGCTGGTGACAGCAATGCTGCTGATGCTGGCCAATATGTCCATCGAGCCGATCATCACCGTCTATGTCGGCGAATTTGTGCCGCCGGAGCGGGTGGTGTTCACCGCCGGGCTGGTGATGGCGGCCTCTGCCATCGGCAGCATCTTCACCGCGCCACGGCTGGGCAAACTCGCCGACCGGATTGGGCCGTGGAATGTGATTGTCATCTGCCTGGCGATGTGCGGCCTGTTGCTGATCCCGCAGGCTTTCGTGACGGCAAGCTGGCAGCTGATCGCGCTGCGCTGCCTGATGGGCATGTCGCTGGCGGGGGTGATGCCGGCCGTCAGTGCGACCATCCGCCACAACGTACCGCCTGGGGCCGCAGGGACGATCCTGGGCTACAGCACATCCGCCCAATATGCCGGACAGGTGATCGGCCCGCTGGCCGGTGGCTTTGTTGGCGGGCATCTGGGCATGCGCTCGGTGTTTCTGGCCACCACGCTGATCATGTTCGCCGGTGCTGCGGTCAATTGGGTGGTCAGCCGGAGATTGGCCAGAGCATAAGGCCAAACAAAAAAGGCCTGCCTTGCGGCAGACCCCTTTTCGTATCCAACCGGACAGATCCGATCAGCGCTTGGAGAACTGGAAGCTCCGACGCGCCTTGGCCTTACCGTATTTCTTACGCTCAACCACGCGGCTATCACGGGTCAGGAAGCCGGCCATCTTGAGGATGCCGCGCAGTTCCGGCTCGTAATGGGTCAGCGCACGGGAGATGCCGTGGCGAACCGCACCGGCCTGACCGGACAGACCGCCGCCATTCGTCGTGCAGAACACGTCGAACTGGTTGTAGCGATCCGAGATCAGGAAAGGCTGGGTGATCAGCATGCGCAGCACCGGGCGGGCGAAATAAACGCCAACCGGCTTGCCGTTCACAATGATGTCGCCCTTGCCCGGCTTGATCCAGACGCGGGCAATCGCGTTTTTGCGACGGCCCGTGGCGTAGGAGCGGCCCAGCGCGTCGCGCTTCGGCTCACGCACAGGTGTCGCTTCCACGCCCGCAGCGGTGGCAACGGCCAGGTTCTTCAGATCGGCGAGCGTATGGCCGCCGGTGGTGGTCTTGTCAGTACCGGACATGGTCTCAGACCCTCGTGTTCTTCGAATTCAGGGCAGCGACGTCCAGCTTTGTGGGCTGCTGACCGTCATGCGGATGGCTCGCGCCGGCATAGATGTAGAGATGCTTCATCTGTGCGCGCTGCAGCGGGCCGCGCGTGATCATGCGCTCGACGGCCTTTTCGAGCACCCGTTCCGGATGCGCCGAGGTCAGGCGGTCACGCAGGGTGCGGCCCTTGATGCCACCAGCGTAGCCGGTGTGGTAGTAGAATACCGACTGGTCCAGCTTGTTGCCGGTCACGCGCACCTTGTCGGCATTGATGACGATGATGTTATCGCCGCAATCAACGTGCGGGGTGAACGTCGCCTTGTGCTTGCCGCGCAGGCGGTTGGCGATGATGGAAGCCAGACGGCCCAGAACCAGGCCTTCAGCGTCGATCAGCACCCAGTCCTTTTTCACCTCAGCCGGCTTCAGCGCGGCGGTGGTGTGAGTCATGGAGGTGGTCATGAAAACAATCCTTCTCGCCGGCAACCAATACCGGCCCAACAGGCGGCGGGATATGCAGGCTTGGGGCGCTGCGGTCAAGCGAATAATGTGTGGTAGGATAATACCACACACACTGTCACCCCTGGCGATGGTGCAGCGGGATGGATAGAAGGGGATATGCATATCCCTTCGCACCATCCCCTGCCCGCCTGCGTCCATGTTCTGGGTGCCGCACAGCAGCCCGGACGCGCGTTGTGCGCCGCCCTGTCTGCGGCAGGTATTGAGGTTGTCGCCTTACAGGATGTCGAGGCCGCAGCGCTGGCCAACGCCACGCATGTGGTGTCCTGCCTGCATGCCAGCCAGACGTCGGCCCTGATCGCTGCCACACCTGCTGCCACCGCCCTTGTTCTGCTCGGCTCCACCCGGCGCTACACGCGCTGGCCGGACGTGCATGGCAATGGGGTGATCGCCGGTGAGACGGCCTTCCTGCAATCTGGCCGTCATGGCGTGATGCTGCATGCGACGATGTTCTACGGCGCAGCCGGTGAGAACAACGTGCAGCGTCTGGCCGGGCTGATGCGTCGCCTGCCGATCTTGCCGCTGCCGGCCGGTGGGCGGGCGAAATTGCAGCCGATTCATGCGCAGGATGTCATCGCCTGCATCCTTGCCGCTCTGGGACGGAGATGGAACGGGCCGAATCTGCTGGTGATCGCGGGACCGCACCCGGTCAGCTACGCCGAGTTCACCCGCCAGATCGCCCGCGCTGCCGGGATGGCGCCGCGTCGGATCATCTCGCTGCCTGCTCCCCTGCTGATGCTGGGAGCAGCGATTGCGCGGCGCCTGCCGGGGTTGCCGAAGGTGGATTCGGGTGAAATCCGGCGCTTGCTGGAAGACAAAGACTTCGACATTGCGCCGATGCTGAACACTTTGGGTGTGCAGCCCCGCCCATTGGAAGCCGGATTGGCAGAGACCTTCGCCGCAGGAGACCAGCTGTGACGATCAGAATGCCGATACCGCTGCACAACACCGTCGATCCCGTGCATGTGCTGGGGGCCAGTGGGCGCATCGGTCAGGCGGTCTGTCGGCAATTGCTGGCCTCTGGCGTGGAGGTGGTTCCGCTGGTGCGCGATCCGGATCGCTGGAATGCGCTCGGCATCCCGGCCAAGCCGCGTCTGGCCAATCTGATGGACGATTACGCGCTGCGTCTGGCGTTGGCCGATGCATCCCGCCTGCTGTGCTGCGTCTCGCCGCATCACCTCTCCACCATCATCGCCTCGACGAACCCGGATGTGCTGCTGGTGATCATCGGCGATGCACGGCGCTATCTGCACGAGCCGGATATTGCGGGGCTGACGGCCATGGAGGGTGAGCGGATGCTACTCGGCTCCGGTCGCCCTGGGGTGATTTTGCATCCGTCGATGATCTACGGCCTGCCGAGCGGCGATCCGGTGCGGCATTGGGCCGGGCTGCTGCGCGTGTTGCCGCTGCTGCCGCTGCCCAATTCAGGCGACACCTTCATCCAGCCGATTGCTTTGGACGATGTTGTGCGCTGTGCATTTGCCGCGTTGGATCGCAATTGGCCGGTGGCCGACGTGGTGGCCATCGCGGGGCCGGAGCCGGTGACGGTGGAGGATTTCCTGATCGAAATCGCCACCAGCGCCGAAGTGCGCATGCCCTACACCACGCCGATGCCACGCGGGTTGATCCGCTTCCTCTCGCCGTTCACCGCCGCCATCCCCAGCCTGCGACTGGCCGCTCAGGACGATCTCTACAATCTGTCCGAAGACCGGATTGTTGATATCAGCCGAATGATCAGTGAGTTGGGCGTAACACCAGTGTCGCTGCAGGAAGGGCTCGCCCCGCTGTTTCGGCGAAAATGGTAGCCCCTTACAGCCCCAGATAGGCTTGGCGCACCGCGCGATTGGCGGCGATGTCGGCGGCAGGGCCAGACATCACGATGCGGCCGGTTTGCAGCACATAGGCGCGATCAGCGATCTCCAGCGCCTCGACCAGACGCTGCTCCACCAGCAGCACCGTCATGCCCAAGGCCCGAATCCGGGTGATCGCCTGGAAAATGTCATCGACCAACTTGGGCATGATGCCCTGACTCGGCTCATCCAGCATCAGCAGGCGCGGCTGAGACATCAAAGCGCGGCCAATGGCCAGCATCTGCTGCTCACCGCCCGATAAGGTCTCGGCGCGTTGGCTGAGGCGTTCCTGCAAGCGGGGGAAGAGTTCGAAGACCAACTCCAGCGGCTTGAAGCGCTCCGGACCGCTGATCGCATAGGCACCCAGCCGCAGATTGTCTTCCACCGACAGGCGCGGAAACAGCCGTCTCCCTTCCGGCACCAGCCCCACGCCCGCGCGTGCGATCAGATGCGGCTTGAGGCGGCGCAGTTCGCTGCCATCCAGCGTGATGCTGCCCTCGGTGGTGACAAGGCCGGAGATTGATTTCAGCAACGTTGTCTTGCCCGCACCATTCGCGCCGACGACGGCAACAATCTCGCCCTGCGCCACCTCCAGCGAGACGTCGTGCAGTGCGTGCAGGCCGCGATAGGAAGCCGAGAGGTGATCAACCCGCAGCATAGCGGTCTCCCAGATAGGCGCGGATCACCTCGGGGTGCTTGACGATTTCAGCTGGCGTGCCGGTGGTCAGCACGCGCCCCAGATTGAGCACGATGGCGCGCGAGACCAGCGGCAGCACCACTTCCATCACATGCTCGACCATCAAGATCGTCACCCCTTGCGCCTGCACCGCCCGCACCAACGCCACGCCCTCTTGCGCTTCGGTGGGGGTGAGGCCGGTGAGCATTTCATCGAGCAGCAGAATTTTCGGCCCGGTCGCCAAAGCGCGCGCCACTTCCAGGCGGCGCTTTTCGGCGGGGCTGAGCATATGGGCGGGGGCATCGGCACGGCGCGCGAGGCCGCAGAATTCCATCGTCGCATCCGCCTGCGCCATCGCAGCACGGGTGCTGCCGAGGCGGGTGAAGGCACCGACCATCACGTTTTCCCGCACGCTCATGCTGTCGAAGCTGCGCACGACCTGAAACGTCCGCGCAATGCCTGCCATTGCACACGCCACCGGGCCAAGCCCGGAAATCCGGCGGCCTTCGAGCAAGATTTCGCCGACATCGGGCGTCACCTCGCCGGAGATTGAGTTGAACAGCGAGGTTTTGCCCGCGCCATTCGGGCCAAGCAGGCCGAGAATTTCGCCGGGAGCCACATCGAACGAAATCTCCACATTGGCCGCCACGCCGCCAAAGCTCTTGGAGAGATTGCGGATTTCAAGAAGTGCTGCCATTGCCCCCCCGCTGAAACAGAGAGACCAGACCCTGCGGCCGCAACAAAGCGACAACCATGATCAACGCGCCATAGAGCATCAAATCCACGCCGCTGCCGGATGAACCCAGGAAGGTGGACGACAATTCGCGCAATGGGATCAACACCGCCGCCCCCAGCAACGGCCCCCACAACGTGCCCACGCCACCCAGGACTGCGGGCAGTGCGATCAGAATGGAGAGCGGGCCGGAAAGGATCGAGTCGGGATCGATATACCCCACGAATTGCGCGAAGATCGCGCCGCCGATGCCAGTTAACCCCCCCGAGATGGCAGCCGCCGCCATTTTGGACGGAAAGACCCGCACACCCAAGCTGCGCGCTGCGATCACATCATCCTTCACCGCCCGCCACGAGAAACCCCAGCGCGAGCCTTCAATCAACCATGCGGCGATCCAGGTGAGGGCAAAGAAGCCGAGCATGACGTAGAAATAGGGCAGCTTGGCGGTGCGGAACTGCAAATTCATCCAGCTTTGCCCGTGGAAGGGCACATACACGCCCGATGCACCGCCGATGTAATCCCAGTTCAGGAACAGCAGATAAGCGATCTCCTGCACCACCACGGTGGCAATCGCATAATAATGGCCGGAGAGCCGAAAACACGGCCATCCCACCAGCAACGCCAACAACCCCGCCACCAACGCCGCCGCCCACATTCCAAGCCAGGGCGGCACGCCGTGCCAGACGAAGAGCAATGTGGAGACATAGGCACCCACGCCGAAATACAGCGAGTGCCCGAGCGAGATCTGCCCGCAAGTGCCACCCAGAATATTCCATGACTGCGCCAACGCCGCATAGAGCAGCGTCAGGATCATCAAATTGCGGGTGTAGGGATCGTGAAACGGCAGCGGCAGCACGATCAGCAGCACCAACAGAATGGCCGCCGTAATCAATTCGCGCCGACGGCGCAGGGTAATGGCGTTCTGCACTAAATCTTCCCGAACAGCCCACGCGGGCGGAACATCAGCACGGCGAGGTAGATTGCAAACATGCCCACCTGCTTCAGCGACGGCTCCAGCAACTGCGCCGTCACCGCCTCCACTTCCCCGATCAACAAACCAGCCACCAACGCCCCCATCAGTGAGCCGAAGCCGCCAAGGGCCACGGTGACGTAGGCAATCAGTGCAAAATTCGCGCCCACATTGGGCGAGACGTAATAGAACCCGGCCAGCATCACGCCTGCCACACCCAACGTCGCCGCTCCCAGCCCCCAGCCGAGGGAGAAGATGCGGTCACGGTCGATGCCGATCAGCGCCACCGCGTCACGGTCCTCGCGGGTTGCCTCCAAAGCGCGACCAAATTCGGTGCGGCCGACCAAATAAAGCCCGCCAAACGCCAACAGACACACCACCCCTGCCGCCAGTTGCGGCCAGGGCAGGAACACGCCGCCGAGATGCCAAGAGCGATCAGCGAGCACCGTGCCGGTCACAGCACGGAACTCACCGCCAAAGACCATCTGGGCGGCACCACGGATGAAGATCGCCAAGCCGAAGGTGACGAAAATCTGCACCATCCCCTTGTTGAAGCGCACCGCCAATGCGCGGGCGATCAACAGGCGATAGACCGCCATGCCGATGCCGAACATCAGTAACGCCACCAGAGGCAGCATGATCATCGGGTCGAGGCCACTGACCTGCCAGAGCGTGAAGGCGGCATACATCGCCACCATCATCAGCTCGCCATGCGCGAAGTTGACCACATCCATCAGCCCGAAAATCAGGCTCAGGCCCGCGGCCACCAGCGCGTAGATCAGCCCCATCAGCAGGCCGCTCAACGCGACCTGCATGATCTGGTCGAAGGTCACTGCTTACTTGCCAACATTCCAGACGGCGGGCTGAGTGGCCACGTCTTCCGGCCACACGGTGTGATAAGTGCCACCCGAGACCTGCTGGATCACCGGCGTGCCTTCGATGTTCTGCCCGTTCTCGTCGAACTTCACACCAGCCCACGGCATGATGGTTTGGTTGCCCGGAACATTGGTGGCGATCAGCGCCGTGCGGATTGCCTCAGCCTTGGTCGAACCCGCGCGGTTGATCGCGTCGGCCAACACGACAAGCCCCGTGACCTGACGCGAGGTGTTGTCGTTCAGATCCTTGTTGTTCTTTGCCTTATAGAGCGCGTTCACAGGCTCAATTGCCGGACGCGACTTGACGGCATCCAGCGCGAAAGAGGAGCGGCTGAACACGCCTTCAGACAGCGGACCCACGCCCACCAGGAAGCCCGATTCCTGGAAACCGGCGGCCTGGGCCATCACAGCCTTCGGCGTATAGCCGATCTCCTTCATCGCCTTCATGATCAGAATGGCATCTGACGTGTAGGAGGACGGCAGGATCACATCCGGATCAGCCGCCTTTAGCTTTTGCGCTTCTGCTGACAGCGAAGGCGAGTTGGCGCGGTATTTTACATCCGCAGCCACGTCGATTTTTGCGTCTGCCGCGAGCTTGAGCTGCACATTGGAGCTGTCGGTGCCGAACAGGCTGTCTTCATGGAACAGCGCGATCTTCGTCACCTTGTGGCCGGTCTTGGCACCTTCATCGGCGAAAAATTTGAACATCGCCTGGCTGAACATCTCGTCATGTGGCGTGGTACGGAAATACCATTTCAGGCCGCGCTGGCTGAGGCTGGGTGAGGTGCTGTCAGCATTGAGGAACGGAATTTCGTAGCGATCCGTCACCTGGCTGATCGTCGCGGCGGTGGCGGAGGTGTAGGCACCAATGACGGCGACTGCATGCTCCTGCGTCACCAGACGCTCGGCCTCGGCGCGGGCCTTTTGCGGGTCGTTCTGGCTGTCAGCATAGACGAGCTTGATCTTTGCACCGCCGAGCTTGTCCAGACCGCCCCCCTTGCCCATCAGCATCGGCAGCGGGGCATGCGTGCCGTTGATGATATCGGCAGTGACGTCATAGGCCGCCTTGGCGTCCAGCCCGACCGGTGCGCTGTTGCCGGTCAGCGGATAGATCACGCCGATGATCACGTCATCAGCCGCAAAGGCCGGAGCCACGCTCAAGGCCAGAGCTGCGGCAGTGGCCAACAAACCCAAACGCTTCATCGATCGATCTCCATCTGCTGAGGCTGGCCAATGCCATGCCGGGGCGTCGGAGCAAGCATGCACTAGACGCGCCATGCTGCAAGAGCGTTTCGCGCTTTGGACGACACCAAATGTAAGGAATTCCCCCTGGGGCGATCTACGGGGCTCGAACCCGTGACATCCAAGACCACAACCTGGCGCTCTACCAACTGAGCTAAGACCGCCGCCGCAGGGGAGGCGGGGTTTAAGCCGAACGCGCGGCCTGCGTCAATTGCTGTGAGCGCACAAAATTGCCCAAACGTGCGAGAGCCTCGTCCAGAACCTCAAATTTCTTGCAGAACGCGAAGCGCGCGTAATGGCGCGGCGCATCGCCTTCGTAGAATGCAGACACCGGAATCGCCGCCACTTTGGCGTGTTCGGTGATGTGGCGGCAGAACGCCACGTCATCCATGCCTAGGCCGAGATGGCTGAAATCTGCGGAGACGAAATAGCTCCCGTGCGTTGGCAGCACACCAAATCCGAGTTCGGCGAGCCCATTGGCGAGTCGGTCGCGCCGGGCTTCGAGTTCGCCGGACAGTGAGGCGAAATACTCATCGCCCTTGGCCAGCCCCACCGCCACGGCGCGTTGCAGATTGGGCGCTGTGGTGAAGGTGAGGTTCTGATGCGCCTTGGCGACAATCGGAATCAGCGAGGCATCACCGCTGACATAGCCGATCTTCCAGCCGGTGAGCGAAAACGTCTTGCCCGCCGAGCCGATGCGCAGGCAACGCTCGCGCATGCCGGGCAGAGTCATCAGCGGAATGTGCTTCCAGCCGTCGAAGGTCAGATGCTCATAAACCTCATCGCAAATCGCGTAGCAGTCATGGCGCTGGACCAGATCGGCGATGAAGGCGAGCTCGGCCAGCGTGAACACCTTGCCGGTTGGGTTCATCGGGCTGTTGAACAGAATCGCCTTGGTTTTCGGACCGAAGGCGGCCGCGAGTTCAGCGCGCGGCAATTCCCAATGCGGCGGTTGCAGGCGCACCAATTTCGGCACCGCCCCCAGCATGCGCACCACCGGCAAATAGGTGTCATAGAGCGGCTCGATCAGCACCACCTCGTCACCCGGATTGAGAACCGCCATCAGGCTGGCGGTGATCGCTTCGGTGGCGCCAGAGGTGACGCAGACTTCGTTGACCGGATTTAAATCCAAGCCATAGAAGCGCTTATTGGCA
>Ga0316222_1001663_pt1 | contig 26230 bp, 25 predicted proteins | sample TBH18011metaG_FD_206008 | JGI IMG/M metagenome (GOLD analysis project Ga0316222, IMG submission 206008) | Freshwater microbial communities from Trout Bog Lake, Wisconsin, USA - TBH18011 | ecosystem: Environmental > Aquatic > Freshwater > Lake > Hypolimnion/Profundal zone | place: USA: Wisconsin... | reverse complement strand
AGGACGCCGCTTAGCTAGCTAAGCAAGGACGAGCAACGAAGCCAGGCGAAAAAAGACACGATTTATAGCTATAGAAATTAGGTTGACTGACTACTAGCAATCAACCATTGAAAGAAAATGATGAAGACCGACACAAAACAACCCCACGACTGCGGCAAGGCTGCACCCCGGAATTTTTTGCGCCGGGTCAGCGACTGTCCCTTGCCCAGCCAGGCTGACCTGGACATTGCCTTGACTGCCAAAAAAATATTGCGCTGGCTGACCGTGATTCCCGCCGATACGATCCGGGTCACGGTGGACAATGGCTGGATCACGCTGTCGGGCGAGGTGGAATACGCTCATCAGCAGGCTGCGGCCGCGCTGACACTGCACAATCTTGCCGGTGTGATCGGCATCTTCAATCACATTCAGGTGCAGCCCCGGGTTTCCTCCGATACGATCAAGGCCGGCATTGAATCTGCCCTGCACAACAACGTTCTGGATGACATGCGCAAAATCAATGTCAGCGTAGAAGGCACCGATGTGACGTTATCAGGTGAAATCGACAGTTGGACCGAACGTTCAATGGCAAACCATTTTGCCTGGGAAATGCCTGGCGTGCGCCATGTCGCCGATCACATGACCATGTCATTTTGACTGCAATGCGCATGGCCACGATGTCGGTCTGACGTCATCATCACTGTTTCTTCAGTGTTGGGTTCAACGTGATTTCCAGTGCTTTTGACAAAGGGCACTCGCGCGATGCGGTCCCCTTGCCGGCTGTGCCCGCACCGCTCCACTGCTGATTTTTCAGTCATGATGAATTTCCTTTTCAGGCAGGCGTTGAACAACGAAATGCAGCGTTATTCTGTGGTGACAATATCGTTGGAAGCACCCGTTGCACTCAGGGGGACCGACACCACGGCACCGACTGTGGTATTCGTTGTGGTATTGGCACCCTGTATCGTCGTTGTGCTGCCGTTGACAGTCACGGTCGATCCGGCTGGAACCAGCACGGAATTATTCGCCACCATGGTATAGGTTGCGCCTGCAACGAGTACGGCAGGTGTTGAATCCGGAATGGAGCTGTGGCTGCCTCCGCCACAGGCAGCCAGCGTTGCGGCCAGACAAAGTGACAGAATTGGAGCAAATATTTTTTTCATGATGTAACTTTCATAGTCAGAGTTTCGTCGACGACGAGGAATGGAAACAGCAGGGTTGTTCAACAGGCAGACCACGATAGCCCATCCGGGTGCAGCAGTTCTGTTCGCAGCCGCACAGAAAATTTTTATACAACGCCAGAGGGGCAAAACAGGGATGTAAGCAGGCGCAATTCTGTCGTAAAGTCGAGACAGAGTCGCACTGCCACAGCGTGGGTCTGATAGTCATCCTTGGTGTTGCCGTGTATCATTAAAACAATCACCACCTGCCTCATCAGGACAGACAAGCCAAATCCATGACCACACCAGCAATCCATTTTCATCAGATCGTGCATTCGTATGACAAAAAGCCCACGCTGAAACAGATCGAATTCACTGTCAGGCAGGGAGAATTTTTTGGACTGGTCGGCATGAATGGCGCCGGCAAATCCACATTGATGAAATGTCTGCTGGATTTTTGCGCAGTCGAATCCGGCCACATCGACATTTTCGGGGTCTCGCACCGCGCAACTGCCGCGCGCAGCCGGCTGGCATTTCTGCCTGAACGGTTCATGCCGCCGTACTATCTGACGGGCGCCGACTTCCTGAAATACATATTAAGTCTGCAAGATGTGGCTTACGACGAAAAATCGGTAAAGAACATGCTCCTCGCGCTCGATCTGGACCCGGCTGCACTGACCAGTCCGGTGTACAACTATTCCAAGGGCATGACGCAAAAACTGGGACTGATCGCCTGTTTTCTGGCGCAGCGTTCGCTGTACGTGCTGGATGAACCCATGAGCGGGCTGGACCCAAAGGCGCGATCACTGCTCAAAAAACAGCTGCTGGAGCTGAAAAAACAGGGCTGTACGTTGTTTTTCAGTTCTCACGCCCTGGCCGACGTCGAAGAAATTTGCGACCGCATGGCAATCCTGCATAATGGCCAGCTGCGCTTTACCGGCACCCCCGAAGAATGCTGCTCCAGATATGACGCTGCCACGCTGGAGCAGGCCTATCTGAGATGCATCGAATGACACAAACACAGAGACGCCAACAATGTACCTGACCCATTTCGGCCTGAAACAACTTCCGTTCGGCATTACGCCCGACCCGGCTTTTTTCTTTTCCGGCAACCAGCGCGGCGAAATTCTGGAAGCGCTGATCTACGCCGTGGAGCACGGCGACGGCATCATCAAGGTCACCGGTGAAGTCGGCAGCGGCAAAACCACGCTGTGCCGCATGCTGGAAAAAAAGCTGGCCGATCAGGTTGAAGTCCTGTATCTGGTCAACCCCACCCTGACGCGCGAACAGGTGATTTACACCATCGCCGGCGAGCTGGAATTGCAGATCGACGGCAAACGGCCGGATGAAGTGCTGCGCATGCTCAACGCCGAACTGATCAGCAAACACATCAGCGGCAAACAGGTCGTGCTGCTGATCGAGGAGGCGCAGGCCATGTCGCTGGACACACTGGAAGAAATCCGGCTGCTGTCCAACCTGGAAACCTCCCATCACAAACTGCTGCAGATCGTCATGTTCGGTCAGCCGGAACTCGATGCCAGCCTGAATCTGCCGCAAATGCGTCAGTTGAAAGAACGGATCAGCAACGGGTTCACGGTGCCGCCCATGACGCCGACCAACGTGCCGGAATATCTGCGTTTCCGGCTCAGAATGGCGGGCTACCACGGCCCGGACATTTTCACCCCCGGCGCGGCAAAACTGATCAGCCGGGCTTCCAGAGGCATCCTGCGGCGCATCAGCATTCTGGCCGACAAAGCGCTCCTGGCCGCCTTCGCCGCCAATGCCGGCGCCATTACCGAAGTGCATGTCAGGGCAGCCATTGCTGACAGTGAATTCAACCGCTCCCCCCTGCCGTGGCTCGACTACCGGCACGGTCTGGTTCTGATTGGCCTGACAGGCCTGATTGGTCTGGTGACGACCGGGCTGTTCTGGTCAGGCATACTGGCGGCGCGCCATCCTGAGGCCAGAGCGGCGGTTGGACCTGCCCCGACAGTCAAAACGGCCAGCGCACCGGCACCCGCTTTTGTACCCGCTTCTGCACCCGCTTCTGCACCCGCCAAAATCAACCCGGTTGTGACCACACCTGCCAGACCTGAACCGGTACCGGCCCAGAGGGCCGACACCGCCACCGTCGTGGCAATTGGGCAGCGTCTGTTGCAAACCGATGCCTGGCTGGCCGAACGCTCGCCCGACCAGTTCAGCATTCAGATCGCGCTGGTGGCCTCGGCAGATCAGAATGAAATTGCGCACTACCTGAACCACATGGAAGCACAGACCGGGCTGGACCTGGTGCATGTTTACCGGGCCCAAAAAAACGCAATCCCGTATTTCGGCATTCTGTATGGTCAATACCCCAACAAAACTGATGCAATACTGACGATCAATGAATTGACCGCGAAGTGGGGATATAAGCCACAGTTACGCACGATAGCCGGCATCAAGAAAGAAAAAGAGCGTAGTTAGGCGCTTGCAGCCCAGATTTTGCTTGGCAAATATACTTGCCGAATTGAAAAATATGGCCTAATCTGCTTTGAATGTAACGTTTCCAAGAGCCAATTAAATGATGAGCATCCAGGACAATGAATAAATTAGCTCTTTCCTGCCACGTCTGCGTTGCCAGTCTGGCACTGACCGGCTGAGGCACCCAGCTGATTTCACCCTCGACTCTGCACCTGAACGCACCGCCCCAAACCCAGGGAGCCATTCCGGAACCGGTGCAGCAAAGTGCCAGCCTGGCACCGCCCAAGCTGAGCGCACCACCCGAAACCTACAGTGTTTCGGTGTACAAGGTGCCGGTCCAGAACCTGCTGTTCGCGCTGGCACGGGACGCCAAGGTGAATATTGATGTTCATCCCGGCATTCAGGGAGAAGTGACGCTGAACGCGCTCAACCAGACCTTGCCCAACATACTGAACCGGATCGGCAAACAGGTCGACATGCGTTACGAACTGGAAGGCAACAATCTGCTGGTCATGCCGGATACACCGTTCCTGCGCAACTACAAAATCGATTACGTCAACATTTCGCGCCATACCACCGGCATCGTGACCATCGCCAACCAGATTTCCTCGGCCGGTGGCTCGGTGACCGGTACCAGCGGTACCGCCAACAACAACTCCACGACGGCAATCGAAAACAGGTCGAACAATGATTTCTGGCCTACGCTGGTCAAAAACGTTACCGACCTGCTGCATGAAACCGACAAGGTCCTGCCCGGCGCAACGGAAGCCAATCCCAACGGTACCCAACAGGATGACGCTGCCGTTACGCCAGTGGCTGATCCCAATGCAGCCGGCAACGGCACTGCCGATGGCAAAAAGACTGTGGTCGTCATTGCACCCAAACCGGCCAGAGCGACGTTCCGGGAAGCCTCTTCGGTGATTGCCAATCCGGAAAACGGACTGCTGGCCGTGCGCGCCACCGGCCGTCAGCATGAACGTATCCAGGAATTTCTTGATCTGGTGATGTCCTCGGCCAAACGCCAGGTACTCATCGAAGCCACCGTGGTGGAAGTGCAGCTCAATGACCAGTACCAGCAGGGGATCAACTGGGCCAGCCTGAAAACCGGCGCCACCTCGACCACCAATTTCAATCAGAGCCCGGTCAACGGCGTACCACTGCCCAGCCAGGTCGCACCGGGCCTGTCGGCAGGACTGATGACGCTGAGTTATCTGAATCCGACCAGCAAGCTGGGCAACATTTCCGCAACGGTCCAGCTGCTGGAATCGTTCGGCAAGGTCAAAGTGGTTTCCAGCCCCACCATCAGCGTACTGAACAATCAGACTGCACTGCTCAAGGTGGTGGACAACAACGTCTACTTCACCATTACCGCAACCACCACGCCGGGCTCGCTCGGTGTGGCCGCAACCACCACCTACACCTCGACCCTGAACACCGTGCCGGTCGGTTTCGTCATGAGCGTCACGCCCCAGATCACCGACAGTGACGATGTCACGCTCAATGTGCGCCCCAGCATTTCGCGCATTATCGGTTATGTGCAGGACCCCAATCCGGCCCTGGCGACGGCCGTGCCGCCGGTGGTCAGCAATGTGCCTATCATCCAGAGCCGCGAAATGGAATCGATACTCAAGGTGTCGAGCGGCCAGATCGCTGTCATGGGCGGACTCATGCAGGACGGGGTCAACAATCTCAAGGACGCGGTGCCGTTTGCCAATTCGATCCCGTTGATCGGCAACATGTTTGCCAACCGCAATGAAACCACCACCAAATCGGAACTGGTGATTTTCCTCAAACCGGTGGTGGTCAAGGATGCCAGCATCAATGGCGACTACAAGCAGTATCGCTCGCGCATGCAGGACGGCCAACCGCTCGGCAGGTCGACTTATGGTGATGAAACATCACGCGCACCGGAAATTCAGATGGGTGTCCTGGCCAATGACAAGCCTGTCGATCAGAGCGCCGGTGATAACCGGAGCGCACCATGAGTCTGCTGATGCAGGCCCTGAAAAAGGCCGAGCACGCGAAGAAAAAAGGACTGCAGGAGCCAGCCGTGCCGGCAGATTCCTCGTCGAATTTTCCGACCATCGAAGAACCGGTGGCCGCGGAGAAAATTCCGGCACACATCGAGCCTGCACTGCCGCCTGGCGCTCTGACCCTGGACGAACCCGCCACTGCCGCCACGATCCCGATGTCTGATCCGACTGTTCAGCCCCACAACGAAATTCCGACGACGCTGACTTTGGAAACCCTGAGCCCGAAAGTTGAAGCGCCCGCACCAGAACCGCAGCAGCGTTTCAGTGCGCCCGCGGCATCGCCGCAGCAGATGGCCCAAAACGTCATGGCCGCCAGCCCGAAACAGGGTTCGAACCGGATGGCGATTCTCGGTGTCGCTGGCGCAGTGATCGCTGCCCTGTGCGCAGCAGCCGTCTATTACTGGCAGTCCACCCAGAACAATGTGACGGCTTTGACGCCCGGTAGACCGGTTGCAGTTCAGCCGGCGGTTCAGCCTGCAGTGCAAGCCCAACAGTCTGTCGCACCCGATTTGAATCCCCCGACTCCGGGTCAGCCTAAGCAATCCGTTCGCGCTGCACCCGTGCCTTTCAGGCATCCGACAATCAGATCGGTGTTGTCAACACCGGCAACTGCCGGTGCCAGCCCATCGGGTGAACCGATACAGATACAGCGCAATCACGCCGCTTCCCAGGTCAATGCCAACCTGTCCAAAGCCTATCAACTGTTCATGAGCGGCGACACAAAAGCAGCGCGCCCACTGTATGAAGCGGTGCTGCATGAAGAACACAACAACCGCGATGCACTGCTGGGACTGGCGGCCATCGCACTGCGCCAGCACCAGAATGAACAGGCCGCCGCGCTGTATTCGCGCCTGCTCGATCTGGACCCGAGCGACCCGGATGCGATCGCCGGCCTGACCAGCCTGGGCAAGGGCGATGCAGACAGCAGCGAAAGCCAGCTGAAAAAGGTATTGGCGCACAATCAGCAGTTTGGCCCGGCCCTGTTTGAACTTGGCAATGTGTACGCCCAACAGTCACGCTGGGCCGAAGCCCAGGATGCCTACTTCCGCGCCTTTGCCAGCACGCCCGGCAACGCCAGCTACGCATTCAACCTGGCCATCAGTCTGGACCGGCTGGGTCAGGCCAAACTGGCGCTGGACTATTATCAGAAGGCAGTGGGACTGGGTAATGCAGCACCCGGCAGTTTCAACCCGGAACCCGCCCGACTGCGCGCTGCACAATTGCAGCAATCCTTCAACACCGCGCCGGCCAGCCATTGACCCATGCCTGAAAAAAGAAAACTCCCCCTCGGCAGCCTGCTGATTCAAAAAGGTGTCATCAGCGAAGATCAGCTGCGCATTGCGCTGATCGAACAAAAACGCACCGGTGATCCACTGGGCAAGCTGTTTATCTCGCTGGGTTTCGTCACTGATGCAACCATCCGCGAGGCACTGTCAGAAAACCTCGGGCAGCAGTCTACCGATCTGGCCAACATGGTGGTGGACGCGACCGCACTGCGCATGATTCCCAAGGAAGTGGCCAAGCGCTACAAGGTCTTTCCTGTGGTATTCAACAAGGAGCAGAACAATCTGATGCTGGCCATGTCGGATACCTCCAACATCGTCGCACTGGATCAGATCAGCGCCATGCTGGGCAAGGATGCCACGCTCACGCCAACGCTGGCGTCCGAATCAGATATCAACCGCGCCATCGACCAGTACTACGGCTTTGAACTGTCGATCGACGGCATCCTGCATGAAATCGAAACCGGTGAAATCATCGATCAGAATTTCAAGAACATCTCGGACGAATACAGCCAGCCGCTGGTGCGTCTGATGGATGCGATTCTGGCCGATGCGGTCCAGCAGAACGCCTCGGATATTCACTTTGAACCGGAACAGTTTTTTCTGCGCATCCGCTATCGCATCGATGGCATCCTGCGCCAGATCCGCAGCCTGCACAAAAACTACTGGCCGGCCATGGCAGTGCGTCTGAAGGTGATGTCCAACATGAACATTGCCGAAACCCGTGCGCCGCAGGATGGCCGGATTTCGATCCGGTTTTCCGGTCGCCAGATCGATTTCCGCGCTTCGGCGCAACCCACCACCCACGGCGAAAACGTGGTGCTGCGGATTCTGGACCGCGCCAAAGGGATCGTGCCGCTTGATTCGCTCGGTCTGGATGACGACTCGCTGACCATGCTCAAGCTGATGCTGGCGCGCCCCGAGGGCATTATTCTGATCACCGGCCCGACCGGCTCCGGCAAAACCACCACGCTGTATTCGATACTCAATCATATCAACACCGAGTCCGTCAACATCATGACGCTGGAAGATCCGGTCGAGTATCCGATGAACATGATCCGCCAGACCTCGGTCAATGAATCGGTCAAACTGGGCTTTGCCAACGGGATCCGCTCGATGATGCGTCAGGATCCGGACATCATTCTGATCGGTGAAATCCGCGATGATGAAACCGCCGACATGGCGTTTTCTGCCGCCATGACCGGCCATCAGGTGTATTCCACGCTGCATACCAACTCGGCCATCGGTGCGATTCCGCGCCTGCAGGACATCGGCATTCTGCCCGATATTATGGCCGGCAATATTATCGGCATTGTGGCGCAGCGCCTGATCCGCCGTCTGTGCCCGCACTGCAAGGTCGGTGACGTCGCCAATGACATCGAACGGCGCCTGCTCGGCCTGCATGTCGATGCGCCCGAAACCGTTATTTATCAGGCGGTAGGCTGTGAGCGCTGCAACCATCAGGGCTATAAAGGTCGCATGAGCATTATGGAACTGCTCAAGATAAACAGCGAACTCGACGATCTGATTGCGCGCCGCGAAACCATGCGCGAAATCAAGAAGGCCGCGCTGGCCGGCGGTTTCCGGCCACTGGCCGATGACGGCGTGCGGCGGGTACTGGATGGTTCTTCCTCGCTGGATGAGATTTCGCGCGTGATTGACCTCACGGACCGTCTGCTATGACACCCGGGGCGCGCTTATGGTGATGTACGCCTACCAGTCCATGGATACCGCCGGCCGAATCGTGCGCGGCAACATGGATGCCAACAACCTGCCTGATCTGGAACTGCGCTTAAAACGCATGGAACTGGATTTGATTGATTACCGGCTGCATGCGCAAAAAACATTCACGATCGGCAAAGGCAAGGTCAGCCGGCGCGATCTGATTATTTTCTGCTTCCATCTGGAACAGATGACTGCCGCCGGCGTGCCGCTGCTCGATGGCCTGTCCGATCTGCGCGACAGCACCGACAATCCGCGCTTTCGCGCCGTGGTCGCCGATCTGATTGAAAACATCGAGGGCGGTCTGCAACTGTCCGAAGCACTGGCGCGTTATCCGGATGTGTTTGACCGCACATTTATTGCACTCATCACGGCCGGTGAACACAGCGGAAAACTGTCCGAGGTCTTCAACAATCTCAGCGACAGCCTGAAGTGGCGCGACGAACTGGCTGCACAAACCAAAAAAATCATCATGTATCCGGCCTTTGTCGGCACGGTGGTGGGTGGCGTGACCTTTTTCCTGATGATTTACCTGGTACCGCAACTGGTGAGCTTTATCAAAAACATGGGCGGTGAACTGCCGTTTCATACCGTGGCGCTGATTTACGTGTCGGATATTTTCGTCAACTACTGGTATCTGATTCTGGCCCTGCCCGTGCTCTCGTATGCCGGCCTCAGAATACTGCTCAAAAACAGTCCGCGCGCACGTTACCGCTTTGACGGCTACAAGCTGCGCATCTGGCTGATCGGTCCGATACTGCATAAAATCATCCTGTCCCGTTTCACCACCTTCTTTGCCCTGATGTATGCCGCCGGCATTACCATTCTGGATGCAATCCGGCTGTCAGAAGAAATCGTCAACAATGAAGTCATTGCTGAAGGGTTGCGCCGTGCGCGGCAATTGATCTCGGACGGCATGGGTGTGACTGCGGCCTTTGAAGCCACCGGTATTTTTCCGCCGCTGGTGATCCGCATGCTCAAGGTCGGCGAATCGACCGGACAGCTGGACAAGGCGCTGCACAACGTCAGTTATTTTTACAATCGTGAAATCAAGGAAATGATCGAACGGGTCGAGTCACTGATCGAACCGATCATGACGGTGGTACTGGGATTGATTCTGGGCTGGGTGATGTTGTCGGTGCTCGGTCCAATTTACGATTTGATCAGCAAGATAAAAACTTGACGCAGTCGAATTGGAAGTGCGACGCAAAATTTGAGATTTCTACTCCTACTGTGTCATGAACGGCGACCCCGTGGGCTGGGATGCTTCGTAGGCTGGGATGCAATCGTAGGCTGGGATGCAATCCCAGCATTTCAACCGTTGATGCTGGGATTGCATCCCAGCCTACGAAGCATCCCAGCCTACGATTGCATCCCAGCCTACGTCCATCATGGTAACGATGTAGGTCAAGTAGCAGGAAATATCTGGACGATATGAACCATTTAATAAAAGGCTCTTTTTGCGCAAACATTTACTCTATCTGACCAACACCGCGCTGACTGCCAGAATGTGGCAGAGCGGCCGGCTGTCCCCTGCCATCACGTTTCAGAATGATGCCGACGGCTGGCAGGGGCTGGCTGCGCATCTGAGCGGCTTTGCGCAGGTCCCGGTGTTTTTGCTCATTGATCTGATCGAAGAAGATTTTCAGCGCGACACCATGCCGCATGTGTTCGGCAAAACCCGCAAAAACCTGATTGAACGGCGATTACTGCAACTGTACCGCGACACACCGTTCCGGCACGCCAGTCACCAGGGCCGCGAAAAAACCGGCAGAAAAGATGACGTCATGCTGTTTTCCGGCATGACCAATGCCGCGCTGATCACGCCATGGATCGACGCGATCCTGAAACAGCAGGTGCCGATTGCCGGCATCTTCTCTGCATCGCTGTTCAGTTCCGTCCTGTTCAACCAGTTCAAGCCCGGCAACGAACCGGTATTGCTGATTACGCACCAGTCAGCCGGACTGCGACAAAACTTTTTCCATAACGGTTATCTGCGTTTTTCCCGTCTGATTCAGCTGCCCTCCGAAGACCCGGCAGCCATCGCCGAACTGTCCGGTCTGGAATTGACCAAAACCCGTCTGTTCCTGGCCAACGCGCGGCTGTTGCAGCGTGGCGAAGCGTTGCGCATCATCGCACTCGACAATCCCCAAACGCTGCTGGCCATGCAACAGCACACTGCCGAAGCGGATGCCGCTGCCTACCGTTACATCACCCTGTCCGACGCTGCCCGGCAATTCGGGCTGAAACATTTGCCCGAAAGCGCTGTGGCCGATGCCCTGCTGCTCGCCCTGCTCGGACGTAAAACGCCAGCCAGTCACTTTGCGCTGCAGGAACAAACCAACGCCTACACGCTGTGGCAGGTCCGCATTGTCCTGTACCTGTTCAGCGTTGCCACGCTGGCCGGCTGTTTATTGTGGAGCGGTGCCAATGCGCTCGACGCACTGGAAACCACCAACCGGCTGCGGGACCAGGAAAAGCTTACTGCGATCAACCAGCAGCGCTACCAGGAAGTCATTGCCAGCATGCCCAAAACACTGGCCGATCCGAAGGATATGAAAGCGTCCGTCAACGTGCATAATCTGCTGCTGCAGAACAGTTCACGTCCGACTGAAGTGATGAATCTGATCGGCACGGCTCTGGACCACCTGCCACGGCTCAGACTCGACGAATTGAACTGGGAAGTCGGTGACGGCAAGGATCCAGCAGCACAGACCGCGGGTCAGACCGCAGGTCAGTCCATCACCACGCTGGATGCCACCCTGATCGGATTGCCCGCCAGACCACCTGAAACCGTCACGCTCAAAGGGGTGGTCGTGCCGTTTGAACATGATTACCGCTCTGCGCTGGACAGCGTCAATGAACTCATCACCGAACTGAGAAAAAACCAGAACATTCAGGTCAGCGCCGTGCTCATGCCGCTCGATATCAGCCCGGGTGTGGCGTTAAAAGGCGAGGCCGGACATGACAGCAAAACGCTCACTCCCGGTTTCGAATTACACATTACCTGGAAACCATAAATGGCGACAAATAACCAGGCCACCAACAAGACTGCCGCCGGCGTGACCGGTGCAGCGCGCGAACACTCGTTCCTGCGTGACGATTTTCCGTCGATACAAAGAGCCACCCTGACCTTTGCCCTGTGCGCCGTGATCGGCATTGCGCTGGTCATCAGCACCCAAACCATGCTGGACAAACAGCTGGACATGTTCAACCGGGCCCAGGCACTGCAAAACAGCAGCAAGGAACAATATCGCCAGGCAGAAAATGAAAAGCGCCAGATCCTGGACTATCAGGCCAGATACCTGCAACTGACCACACAGCAGTTTGTCGGACCGGAATTGCGGCTGAACTGGATCGAAGCCATACAGGCGACCCAGAAAGCGGCCGCGCTGCAGCCGCTCGACTATGAAATTGCGCCACAACAGACGTTCCTGGTTGATCCGTCCATCGACATGGGCACGCTGGAGCTGCGCGGCAGCAAAATGACAGTCACCATGAATCTGCTGCATGAAATGGAACTGTTCCGTTTTTTGAATGGCCTGCAGGCCAGACAGCTTTTTGATCTGCAAAGCTGTGATCTCAAACGCAACGACAGCAGCAATGCGGAGCACCTGGTGCCACTGCTGGTTGCCGAATGCAGCCTGGTGTGGATTACCACAGGCAAAGCAGGCGGTGACGCCACCGAAACCCCGGCACCCGACAATGTTCCACTACCTGCGGCGAGGCCATAAAATGGGCAACAAACTGATCATGCTGATGCTGCTGGTGACGCTGAATTTCGCCGCGCGGGCGCAGGACGAGCTCAGCGGTCGCCTGTTTACGACTGCGGCAGAACGTGCCAGACTGGATCAGATGCACAGGCAGAATCCCACACTCAGTAGCGCACTGCCCGGCATCACCGATGCACCCGAGTCCATTCCTGAACAGGCCACGCTCAATGGCTATGTCACGCGCAGCAGCGGCAAAAACACCACCTGGATCAATCAGGTCGCGCATGACGAAAGTGACTACAATGGCCGTGTGCATGTATCCCAGAAGCCAGGCCACAAGGCGGAAATTTCCATGAAGGCCCCCGGCGGCCGGCGCGTCAATATCAAGGTCGGTGACACGCTTGATCTGCAGACCGGCCTGCTGCACAGAATTGATGAACCGACTGGTGCTCCACCTGTACCGGCAACACTGCATTAACGAACAAGGATCCAAAAAATCATGTCCAAGTTATTTCACCTGACCCCAAAGCAACGCGGCTTCACACTGGCTGAAATGGCGATCGTGGTCGTGCTGGCCGGCATAATGATGACCATGGGCCTGAAAATGACCGTGGCCAATCTGAATAATGGCGCCTATGCTGAAACGGTGTCCAAGCAGGCCCAGATCAAAATAGCGCTGATTAATTATTTACGTACCAACAACACCATCCCGTGCCCGAATGTGACTCCCGCTCCTGCCACACCGAGCGGCTTTGCAGGTCCATCGCCCTGTCCGGTCGGCTATGGCGTGATTCCCTGGCTGACCCTGAACATTCCCAAAGACACCGCCGTGGATGGATGGGGCAATTACTTCATTTACCGCGTCGCCAATGGTGTTGCGCCTACGGCGAGAAACTGGACCGTCAAAACTGCCGCGCTAAATGCCTTTGATATCAACGAACTGAAGACACCATCGGCTGGGCTTACGGTAATGCAGGGCGATGGAATCACACCAAATCAAACCGCAACAACCAGTGCGGTGGTGGTCCTGGTATCTACCGGCAAAAACGGACTGGGTGGCAGAGGCCTGCAGGGATTACCCAATGCCCTGGTTCCGGCTTTGAACGTTGATGAGGTCAAGAACGCCACATTCAATGCTTCAACGTTTGTCATACGTCCTTACACCGAGGTTAACAAACCTGGCTATGGTGTTTTCGATGATGTAGTTACCTACATGCTGCCACAGGATTTACTTCAGCCACTGGTTGCCGAACAGTCGCTGGGTGCCTGCCAGGCGTATTGCTCACCCTGCACCGGACTCGGGACGTCTGCCGGAGGTGCTCAACCGTATTGCATGGGGCCGAATAGTCCGGCTACCGCCGTTGGTGCGTCCCCTTGCATAAGTGCAGGAAAACCGTACGCAACATGCACCGCTGCAGGTGCGCCAAAAACGTGCTTTGCTATCTCGGTACCAGTCGGCAATCCAACCCCAAATTGTCCATGAAAACTCAATCCAACCTGCCACGATCAAACATCCAGCGCGGCTTCACGCTGGTTGAAATGTCCATCGTCTTGATCATTATCGGTGCGCTGCTGTACGGAGTCCTGCAAAGTCAGGCCATCATCAGCAGCGCCAAATCCAAAGATGTGGTTGCCATCGTCCTGGACCTGCGTACCGCTACGGCGTACTTCAAACAACGTTATGGTTATCTGCCCGGTGATCTGCCGCTGCCGTTCAACTACATCACTGCGACGCCGGCGCTGACTGCTGCAGCCGGAACCAACGGCAACGGTGTTATCGATGGTGCAGTCAGCGCAGCAGGATTGGCAACAGTTGGTTCGGAAGTTGCCCAGGCGCCGCTGCAACTGTACAGCGCCGGCCTGATCGGCACCATCTCCGCCGGCAACACGACCAACTACCTCAATACCAGTTATGGTCCGGTGCACATCGTCTCTGCCGCTGTCGCCAACGGTCTGGTCCCGACTTTCACCGCCAACAATCCGACTGCCATCAATGCCATCGTATTTTTCAACCTGCCCTGCGACGTGGCCAATGAAGTTGACACCAAACTCGATGACGGCAAACTGACGACGGGTTACGGGCTAGGCAGCGCCCCCTGCATCGGCACCAATACCCTGCCGGTCTACGCACTCCCTTTATAACTTTCACCCGCAATGTTTAAACAAATCCGCACCATCGCCCGCTACACCCTGCTCGAAGCATTGCGCAATCGCCTGAGCTGGCTGTTTGCCGTGGTTCTGCTGGCGGGCATCGCCGTGAGCGGTTTTTTGAATGAAATGGCCCTGACTGAAAAACTGGAAATCCAGCTGGCCCTGCTGGCGGCCCTGCTGCGCTTTTCCGCGGTATTTTTACTGGCCACGTTTGTGGTCACGAGCATGGTGCGCGAATTCAATGACAAGGGGTTGCAGCTGGTGCTGGCGCTGCCTCTGCCGCGCGGTGCCTATCTGTTTGGCAAACTGAGCGGATTCGCCATGCTGGCCGTCATGCCCGCGCTGCTGTTTGGCCTGCTCACTGCGCTGCTGGCATCTCCTGTGCAAAGTGTGCTGTGGACCCTGTCGTTAATCATCGAATGCTGGATCGTGATCGCCTTCAGTGTGCTGTGCGTACTGACATTCAACCAGGTCATGCCGGCGCTCAGTGCGGTCATGGGGTTTTACGTGCTGGCGCGCTCAATTTCGACGTTGCAGATGATTGGTCATCAACCGCTGGTCGACAATACCCTGTCGCAGCGCCTCATCACTTTCATGGTCGACAGCCTGTCGGCGGTATTACCCCATCTCGACAATTTCACCCGCACCGACTGGCTGGTCTACAACACCGGTGATGGTCACGCACTCGCGGTGCTGGCCACACAGGGTGCCATTTATCTGGCCCTGCTGTCGGGTGCGGCCCTGTTCGATATCTACCGCAAAAACATCTGACCATGGTTGTCCGTCCGCTGGCCACTGTTCCGAAACCGGTTTTTTTATTACTGGCGCTGGCATTGTGCGCGCAGTTGCTGTGGCATTTCAGTCACCCGCCATCACCACCGAACGCCGACAGCCTGCCGCCGACACCGTCGCTGACCGCCCTGCAACTGGTCAGCCTGGGTGAACCCATTGCGCTGTCCAAACTGCTGCTGTTGTACGTGCAGAGTTTTGACGATCAGCCCGGCGTGCACGCCGCGTTCGGGCAGCTGGATTTCAAACGGGTCCAGAGCTGGCTGGAACTGACCCTGCAGCTCGACCCTCGTGGGCAATATCCGCTGTTTCTGGCCAGTCACGTGTATGGCGAAAGTGGTGAGCCGGCCAAACAGCGCATGATGGGTGCATTCATCTACCGGCAATTTTTTGCCGATCCGAACCGGCGCTGGGAATCGCTGGCCAATTCCGCCATCAGGATCCGGCACCGGCTGGATGATCTGGCACAGGCCGAGGTCTACGCACAGGCCATTCGCGAGCATGCCACCGGAACCAATGTGCCGGACTGGGCCAAACAGATGGATATCTTTATGCTGGCGGACCTGCAGAAATATGACCAGGCCCTGACCCTGCTGGATGAATTGCTGCACAGCGGCCAGATTACCGACGCCGCTGAATTGCGCTTTCTGCAAGACCGCAGGGCGCAATTTGCCGCCGCCGCGCAGGGACGATGAAGACGTTTACTTGCGCGAAAACAACAATATAAATCAACAATCGTTCATTTATCGTGAAATGTTGTTAAAACTTAATTACATAATCGAAACACCTCACGTATAAACAAGTTACGCATGCTTGCCGTAGTTCAAGTATTTGGTCGAAACTTCGGATTTGACCCATTTTCAGACGGCGACCGCCAACAGATTTAACTTTTTTCAGGAGCAACTATGAAATTTTCCGCATCCAAGCAATCCGGTTTTACCCTGGTTGAAATTGCCATCGTTCTGGTGATTATCGGCATTCTGCTGGCCGGTGTTTTAAAGGGTCAGGCTTTAATCAATAACGGTCGCATCAAGGGCCTGGTCGCCAATATGAATGGTGTCTCGTCAGGCTATAACGGTTTTATCGATCGTTACCAGTCTGCCCCAGGAACCGAAACGATTGCCAATGCGCTTGCCCGCCACGGCTGGACAATCACTACCAACGGTGCTGTGTACACTGCAGCCCTCCTGTCACCTGCCACGACTTTTGCGCCTGGAAACGTTCAGCGCGCGTTTTGGCAGGAATTGATCCAGGCTGGATTTATCACTGGCGATCCAGCAGGTATCACAAACCCAGTTTCTGCAAACAGTGGCTCGATCGGTGTGAGTTTCACACCCTTCACATTGCTGCAGGGTGCATCGGTGTGCCTGTCCAGCCTGACGCCGCAGCAGGCCGCAGGTGTCGACTCTATTATTGACGGTGCCACTCCGACTACGGCAGGTTCATTCGGAGCCAATACCGGCACCGTGCAGGGCATTATCGGCGCAGGTGGAGCGACCATTACTGCACCAAACGGCGCGGCACCTACCGCTCTCGGCTTTGCCGAAAATTCGGGTCAGTACTGGACCCTGTGCCGCACTCTGTAATTGACTGAATCAGTAATGCGACCGCCGGTCGCATTACTGCATCTGCCCTGTCCCCCGCTGCATTTCAATTCCATCCGCTGGTCTGCGTTATTTACGCAACCATCAGCGTCCTTACCTTTGTGCTGTACTGGTTCGACAAACACGCCGCAATTCAGCGCACAGCGCGCATCAGGGAAAGTACCCTGCATTTGCTCGCACTGCTCGGCGGCTGGCCCGGCGCTTATGCTGCGCAAAAAGTCCTGCGGCACAAAACCGTCAAGCAACCATTTCAGGCGATTTTTCTGGTCTGCGTCGTGGTCAATATTGCTGGTTTGATTTTGTATTCCTCACCCCTGGCATTCGCAGAATTGTTGAAATTCCTGGGGCGGGGGCAATGAGCAAAAAAAATTAACAAAGACTTTCACAAAAATACCTATTTCATGAAACTCTTTATGCATTAATTATTGACATCAACCCCATTTTCGAGTGCAATGGCACCATGCCAAAAATATCCAAAGCCGTACTTCAGCTGCCCCCTTCAACCCAGTCTGCGCTGGGCCAGCTCGGCGCCGACCTGGCCGTGGCCAGACTCCGGCGCAAAGAATCCCTGATTTCATGGGCTGCGCGACTGGGGGTGTCGGTACCCACGTTAATGCGTCTTGAAGCAGGCGAGCCCGGTGTCGGGATTGGCATCTATGCATCGGCACTCTGGCTCATCGGCAGGGATGAGGGACTTGCCACTCTGGCGTCTCCCGAGACAGACCGGGGCGCCGTGGTGATGGAGGTCAGAAAAGCGGTAGAGCTCGGCAAAGAACGCGCCAGCGTATCGGCAGAAACAAAGAGAAAGCGTAAAGAGTTAAATCAAGGTTAACAGGAGTACCACGTAATGAGTCCCCCGTTCACAGCACATGATGTGCTCTATCTCTGGTTTTTGGCGAACCCGGCTCAACCTGAATTGATCGGGACACTGAACCTGATCCATCCGGGCAATGGCGTGTCGTTGCGGTATTCACCCTCCTGGCTGAAATCCGGCGTCGCGCTCAGTGAAGACCTTCCGCTGGTTGATACAGAATACCTGCCGCGCACCAAAGACGCCGCCGTGGGTGCCGTTGATGATGCCAGACCAGACCGCTGGGGCGAACGTGTAATCCGACATATCGACAAACCGGCGCGCCTGTCACTCATGGAGTACCTGTACTACGCCGGTGATGACCGCTTTGGTGCGCTGGGCGTTTCCACATCCGGCGACGCCTACCTGCCCAGAATGAATGGCCCCTTACCTCGCCTGCAGGATGCGCAGCAGCTCAGTGATATTGTTTCGAAAATCAAGGCAAAAGAGACCATCCACGAGCTGGAAAAAAAAATGATGGTCGCCGGCGGCAGTTTTGGCGGCGCAAAGCCCAAGGCGCTCATTGAGATGAATGGCGAGCAGTGGCTGATCAAATTTTTCAACAACGAGCCGGTCGATTTGCCATTGGTCGAGCATGCCACCATGACCTTGTGTAAAAAAGCAGGCATTGCCGTGGCCGAAACCCGGACCGTGCCACTTGAAGGAGCGCACGCCATTGTGATTCGGCGCTTTGACCGCCAGGACGGCAAACGGGTGCATTGTATTTCGGCCGGCACTGCCTTGCGCGCTGCAGCCCAACATCCCGGGCAGGCGGAAATGAGTTATTCCGGTTTGGCGCAGTTATTGCGGCGCTCCGGCGACGCTGTTGACGACAGAAACAGAAAACAGATGGTTGAACTGTTTCGCCGCATGATCTTCAATATCCTCATGGATAACACCGATGACCATGAAAAAAATCATGCCCTGTTTGTGAAATACCGGCCTGTCAGACCGGGCTCTGCCATTCGCACCGTTCAGCTTGAACTGACACCTGCGTATGACGTGCTGCCAACCAACTCAGGACAGGGACACCAGGAATTTGGTATCGGTGACAACGGACATGAATCGTCCCTGGAGAATGCAATGACCAGATGCCGGCTGTTTGGCTTGACCCCGCCAGAAGCGGCTGCCGAGGTGGTTAAAGTGATTGCGGTGGTGGATACCTGGCAAGAACACTTTACAGCGTGCTCGGTTTCGGCTGCCGACATTCTGGAACTGGCCGGGCGTATCGACTCGGATGATTTGTTATCGCAAAGGAAAGGCTTTCGCGTGGATGCGTTCCCGGATGTGCCGCCCCAAACCCGTCGCGGCCCGTTTTCTTAGACTGACTACTGGTGTCGTGTTGCACTCCAAAGTACAATGCACCCCAACTCAGGATGTCGGGAACATCCGCGCATTACATCCATACTAATCCACAGGAAAAAAACAGAATGAAAAGCGATCTCGACATTGCTCAGCAGGCCACCCTCAAACCCATCATCCCACTGGCCCATGCCAAAGCCGGTATCGAAGCCGACGCCTTAAGCCCGTTCGGTCACTACAAGGCCAAACTGTCGCTGGACTATATCAAGTCACTCAAAGACCGTCCCGACGGCAAACTGATTCTGGTTACCGCCATTTCCCCCACGCCCGCCGGTGAAGGCAAGACCACCACCACGGTCGGTCTGGGCGACGCGCTCAATGAGATCGGTGAAAACGCGCTGATCTGCATTCGCGAACCGTCTCTCGGTCCGGTGTTCGGCATGAAGGGCGGTGCCAACGGTGGCGGGATGGCGCAGGTAATTCCGATGGAAGATATCAATCTGCATTTCACCGGCGACTTCAACGCCATTGCACTGGCCAACAATCTGCTCGCCGCACTGATCGACAACCATATCCATCACGGCAATGCCCTGAACATCGATACGCGCCGCGTCACCTGGAAACGGGTCATGGACATGAACGACCGCGCGCTGCGCAAAATTACCGTCGGCATGGGTGGACCGGCCAACGGTTATGTGCGTGAAGACGGTTTTGATATTGTGGTGGCCTCAGAAGTGATGGCGATTTTCTGTCTGGCCAGCGATCTGGCTGATCTGAAAACCCGGCTGGGCAAAATCGTGATCGGTTATACCCGCGACAAAAAGCCGGTACTGGCCAGCGATCTGAAAGCGCATGGCGCCATGGCGACACTGTTGAAAGAAGCGTTCTCGCCCAATATCGTCCAGACACTGGAAGGCAATCTGGCGCTGGTGCATGGCGGCCCGTTTGCCAATATTGCGCACGGCTGCAACTCCGTCATCGCCACCCGCACGGCCCTCAAGCTGGCCGATTATGTAGTGACCGAAGCCGGCTTCGGCGCTGATCTGGGCGCGGAAAAATTCATCGATATCAAATGCCGCAAGGCCGGCCTGAAACCATCGGCCGTGGTACTGGTGGCCACGCTGCGCGCACTGAAATATCATGGCGGCATCGAGGTCAAGGAAACCGGCAAGGAAAATCTGGATGCGCTCAAAAAAGGCATGGTCAATCTGGAAAAACACATTAGCAATATTCAGGAACACTTCGGATTGCCGTGTGTGGTGGCGATCAATCAGCGTACCGAAGATACACCGGCTGAAATTGAACTGCTGCGCTCCACCACGGCGCACCACGGGGTGGAAGTGATTCTGGCCAATCACTGGGCCAAGGGTGGCAAAGGTGCGACTGAACTGGCACACGCGGTAGTACGTTTGTGCGACCAGCCGGCCACCATGAAATTTGCCTATGAAGATTACCTGCCGCTGCTCGACAAGATTCGCGCGGTGGCCAGCAAGATTTACGGTGCCAGTGAAGTGCAGGCCAGCAAGGCGATACTGGAAAAACTGGCTGAATACGAAGCGGAAGGCTACGGCCATTTCCCGGTCTGTATCGCCAAAAACCAGTATTCGTTTTCTACCGACCCGACCTTGCGCGGTGCGCCAACCGGACACACGCTGCAGATTCGTGAAGTGCGGCTGTCGGCCGGCGCCGAATTTATTGTTGCGGTGTGTGGCGACATCATGACCATGCCGGGGCTGCCGAAAGAACCGGCGGCCATGTCCATTGACATCGACGACAACGGGAAGATTACCGGGCTTTTTTGAACGTTGCATTTCAAATTGTGATTCGCCATTCGCATTACGAGGTTCTTTAACTTTTATAAGGAAAGACCATCATGTCAAATCGCGCTGTCCTCACCTTCTGCATTACCTTACTGCTGCTTAATCCCCCGCTGACTTACGCCCATGATCATGAACACGAAGGACATGAGCATGGCGCGGACGTTGTGGGTAAAGTTGCCTTTCCCACCTCCTGCAATGCCTCGGTGCAGAGTCAGTTTGAAACCGGTGTGGCCCTGCTGCATTCGTTCGAATATGACCGCGCCGCCACGATGTTTGCGTCGGTAGAAAAAGACGATCCCGACTGCGCCATGGCGTACTGGGGTTCTGCCATGACCAGCTTCCATCAGATCTGGTCGCCACCTGCTCCGGACGAAATGGCCGCCGGCTGGGCGCAGATTCAGAAAGCCAGAAACGCGCACGAACAAACGGCGCAGGAAGCGGCCTGGATCAATGCGCTGTACAACTTTTATCAGCCGGGTGCCCTGAAAATCGAACAGCGTGTGACCCAGTATTCGCTGGCCATGCAAAAGCTGTATGAAAGCGATCCGAAGCAGGATGAGCCGGCCATTTTCTACGCGCTGTCCATCCTGGCGGATGAACCACCCGGCGACACCGCCCTGCTCTACCCCAAAAAAGCCGTTGCGATTCTGAACCAGGTACTGGCCAGAAATCCCACGCACCCAGGTGTGGTGCATTATCTGATTCATGCCTGCGACAATCCTGAAATGGCCGGACTGGGGCTGGCTGCTGCGCGGCAGTATGCCTCGATTGCCGCTTCGTCACCGCATGCCGTGCACATGCCCGGTCACATCTTTGCCCGTCTGGGATTGTGGAAGGAAGACATTGCCTCCAACCTGGCTGCCGTGGCGGTGTCGGAACAACAGCATCAGCCGGCCTTCTATGCCCTGCATCCGATGGAATTTCTGGAGTATGCCTATCTGCAGACCGGACAGACTGCCAAGGCCAATGCAGTCGTCGCCGACGCAGTTGGCACACCGCTGGAAAAATATGGGCATGCCTCGTATGCGGGCCGACTCTATGATCACTATCAGGCAGAATTTCCCGCCTATTTTTATCTGGAAACCAGAAACTGGCCGGCAGCAAAAGCGTTAACCATCACCAGCAACGGTCCCGGTGCCCGCCTGACGCTGTCGTGGTCGCGGGCGATTGCAGCCGGACACCTGCACGATGTTGCCACCGCCAAGGCGGCCGTAGCTGAATTCAACCAGGCAAAACTGGATTACAAAAAACTGTTTCCGGACCGTGAAGAAGGACCTGTGGATACCCACAGCGACGAGGTGCGGGCGTGGCTGGCGTATGCGCAGGGCGATACCAAAACTGCGTTCCGTTTAATGAAAGAAGCCGCCGATTATCAGGACAAGGTCGGCAAAGCCGAAGTGGAATTGCCGGCCCGTGAAATGCTGGCCGATATGCTGTTTGAGCTGAAACGGCCAAAGCCGGCGCTGGAGCAGTACAGCCTTTCATTGAAATCGGATCCGAACCGCTTTAACGGTTTGTATGGAGCAGGCCTGTCGGCCGAACAAACCGGCTCAAAAAATCTGGCGATTTACTATTATCAGCAGCTGATGGTGAATTGCGATGCCGGGTCTGCGCCAGAGCGCATTGAGCTGGCGCATGCGCAGGAATTTGTTAAAAAGAATGCGGCTCACTGAATGATATTGAAGGCTGGCGTTGAAATTGGATCCGCATTCTCCCCGTGTCGGAATTCTTTACACCGACACGAACCATCCCCTGCGTAAAATTTCCAACTGATTGATAAATATAGCAATTTGAACTTGGGCGTGCTTCTTGCATGAGGCATGTTCACGTTTTAATCCAGCTGATTTGTCTATGGCAAGGAAACCAACATGAAGAGTTTCATTCAATCCGTTTTCATGGCGTTCGTACTTGTTGCCGCAAGTGGCAGCGCCAGCGCAACAACGATCGATTTCGAAGACCTCCCAGGGGATACCGTTGGGCAGCTGATAACCAGCGATGGCTACAATTTTGCCGGAGATAATTTTGGTGCTGTCTATTACACATATGGCGCTTTTACTGATCCGGTGGATGTTTCCAATGGCAGCAGAACCCTGCTGGCGCTGGGGCCGATATTTGGTTATTCCGACCAGATCACAATGACACAATCCGGCGGTGGCACCTTCCAGTTGACCGGCCTGGATGCAGGCGGGGTGTTTACCGGTAACAATCCCGAGTATGACGCCGCGCAGATTAATTACGTTGAACTCCTGGGTGGCGTGACCGTGGCAACCGGATCGATCGGGCTGGTAGAAGGGGCGGACGGGGTTGCAGCTTTTCAGACATATGGCATTGAAGCCGTACTTGCAGACACGGTCGTCTTTACGGGTCTTGACGGAACCAATGGCAACAACGGTTTCAGTCTGGACAATCTGGTCGTGCAGGACAGCACGGTTCCAGAACCTGGCAGCCTTGCGTTACTGGGCCTGGGTATTCTGGGGTTGCTGCTGACTGGCGTGGGCAGACGGCGGCACCAGGAGTCTGCGCCATTTTTTGATTAGTTTTATCATCTCAGGAGACTTATGATGCGTATCTCAATTTCCCGTTTTATAGCAGTGCTGTGCTTTTCCGTTGTCACGTTTGGCGCGGTGTCCGGCATTGCAAACGCCGTCACAGTTCAACCGGCGCTGGTGCGCGATGTCGACGAGGGCGCTTTGCAACCGTTTCAGTTATCAATGGTGGTAGGCTCCATTACGTCTGGGACTCAGGCCGCTTACATCCCCGTTCCGGCGGGCAAACGCATGGTGATCGACTACTACAGTGCGCAGGCACAGGATTGGACTGGCGGCGCTGCACTCATGACTATCGGTACCACGGTGGGCGGTGTTTTTGTTTCATATATCGTCTATGTGAATGCCAATACGTCAAATCAGGTTACTCAGGCCACGAAAATCTATGCCGATCCTGGCACACAAGTGCAGATATTTGTCGCTACCAATGCGGGTAGCTGTGGCGGACTGATTTCCATATCAGGGCATTATGTCAACATACCCTGAGTGGAATGACTGACAATAAAAGCGCATGATATGAAACGATGGCATCAATTCGCCTGCTTTGTAGTGTTTGGCGTGCTGGGGGCACAATGGACCTGGCTGTTATTCAAACCGACTGAACAGCCGGGACCGGCGCAGCAGCGGCAGAACAATACGGGCATCAAGCGCAACGCGGTGTCTGAACTGTTTGGCGGCCCTGCTGCCGGGACGGATAACAGCCAGTCAACAGGGTTCGTGACTACCCCCAACGGGGGCCTCAAAACAGATCCCCGGCAGGTCGACCAGCAGCCTGTGCATTCCGTCCTTCCCAACGCGACTGCAGGTGAGGTACGTCCACAATATGTGATGCTGGCGGATCATGGCATGTTCAGGCACGTCGACATTCCTGATCATGTCAAATCCCCCTCCCTGACGCCAACGGATGCGCGAATGTCCTCGCCACCTGTACCGGTACAAGCAGCGGTTGGGCCAACACCGCAAGTGTTAGCCACAGCACCCAACATGGTGATTCACCCGAGCGCAGAAAACGCCGGCTCGCCGCAGATCAGCTATATACAACCCGCTGCGTCGGTACATGCACCGAATATGGTGCTGGCCCCGAACGCGGGAAAAGTGGACTGAATGTGTCTAAGTGCAATTCAGGCAGCTTCAAGATTCACGTGTACTTTCTGACCAATTGCGGTGGCGATATTCACGAGAGCATCCAGTGAAAAACGCGAAATTCGGCCGCGCATCAAATCGTTGATACGTGGCTGAGTCACGCCACAACGATTCGCGGCTTCGATTTGCGTCCACTTGTTTTCATCGATCAATGCGGCAATTTTTTCAATCAGTTCCGCCCGTACCCGCAGGTTGGCAGCCTCCTGTGGTGTATCAGCAATTGCATCCCAAACACTTTCGTACGTGTCGGCTTTTTGTTTGGTCATGGATTCCCTCGCATCAGTTGCGCATACCTGCTTCTTGCAGTGTCAATATCGTGTTTTGAAGTTGCCTGAGTCTTTTTCTGAAATGCGTGCAAAACATAAACAGCGTCAGGCATTCGAGCCGTATAAACAACGCGAAATGTCCCGTTATCATCCCAAATACGAATTTCCTCTACACCTTTGCCAATGGATGGCATCGATTTAAAATCGCGTGGTTGATTCCCATGTTGAACGCGCTCAAGCTGATAGCCTGCATCGTGGCGTGCTTCTTCAGGAAAGTCACGCAAACATTTAAGCGAATCACCAAGGAATTTAACGAGCTTCATGATCGCAATATATCCGTTTGGATATATGTTTGCAAGCCCTGTTTTGAGTTAAAAATCAATCAATAAAATTTATACTTCAGCGCCACCATCAACGACCGTCTCCGAAACCAGTCCGCGCGCAGGTGTGCAGACTGTCAGACAAACTCAAGGCTGGTACGGAACATTGTTGCCCTGCGATTTCCAGATTTCTTCGGCTTTGCCGGATTTGATCAGCGTTTCCAGGGCTGCGTTGATCTGTATGAGCAACGCGGAATTCCTGCCGTTTTTTTGTGTTACCAGGTAGCGCGAGGGTGACTCGGCCCAGGGTGCTGCCACATGCCTGATATCGCCGTCGTTCAGGATGTCCTTGCCAAAGTATTTGAAACTGGCGATGATTTCCAGCTCTTCCACGAAATACTCGCAACGTCCGGCGCGCATTTTTCTGAGCAGCGAATCGTAACCGGCGCCCAGATCCAGATTCTCGGATTTCAGTCCGTAATGGGTATAGCTCGAACCATAAATACCGCAACCGTGGTATTTCTTCAGTTCGCTCAACTGTTTAACGATAATGGGAGCCGTGGCCAGATAAAAAATCTGCGGTGTGAGCGTGTTGTAGTGGATCGAATAATCAAACAGTTTGGCGCGCTCCGGATTGAAATAGGCGCCCATGGCAAAATCAATATGACCGTTCTGCACTTCATTGAGGCAGCGTTTCCATGGCAGATTACCAATCAGGGTGAATTTTTTGCCCATCAGTGCAAAGGTAGCGCGGACGAAGTCGGCGGACACGCCGTACGCCTCATCGTTCAATTTTGGCGTCGACTTCTCTTTGACTTCGGACCATTCGGAGGGATTCGGGTCTCCGCAGATCTGAATCGGCTCCTGGTTTTGAGCGTGAAGGCAGGTCAGAAAAACCAGCAGGCACAGAGGGGACAGTCTGATCAAACGATGCACAGCACCTCCGTTTATTGACAATATTGAACTCATTGCGCGCGGTCCAGAAATCAGTCTAGGCGACCCCGTCTGGTTGTGCAATCCGGTATTTTCAATAAACCGTTCAGGTGTGACTGGTAGTCCTACTGTGTCATGAATCTAAAAATTCAATTT
>Ga0316222_1001662_pt1 | contig 26241 bp, 20 predicted proteins | sample TBH18011metaG_FD_206008 | JGI IMG/M metagenome (GOLD analysis project Ga0316222, IMG submission 206008) | Freshwater microbial communities from Trout Bog Lake, Wisconsin, USA - TBH18011 | ecosystem: Environmental > Aquatic > Freshwater > Lake > Hypolimnion/Profundal zone | place: USA: Wisconsin... | reverse complement strand
TATCTGTCGCCGCGCGACGATTATTTTGGCGCGGGCACGGGAGGCGTTTGCAAAGACCCAGGCAAGCAGGCTGCGTATAACGCCATGTATCGCACCCAGCTGACCGAGGTTCTAACGCGCTACGGGCAGATGGTGGAGGTGTGGTTTGACGGCTCCAGCGTGGTGCCTACGTCGGACCTGGTGCGAAAGTACGCGGCTCATGCCGCAATCTTTCAAGGACCGGACGCAACCATTCGGTGGGTGGGGAATGAGTATGGCTTTGCGCCTTACCCGTTGTGGAATGCGGAGACCAGGGCCGATGCGCGCACCGGCACATCCACCTCAATGCACGGAGACCCGGAGGGGGACACGTGGATTCCGATTGAGTCCGATGTGTCGATTCGGCGGCCCAACTGGTTCTGGAGTACGAAGAACGAACACAACCTGATGACGCTGGAGCAACTGGTCGAGGTGTACTACCGTTCAGTGGGGCGCGGGTCACAACTTTTGCTGAACATACCGGCGGACCGGCGCGGACACATGCCTGAAGCGGACTTTGCGCGGGCGAAGGAGTTTGGCGCGGAGGTACGGCGGCGGTTTGGCAAAAGCGTGGCTGAGACGGCGGGGACGGGCACGCAGCTTGAACTGCGGCTGGCCAAGCCCACGCGGGTTGATCACGTGATTCTGGAAGAGGATTGCCGTTTTGGTCAGCGGGTACGCGCGTTCTGCGTGGAAGGGCTGCTGGGCAACGAGTGGAAGACGCTCTATGCGGGAACGTCTATCGGACACAAGCGCATTGTGGCGCTGCAGGGGCATGACTCCAGAGGCTTGCGGCTGAAGGTGACAGAGACGCAGGGCGAGCCGCGGATACGGCGGTTTGCAGCCTTCAATGCAGGCGCGGAGGCTCCGGCAACCTGGGATGCGCCCACCGAGACCTGGGCAGCCAATACGGTGGGGCATTGGGTGGGTGCGAAGTTTGAAGTGGATGTGACGAAGAAGATTACCGACGCGACCCAGTACCGGCTTCGCTTTGTTGCGGAGAGCGGGCAGGTGAAGGGAATTGGCGATGTGCGGCTGCTGCTGGATGGAGCGCCTGCGCCTCACCTGGTGCGGCCTGACCCGGCCGCCGCCAATGTGCTGATTCTCAACATGACGGGGATCGGGCAGAAGGCGATTGTGAGCGGGACGATTGCGGGGGCGGAGCGGGGAACGATTCTGATCCAGAAGCTGTAAGGCGCTGACGGCTGCTCGCGTCCGTACGGAGGATTCACTCATCCAATGGAAATGAGTTTGCCCAGGCACGCGGGCAGGCAGGAAAGGCTGTGCGATGAAGATTGCATTTTTGGGGCTGGGCAAGATGGGGACGCCGATTGCGCGGCGGCTGCTGGGCGCGGGGCACCAGGTGACGGTGTGGAACCGCAGTCGCGGACCAGCCGAGGCGCTGGGCGCCGAGGGAGCGCTGATTGCGGAGTCAGCAGCCGAGGCGGTTCGCGCGGCTGATGCGGTTATGACGATGCTGTTTGACGATGCGGCGCACGATGCGGTGCTGTTTGGCGACGGTGGTGTGCTGGATGCGCTGAAGCCCGGCGGGCTGCATATTTTGCTGAGCACCATCAGCGTTGCGCTCAGCGAACGGCTGACGGCGGAACATGCGCGGCGTGGAGTGGACTTTGTGGCCGCGCCGGTGTTTGGGCGGCCCAACGTGGCCGAGGAAGGCCGGCTGTGGATTGTGGTTGCGGGCGAAGACAAGGCGGTGGAGAGGGCAAGGGGGCCCCTGGAAGCAATTTCGAGGGGCATCTCCGTGGTGGGCAGGGAGCCGCGGCAGGCGCATGCCGTGAAGCTGGGCGGCAATTTTCTTATCAGCGCAATGATTCACGGGTTGGGGGAATCTTTTGTTTATGCGGCGGGGCAGGGGATTGATCCGGCAAAATTTCTTGAGACCGTGAACAGCGCGCTGTTCCAGTCGCCGTTTTACGCGGCGTATGGCAAGGTGATGCTGCATCCGCCGGAGCAGCCGGGAGCGACCATCGAGTTGGGCGCAAAGGATTTGGGGCTGCTGCGCGAGGCCGCCGCCGAACGCAGGACGCGACTCAGCCTGGCCGATGCGCTGGCGGAGGTTTTTGCGGAGGCGCGGCAAAGCGGGCTGGGCGGCGAGGATTGGGCGGTGGGCCAATATCGCATGGCGGAGCGGCGGGGTGTGTTGGAGTAGGGATATTTAGGTAGGATAGGGGCATGAGTCTCAAAGGAAAAATCGTCTTTATTACGGGCGCCAGTTCGGGCATTGGCGCAGCGGCAGCACTGGCATTTGCGGCTGAGGGGGCGCGGCTGCTGCTGGCGGCCCGTCGTGGCGGCAAACTGGCTGAAGTGGCCTCGCGCGCGCTGGAACTTGGAGCCGGGTCTGTGCACTCGATCCACCTGGATGTGCGCAATCGCCAGGCGGTGCAAAGGACCATCGATGAGCTGCCGGCGGAGTGGGCGGAGATTGATGTGCTGGTGAACAACGCCGGGCTGAGCCGTGGTATGGACAAGCTCTACATGGGGAAGATTGAAGACTGGGAAGAGATGATCGACACCAACGTGAAGGGGCTGCTGTACATGTCGCGCGCGGTGGTGCCGGGCATGGTGGTGCGGGGCCGGGGGCACGTGGTGAACCTGGGTTCAACGGCGGGCGAGCTAACGTATCCCAATGGCGCTGTCTACTGCGCTAGCAAGGCAGCGGAGCGGGCCATCAACGACGGCTTGCGCCAGGACCTGTTGGGAACACCGGTGCGGGTGACCAGTGTGGATCCGGGTATGGTGGAGACTGACTTCAGCCTGGTACGTTTCCACGGGGATTCCGGGCGCGCGGAGAAGGTTTATAAGGGCCTGACACCGCTGCGGCCTGAGGATGTGGCCGAGACAATTGTCTGGGTGGTCAACCGGCCTGCCCATGTAAACATTGCGCGTGTAGTTATGACCACAATCGACCAGGCCAATTCGCTGCTCTTCCACCGCGAGGGGTAGCGCGGCAGGCGCCAGCGGGTTCCGCTGGCGCGTCTGGTTCCTAGCCCATTGCGTTGATCTGGCCTTCAATCTGAGCCAGAGCAGCTTCAAGCGCGGTACGGCGGGCAGGATTTGACGTTCTTTGCGACAAGATGTTTTCGCGTTGCAGGTTAAGCGCCTGTTTCTCACGTTCCTTAGCGGAACGTATTGAATCGGCGAGACGACGCGCGTCCTCACTTACAAAGGTGGGGTCCACCTCTGACTGCTGCACGGCATTTGCCATTTGATCCTCCACGGATTTACTTTCCCAACCACGAGCCATATCTTCATTCTACGAGGGTTTTCCGCGTTGCATCCCGCGGAATGAAGACGGTTGCCCGGAAAGGGCGGAGGATTAGGCCCATGCGTGCTTGGCAGATTTCGTCGTTTGGCGTTGATTCTTTGGAGTTTGTGGAGCGGCCAACACCCACGCCAGGGCCCGGTGAGGTGCTGGTTGGCGTACGCGCGATTTCTTTCAATTATCGCGATTTGCTGATGATCAAAGGGCTCTACAGTCCAAAGATGCATCTTCCGCGCATCCCCTGCTCGGATGGAGCGGGCGAGGTGGTGGCGACAGGCGAGGGAGTAACGGCCTGGAAGCCGGGCGACCGCGTGGCTGGAATCTTTATGCAGAACTGGCAGGACGGGCTGCTTACGCCTTCCAGGGCCAGAGGAGCGTTGGGCGGGGACATTGATGGAATGCTCACCGACTACGTGGTGCTGAAAGAGGCCGGCCTGGTGAGGCTGCCGGAGCACCTGAGTTTTCAGGAAGCGGCGACGCTGCCGTGCGCAGCGGTGACGGCATGGAATGCGCTGGGGGCGGGGGAACTGAAGGCCGGGTCGACTGTTCTGATTCAGGGGACGGGTGGGGTGTCAATCTTTGCCCTTCAATTTGCGCGGCTCAGGGGAGCGCGGGTGCTGGGCATCAGCAGCAACTACGAGAAGCTGGAGCGGGCCACCGCACTGGGGCTGGACGCGGGGCTGAACTACCACGACAATCCGGAGTGGGATCGCTGGGCGCTGGACAAGACAGGGGGCGAGGGGGTTGACCTGGTGGTGGAAGTGGGCGGGTTGGGCACGCTGCCGCGCTCGCTGAAGGCCATACGCATTGGCGGAACAGTGGCGCAGGTGGGGGTACTTTCGAACGCAGCCGAGCCGTTGCCAATTGCCATGATCCTGCACAAGATGGCGCGCATTCATGGCATCTACGTGGGGTCGCGCAGGGACTTTGTGGAGATGAATCGGGCGATCTCGCTGGCGGAACTGCGGCCGGTGGGAGAGGAGTTCCACTGGGGCCAGGCACGCGAGGTGCTGGAGCGTATGGAAGAGGGCAGCCATTTTGGCAAGCTGGTGCTGACGGTGGGATGAGGTGGATCGCGAAAACCAACCGGTAACAGATCGTTCAGATTACAAACTTCTATCAAAGCTATTGATATTGTCGCGCCCTGCCCAGGGCGATATTCGGCTATTGTGCTGAGCTCGCGACGAGAGCGGCGACGTGCGCGGGGGTCGAAATGGGCGCCATTCGTCCCGCGCAAGAAACGCCAACGTCTCTGTAGGCGTGCGCCGCGGGTGCCTGTACCCGAATTCCGGGAGGTCTTTTTGCATCCAGCATGCTCTTACCAGGCCGACCGGGCACGTGCGCCGCGCAGAACTCCGTCGTGGACAGATGAATTAACTTAGAGATATCTCGCGTATTTAAAAAGTGCGGAAATGGGCTTTGCATTGTGATTCTCGATTATCTAGCTGAGATCTCCCGCTTGAAGCGAGAGATGAACGCGGTGATTCTGGCGCACTACTATCAGGACTCCGAGATACAGGATCTCGCCGACTTTGTGGGCGATAGCCTTGAACTCTCCCGGCAGGCGGCGAGCACAGAGGCGGATGTGATCGTCTTCTGCGGTGTGCTGTTCATGGCCGAAACCGCCAAGATTCTCAATCCCGACAAACTCGTTCTGCTGCCGGACTTGAAGGCCGGATGCTCGCTTGCCGATGGCTGTCCGGCAGGGCAGTTCCGCGCGGTTCGGGAACGGTATCCCGACCACATCGCAGTGAGCTATATCAATTGCAGCGCCGAGATCAAGGCACTCAGCGACATCATCTGCACCTCGGGCAACGCGGAGAAGATCATCCGGCAGATTCCCGAGGACAAGCCCATCCTCTTTGCGCCGGACCGGCATCTTGGCGCGTTTCTTGAAAAGAAAACCGGGCGGAAGATGCGTCTGTGGCAGGGATCGTGCATCGTGCACGAGATGTTCAGCGAACGCAGCCTGGTGCAGCTCAAAGTCAGTCATCCCCGGGCGATGGTACTGGCTCATCCCGAATGCGACGAGGCTATTTTGCGCCATGCCGACTACGTCGGTTCAACAAAAGGACTGCTAAACTTCGCCGCGAACTCCGAGGCCGGGGAGTTCATTGTGGTCACCGAGAGCGGCATCCTGCACCAAATGGAGAAGGACTGCCCTGGCAAGGTGTTTCTTGCCGCGCCGGGCAACGACGGCTGCGCCTGCAACCTGTGCCCGCACATGCGGCTTAACACCCTTGAGAAGCTCTATGAATGCATGAAGATGCGGAGCCCCGAGATCCGGATCGAGGAAGGTTTGCGCCGCGCCGCGCTTGTTCCCATGCAGCGCATGCTGGCCATGAGCTAGGGCCGGATGACGTCTAACGGGCGGCGTGACGGCCTGACTTTTGCGCCACCTATCAAAAAGGAAACGATGAAAAACGCTTCTTATCCTCCTATCGATACAGCTGAACTTCAGCGGTTTCTTGCTGAGGATATGCCGGAAGGCGATATTACGACTGAGGCAATCGTGGGGCCTCAGCAGCGGGCGCAGGGTGAACTGCTTGCCAAGGCGCCGCTGGTCCTGGCCGGCATCGAGACGTTTGGGGCTGTGTTCCGGCTGCTCGACTCCGGTGCGGAGATAGATGCCGATGCCGCCGACGGCGAGGAGATCGCGCCGGGGCGGGTTCTTGTTCGCGTGCGGGCATTGGCACGCTCTCTGCTGGCAGGTGAGCGCACGGCATTGAACCTGGTGCAGCGGATGAGCGGCATTGCCACGATGACCCGCCGCTTTGTGCATGCGGTGGAGGGAACCGGCGCCAGCATCCTGGATACGCGCAAGACCATGCCCGGGCTGCGGGCGCTCGATAAATACGCGGTACGCGTCGGTGGGGGAAGAAATCATCGCCTCAATCTGAGCCATGCGGTGCTGATCAAGGAAAATCACATCCGCATGGCGGGTGGCGTGGACGCGGCCCTGATGGCGGTTGCTCCGCTGCGCGGTCACGCGGCCTGGATCGAGATAGAAGTTACCAACCAGAAAGAGCTGAGGTCAGCGCTCGAACTTGCACCAAATGTAATCCTGCTGGATAACATGACGCCCGAGTTGACCGCCGAGTCGGTGCGGCTGGTGCGGCAACACAATTCCGGACGGGCGATTCTGACCGAAGCTTCGGGGGGCATCACGCTGGCCAACGTGCGCCAGTACGCCGAAGCGGGCGTGGACTGGATCAGCGTGGGTGCGCTGACGCATTCAACGCCTTCCGTGGACCTTAGTTTCGAGATTGAACCCGAGTAAAGCCGGCACGTTGGCAGGCGACGGCGCAGATGGACTGCCGATGGGCAGCATGCGGAGCGCGTAAATGAGAATTCCAGAACAAACTGACGTGCTGGTTCTTGGTGGCGGCTTGGCTGGCCTCTCAGCTGCCTGGGAAGCTGCCAGACAGGGCTGCGAGGTGACGCTCGCGGTGCGCGCGCCAGGGCCAGTGGAGAGCAACACCTACCATGCCCAGGGCGGCATCATCTATCGCGCACCGGAAGAAGACTCCCAACTGCTGATCGAGGACATTCTCACAGCGGGGGCCGGCCTCTCCAGTCGCGCAGCCGCCCGGCTCCTAAGTGAGGAAGGGCCGCGCCTGGTTCGCTGTGTGCTGATTGAGGAGATGCAGATTCCCTTCGACAGTGAGCCGAATGGCTCCGGGGATCTGCATCTGACGCGCGAAGCGGGCCATTCGCTGGCGCGGATTATCCATTGCAAGGATCAGACCGGGAAGGCCATCGAACAGGCATTCTTCGACCGGGTGAAAGACCATCCGCTGATAACGTTGCTGACCAGCGCCACGGCGGTGGATCTTCTTACCGCTGCCCACCACTCGTTGGAGCCGACGGACGTGTACCGCTCACTGGCCTGCGAAGGGGCATATGTGCTGGACCAGAAGAGCCGGACGGTTGCTCCGATCCTGGCCCGGGAGACAATTTTGGCCACCGGGGGCGTGGGCAGTGTGTTCTTGCACACCACCAATCCAGAGGGCGCGCGCGGCGACGGAATCGCCATGGCCTGGAGGGCAAGCGCCCGGATCATCAACATGCAATATGTGCAGTTCCACCCCACAGCACTCTATGCGCCCGGGGGGCGGTTTCTTATTTCTGAGACCGTGCGCGGCGAGGGCGGCCGACTGGTCGACAGACACGGCAATGAGTTTATGGAGCGATTCCACGCCGACCGCGCGCTGGCCCCGCGCGATGTCGCGGCTCGGGCCATCTACCAGGTGATGCTCGAGAGCGGCGATCCATGCGCCTATCTTGACATTACCCACCGGCCGGCAGAAGAGCTTCGGAAGCGCTTCCCGGGCATCTATGCCGGCTGCCTGGCGCAGGGAATTGACATGGCGCGCGATCCCATTCCGATTGTGCCCGTAGCGCATTACAGTTGTGGCGGAGTGGCCGTGGATGGCGAGGGCCGCACCACCATCGACCGGCTGCGGGCAGCCGGCGAAGTGGCCTGCACCGGGTTGCATGGGGCCAACCGGCTGGCGAGCACCTCACTGCTGGAGTGCCTTGTGTGGGGAACACGGGCCGGGGCAGGAGCGGCATCGCGAGTGCGCTCAGGTGAGGCTATCGAGTATCCACGCATCGCCCCCTGGCGGTACGAGACCGAGCCGGCTGATCCGGCGCTGATTGCGCAGGACTGGCTCACAATCAAGCAGACGATGTGGAACTACGTTGGGCTGATCCGGAGCGAGCGGCGAATGAACCGAGCCTGGCGTGTGCTGAGCGAACTGGACCTGGAGATCGACCGCTTCTATCACAAGTGCGAAATGAGCGACGCCATCATTGGCTTGCGTAACGGGATCATGACGGCGAGGCTGATCCTGGAGCAGGCCCGGCAGTGCGTCGAGAGCCGGGGCTGCCACTACCGCATCGACTGAAGGTCGGATGGCAGTTCTCCGGTGGTTCCGGATACGATGCCGAACAGTGGCGCCAGGATTTCTCGTGGTTGAAGCCGGATGCTGCCAGAGCCGCCAGGAATGATCGTCCTGCCGCTTTTCAAATGTTGTCCTGCCCCGGGGCGATATTCGGCTATTGTGCTGAGTCCACGACGAGAGCGGCGACGTGCGCGGGTGTGGGGGCGATGGCGTCGGCCGTGGCGCATTCTTCCGGGGATCCGTACCCCCAACCGGCTGCGAGGCAGCGCAGGTGGTTGGCGTGAGCGGCGTCGATGTCGAAGCTGCGGTCGCCGATCATCCAGGTTGTTGCAGGAGCGAGAGAGCGCTCATTGAGCAGATGCGCGAGCAGGTCAATCTTGCTGTGGCTTGCGTACTCCGCCTTGTCGCCGTAGATGGCGGTGAACAGGCCGGAGATCTCAAATGCGTCGAGAATGCGAATGGCGAAGTGCTGCTGCTTGGATGTGCAGACGTAGAGGGGAAAGCCCTGGCTGTGCAGCTCGACGAGCATCTCGCGGACACCGGGGTAGACTGAGTTGTTCCGCCAGCCCTCGCGGTCATAGCAGGCGCGATAGTCGCGGGCGAGCGAGACGCGCTCCTCTTCCGTGGCGTGGGGCAGCAGCTCAACAGTCCACTCTTCGACGGGCGGCCCGATGAAGCGGTCGAGCGGGCCCTGGTCGCCCATGTTGCGCGCGTCAATAACAGTGCGGAGACAGCCGAGGATGCCGGGCTTGGAGTCGGTGAGCGTTCCGTCGAGGTCAAAGATGAGAGCGGGCAGAGAATGGGACATGGTTCAAGTTTCGCAGATTGGTCTGCGCGGGCGAAGAACGGCCGTGCGCGGCGGTGAGTCCAAGGGCGAACAGTATTCGTCCCTATAAGCAGAGTACGCATCCCTGTTTGCGACGGAAAGACAGTCAGTGGACTGAAACGGGGCTTTTGCGCGTGGCATTTACCGCTGTATTTCGAAAGGAAATTTCAATTGCTTAAATTTATTGGATTTGCAGCTCTCTCCCTGGCTTTGGCTTCATCGGCTGGTATGGCCCAGACTCCCGTTCCCCATGCGACAGCCGAGGCGCGCGCCAAGGCCCTGGTGAGCCGGATGACGCTGGACGAGAAGATTGATCAGATGCACGGCATCCGCGACGGCCAGAAGTTCCGGCTGATTCCGGCGCTTCCTCGTCTCAATATCCCGGAGTTCCACATTACCAACGGACCGGCCGGCGTGAGCCTGGGCTGGGGAGGCCGCCAGAAAGCAGCCACGGCGCTGCCCTCGCCCACGGCGCTGGCCGCCAGTTGGGATCTGGACCTGGCACGGCTTTATGGCGCTGTCGGCGGGGCTGAGGCGCTTGCCCTTGGCTCGCAACTGCTGGAGGGGCCAGACATCAACATCATTCGCGTTCCGCAAAACGGCCGCGCCTTTGAGAACTACAGTGAAGATCCCTTTCTGACCAGCCGCATCGCAGTCGCCAATATTCAGGGCATCCAAAGTGTGGGCGCGCTGGGCAATGTGAAGCACTTCCTGGCGAACAACCAGGAGACGAATCGCAACTCGATCAACGAGATCATCGGCGAACGGGCGCTCAGGGAGATCTATCTGCCCGGTTTTGAAGCCTCAATCAAAGAGGGGCATGTGGCCTCGCTGATGTGCGCTTACCCGCGCATCAACGGGGACTTTGCTTGCGAGAACAAGGCGTATCTGAACGAAATTCTGCGCAAGGAGTGGAAGTTTGACGGCTTTGTGATCTCAGACTTTGGCGCAACCCACAGTACCGTGAAGAGCATGGAGGCGGGCCTGGATGTGGAGTTCCCGATGGGCCGCTACTACACCGCGCCGCTGAAGCAGGCCGTGCAAGCCGGGCAGGTGACCAAGGCCGCTCTGGATGAGGCCCTGGTGCGCCGCTATACCAAGCTCATTGAGTTCGGCTTCTTCGGACCCCAGAAGAAGGTCCCGGCACTGGATATCCTGAAGGACGGCCAGGCCGCAAGGAAGATTGCCGAAGAGGGCATGGTGCTGCTGAAGAATGACGCTGGCATTTTGCCGCTGGACCGGGCCAAACTGAAAGTGCTTGCCCTGATCGGGCCTTATGCGGTGCGCACCCTGACAGGCGGCGGCGGCAGCGCCGATGTTCTGCCGCTCTATACGGTGGAGCCATTTAACGGAATCCGGCAGCAGTTGCTTCCCGCCGGTTTTAGAAATGGTGTGCAACTGGTGGACGGCAACGACCTGGCCGCCGCGGCCAAGCTGGCCAAGGCAGCGGACGTGGCCATCGTGATGGTGGGCGCAAACGAGGGCGAGGGAGCAGACCACCCCATCGATCTTTCGCCGGAGCAGAACCAGCTAATCGAGACTGTGGCGGCGGCCAACCCCAGGACCATCGTCGTGCTCAAAACGGGAAGCGCCGTACCCATGCCCTGGCTGGACAAGGTGGCGGGCGTGTTGGAGGCGTGGTATCCCGGCGAAGAGGATGGCAATGCCGTGGCCAGGGTGCTGTTTGGAGAGGTGAATCCCTCCGGCAAGCTCCCGGTCAGCTTTCCCAAGTCCTCGCAAGACACGCTTGCCCGTGATCCGGAGCTGTATCCGGGCAATGGCAAGGAAGTGCATTACAACGAGGGCATCAATGTGGGATACCGCTGGTTCCAGAGCAATGGAATCAAGCCGCTGTTCCCGTTTGGATATGGGCTTTCGTACACCACATTCGGTTATTCGAAGCCCAGCGTCACCGTCTTGCCGGGCCACAAGGGCGTGACCGTGGCGTTCCAGGTGCAAAACACCGGAAAGCTGGCCGGGGCAGAGGTGGCGCAGGTGTATCTCGGCTTCCCGTCCATCGAGGAAGGCAACGAGGCCCCCCGCCAGTTGAAGGGCTTCCAGAAGGTATATCTGGAGCCGGGTACGTTCAAGACGGTCCAGATCACCCTCAACCCCCGCGCCTTCTCCTACTGGTCCACCGCAAAGCACGACTGGGTCATCGCTCCCGGCTCCTACAAGGTCATGATCGGGGCCTCGTCAGAAGATATCCGGCTGGATGCTACGACGGTAGCGCCGTAAACCAGTAAACACTTTTGAAATAAGTAATATGCGGTTACGCTCTCCCAGGCCTGATGCAATCAGGCCTGGGAAGGCGCCTGCCTGAGCGCAGTTGGAGAGAGTGCGCCCGCGTCTGGTAGTTTATGTAGATGCAATCAAATAAAGTTGACACTAAGTCACTCAATGATGCATCTTAAGAGAGTCAGAATTTTTATGGGACAGGTGGGGAAGCAGACATGGCAAAGATTATTGGTATTGACCTTGGCACCACGAACTCGTGTGTAGCCGTACTTGAGGGCGGAGAGCCCAAAGTGATTCCAAATGAAGAGGGTGCGCGGACTACGCCCTCGATCGTCGGTTTTTCAAAAAGTGGCGAGCGGCTCGTGGGCCAGGTAGCCAAGCGGCAGGCCATCACCAACCCTGAGAACACAGTCTTCTCGATCAAGCGGTTTATGGGCCGGCGCTACAACGAAGTGAACGACGAGATGAAGATGGTGCCGTTCAAGGTGACGCAGCAGGGCGACCACGTGGGCGTTCTGGCGCAGGGCAAGGAGTACACCCCGCCTGAGGTTTCGGCCATGATTCTGCAGAAGTTGAAGGCTTCTGCCGAGGCCTACCTGGGTGAGACGGTGACTGAGGCCGTGATTACGGTTCCGGCTTATTTTAACGACGCGCAGCGGCAGGCGACCAAGGATGCGGGCAAAATTGCCGGTCTGGATGTGAAGAGGATCGTGAACGAGCCGACGGCGGCCGCTTTGGCGTACGGGCTCGACAAGAAGAAGGACGAGACCATCGCCGTGTATGACTTTGGCGGCGGCACGTTCGATATCTCCATTCTTGAAGTGGGCGAGGGCGTAATCGAGGTCAAGTCGACCAATGGCGATACGCATCTGGGCGGCGACAATCTTGATCAGCGGATTGTGGACTGGCTCATCGCCGAGTTCAAGCAGGAGTCGGGTCTTGACCTGGCATCGAAGGGCAACGAGATGGCGCTGCAGCGGCTGAGGGATGCCGCGGAGAAGGCCAAGATCGAGCTCTCGACGACGATCGAGACGGAGATCAATCTGCCCTTTGTCACAGCCGACGCGAGCGGCCCGAAGCACCTGGTTCGGAAACTGACGCGCGCCAAGCTGGAGCAGTTGGTTGAAGATCTGCTGGAGCGTTCGCTGGAGCCTTGCAAGAAGGCGATGGCAGACGCAGGCGTTACCGCGAGCCAGATCCATGAGGTAGTGCTGGTGGGCGGGCAGACGCGCATGCCCAAAATCCAGGAGATGGTGAAGAAGATGTTCGGCCGGGAGCCGAATCGCAGCGTGAATCCCGACGAAGTTGTCGCGATTGGCGCGGCGGTGCAGGCGGGCGTGTTGGCCGGCGAAGTGAAGGATCTGCTGCTGCTCGACGTGACACCACTGACGCTCTCGATCGAGACGCTGGGCGGCGTGGCAACCACCATGATTCCGCGCAATACGACGATCCCGACCAAGAAGTCCGAGACGTTTTCGACGGCGGCTGACTCGCAGACCGAGGTTGAGGTGCACGTGTTGCAGGGCGAGCGCCCGCTGGCGGCGCAGAACCGCACCCTGGGCAAGTTCAAGCTGGGCGGCATCATGCCTGCTCCGCGCGGCGTGCCCCAGATCGAGGTCACCTTCGACATCGACGCCAACGGCATCCTGAACGTGCTGGCCAAGGACAACGCCACCGGCAAGGACACGCGCATCACCATCACGTCCAGCTCAGGTTTGAGCAAGGACGAAGTGGAAAAGATGGCCAAGGAAGCTGAAGCGCACTCATCCGAGGACAAGGAGAAGCGCGAGGAAATCGATGCGCGCAACTCTCTGGATTCGCTTGTCTACAACATCGAAAAGATGCTGAAGGAGAGCGGCGACAAGATTCAGGGCCCGGAGAAGAGCGAAGTGGAGGTGGTGCTGGCGGAGTCGAAGAAGACTCTGGAAGGCACGCCGAGCTCCGCCGACATGAAGGCTGCGCACGAGAAGCTGACGCATGCAAGCCACAAACTGGCAGAGGTAATGTACAAGGCCAAGGCGGCGGATGCGGCGGCGGGCGGTGCTCCGGCCGATGCCGCGGCAGAACCGGCAGCCGAAGCCAAGAAGGACGAAGGCGTGATCGACGCCGAGTATGTGGACGTGGACGAAAAGAAGTAGGACTGGCCGGAACTGGCCGTTCAGGCAAACCCGCCCGTTGGGCGGAAAACTCAGGGGCGGGTGACGTTGTCGCCTGCCCCTTAGTTATAGCGGACGAGCAAAGCTCAGTTTTTGCCGGCGGGTTCAGGAAAATCAATCTGGAAGACCGTGCCTACGGCAAAGGGCTGATACGGGTGGTTCTCCTGGTAGTAGGGCCTGAACTGGTATTTGCCAAGAGCGTCAAGGGCAGCCTGCTGTAACGGCAGAGGCCCATCGAGTACGTGAAGATCGCGTACTCGGCCATCTGGGCCAATGACGCCTCGAACGTGGACTGATCCGTAAATGTGCGCGGCCAGCGCGGCGGGGGGATATTGCGGCTCAGCTGAACGGATCAGGAGTTTTCGGACTTTTGCCTCGGGCAGGTATTCGATTCCCACGTACTTTTTTTCAGTGGCGCCATGCGGAGCCACAAAGTCTGCTTCGTTGATTGTTTTAAGTTCTTCAATGCTCTCGAGGTGTGCTCTCAGTTCAACTTTTCCGTACTGGCCGATGAGCAGGTCGCGCGGAATGTAACGGCCCTTGAAAAGGATTACGCCATTGCGGATGGTCTGCAGCCCCATGGCATCGGAAACCAATCGAAGCAATGGTCTGTCCGCGTCGAAACAGAGATTGTAGCCCATCATCGTGTCGGTCAGGCTGCGGTCTTGAAGACGGAGTTGAGGCGCAGTGAGGGAATTCAACTGCTCTATAAATCCAGGCGCTTGAAATGCATCTGTCGAGTACATGATCATGCTGCCGGAGGTGACAGTATAAGACGAAAAAAGGCGCACGTGGATGCAGGACAGGCGGGTGCTTTCGGATTTGTTTATTGAGGCGATTGGAGAAAATCGGAACGGCCCTCCAACCCAGGGCAAAGGATCGACGAATCCCAGCCGCGTCAGCGCGACGAGATCTGGTACATCCTGCGGCCCTGTGAATTTGTCATGCTTTCCGAAGTAAGTTGTTGCTGTAAAAGTGGTGCTTGTGAAAATGTACTTTCCTTTCGCGGGGCTAATCCAGAACTCCTCGTAGGTCCCGTGGTCGATGGCGTTGCCCATTACGTCGAAGAGGATGAAGGTCGCTTTCAGGTGCCAGGGGGGCAAACTGGAGGCGTTCAGCCCGTTGAAGTCTCTGGCCTGCGCCATAAACTTGTTGGTGTCGCTGGGCGTTGCGACGGAGCTGATGGGGCTTTCTTTTGAAGGACTTTGCGCATGAAGAGTGCAGGGAATCAATACTGCGCCGACAGCCAGGCAGAGCAAGCTGATGCAAAAAGAGAGCGGCAGCAGGAAGGTAGTTTTTCGCATGGCGGAACCATAGCACAGAGTTGAGGTGTTCCGTTTACCGTGTTACGCTAAGCGTTAAGTATGATTCAGTCGTTTGCGGATGAGGAGACGGAAGCGGTTTACCTGACCGGAACGAGCCGGCGCTGGGCGAATATAGCGCGGATTGCGGCACGGCGATTGCAGGCAGTGGACTACGCGAGTGCGATTGAGGACTTGCTGAATCCGCCTGGGAACCGGCTGGAGAAGCTGAAGGGCGACCGCGAGGGCTATTGGAGCATCCGTATAAACGATCAGTATCGGGTAGTTTTTCGTTGGGACGGAAAAGATGCCTCGGATGTGGAGATTGTTGATTATCACTAAGGAGAACCGGCCATGAGTATTCCGCGTAGACACGAGCAGAGGGGGGTGCCGATCCATCCCGGCGAGTTCTTGCGTGAGGATTTTCTAGTACCGCTGGGGCTTTCCGCGAATGCTTTGGCCATTGCCTTGCGTGTACCAGTTACGCGGATCTCGGAGATTGTGCGCGAGCGCCGTGGAATTACGGCGGATACAGCTCTGCGCCTGGCGCGCTATTTTGGGACGACGCCGGATTTCTGGATGAAGATGCAGATGTCGTACGATCTTGCGCTGGCAAGCAGGGAAGTGACGACACGGATAGAGGTGGAGATTTTTCCCGCGCCGCGAACCGAGACCGGTGAGCTGAAGGCGCGGCAGATTGCTTGAACGGAGTTGGAGGTATCCCAGGTGTAAGAAGCGAGACCTGGGGCACCCAGCTTTTATGCGGAGGATGAGAAGCTAGAGTAAGGGCAACCACAGATTGTTCTACTCCCCCGCGCTTCGCTCAAAATGAAACGCTATTTTCAATAGCGCCGTGACGCAGATTCGATGACGAGGAAACGGGTCCACACATTATGGCCACCACACAGAACAAGGACTATTACGCAACGCTAGGCGTGAAGAAGACGGCCACGCCGGAAGAGATTCGCAAGGCGTTCCGCAAGGCTGCGCGCAAGTATCACCCGGACGTGAACCCTGGGGACAAGAAGGCGGAGGAGAAGTTCAAAGAGATCTCCGAGGCCAATGACATCCTCAGCGACGACAAGAAGCGCAAGGTGTTTGACCAGTTGGGGTTCTACTCTGACCAGATTGACCCGGCGCAGGCGGCGGCATACGCGCGCCAGCAGGGCGGCGGCGGCGGACGGGGCCAGGTGGACTTTGACGGCTTCGACTTCTCCGGCTTTCAGGGCGGAATGGGCCACCAGGCAGCGCAGCAGCCGGGGCAGGGACAAGCGGGATGGGGCAGCTTCAAAGACATCTTCTCCGGCATTTTTAGCGGGGCACAACAGGGGCAGCAGGCGCGCGGGCCGCAGCCGGGAAGCGATATTGAGTACCAGGCCACGGTCGACTTCTGGACGGCGATTCGCGGAGGTCAGGCGCGCATCCAGGTGAACCGGCAGGAGACCTGCCCCACCTGCCACGGGCAGGCGCACACGGGCGGCGTGGTGCAGTGTCCGGAGTGCAACGGCTCCGGCCAGGTAACGCAGATGGGCGGGCGGATGAAGTTCAACATTCCGTGCCCACGCTGCAACGGCACGGGGCGGACCTCGAACAGTTGTTCCACCTGCCACGGCGAGGGCACTCAAACCAAGTCAGAGGCAGTGGAGTTTCGCATCAAGGCCGGAACGCGCGACGGCCAGCGGATACGGCTGCAGGGCAAAGGCAATGCCGGGTTGAACGGCGGGCAGGCAGGCGATCTGTTTCTGATTGTGCGCACCGGGACGCACCCGGTGTTTACGCGGGTGGGCGACGATATTCAGTTGACGGTGCCGGTGACGGTGCCCGAGGCCTCGCTGGGAGCCAAGGTGGATGTGCCGACCATCGACGGCCGCGCGCAGTTGAAGATTCCCCCCGGAACGCAGAGCGGGCAGAAGCTGCGCATGCGCGAGCGGGGCGTTGAAAACTCGCAGCGGGCAGACCAGCGCGGCGACCAGATTGTGACCGTCGAGGTGGTGGTGCCCACGCTGCAAGACGAGCGCAGCCGCGAGATTATGCGCGAGCTGGCCAAGCTGAACAGCCAGGACCCGCGCGTGGGATTATTTGAGAAGGCCTAGAGTCGCGGGTTGAAGGCGCAACGAGCGATTGAACTAAGGTAAGCTGATTCCGGGTAAGGACGATGGCGGCAAAACGAAAGACAAAGGGCGTGTACATGATCTCGGCGGTGGCCGAGATGTACGAGATTCATCCCCAGACGCTGCGCCTCTATGAGCGCGAGGGCCTGCTCAAGCCGTCGCGCACTGAGGGCAATACGCGCTACTACACAGACGAGGACCTGGAGCGGCTGGAGTTCATCCTGAACCTGGCGCGCGACCTGGGCGTGAACATTGCCGGGATCGCCATCATCCTGCAGATGCGGGAGCGGATGGAAGAGATGAACCGGCAGATGCAGAACTTTGTGGAGTACGTGCGGACCGAGATGCTGACGCGCTTCCAGCAGGCGGCGCCCTCTACCGGCGCGGCAATGGTGCCGCTGCGGCGGTCCACGGTGATCGCCTCCCGGCCTGCGGCGGCCAAGCCAACGGCGCGCAAATCGTAGTTCCGCGGCCTGCCTGACTCTCCCGGCTGGTGGCGGACCAATCACACTATGAAAACTTGACCTATGCATTCGCCCCGCTGCGGGTATGCTGGAACCTGTATGTCGTTCGTCTTTCTTGGATTGGCTTGCTTCGGAGTGGTGACGTCCTCAGTGTTTGCGGGGATGGTGCTTTGGGCTGTTCCTGGGTACTTGCGGGAGCGGCGGGCGGCGCTGCAGCAGCTTGAGAGCAGGCCGGGGTTTACGCCCCCGTTGACGCTGCTGAAGCCTGTGCATGGGGCCGAACCGGGGCTTGAGGCGCATCTGGCCACGTTCTTTGAGCAGGACTATCCAGTGTACGAGATTCTATTCTGCGCCCGCTCGGAAGACGACGCCGGCCTCCAGACGGCGCGGCGGGTGGCAGCGCGCTATCCGAATATCCCTGTGAAGTTTCTGTGGACCGGCGGCCAGCCCGACTACATCAACGCCAAGGTTGCCTCGATGGAGTTGATGGAGGCTGAGGCTGCCTACGAGATTCTGGTGGTAAGCGACAGCGACGTGCGCGTGACGCCGGATTATCTGCGCGCCGTGGCGCTGCCGTTTGCCGATGAGACAGTGGGCGCAATGTGCTGCCCGTATCGCGGCGTGGCGGCTGAAGGCGGCTTGTGGGCGCGGCTTGAGGCCGTGGGCATGAGCGTCGAAATGACCGCTGGTGTGCTGGTGGCGCGCATGATGGAAGGGATGCAGTTTGTGCTGGGGCCTACGATGGCCTTCCGGCGCGAGGCGATCCGGCGGATGGGCGGCTTCAAAGTGACGGCCGACTACTGCGCCGACGACTTTGTGCTCGGCAACGAGACCTTCAAGCTGGGGCTAACGGTCGCGCTCAGCCATCACGCCATTGACCACATGGTGATCAACTCAACGCTCTGGGCGTCGTTGAAGCATCAGGTGCGTTGGATGAAATCGACCCGCTTTTCGCGGCCCAAGGGGCACTTTGGCACGGCGCTCACGTTCAGCGTACCGTTCGGGTTGCTGGGCCTGGCGGCGGCGGCGTGGCTGGGGCATCCTTGCTGGGGGCTGGCGTTGCTGGGCTGGGCCGTGGCTACGCGGCTGGCGTTATCGGTCGCCGTGGGCTGGCTGGTGGTCGAGGACCGAAGCTGGTTCGGGCTGCTGGTGCTGTATCCGCTGCGCGACCTGATGGGATTCGGCTTTTGGGCGGCCAGCTACTGGGGCAGGCGCATCTTGTGGCGGGGACGGGTCTTTGAACTGCTGCCGGGCGGCAAGATGCGGGCGGCGAAGTAGGTTCAAGCTTCCGGTCTTCAGTCTCAATTCACAATGCAAAGGGCGCCGCTTCAATTGAAGCGGCGCCCTTTTTGATACAGCAACCGCAAGCCTATTTCAGCGGCCGATCCGTCCAAAGCGCCTTGTCTGCAAGGGATTGCACCGGGTACAAACGCCCAGCCAACAACTGCTCCACCTTGTTCTGGTTTACGTCTTCGGCAAATACCCACTTGCGTTCGCCCTTTCCCCACATCTTTGATAACTCTTCATCGCTGATGTCGATATGTGGAGCGTCTGGGTAGCAGGAGCCCCACAGCAGCGTGGAGCCCTCGCCATGCTGCGCGCAGGGCGGAACGACGATCAGGGCCGGTCTGCTCCCAAACAGCTTGTGCGTGTAGAAGATGACCGAGGAGGCGTCTGACTCGTCGCCGTAGATGATGAAAGTGTCGGCGGCAGAGCCCTTGGCGATGATGGTGTCAGCCAACTGCTTCGAACTGAGCATGGGCTGGAAGCGGGCGAATGCGATGTGCGCCGCGATGAGGAACACGGCGGCGGTGAGGGCCACGCTGATGGTGGCGGCCAGATGTTTGCCCTTCAACCGCAGCACCCAGCCTACAGCCGGCCCGATAAGCAGGGTGATGGCGGCCATGATGGCGGGCAGGCGCAAGGCGGCGAAAGAGGGGCCGGTGAGGTCAAAGAGGTGAGACATTGAGAGCGTGTAGTCGCCCACGGCGCGATGCGCCAGCAGGGTGCCGATGTCAGAGACGTAGGGCAGATGGCGCGAGGTCCACAGTCCCCAGCCCAGGGCCACGGCTGAGAGCACGCCAACAACCGCAAACACGGCCTGCGCCCCGGTGAGCCAGGCGGTGGAGATGAGCGGGGTAGCGCCCTCCGGAGCGCCGTTGGGCGCGCGGCTCTCTTCAATGCCCGCCAGCACGCCGGCGATCAGGATGAAGAGCGGCGGCCAGACCGGGAAGGTGTAGTACTCCTGGTTGGTTGAGATGGAGAAGAAGAGCAGCGTCCAGCCGGAGAACAGGCTCAGCAGCCAGATGGTGCGTACGCGGAACTTGAGGCGGAATACATAGCTGGCCACGTCCTCGCGCACGGCGTTGTCCAGGTAGAAGTCCACCGTCTGCCCGGCATCGCGGTGCAGGTGCTGCAGCCAGTTGCGGCGGGTCTTCCAGGCCACAACCAGGGCCGCGGGCAGAAACAGGCTCCACGGGAAGAGCCAGACCAGGTGCAGCAGCCAGTAGGCCACGCCGGGCAGCTTGTTGTAGTCGTGCGGATAGCGCTGGCCAAAGAAGCGCAGCACATGCTCATTGATGAAGTAGAAGTAGAAGAATCCGTGGACGTTGCCCAGCGTGGGGTGGTTGCCAAATGGGTGGCCCTGGTCAGGATTGAAGATGCCGCAGAGAATGTGCCACGGCGCGGCGATGGCCAGAAAGAGAAGCATGCCCGTAATGGGCTTCAACTGCCGCCAGCGCCGCCATTGGCCGGTCAGCAGCAGATAGGGAATCGCCGCGCCGGCAAAGAACACGGGAGCGATAAGGCCCTTGGTGAGCAGCGCCAGGGCAACGCCCGCCCACGACCAGTAAAAGCGCTGGGGCCGATTCAGCTCCAGGCCGGTGATGAGGCCATAGAGCGCTATCAGCAGAAACAGGCTCAGCTCCGCCTCGGGAATAATGAAGCGCGTAAAGAGAAACGGGCCGACGGAGGTAAGCACGGCGAGCCCGGCATAAAGGCCGGCGCGGGAACCCCAGGCGCGGCGGGCCCAGAGCCACGCGAGCCAGGTAAGGCCCAGCATGGCCAGGGTGTTGGGCAGATGGGTGGCGAAGGTGTTCTCGCCAAAGATCTTGTAGCTACCGGCAACCACCCAGTAGGGCAGTGGCGGCTTCTCAATATAGCGGATGCCATTGATCTTGGATGTGATCAGGTCACCGCTCTCCACCATATGCTGGGCAGCCTGTGCGTGGGCGGCGTCAACGTCGTCCAGCAGCGCAGGCGAAAAGAGGGATGCAAACTGCACAGCGGCAAAAATTGCCGCCAAAAGCAGCCACACAGCAAGCGTGGAAGGAGCCTGCTGCGGGCGATGGAGAGTATTCGAGTCGTTGGTCATGGTTGATTAAGCCGTCGAATCAAGGATAACAGCCGCATGGGTGAGGATTTGATGAGGGAATTGCCGCGTCTGAAGGCTTTGCTTGAAAAGTGCCAAAAACCGGCTTCTCGCCTCAAATGCCGTCCTTCTTGCCTGAGAAGACCATTTTTAATCAATAATCACCGGCACACAAAAGCACTCCGGCGGGATTTGCTTCGGTTTCTGGAGTCGTCCAGCGCTGGAACAGGCGGGTGACGGCTAGATGTTTATGACCGGATAGGCGGTAACTCGATCAGCGCCGTAGGATGAAACGCGTCGAAGTAGCAGAACGTGTGCCCAGCCAGGAGGATGGCGCTCCATTGTCCCTGAGCCGCGCTTGTCGTTTGTCTTGAGCCGAGAGGCGAATTCCACACAGCGGAGCGCGTTTTGGATTTCGATGCAAACCTTTGCGCTATTGATACCGATTCAAACTCACGCTGCCCGATCAACTTACTGATTGATGACTCAGTGCCCTCGACTGTTTTTGGTTAATCTCCGAAAGAGGAATTCTTGCAGCAGGTTGGCTGCGGCTTGGGCTCCAATTCCAATGGCAGCATTCTCGAAGGTTGGCGCAACACCCTTCCGATCGGCGGCGGGATAGTAGAGATTCGAAATGCCACCGGAGGCAAGATTTCCCAGGATGCTGGAGTAGTTAACCTGCCAGTGGCGATTGTCGCCCTTGCAAATGACCGAGTTTGCGATTGCGTAAGAGGCCCGAGAGCGAACAGTACCAGTCCCTTTATAGAAGTAGCGCGGATCCTGCTTGAGCAACGAAGGCAAGATTGCGTTCCCAATCATCATGCTCGAGAAGAAGTCAGCGTATGCCGCTCCGTAGCGTTTCGCGTATCCCTCTGCTCCCTGTCCATATCCCTTGTAGCCATTGGCCGCCTGCTCGGCCCCCGCAATCACGCCCGTAACGACAAAGCTGGCTGGGTCAATTGTCTGTTTCCAGGCGAGGGAGAACTTCTGGCTGCGGGTCATGGGAACAGCATCTGAAACATAGCTGACGTAAAAATTCGGAATAGCTCCAAAGAAACGCTGTGTCTCCTGTACCTTGATCTGCTCTGTGGCCAGATCAAGGTCAGTGAAAGTCACCCTCACGTCACTGCTCGTTGGCGCCAGAACCAGTGAAATTGGTGGGACATCGGCGGTCTCTCCAATTCCGAGTATTCCGTCAGCGGTGCCGTCTGCAAAATCAGCATCACGAACAACTAGACGGAAGGGACCGGGCTCAACGCCGAGAAATGTGTACCGTCCATCCGGGCCGGTTACTGTTTTGGTCTCTCGGGGATGGGTTTGTAGGTTCGCTGTCAAACTAACAGTGGCCCCAGCAATCGCTGCCCCGCTGGGATCAAACACTATGCCTTCGACCGAGCCCACAGACTTATTGGGGGGCGTCTCTGCACCGGGACTTTCAGGCAGAGGGGGCAACTGAGCCCATAGAGTCCCCGTGCTTGCACATAAGGAAAGAAGGATAATGGATGTAATGCGACCAAACGCAGGCAGGCTCAAAATGATCTCCCTCGAAGTTGCTCGACAATTAGAAGCGAGGCAAACGTGACCCACACAGCAACTGTCGAAACAAGTAGAGCGGCAGTTAGCGATCGTCGCCGGACCTGGCTCGCCACCCACAACGCGAATACGCAAGTGGCCGCGTTGCCAATGAGCCCCATTACTACGCTGCGGAGTCCGAGAGTATAGAAGGGATAGGCCGCACAGAAAAGTAATAGGAAGAATACCCAATTGGTGTTCTTGACCCTGGTGTTCTTGATCAGACGATCCCTGTTCTCAATTACCAGCCACCTGGCCGCTCCCAATCCGGCAAAAATGATTATCCAGACCAACCCGATCACCCATCCAGGTGGTTCGAATCGGTATCTCTCGGAAGGTGTGCCCGTCTCCGATGGATTGATCAGAAAGATGAAGAAATTCGTGAGGAGGACAACTGATAGCGCTAAGCCAATGTTCAGGACAAGGCTTTTCCTAGTCCTTTCATTCCAAGTTGCAAACACTGCTATTCACCCCTGTTAACGCTAGGGTAGTCCATTGCTTTGAATATTCGCTGTTGCCGAGGCGATCTCAGCCATTAAGTTTTGGCGCTATCAAATTCGTGTGCCGGTTGTTGAAGTGGTGCCTTATTGGGATGTTCAATATCATTTAGGGGGATCGCCGCAATTCGGAGATTACTTCACGGTTAACACAATCACGATGGCAGAGGTCAGGCTAAGCCAGTGAATCTCTTTCCTTGCCCAAATAGTTGGTCCAGAAGGGCGCTTCCAGGTAAAGCCGCGCAGGGAAATAGTCGCCCTTTGTCGCTGACGTGGACGAGGACGTTCGCGCTACTGTCCAGCCCGCAGGCCGGCGTTCCATTGTCACTGAGCCGCGCTTGTCGTGTATCTTGAGCCGAGAGATGAAATCCACCCAGCGGAGCGTGTTTTAGACCCCTATGCCTACCTTTGCCGCTATTGATATCGGTTCAAACTCCTGCAGGTTGAAGATTGCCAAGGTTGTGAACCACCAGTTGAAGACACTGGCCGAGGACCGCGAGGTGACGCGGATAGGCGCCAGTGTGTTCGAGTCGGGGCTGGTTTCTCCTGATGCGATGGCGCTCACGCTTCGGGCGCTGAAGCGCTTTCAGCGGGCGGTGCAGGCGCATGGCGTAGACCAGATTCGCGTGGTGGCCACCTCGGCGATGCGCGACGCGCGCAACGGGCCGGCCTTCCAAGCCTGGGTGAAGGCGGAGACGGGCTGGAACATGGAGATCATCTCCGGGCTGGAAGAGGGCCGCCTGATCCACTTGGGCGTGACCAGCAGCGAGCCGGGCGCAGGCGGGCGCGTGCTGATGATGGACTTGGGCGGCGGTAGCTGCGAGATTACGCTCTCTGAGCACAAGCGGATCAAAGAGACGGTGAGCATGCCGCTGGGCGCGGTGCGGCTAACCGAGCAGTTTCTCTCCGCAGACCCGGCGGCCGCTGATGGGCTGGCGCGGATGCGGCAACTGATTGCACGCGAGCTGAGAAAGGCAAACAGGAAGATTCAGGCAGGCAAGGTGGCGCTGGTAATCGCCACCTCCGGCACGGCGGCGGCGCTGGCCGAGGCTTGCGCGCCTGGCATAAAGGCCGGCAAGGCTGCCGGGAAGCTGCCGGGCAAGCCGATTCGCAAAACAACCGCAAAGAGCGCCAGCAAGCGGGTTCCGGCGCCAACGGCCGCATTGACCAGGGCTGCGAGCATGTCCGGGCTGGTGCTCACGCCGGCGGTGCGCAAACTGGCCACGCGCCTGGCCAAGATGGCGCTGCCAGAGCGGGAGGCGGTTCCCGGTATCGGGCCGCGGCGGGCAGAGATTATCGTGGCCGGAACGCAGGTGTATGCCGAACTGCTTGAGAGCTTTGGGCTGGCCGGGTTCCGCTATTCGCCCCTGGGCCTGCGAGACGGGATACTGGCGCAGATGCTGGCCGAGCAGGATGCGCGGGCAACGGCGCACCACGAGTTCGAGCTGGAACGCTGGGAGAGCGTTCTGGCCACGGCGCGGCGCTACGGGGTCGATCCCAAGCAGGCCGAGCCGGTGCGTGCGCACGTCGTGCAGCTATTCAAGGCGCTGAAGGCGCTGCACCAGTTGCCGCCGGAGTATGAGAACTGGCTGGCGGCCGCGGCCATGCTGCGCGATACCGGCAAGCTCATCAACCACCAGGGGCACCACCGGCACACGCAGTACATTGTTTCGTCGTCAGAGATTTACGGCTATACGCAACTGCACCGGACGGTGGTATCGGCCATTGCGCGCTACCTGGGCAAGAGCAGGCCGCAGCCGGGCGACCGGGCGCTGCGCAATATTCCCCTCGACGAGCACAAGAACGTGCAGCGGGCCGTGGTGCTGCTGCGGCTGGCCGTGGCGCTGAACCAGGACCGCGCCAGCGACGTGCTGCGCGTAGTGGTAAAGGTCTATCCCAAGCGGGTGTATCTTGAGGTGCAGCCGGGGCGCACGGGCGCGGAACTGGAACTATGGTCGCTGCGCAAAGAGGCGGGCTACTTCCGCGATGTCTTTGGCCGCGAGCTTTTTGCCACGCTCGTATAAAGGGCGCGCACTGAGCGCGGGTCAATGAGCCATTGCAGCCGCGGTGGATGACGGTCCAGATCGACGCGCGCGATGGAGCCCTTGCGCATGCGGATGGCCGCGCCGCCGTTGCCGGTGATGAGGCGGCCCAGAAACTGGAACAGGTTGGGGTTGTGGCCTACCGCCAGCACTCCCTCGCGGTTGGCGTACTTTGCCAGCATGTTCTGGAAGTCAGAGAAGGTGGCGTCTGGCCCCAGCGCCGCGCTGATTTCAACCTTGGCGTCGTAGCCCAGCTCGGTCCCCACAAACTGTGCGGTTTGCAAGGCGCGCTTGAGCGGGCTTGAAACGATCAGGTCCACCTGGACCTTGAGGCCGCTGAGGGCGCGCGCCATCAGCATGCACTGTTCTTTTCCTTCTTTGATGAGCGAACGCTTGGCGTCGAGAGTTGGGTTCTCTCGAAGCATTCCGGCATTGGCGTGACGCATGAGGTAGAGGATCATGGCGATTGGTCCGGCTGGGAAGATAAGGGACTTCAGACCGGCTCCAGAGAAACGATTTTAACATGAATGTAATAATTGAAACGACTATGAAGCAGCTCTTGGGTTGGGTTTGAGGCGGTTACTCCTCGGACGCGCGCCAGCCAGTTGGAGGGTCGGCAAACTACCATGCACTAGAGGCGAAGTGCGCTCCCTGGCGGAGCGGGAAGCACGAGGGCGAGTCGTCGCCGCTCCACACACCTCGAAGGGAGCATTTCGCATGAAGAATCCTGGAATGGCCATTGGAATGGCTCTGGTAACGCTGCTGGCAGTGGCAGTGCCTGCATTTGCGCAGAATGAGGGGCGGGGGCAGGCAGTGGTCACGGTTCTGCCGAAGCATGACGGTGAGCTGCCTCCCAGTGTTGCCGAGCAAGATTTTGCCGTTAAAGTGAATGGGAAAAAGGCCAGGGTTACGGTCTGGAAGCCGTTCAAGGCGCCAGGCGACAAGATTGAATTCGTAATTCTGATTGACGGCTCGGCGCGGTCCAGCCTGGGGCGGCAGATAACTGAGATCGCCGCATTCGTCCGCAGCCTTCCGCCCAACATCAAGGCGGGGATTGCATACATGGAGAACGGCAGAGCCGTGTTCGCCGCTCCCCTGACCCCCGATCATGAGAGTGTGCTTGCCAACCTCCATCTCTCCGGAGGCTCTTTCGGCACATCGGCCAGCCCGTATTTCTGCCTCACTGACCTGGCAAAGAACTGGCCATCGCGAGACCCCTCGGCGCGGCGCGAGGTGCTGATGATAACCAACGGCGTGGACCCCTACCAGGTGCAATACGACTCGGGCGACCCGTATATGCAGGCCGCTACCAAGGATGCGGCGCGGGCGGGGCTGGTTGTCTACGCCATCTACTGGGAGACCCAGGGCCGAATCGACCGCGGAGCCGGCGACAACAACGCCGGGCAAAACCTGCTGGCTGAGGTGGCACAGGCTACCGGCGGCAAGAGCTTCTACC